>JAABUI010000198.1_pt1 | contig 78810 bp, 92 predicted proteins | sample 5559111 | NCBI WGS metagenome assembly JAABUI01 (sample SAMN10711870, study PRJNA513365) | rock metagenome | isolation source: Antarctica rocks | place: Antarctica: Victoria Land, Buttleship Promontory | reverse complement strand
TTGGTTGGTGTTTTGTTTGGTGTTTGGTTTTTTTGGGTGGGGGTTGGGGTGGGTTGGGGGAACGCTTGGAGAAGGTGTGGGGAGAGGGAGGAGTGAGGGGGAAGGATGCTTGGAGAGGAGTGATTGAAGGGAAGGGTAGTAGGGGGGGATGGGAGGAGGTTGATGATGGGGAAAGTACTGAGCGGAGTGGGAGGAGGAGTGGGGTGAAGGAGTGCAGTGTGGCGGGGGGTGGTGAGATGTTGATGATGGGAGGAGGGGCAGTGGGGGGGAGGAGTTCTCCGAGAGGGGTGGTGGGAGAGAGTGACGGGGGGTGGAAGAAGTGAGGAGTAGAGTGGCGGGGGGTGGAGGCGGGGGGAAAGAGGTTGATGATGGGAGATTGTATTGAGTGAAGTGAGAGGAGAGTGCTTGAAGAGGAGTGGTGGGAGGGAGGGGACGATAGAGAGGAGAGGAGTGCTTGAAGATGAGAAGGGGGAAGGGATGAAGTGAGAGGGGCGAAGTGCTTGAAGCGAAGCAGACGAGGGTATAGGCTTCCAGTGGCCATGAAAAGGCTCAATAGGGTTTTCCAAAGGTGCACCACTTCAATCTACTCATCGCCCCAATTCACGCGCTAACGCAACAAGTACTTGACTTGAGCTTGCATTGCGGGCGGTATGGTGCTGACGACACCAGATTCCATGCCATCTCGACCTCGAAGTCAGTCCCCCCGGCGATGTATTCTGCAAAGCCTCAATGAGAAGTACAAGTATCGTGCCTCTAGATGTCACCTCCCTTACTTTTCCCACCCTTGGCCCTTCCGCAATTTATTATGTAGAATTTTCCTGATCCATCGATGCAGAAGCTAAACAGTCTCCCAACTATGGAGCTTCTTGCCTCGAGTGCAAGCCGCATAAGCCAACAGGACGACTCCCGCCAAGATCTTCGTCGCCAGCACTGCAGCCATAAAAGGATGTTGGTCACTGAACATTCAGTAACCATTCCCCACTTATTACGAGAATGTCCTGTACTCGCATGGAATCAATACAATCTAAACACATGAACTACCCTATAATGAATGGGCAAGGTCTGTCTCTACATGGAGCAGGCTACGCTGGCTGGGCTAAGCGCTGGCGGTTTGGCAAAATATCAGTGCCAAACACCCTTGAGTTTTCTATTTATCAAACCCCATCTTCTAAACCCGCTGTGGAAGAAGCAGATGGTCGACGCCTCCATCACATGTAGGACAAGTCGAAAGGATTCTACTGCAGCACCCCATTTTATCTTGGTACACGAGGACATGAGGGTAGATAGGCATGTAGATATATTGGTTGAACTATCTAGTAGGTAGGAACTACGGAGGAAGGAAGAAGGGGAAGTAGGTGAATACCCTGAATCCCCTGAATCCCCTAGCGCCAGCCCTATAGGGCTCGGAGCGGCAGGGAGCGGAGATTACTAACCAGGGGTAACAGTACTATTCCCTGTTTCCAACATTTTACAGGGTATAGGTAACACCTCACCCTCACCAACGCCTCACCCTCACCCACTCGTATCGTCCACCCATCACTGGCATCGGGCCCTCGGTTGTGATTCCTGCCGAGTCAGCGACCACATCCCTGACAAATTTGGCGGACTCAGGCAAACATGAGAGCTTGTTGCTGCCCGTGCCAGTCACCCATACCTTGTCGATAAATCGATATTTGTGAGGTTGAGGGCAAAGCAGAAGTTGAATGAAGTGCCGCGGGATTGACATGCCCTCGAGCTCCCGCATGCGAGGGCGGGCAATAGTCCAATGCTTCGGGGCGAAGGTGCTGCTGTATATGTATATCTGCCGTCCCAGCTTCACCAGGGCCGACGCATGCCAGAGGCCCGTGAGGGTATTCAGGCAGCTGGTGGTCAGCCACCGCCGAGCAGTTGAGCTCATGACGCCACAGCGCGATTGTCCCGGCGGCAGCGTAGCTGTCGACATCCTCATGCCCTGGCTTCAGTTGCTCGAGATGTCTGAGGTTGCATCAGTCTCTACGCCCAACGTGATCGCTCGATGCTCATACTTCTGCTTTTGCGCGCGGTCAGTGTACGCTATCTGTACAGGTATGACCTTGACCTCAGGATTTTGACCCTGCCAATTTCTCACGTTCCCCAGCCAGGCATTGATCGCCACCGTCGATGTCAGGTGGTTCCAAACAGAGGGCACCATTGGAGGTTGAGAAGAATTTTCCGCAGATGTGATAACAGTCATGATGAAGAGAGAAGAAAACCACAGGCTATGTGTAATATCTATATATGATAGAAAGCATGACTCACGAGTGACATTTCCAAGAACATTACGAAACGAGACGCAAAGAACGATTATGAAAGATGATTATGTCTAACCTCGAGTCGAAATGATCTTGTTAGTGCTCAGAAATCTAGGGGTTTTAAGGGAAAGGCGTGTGACTAACGTCATAGTGACTTTCAGGAGGTCTCACTCGTTGAGTCAGATGTGAACCAAGCGTGTTTCTTTCCTCATCCTTGATCACTTCCGCTTCTGAAACGTTTGTTTAACCCCTTCCCATTATTCTCGCTACTCTTAACTCTGTCCCTTTCTGGATTCTTGATACTTAGTTGCCTATGTCAACGGCGCATTGAACTTGTGGAAGATGACTCGTCCTTCACGATTGGCCCGGCGATCCCGCTGTTCCGGCCAGATATTCCTTGAGCCGAGAGCCTACACTCTTAAAGGCACGGTATAACGGTGACAAAGTCGCCGACTTTGCCATCGTGCTCTTGTCTACTTCGTCCGGGGCGGTCGCGGCGGCGAAGGCGGGGCCGGGGGCGGCGGGGCCTTTTGGAATGATTACAATATCCGTACATCGTTGAGGGGTTGCCCACCATTTGGCCCTGCCATAATCTGATGAGATAACATCAATTTAGATGCGGAGGGGTAGTCTTCACCTTCGATGTAGTTGCCAAAGCTACCTGAAGGCCTCTAGTACTGTGGTTGTCGAAGATCAATGATGGGAAAAAAAGAATATTGAGATCGTACTCCTTCTCATTGTAACTCTCCTCTTTCGGCGCAATTCCATCACGTGCCTTTCTTACTTCCTCTAGCATCGAACAACTCTGTACATCTTCTAGCAAGTGAGCTACAAGTTTCCAAGCTCGGCCACGCTCTTGCCTTAGCTTGACCCTGTCTTCACGAAGATCGAGTCTGCGCTTATCAATCTATTCCACGCAGTGGCCCTACGCAGAGCAGGTTGTCCCCCTCCGTCATTGCCAGCATCGCCGTGCGAAGCACTGTCAAAGCGAGGGTCGATTTCCTGAGATGGAATATTCCCCCCGTCCATATCTGTGTACCACGCCTCGAGCTTTGACTAGAAGCTAGTCTGCAGGAGAAGAAAACATTAGAAGTATTTAACCGCCTGGAGCTGAGGTTACGCGTTCATTTTTCCCGTGGCGCACCAGCCCGTCCCAGGTCAGTCAGAGGTCAAATACGGTGGGCAATAGGGTGGGAAATGGGCGGGGCGAGTGAATGGGGTAGGTTGTGTCTAGGTTCCCCAGGTGGCAATATATACTATTAACAGTGAGAAGGTCAATTTGAAACAAAGTTCCCTATCTACTGCCAGCATTCGGGAGGTCTTGGGGGCGCAACTTATCGGCGCACATTACGGGTAGCGTCACTTTCGCTAAAGGCGGGATCATCTATGTAGATTCCCCACCATATTATGGACTTCCCTGCAGGCATTACCTCTTAGGCGCTTGCATGCAAGGATTTCCGATCCCAATATCGCTTCTTCACCCCCGCTGGCGACTGAACGGACCTCCTATAGCACCGGGCAACTGGCAGGCTAGATACTACGATGACTCCATCAATCCGGATGACGCAAATCCAACGAAATATCACGATGTTGGTAAGAATAGATTCCTTCATGCAGCAGCCAGCTTGCAGAAGCTGCATCAGGAGTTATCACGTCAGCAGACCGATCTTCTAGCCAATCAGCTGTCTACCTTCCATGTCAACGTGACTGTCACACACGAGAAGCTGCAGGAGGTAGGTCAGAGGCTTCCCGTGACGCTTTCAAAATCACCTCCTACAAGGAAAGAAGTTTGGGCTGAGCTTCGTCAAAAGAAGAAAGATGATAGAGTCAATGCTCGAGCTTTGACTGCAGCGGAAGCAGCTGAGCGGAATGCTAAGCAACGGGATGCTAAGCAAAGAGATAAACAAAAGGAGGACAGTGAGACTACAGCCTCACTGCCATCGGACCCCCTCACCCTCCGCTTCACCCTTCGTCATTATGACGTTCAAGCTCCGGGGTAGACCGAAAGGTGGTAAAAACCTCACATCGACTACTACTACTACTACTACTACTACTACTACAACTTTCAACGAACCTTCATCCTCTTTCGCCCCATCTGTGATGACTAGAACAACTAAATCTGACCGTGCAGTGAAGGAAACAACTGTATGAGAGCAGAAGTCTCAGCCTAGACGTCGTCTTCGTGATTCTACGTTGAAGGTAGTGACTTCGAAGTCAATGAGAAAGAGGTCTAAGCCTAATTTGGTGACGGCAGCAACATTGGATGAAAGGGAGTCTCAACAAAAGAGGCTTATTGAATCGGCATTCGTAATAGAAGAAAATGTTGTATATGATGGGGAATCTACATGTATTTGTTAGCAAACTACACCTAAATGAAGGTAGATCCCGCCTTTAGCGAAAGTGACGCTACCCGTAATGTGCGCCGATAAGTTGCGCCCCCAAGACCTCCCGTGAGAAGCCTCTTTATCCATTTACCCGTCAGTTATACAGCCCCACCCTAAATATAGCATACGATCACCACCACTAGTAAGGGTGTTCGGATAAGTAAGCACTGAACATTGTTTTTGCCTCAAGATCTCAGTCGTGTTATGTAGTCTCATACTTTGCCTCAGGACCTCAGACGTGTAACTGTAGCTAGCCCCTTCGGGGCTAGCTTGCACTAACCTATCTCGGGTAAGCCGCGGTAGCTAAGCCCCTTCGGGTTAGCTTACTTGCTTACTACGTAAGGTGCCGTTACACCGTAGGCGTAGGTACCTTAGGTAGTCATCCAGAGGGTCCCTAACCCGAAGGGGCTTAGCTACGGAAACACGTCTGAGGTCCTGAGGCAAGCAATACTCGTAAGCTCGATGAGCTTTTAATGATAATAGCTGCGATCATAATTTGCGATGAAGAATTCAACAGTTTATCAAACGTATCTCTTAACAGAGGGCTAGCTTTTTACATACCCAATAGACACAGTCAAATTGCTTCCTTTACCACTAAACCGTGGCAAAAACTCAGTGTGCGCGGACAGTACAAGTACATCTTCCTCCACTCTCAGCCATTCCTCTAAATGCTACATCTATAACAGCTGCTCAATCGCAACCAAACATGCCCGCCATGCCAGAGTCTGATCCAAAGTACTTGCGCCCATCCATACATCATTCGATCGCCGTAGAGCTGGATATTCTAGCAGAAGCAGTGGCCTCTGGTAACCTCATGCGAGTCAAAGCTCTCGTTCGTCCTACGGATACTGTTACTTATGGGGGGTAGACTAACATTTAAAGCAGCTTCACCTCCATGGAACCCTTTTCAACAGCCCGCTTTCAATCCGTCCCTTATATTCGTAGTACCTTTGCTAATAGTAACGACCCTTTAACCGCGTTTTTTGCCCTTTATAACTCTTTCAAATACAATCGCTATGCCTCCTCGCATGATGAGTATAGACGTCTATGCGCTTTCTTCCGCTGGCCGACCCGCAAGCAGGAATACTACCACGCTGAGCGAGACGAAGCTTGGGAGGGGTTCCGCATCGCAATGGTGAAAGCGTTCAACATGACCTTTGGCGACGACGAGAATGGCATTGAGGCCTGGAAAAGGATGTGCGTGCTTGTCGGTATGGAACATATTCCTGATACCTTAGCAGCACGAAGAGAGGTGCGTAAGACTGTTGTCCTTTTTGCATTTGACTTGTAGCTCACCCTCCTATCTATCTTGTCTTCAACTCTTCCCGGGCTCTTGTGTTTGGGGGGGGGGAAAGTAACTAAAGAGGGAGAAAGGCCATGATTCAGACCCACGTGAATTTGTGCGATCTCCTTGACACCGCGAGGCAACGCAGTAAAGTCTTGCAAGTCTTTGCCTTCGAGAAAGAACTGAGAGATTATACTCTGAAAACGGGGAGGATCTTTCCCCGCGAGAAGGCTTATGAGGGAGGCTTGCTGAAGTATTTGTTGAGAGAAATCATCGGGACCTATCATGGAAATAGAATGACGGGCGAAGGCCGGAAAAGAAGGGAAGAAAGGAGCAAGAAGAAAAAATAAAATTGGTCACACAGTAATGTAAGTGGGAGCGTGACACGATTACAGCTCAGCCTTGTGCAATTTTCATCTATGTACTCTACACTATTTACTAAGGAAGTGCTTGGTTCTCGCCATGGTTTACGTACCACCTATCATACGCCTTCTATCCTTCAACCCTTTCTTTCTCAGGGCAGGCGGGTGATTTCCGAAAATACTCCCCGGGCCAAAATCCGGCTTGCCGCCTAACGTGCCGAAGACATCCCCCACATAATTAGTTGGCTTGACGCCCTTTGCGAACGTGGTGTTCCAGCCTCCCAGGATGCCCTCCACCACCTTGACGCCTGCGAGATAAATGTTCTGTATCGACGGCTCGAAACCCTGAAAGCCGTACAACAGATTATCGAGTACGGACTGGCCGGCGTAGGGACGATCAAAGTCCGAAGCCGTGCGCATCACGATGATGCGGGAGAAGTCGACTGATTTGGTGACTGCGGCGCGGAGGAGCGCTTCCAGGGTTGCGGTGTCTTCCTGTTCGGTGCTGCAGTAGATGCCGCTGCCGTTTGTTAACAATGATGTGGTGTTTTCGAAAGCTTCGGAGAGCAGTGTCCCGGTGAAATAGACGTCCGAGGTGGCTGTATCGCAGGCGATGACGCCGGGAAGCTGACTGCCTGCTTTGTAGCCTGGAGTCGAAGCGTAATTGGCACGATAAGCCATCGCAGCAGCGGAGTCATTGAGGGTGGCAGTTTTAGCGAAGGAAACGGCAAGTTGGCGGAGGGGCTCATTGACTTCGAAAACTTCGGTACCGTACAGTTCGCCTGGATAATGGGTTGGAGAAGAGCTCCCTTGGGGAAAGTAGCCGGTGGAAAAGTTCGAGGGTTTTTCGCGAGCGTCGATTTCATATTGCAGGGCAACTGAAACGGCGTAGCGGGCGAATGTTACAGACTAGAGATTGTCAGTGAGAGTAAGGCCGGGGTGTTTTGCCACTCACGCCAATCGTCGTGACTTTTGGGGAAACTCCGGCAATACCAGCGATGAGGAAATAAGTTTTTTTCAACTCGAACAAGGGTGAAAGGGCTATAGCAGCTATCGTGCTTGCAGCATTAATTTCTGAATAGACAAGTCAGTGGCTCATCTATCAAGTTTGGAGAATCGTTGAAGAAACATACCGCCCTCGCCAGTCACAACTTGGCAGATGTCACCATTGCCGGTGCAGTGAATACTTGGATAGATAGGAGAAAGTCCAGGCACAGTGATGTTGCGTGCCAAAAGGTTGAATTCCGGGATCCCGTACCAGATATCCCCTTCAGGTCCATACTGTGCATCGTTTAGAACTCATGCGAACCCAGCTTGAATTTAATCCAACTTACCATGTCAATTATGAACACCTTGGGAGCAACTGGGTGACGGTCTTCACCACGTTGGTCGATGGCATGGCGCGCGTCAACTGGGATTGCAATAGCAGTTCTTGAAACAATCCATAATGCGGCGACAGTATAGAGGAAACCCATGGTTGACATTCCAAATCAAACGCTGCTGGCTTGAAGGTTTTTGGGTCAAACACTGCTCTAGAGACAACCCCGAGGTTTTCGGGCGAAGATAAGAATGTCAGCGCGAGGGGAGGCGGGGAGGTCTCCATAAATGGGGAGGTTGGATCTGTAGATTCATGGCTTTCAAAGGCTTGACAAGCGCGCCTTTACGCGGTGCCGATGCAGGGGAGAATGATTGCGACATTTCTGTTTGTGCACGTTAACCCGCTCTCGTCAGTGTCGTAGCTACGGCGATATTCGAGGGGGAATTTGTCGAAGATTTTGGGGCCGACCGCGATCTTTACAGAGATTAGTATTTGACTAGCAGTTGTAGATAGCTAAGGCAGCTTTTGCAGTCTGTACTCCGTACAGACATGAAATCAAACCCATCGAATTTAGTGAGAATATTTAGCGAGACTATCCTACGCGTCTCCCAAAGCTACCACCATTTTCTGTCGCACTTCGCAGCGTCACTGAGTACCATCTTTGATCCCCTCTAGGCTACCAGTATCACTCTGAATGATCTGAGGACATTATGCGTCGAAGAAATTCGAGAAGAAGATAGGAAAAAAGTAGGTGGGAGATCTCGCTTAAAACTCTCACTTATTTCGATGGTGTGCCACTTGTGCCTGCCTGCAGGTTTTGACGCAGTTCTACCTTACACAGACCTGCTCGTCTAGGTACCACAATAGGTATAGGTATCAGCACCCACACCAATAAGTTAAAACCGTGCGGGGCTCCAGCCTGCATTTCCGCTGCTTCTCGAAGGGGAGGAATGCGCCTCCAACCTTCTTTCTCGGTTCTCTCTTTCCCTTTCCCTTTCCCTTCCTACACCTACATCAAGCCGTGTATCGTGTACGGCAGATGCTGCAGATGATGGGGCGAGTGATGCTACAGAATAACGAGGTATGTGAATGGCTGTTATGCGATGGGATGCAAGAGAAAGACATCGGCAACTCAATACGACACGCAGTTACACTGCAGCTTTTTCGATATGCGGACTCTTGCTCGATGGGCCCATTTGTAAGCGCAATGCACCGCAATTTCCCAATGGAGCGACCTGACCGAGCCTTCTACCTGTTTCTCTTCGTACGAGGTCTGACAGTTTTATCCATCGGGTGGTTGGGCCAATCAATGCTTTTGATGCTTCGTCAGGAGTGTGACACCCACTGCAGATTCTTTCCTCAATCTCTACATATTTCCTAATTTCCGCAAAGACTCGGTAGAACCTTTAGAGGTCTCGGCACAAGAATTAGGGACATTTTCATGAATAGAAGCCTCATGAGCTTTTAGGTGAGAGAACTTGGTTCAAATTGTGTGCCACTGGAAATTTATCCCCCAAAAGACAAGGTAGTAGCATGAGGTGCAGCTTTTGCATCGGATTGGAAGTAATACCGACAATGAGCACTCTGCGTTCATGTGGGAACATATCTGAGCCTCAGCACAAGCCGCAGGATAAGTGTTACCTTCTTAGGCAGGGACATCGCATCTGAAAGCTGTGTAGGTAAGGTACAGTTATGTATGGTGAATATTTGGGGGCCGGAGTTACATCGATGATTGGCTCGATCAGATGAATTGCTGTCATGTGTCCTCACCCCTACCCTTCATAGAGGAAACCCTGTCTTTATGTGTACATGTGCAAAGCTTGGTGGAAACCCGAAAGACGAAATTGCCTGTTAATAGAACAGACGTTGCACCCTCTCCTTTCTCGATAGCATTGATATTCTCATCCGGTACATTCTTGAGAATGGCAGGATCAAACTCTGCACAGTATGAGGACCGTGGCTATATTCTCAAGATAGTCCAGGCAATCACGTTAGCTTTAGCTTTCACTTTACTTGGCTCAAGGCTCTATGTCCGATTCAAGATTACTAAAAATCCAGGCTGGGATGACTTCTTTATCGTCCTCGCAATGGTAAAGTAATTCAAAGTGCCTTTTAAGTGTGCAGCAGCTAACCGAAAACACTAGATCACAGCTTTGGTTGGCATAGGCATGGGAGACGCCTCTCTTCACTATGGCTTGGGAAGGCACATATACTCCCTGCCGGAGGAGCAAATCACCCCAGCGATAAAATGGGACTTCGTTCAATCTCTTCCTTTAGGACTTGCTGCTATGTTTACTAAGATTTCCATCTTCATCCTTTTGCGTCGTCTCTTTGTGAACCATCATACAAAGTGGACGTGGAGGTGGACCTTACACTTTGTCAATAGCGTCAACATTGCAGCCAATATAGCTTCTGCTACCACCGTCTTACCCCAGTGTACTCCTATCAATAAGCTCTGGGATCCTACCGTGCCTGGTAGCTGCTGGCCTCCGTCAACTCAAGCTGCAGTTGGAATATTCCAAGGAGGTGATTTCCCAAGCAACAAAGCAACCCTTACGATTAGTTCCAACTAATTGACGAAATCAGTGTCGTCCGCCTTTTGCGATTTGGCCTTCACAGCTCTTCCAATCGTCTTCTTGTGGAATGTTCAAATAAGCTTTCGGATCAAAGTCGGAATCTGTTCTCTCATGGGATTGGGCTTCTTGTCAGTATTTCTTTCCACCCCGAGAATAGTCATCGCTAAGTTCTCGAATTCAGCACCGCAATCTGCGCTATTGTTAGAACTATTATTGCAAACACGGAGAACTTTGATGATTTTACATGTAAGTTCACACAATGGCGGAGACTGCATGCACCTCGCTAAGTTTCTTAGACAACGACCTAAATTGGAACATCTGGTTCGAGTAAGCTCTCCAGCCAAACTGACCCTCCTCATTTGGTATCTATCGGTTGGTTGACCAAAAAGTAGCTTGGAGATTATATGTGGCATTATTGCCGCCTGTTTACCAGCAATCCGGCCTTTGTTGAAGACTGATCTCATCAAAAGCTACTTCAGCAAGAGTTCTTCGAGCCGTCCATATGCCGTGCAAGAGGATGCTCCTCATGATCTACACGAGTTTGGCTCCTCCAGCAATCTTCAAAATACCCAATCAACTTCTTGGTCCAAGAATAGCAAGAACAGAACCAGAGTTGACTACCACTCACCGCACCCATATACTCCAGGAATCAGAAAAACCACCCACATCAATCTATCAACACATACCGGTAAGCTTGAGCAGGATCCCAGGGGAAACAATCCTTTTGTTTGAAACGTCACTCCGAAGGCGAAAATCATTGCTGGTGGATATTGTTACGATAAACACATTCATAGTGAGCTATCGAAGTGGTAAAGTTGGGGATCTAAAACCTCTCGGGGCCGTATACAGCACTTGAATGCCTTTTCCTTACAACTGTCACACTCTCGCTTGAGGTTTGTTAATTCTCGACAGGCAACGCTGATTGTAGTATATGTAAGAATTAAATGACTACATGAGATCTCGAACGCATGAAGCTGCCGAATAATGCGGATATGTGCAGTAACCATCCCAAAACATTGCAAGCATGCTGTATCAAAGAACCGAAAACATTCACCAAGAGCGGGCACACGTGATGTATTGGTTACTTGATGAGGAAGGTCTGTGCTCTTAGGCTTGCTTTGCTATGCACCAACGTCCCTCCTGCAGTTTCAGCTCTCGTCTTCTTTGTTCGCCACCCACTTCTACTTAAAGCAACAATGCCCCTGGGTCGCTGGCACCTCATCCACCACACCTAAACATGGCGAATCTGCCAGAAACATTCGAAGGTAATTATCCGTCGCGCATTCTCATCCATATTAACCTTCCCCGGGTGTGAGTTGGTACACGAGCCATCTCAAAGGGCAGCTCTCTCCCCAAACCCGAGTTCGAGACGTTCCACCATACGCGCTACGAGACTGACAAATTCTTCTGTGAAGGGCCCGTTCACATTGCCATAATCGGCGGCACAGGCCTATCTCACCTGACCGACTTCGGTCCCGTTGCCTGCCTCCCGCTCACGCACCCAATGCTCTGCACGCCATGGGGTACTCCCTCGTCGCCCATCACCATTCTCTCGCACCCAAGGCCCTCGGGCACGCCCCTCAACGTCGCGGTTCTTTCTAGACATGGCCTGCACCACGAAATTGCGCCGCACGAGGTGCCATCGAGAGCCAATATTGCTGCGCTGAGGAAGTTGGGGGTGAGGTGCGTTGTGGCATTCAGTGCTGTGGGCAGTTTGAGAGAAGAGGTCAAGCCCAGGGACTTTTTGGTGCCGGACCAGGTATTTGATCGGACCAAGGGCGTAAGTCTTCGGTGTTGGTTGATGCCTCTCCCTTCTCTCAAGATTCTGGAATTTATCTGCATACGGTGGACTAGAGTCATGCGCTGCCTGCCCGTTTGCACTCCAGTTCCCGATACACGATCCCAGTTCTGATCTACATTCGTTGTTATTGCTGAGTCTAAGGAACAATACCATAGGTCAGACCGTGGACCTATTTTGAAAAGGGCGTTGTTGGCCATGTCGGGTACTCTGACCCTTTCGACAATGATTTAAGAGATGTTGTCATCAAAGCAGTAAGCGGCCAAGGGATCCTCCAAGGGGAGAATATTCTGCTTCACGAAGAAGGAACTCTTGTGTGCATGGGTATGTCTCGTCCACTGTTGTATATACCCTCCTTGCAATTGTCTCTCCTCTCAACAAGTCTACCCGCAAGCCAATCGTCAACCTGACAAATCATTCTTCTATCAATTAGAAGGACCCCAATTCTCGACCCGCGCCGAGTCCCAGCTCTACCGCAGCTGGCAGGCTTCTTGCATCAACATGTCCTGCCTCCCGGAAGCGAAGCTAGCTCGCGAAGCCGAACTCGGCTACGCCATGATCTGCATGTCTACCGATTACGACAGCTGGCATTCCACCAACGAAAGCGTGTCGGTGGACATGGTGATGGGCCACATGAGAGCCAACGGGGAGAATGCGAAGACGGTGGTGGCCGCGGTGTTGAACGCGTTGGGGAGTGATACGGCGAAGATTAGGAAAATCAGAGAGGGGAGACGGTGGGAAGGACAAACGAAGTGGGCGGCGGAGATGACGAAGCCGGAGGGAAGGAATAGGGAGACGGTCATGGGTCTTGCTTGGCTGTTTCCGGACCATTTTGGGGCTGAGAATGTTTGACCTGAGTCTGGTAGGAGTCTACTGGCTTGACGCTAAAGCTTCATGCTCCTTCACCAGAGTGTGCGAGAAGCCATTGCAGCATAACCGAGAAATCCTTTACCAAAATCGTGTGGGGTATGCTGCAATGACTTCTCGCATACCCTGGTGCTTCAGTAGATGAGCTTACGCGACGAACAAACTGTTCAAGTGAATAATCCCAAAAGCGAGCAGACTCTGCGCAGAGTCTACTTTACTAAGTTATTGAAATATTCGATTTGACGATGGAAATATCGAGGGTATCGTTTTCGGATCGCTTTCATCTCTATCCCATCTCGTAGGTATAAGATGCACGTCGCAGTTCTCACCAAATTTACAGTAAGAATTTACTTTCCGATGTTCTGAGATCCGTTTTTGAAGCTCATAGTTTTGTGTAATACTGCAGATAGATATCTCTCTCTGTAAATCTCTTCTCTGTACTTCATGTGTTTCGTTAAACGTCTCTTACAATCTCAATGAAACGTTATAATCTGTGCTTTCTCTCGTTCGCAGTGTCGATTTCTGAAAGATTGTAAACACGAAGTAAAGTGAGAATCTGATCAGCTAAAGACTCGTTAACATGATCTATTATTCTTATTCATGAAAGTTTTATACATGACATGATCGCAAGCTGAAATGTGTTGATTGAGAAGCTGACTGATATGATTTCTGCTGTGATTTTTATAATGTTTAAAGACTGTCGAAAACTGATTAACGACTTGTAATGATGAGCTTTTAAGATTTTCAAGTTCAGAAATGAACTTATTTCACTGCGATCTTTGAATCAATATGAGTCATCTTTGTATCAAGACGTGCTATATCATTACGTAGATTCTCGATCTCGTTAAGTATTCTCTGCAGCGTCGAAGTCTCGAAAACTGCGAGCAAATTGATAGATAGTCCTATTTGATCTGCAGCCGCATGCAAATGAAATGCAATCTGCAGTGAGTCTGCTTGAGCCATGGTGCGATACGGCAGTGATATGAGATACGAATGTAGTGGGAGCGCCGCTTATGGTTACAACAACATCAGAAAGTAAATTACAGACAGTATCGACTTTCTGATGTTAAGGAGACCGAAAAGTGATGGATTGGCAGCGGTTTTGAGCATCTCTGAAGGATCGAGGGTCGGTGGAAAAAGTCGTTAGACATCAAATTAAACGATCCCCGCCAAACACCACCAAAAACACCTACTAATCTATGGAGAAATCCATCAATTTTCTACTATTCTGTCTTCTAAAACTGAGTAGAGTATTCATTTCGCTCCCAGCACTGTTGCACCCTATCGTGCCAATTTGGCTTGCCTTTTTTGACCCTTCGAGCATTCTTTTTACCCTTTGAGCTACTCAAAATGCACTCATTGACCTTCTTCAAAGTAATCTTCTTTCACTTCTGTTCTATGACCTTTCGTAGCTGCTTCGAAGTCGTGCATTTATGACGTTTAACGCGTGATTTCAGTATACGCCATACGTTTTCTATGGAATTCAAATCAGGTGAGTTAGAAGGCCAATTTTCGATAAATTTCAGCTTCATTTGCACCTTCCTGAATCGAGCTATGTTTTCTTCTGAACGCGTACCGTGTGAGCCGTCGTTATTCTTCTGAAACACGAATTGATCTTCTGCTGATTCTACTTCTTTCTTTCTAGCTTTGACAATGGGTAAAATCTCGTTGGCGTAACGTTCTTGAGTCATAGGCTCACCCATCTTGTATGTCTTCTTTCTGACCTTTCCGTTCTTCTGCTGATGATTCTCCTCTTCTGTGTACCCGTAGAACATCAGCTCACTCTTGTAATCGACTTCTATCATAGCTCATACACTGAACTGAGTATCTGCAGTACGTCAACGTTTCTGTGTGCAATCTGGACAGTTCCTTTCCTGACGATTTCGTATAACTCACTCAGTATGTCGAGAATTTTGATGAAAATGAACCTCGTCAGACCAATGTATCTGAAAACTGATTAAAATCTCATGTCTGTAGTACTGTAAAAGTAAGAGAAACATACTGGTTTTCACTGCCACTCCTTTCACTTCTTCCACTCCTCACACGTGTTCTTTCGCGTATCGGCCTGATTTTGACTGATCCATGACTTCTGACAGCATCTACACTTGTAATATTCAGCCTGATTGAAGTGATTTTTGACTGTGTCAGCTTCACAGTTCAGCTGAAACTCGTCGACGCAGTCCTTCCACTTCCAAATGCGTTTATCGTAATGTCCTTCCATACTCTTAATCATCTTCTTGACTGTATCTTGATCCAGCTTAGTAGGTCGTCCAGAACGATCTGCACCAGAACGTCGAACAGATGCATTGAGCCATGTGTATTGAGTACTGCGTGGAACTCCTGTTTCTTTCTGTATATCTAGTGCTGAAAAGCCGACTTTTTTCAGTTGTTTGACGCGTGCGCGACTGGGTGTGGTCCATTCTGACGGAGCAGAAGGCTTGTTGTCTTCCAAATCAGGTGTTCGAGGCCGTTTCATAACGATGTGGTTGATGTTCTCCAGAAACTGCTAACAAATTTTTCCACCGACCCTCGGACCCTCAGCATCGACGATTAAGTATGCCGTACCAACAAGTTTGTGGCGCCACAGCATCGACCCTCTCCAGGAATTGCTAAAAGTTAACTGCCTGCATACTCTCAAACACACGCTTGCTTGCGCTTATTTATGAGATTTACTCTAAATGAACGCTTCGCTGCGCGACGTGTGTCTATAATGCAAGAGAGCTCGGATCGGGTGTTTGGCCGACGAATACTTTGACCGGGGGTTTTTGAGAGATCTTGGAAGGTGTAGGATACTTGGGCGATCTTGAAGATTATAGGATGATTATAGGATGGTTATCGAAGAGGACAGGATCAAGAGTTGTGTGAGTGTTAGAAGGCGAAAAGATTACGACGGAGGTACAAGTCATATTCGCAGTTTACTACACACATGGACATGACGCCGTTCAATTACCTTGTTGATGTTGCTTCTGGACGAGTTACTGCGATCCTCGATTGGGAGGGCGCCAGCCAGCGATGGAACCCACCTGTACGCGGTGCTGGCTACGAACCTTCTGTCTAGTTACAGAAGAGCCTAGAGGTTTCCAACTCGATGAATCGACATGTCGATTCCGACCGAGCATCGTGTCGTGATGTCGCGATGCTCACAGACGATGTGATCAAATCGACAAGTCAACAGATTCAAGTCTCTGAGCACTTAACATGCTTCTGAAGCCTCTGAGTAATGAGAATGCCAACTCATTAACATGCTCTTAAGCCACTGAGTAAGTGACATACTCAATGTTTCTGAGCGACGCGTCGATTTCGATCAGGTGATCAAACAGCGAACGGAAGTTCACGAAAGTGACCAGCTTTCACATACATCGACAACAAGCCCACCTAGTCTTGCCAGCTAGGTGGCCAAACAGCGAAAAGTTCATCTAGTCGCTCAGCTAGATGGTCATACAGCGAATTCGGAAGCCCACGTCGAAGTGGCCAGCTTTCACAATTTCGATTTGTCTATGTGACCACTTGGTCATATAGACAGTTCACGATAACGCGGAGCCCGTGATCTGTTACTCGCACGGCCAGCTCGCAACCTCGGGCATAGCTCTTCGTCGCCCATTTTATCGGTGTGATTGCACAATGTACAACTGGTCTACGAGATATACTGTCTAGGATTTTGAGTCGGCTGCTTGCAGCAGGATTTCCTTGAGCTCATCTGACTGGTTATGGAAAGTGGATTCAGGTTACAGCGACTACTAGAATAACTCCCACGCTGCCATCTGTATCTTTTTTGACGGTTAATAGTCCATTTCCAATAAGCTACCCTCGCGCAAGGCTGCGTAAATTGAAGCTTTTGAGCCCAGGGTCAGTTTATTCTATCTCAGTAGTTTCATATCTCGAATCCTTAGAGCTTGTACCCTCTTCTGGGCGATCCTCATAATTTTTCGATATGCCTCATATCCTTCATCACAGGTACTGCTTTCAAGGTGCTGCATCAAGCCGCTCAACGTTGAAAACGTTCTGATTATCGCCGCATTTCTATCGCTTTTGCTGAAGAGAGGCACTGGACAGTAGTAGATCTTTGGCGCATGTGCTGGAGACAGCATATCATTTTCCAAGTCTCTAGCAGTTCGAAACTGGGCTCGGTAACAGGGACAATGTGGGCAGCGAAACATTTGGAAATCTGCGAGCTGATAGTCGCTTTCGCTGCTGGTACATGGTATTGGGACTTGGCTTCCTAGGCTGAAGTTGCTACCCAAGGGGTCTCTTGTAGCAGATTTAACAATAGGGTCACAGAGTAGTTGAGGTTTGCTACAGTAGCTTTTTGTAATAAGATTTGATGTATCATGTCGATGGATGAATTGGTTGATTGCTTGCCGTGTAATGTTTGAGCGACAACTGCCGCTCTCAAGGCGCAATCTCCCACAGACCATTCATTCGTCAATACGTCTCTTTCTAGCATAGAGTTGAGTGTTGATTGTTTTAATTTTCGGAAAAAAGATCTGACGCGCCGGATCACAGCATGTATCTCGAAAATTCAACAGCAGGACGCTCATCTTGCAAGACTTCCCATTGTTCTGACCCTCATGGATATGACGCCGTTCAACTACTTTGTTGATGCGGCTTCTGGGCAAGTCACTGCGATCCTCGACTGGGATGGCGCCAAATATCTCCCCATAGGCCACAATTTTCACTTCGTTGAACATCTGTTTGGATACATGATGAGAGACGGTTGGGACGATATTGAAGATCGCGAGGTACTTGAGTCGTTCTTTCATGGAAAAAGTCCGCCGACATCTGGTCTCCCAAGGGTTTGACGAGAGTGACCTAGAAGCACTAGAACACGAGAAGACATTAGGGACCCTCACTTATTTTGTGCCGAAGCTTCTTGAGTGGAAGGATGGACGCGCTGAAGGATATCTAGAAAGATATCTACAGCATTTCTTAACAACTAAGGCTTCCTCCCAAACAATTGAAGCCCTCTAGACGCCTGATTATTCGATACCGCTGCTTTCAAAATCTACAATGCTTGAGGGAAAAAGGATCAAAAACCTACCCAAAAAACATTAACGATGCCAGATAATACCTCTATATCACAATCGAAAGTCCAAAGGCCAAAACCCCGAACCCTACCGCCACTATTTGCGGACAAGAAGAACGTATACTGTTCTGGATGTCGAGGCCTTTCGAGATTTGGCCCGTAAACGCAACAGCACTGCTGTACCCAAATAATGGCATGGCCACTGCCCCGGCATCCCCCCCCCTTCCTCCTCCTCCTCCTCCTCCTCCTCCTCCTCCTCCTCCTTCTTCCCTTCCTCGTCCAAACGCACTCCAAATCAACCCCCCCAAGCGCGTCTCCCCACCCCCCAAAGAAGCCACACTCTCCGAAACCGTCACGCCCACCCCGCCTCGCATAACCGTCTGAGTGCCAACAACAAAATCCTCCGCCGAGTCGGCCGTATACACCTCCCCGCCAATCGTGCTATGGGGACCGTATAAGTTTCCGACTCAACGATCATAAGCCCAGCGGCGTTGAGCAAGACGAGCATCAGCATCGCTCTGATGTACACCGAAGGCGATCCGATCGTTGAGAGTTGGCATGACACCTATCAATAAAACTGATGAAATAGATGGTGTGGTGGTAGAAGAAGACGTCGACGTGATATTGTGCGGGGTAATGATTTTAGTGATTACTATCCTGTCAGGCGAGTTTATTCAGCTACGACCAAAGTTATGGCAGCCAAACCTGACATTCAGGAAGAGAATACATTACTCGGCGGCTTATAAACAGCGCTTTTGTGAAGGATCTGAATGATCGAAGTGGTGTCATCTTCTTTTGTAGAACATCCAGTTGCAGAGCCTCTAACGATCAATGTAATATAACTTCGATGTATATAATAAATCACGGCCACTCTCAGTAGGGAAGGTTTGCTTATACTTCTATCATATACATTGATGAAGGCACCAAATTTCGAGAGAACAAACCTCCGTCGGCTACAGTACTGGGCTCTAATACTTCGCTGCTCAATGTTCAGAGACTGTGGTTGCGGAGCACGATGACCCGAAAAGCATGCGTTATCATTAGGCAAAGCTCAGTGGGGCTTTAACGTCATGTGGCCTTTGGAAATCTACCTCGGCTTTACTGATTTAGGACTAGCGGAAAATTCACGAGGAAATCGCCGGCGCTAATAATTCCATCCAATTTCCATCGTTGTCGCAACAATAATCGGAGATTTTTACCTTTCTCTCAGTCGACTTTCTTTTCTACTGCTTCTACGGTGTATATCTCATCCTTTCTTCGCAGAATGGCCGAACCGATTGGCATTGCTTCTGGACTTCTAGCACTGGCTGCATTTGCTTTTCAATCAAGTGTATCGCTCCACCAGGCCATTGAAAGCTTTCAAAGCAATCAAAGGATCATGCGCGAGCTCAAAGAGGAGCTCGAAGCCCTCGACAAGGTTTTACAGTCTCTTCAACATGTAGCCGCCAATGATAATACAGATCTTACATGTCTCAAGCTCCCTCTATTTCGCTGCGGCAAGGCATGCCAGGACTTCCAGGCAGTGATCTTCAAATGTACCACTCATTCTGGCAAATCAAGGACGAGTTTTCGGGATTGGGCGAAGTCACAATAAATGGGGGATGATATCGCTGGATTTAAGAATATGCTGGCAGGATATAAATCTACTATTAGCATTGCGCTTGGTGATGCAAATCTGTATGTTTTGTAATCCAATATTTTCTATCACAAGCTGACAATATGTCGCAAAGCCGTCAGGCCATCGTCACAGCCAATGTTCTCAAGGAATATAAAGAGATGATTACGAATACGACCTCCGACCTCGAAGAGCACCTCCAAGAAATTGACACCAGACTGCAAATCCTATGCTTACGAGGAGCCAAGATATCCGACGAAGATGGAGCTGAGAGAGAACGAGTTCAAGAGGAAAAGGATAGCACCAGACAATGCCTTGATATTTGCGCCCAGGTCTCCGAGCACATTAACCAGGTCCAACTCAACGTCTTTAAAGATGTCTCGGCAACCCAAGATACCCAGCAAATGATCGTTGCAACGCTGGGTAGCCTTGTTTCGGCTGAACGAGTCACGGCCAATGTCCTCAAGCAATGTAAAGAAATGCTCACCAACACGACCTCCGAGCTCGAAGAGCACCTCCAAAAAAATCGACTCCGGACGGCAGAACCCCTCTTCACAAGGCGCCAGGACGTCGGGTGAAGATTTAATAGAGCGAGAAAAGGTGCAAGAGGAAAAGGACAGCATCAAACAATGCCTTGCCATCTGCGCCCAAGCATCTGAACAAATGGACAAAGTCCACGTCAACGTATTCGAAGATGTCTCCGCGGCCCAAGATGCCGATCAGGTGATCGTCGCAACGCTTGGAGATCTTATTTCGGCTAAGCGAGTAACTGCTGGGGTTGGAGCGACGCAGTGATTAGGACAGATGTCGGATGCTACCCTGCAGCAGCTCTCGCGGGATCGAGGGATTACTGGTCGTGCAGCTATGGGGAAAGCAATGCAGCAGAGTGAGGTGATTCCGAAGTTTGAGGATCAGTATGGAGCGGGACACAAGCTCAGTTGAGTGCTGTTCTCATTGAACGATTGGATCAGCTTGACGTATCAAACGTCCATTTCTATTTTGACAGCTCCCAAGTTTGCACACTCCTACTTTGATTATTTCACCTTCTCCAGCACCATAGAAAACAGATCCCTTGCAAACGAGCCTCCATCTTTAACAAAGAAGAGACCCCGGCCCCCCCCCCCGCCTGCTGCATTTTTGGCAGTCTGCAGTAAAGTACTCCATGGGTTCTTGCCACGTAGAATTTCGCGTGGATTTTAATGAAGAGGTCGCAGAGAAAGCACGCGCTCTTGCTGGAGCAGACCACTCTTGGCCGCCTGATATTAGGGTGCATTTCGTAGTAAAAAAGGATCTGTATCTCAGCGTGAATCTTGTATATATTGGGAGATGCGGACAAGTGCCTGCGAAATTTAGCTTCCGCTGAAGCAAGAGTGATACCTTGCTTCGCCTTGAGTGATTTGGCCCATCCTTGTGCCGATTTCTTCGTACGTGGCTGAAGAATTCGACGCAAGGCGCCGGAGAAGGAAGGTTTAGATCGAGTGGTCGACGATGGCGGTAGAGCTGGCAACGGCATGTCCACGCTCTCCACTCGGATGGATCTGAAAATCGACAATCTTCACGCAGCGACTATGAGAAAGTCACAAGTGCGAGCAAAGCTATACACAAACGACGGAAAGAGAAAGATAGATGAGGATACAACCATCTAAAGGAAGAAGCGCAGAATATATTCAATCGTAATCAGAATCGTTCTTCCAATAAAGATCGCGTCTCCTCCTGTAATATTCCTCCTCCCATTCCTCTTCTCTCCTCTTTTCGGCATAGTCGTCTTCTGCATAGTCGTCGTATTCATCAAAAAGTCCAACGCCGTCCGATTCTTCCAGTTCTGTAACCTTGATTATCCATCCGCAGCCGCGGATCTTCTTCCTCAGATCATCACTAGGGGTTTCATCGTACACGTTGACAATGACCTCTTTCAGCGACGAGATAGCCTTGAAGCGCGCATTTACCAGCACCAGCGCCTCGGCGGCGGTCCGTGGACTGTCGAGCGCATCAATGGCGAACTCCATTGCAGTAGTGGTCTGTAGCGACATCTCGAGTGTGGCAATATTCGTGCAGTTATTTCGGACAAGTTCCAGGGTGCGTATGCTGTCTTCTTGGAGCGTGACGCTTCCGAGGTCGTACTCGTCGAAGGCCGGGAAGGCCATGCAGATGTGGCGGAGAAAGCTTGCGTTCTGGCGCCCGATGTGGTCGAGAAATGAGGTGAGAATCGCACCTTGGGTTTCGTCCACCAATCCTGGGTCCTGTAGTCTGAAGCGATTTCTGGAGTAAAGCAGTGGGCTGGCTTCGCTGTGTGCCCTTTTGTTCGCGAGGAGAATCGCTGGACAAAGGCGTAATAATCCAGAGGTACACGGATCAGTAGTCGGTAAAACCCTATAGAGGTCACACGAAGGGTCCGTGGCCATTTCTAATATAATGGGTTCCGAGAATACGAGGAGCTTCTCATAGATCTTATTCCGGACCTCGCCGGGGAAGCTGAAGAAATTGATCGGCATCGCGGTGCTGTGGACGGCTACCGGAAATTGTCCCATCCCTGGTATCATTGTAATTCACAGCTTTCCCCAGACCCTTTCCGACAATCGGATGCCTCAATCACTTCTCTCCCCAGTCAGCCCCTCTCCCGTTCCCTTCCCACGGTGATCTGTTCCTTCCATCATCCTGTATCAGTCTCAGGGTGCGGATTTGAGCACAACAAGCAGTCGTGGTGCTTTTTATACTCCTAGAAAACGAAGGATACCCTCGAGACCTTGTAGATCGCCCTTCATACTGTTCGCTAACTCTGGGTGGACCCAATGTTCTGTCCAGCCTCCTACGAAGTCAATTACCCAAGTATCGTCACTCCTGTCGATGAGGATATTGTCCGCCTTCGCATCACCCATATTACTCCAATATCATGAAGTTTCTCGACGACCTCTTCGATTTGGCTGGCCCATTTCTTCCTCCGAGAGAGTGCGACGGTGCTGATGTCAATCAGACCAAGTCTCGGAATTTCTGGATTCGGCGTGATGTTGGTTATAAGAATCCCAATGGCAGTATCATTCCCTGACTCGATAACTCCACAGAGCCTTGGTATTCGCAATGGGGGGTCGAACCCGGCAGTTGATACTCGTTGGAGGCAGTGAAACTCTCGATCGATAGAGGGGTGAGTCCGGTCATCCGCCACCTTACAGCACATCACTTGGCCGCGTGCTGAAACCTTCAAGACACTTTTTCCCATATACTTTTCTAATACCTTGATATGCTTCGGAGAGAACTTTGGCAGATTGAGGTCGGCAAGACATTTGTCAGTTATGAAGTTGTATGAGCTGAAGGCTAGCCTTATCAAAGACGAAGATCTTGGTCAATTGCAGATTAAACCTTTCCTAAAGACCGAGAATTACAATTGGAAGTAAGCCGTGATAGCATAGAAGGAGACCACCGCCGATGGTACACGCTCGTCTATAGAAGAGTTCACCCCTCAACCATCCACGTCATGTGGAGAATACTTGTCAATGAGAGCCCTAGGGCCACCCCGGAGCCGTCCCTGGGAGATCCCCTTACGAGCGCCTAAAACCACTCTTAGGGGACCTTTAGGGGCTAGCTTAGGGGCTAGTTTAAGGGGCCCCTCTATTGACAAGTATTTTTATGTAACATGACGTGCCATCCACCCCTATAAGGCTAAATTCAGGATTCGAACATCACATTTTAAAAACGTCTTACGTAGAAATTTTGTAGATAAAACTTATTCGAATTGTGATTCGGAGTAACTCTAATATGTGGTTCTTCTTATCATCTCGCGTGGTTGCTGAGATACGTGGGGGTTGGACGGTTGAGGGGTGAACTCTTCTATCAGCGGTGGCGCCTTTGACACCAACTTGGCTCGATGGACTCGCGAGGTTCATCCAGATCTTCGGGATACCATGTTTTACATCTAAATCTCCAAGAAGGAACGGTACCGACGCAATCCTCCATATCATCCATTTGGCCTACTAGATACGATGTTGGTGTCACTGCACTTGCTTTTCAAGACAACAGGTTTTGTGGCTACAGCGCTAGTAATCACAATGTCCACAATTCCCACAGTCCTCTGAACTGCATGCGGTGAAGTCCTTGTCAGACTCATCGTGCCGATCATCATAGTCCTGGTCACCTTCAAAGTCGTTGTCTTCGCGAAAATCCCTCGCAGGGTTACCCTGTCCAATGTGCTTCCATCCGTCATTCTCATCCTCGAGGCCCTTATCCTCCCTCAACTTGAGGCACAGGTCGTCAGGTAGGGCGTTTTGATGACTGATATCAAGCTCCCATATCTCCAGTTTTCCGCTGTCGCTTCGCCTGACACGGCATTTCATGGTGATGGTATTCCGGACAGTGTCGATAATCCGTCGTATGACTGTATCCAGTTTTCGCAGATTTACCGAATTTTGCTCCTCCCAGCCTCCAATGTCTTTGCGCACGTCAAGGATTTGCACATCATTGAATCGGCCACCTTTGTGATAAGCAGCAATCAAATTTGGTGTCTGGGATATCCAAAGTCGAGGCAACACGATATCCATGTCCAGGACTTTATGAACAGCACGGGTTTTGATCTCGACCACGGCTGCTTGATCGACCTCACTACCTCCGGTACGGATGACAAGTCCATGGCCTGTGGTAGGCCGTCTTTCACCGATGGTCATGATCTTACCGGAGCTCAGTAAAGTCGTGGTATCGATGAGATCGGCCTTGCCTCCTTGTCGTGCTGGAGGAGCTTTTTGGACACTCGCAGCCTTCTCCACAAGATAGCCGTCGCTCTCGAACCGAAGGAGATACTGTAAACCAGCGAATTCGTATTCGGCGACTCGGTGATGGGAACTGGACCCTTTGACCTCACTGCCCCATCTTGTATACTCCTCTGGGAACGTGTGCCCGAATCCTCGAAATCCGTCGATGAACTCCGTGGCCTTCCTTTCCTTCCTGATGAATACGGCTTTGTCTCCGATAATTTCCACATCAATCTCAAAATTCTTTGAGTTCATGGTGACGAAATCAAAGAGTTTGGCCATGGTATTTCTGCAAATGACAACATCGACGTCCTCCAGATCGATCTCGGGATGCACCTCGTATATGGCACGAAACATCGGCTCCAACGGGAAGGATCTGTAACGTGCAGCATTTTGATCGATGAACACTTCGCCTTTGTCTGGTTCAAGCCTTCGAAGATGAGCTGGAGGAGACCAAATCGCAGGAGAACCTTTGCAGTTTGGAAGGTTAGCAGTCGATTTTCAGTCCGCATGGAGAGTCAACAAGAGATGGACTTGCCTGGGACAAGAATAGTAGGCTCGCTGCTGTCGAGCCAATTGTAGGACGCGATGCATTGAAAATTTGATATCTGAGGGGCGCCATCTGACGGCGAAATATCGGCAGCATTGAGTCCAACGAGCAGGTCGCCTAGTGGCAACTCATCACCATCAGGAGAAGCCGAAGCGCCCCTCCATTTGCTTGTGAGAGACGCTCGGGACGTTCCACCGCGTCCATGGTTAGACCGATAATAAGCAGAGCCTCGGGTAGACATCGATTCAGGACGTACACATGGAACAACTTTTGACCTCTGCAACAACAAAGCTGCAAATACAAACGAGCGCCGTCCAAATTTGGGAACAAGGGTGAGGGTTGAACAGCAGATCCTCCGTCGATATGTTGCGAAGGTTTCAAACGGGGTCGAGGGATGATGGTGGGGGCAACCCAGTGGTGCCACGACAAGCCCGCAAATCTTGGCCGAAAAGAGTATGGTGGAGGCACGGGGATCCCCGATGGTGTCCGAGTCCCAAGGTCTTGGCGGGGTTGTGAATCACTTCCTGGAGTCAAGTCAAGTCATTGCTGCAACGACCTCATGATAGCAGCTCGTACATGATTTTCGCAAATGTCCGCATCTCTATCACATCCTGAGAGTCCTAGAGGTGCTCTACTCGCCAATTATTACCGAGGCGTCCTGTCCGGAAAGCACATCTTGCAAACCTCTCAGAATGGCAACCTGTTCATTGAGGCCATCTGCGCCCAGGCTGATCCACCAACTTGTGTCCACGAGATAATATCTAGCCACAATGGTCTGCCGCCTGTGCAGGCTTGTATGCGCTTTAGCATCTCCCCCATTTTCATCAATGGTCGTGCTACGGAGCTTCTCCGGTATCTCCAAGCTCCGGCTCTGAAGACTATCTGTGGAGGAGACCTTCTGCGTGAGGTCGTCCTGCGTATCGTGAAGCCACCGATCTTTTGGAATGTGTTCGTCAAGGAATACAGAGACGGCAGCTTGCAAGAGGGCGCTACGCAGTCCTTTGCTTGGCTCCTTGTGGAGCTCCTCTCGCTTCCCCTGGAGAAATCCTTGGAATATCATGACTTGGCGCAAGACCTCACCGCACGAGAGCTTCTGCTCAGCTCTCCTCACTTCGAGATTCGGACAATGGGTCAAAAGATCAAACATATCCTCTCGACCCTCAATTCGGCGGCCCCGGTCGACGGCGAATGTGGTCCCGGAGGCCGGCACGACAATGATTTCGTGGACTTTCGACAAATCTCCATCCTTCCCACGGCTGACGAGCTCACTTCTGCAGAGCCGCCTTTCCTTCTTGTTGCCGAAGCAGTCGAAGATCCCGACAGGGAATGTTCTCGTCTGGCAGTCCATCTTGACAATCAATTTCGCCTTCTCCGCGAGGACATGCTTGGAGAAATACGTGAGGAGCTCCAGATCGTGCTTGGAAAGAAAAAGGGATATCGCAGAGGTTTGGTCATCGATTCCTTAATGCCACTCGACATTGATTGCGGTGTACCCAACCGGCGCCAGGCGTGGGGTATGCAGTTCCTGTGCAAGTCCGACATTCCTCGATTATTCAAGGGCAAACCCAAGGACCGGAAAGCCTATCTCAAGGACAACCGCAATCTTTTCAAGCACCAGTCTGTGGCATGCCTTCTAGCCGACGGAGCGGTCGTTGCCTTCCCAACTATTAACAGAAACATAGATTTGCTGGCAGAAGAGCCCCCAATCGTCACCTTGCAATTTGCAAGCGAGGCCGGCACCACCAATGCGCTTCTCAGAGTGAAAACGGCGAAGCGGATTACATTGGTGCAGATAGACACGGCTGTCTTTGCGTTCGCACCGGTCCTGAGGCGACTCCAGTAAGCGAACGACCTACCGCTGCTAGATGAGCTGCTCTCTTTGAGTTCACCAAGTTCCACACTGGAATCATCTTCTCAGCCATTAGACATCATCCGCAAGATCAAGGCCAACCCGGTGGGAGATCTAAAATCCATCCTGAAAACCGCAAGCTCAGTTCGGCTGGATGTGTCGCAGATTGCGTCTCTCCTCTCAGGGTTAACGCAAAGCGTCAGCTTGATCCAAGGCCCGCCAGGTAAGAATCAATCTCTCTCATCTAAATGGACTCCCATTCTTATCCGGACCTCTCACAGGTACCGGCAAGTCTTTTATCGGTGCACTGATCGCTAAGATCCTCCACGATTCGACCGACAAGACGATCCTCGTCGTGTGCTATACCAACCACGCCCTCGACCAATTCCTCGAAGACTTGCTTGATATAGGTATCCAGCCAGAAAGTTTGGTGCGGCTTGGAGGGAAGTCGACTCTGCGTACAAAACCTTTGGGCATCTTGGAACAGTCGACCAACTTCAAACACAGTAAGGCGGCTTGGAGAGTAATCGAAGGACTCAGATCAGAGCTCGATCATCTCGAAGACCGCTTGCGAGACGCTTTTACTAGGTATCAATCGGCCACTGTTAAGAAGGAGCATCTGATGCAGTACCTCGAATTCCCCCCCGAGGATCCGGCTTTTTACGCGGCGCTGACCGTACCCGAAGCCTCGGATGGCATGACACACATTGGGAGGCGGGGTAAAGCAGTCAATCGATTCTACTTGCTCGATCGATGGAGTCAAGGTATGGATGCCGGAATTTTCAAAAATCATATCCCAAAGGCATCCCATCGGATTTGGCGCTTGGATATGCCTGCGAGGCACGTCAAGCTCGCTGGCTGGAGGCTGGAGATACTCAAAGAACGAGCTTCGGACTTTCACCTGATTATTCAGGAGTACAATAATTGCTTGAGCCGGCTCGACGGCATGTTTAACGAGAAAAACGCTCACATCATAAAGAGCAAACGCATCGTGGGCTGCACGACGACTGCGGCTGCAATGTATGTGAAGGAACTCCAGGCAACGTCCCCGGACGTGCTCCTTGTGGAAGAAGCGGGCGAAATCCTTGAAAGTCACATCATCACCGCCCTCGGCTGTCGAACCAAGCAGTTGATCCTTATAGGAGATCACAAACAGCTGCGACCAAAAGTCAACAATCACCGTCTCAGCGTAGAAAAAGGTGAAGGGTACGATCTCAACAGATCTTTGTTCGAGCGGCTCGTCGTGAAGGGCTTCGCGCATCAGACTCTTACAGAGCAACACCGCATGCGTCCAGAGATCTCGTCGCTTATCCGTCAGCTGACATATCCTGACCTTGTCGATGCACGCAAGACACTAAGTCGGCCTAACCTCCGTGGTTTTCGAGATAACATCCTTTTCGTCAATCACACCTACCCTGAGGACAATATGCCTCAGGTCTCGGACCGGAGAGACATGAGCTCATCTTCCAAGCGAAACACCTTTGAGGGAGACATGGTTCTGAAGTGTGTTCGCTATCTCGGACAGCAAGGATATGGTCAGAACAAAATTGTGGTGTTGACTCCCTACCTTGCCCAATTACATCTGCTGCGAGAGTTGTTCAGCAAGGAGAATGACCCAATCCTCAATGATCTCGATTCCTACGATTTGGTACGTGCTGGCCTTTTGCCGGCTGCGAGTGCGCGTCTATCGAGGCGTCCGATTCGAATCGCAACTATTGGTAGGCATGAATTCCCTGCATGGTTTTGTATACACTTCGCTCCACACCCCCCTACTTGACAGTCGAAAAAGGCCACATTATTGCACATGCCGCTGACAGTTCCCATCGTACGTAGACAACTATCAAGGGGAAGAGAGCGAAATAGTCCTCGTCACATTGACCAGAAGCAATGTCTCTCGCGACATTGGATTCATGGCCCATCCGGAGCGACTGAACGTTCTCCTGTCGCGGGCTCGTGACGCTCTTCTTATGATTGGGGACGCCGAGACTTTCTTGAATGCCCGCAAAGGCAAAGAGATCTGGATTCAATTCTTCGACCTGCTCAGGCAGCGGGGAAACATCTACGACGGGTTTCCTGTCAAGTGCGAGAGACACCCAGATAGAACGTCCATCTTACGACGGGCTGAAGATTTTGAAGAGGAATGTCCAGATGGGGGATGCAAGGAGCCATGGTGAGCAACACTGAACGGACCGCCTTTTCTGCTCTAATAATCGATTTCAGTAAGACCATCCTCAGTTGCGGCATACACGCATGCCCACAGCGATGTCACCAGCTACATGACCATTCAAAAATGCCATGCGATCATTTACTGTACTCGCAATGTCCCAAGGGTCATCCACAGTCATGGATGTGCCAGACGAAACGCCCTCCCTCGTGTCACAAATGCGACCACGAGGCCCGAGCCGTCGAGCGCAAGCAGAAAAAGGCCTTTGAACTGCAGCAAAAGCGCGATGCCGAACAACGAGAGCATGCGAGACAGATGGCAGAATTGGAGGAGAAGATAGACCTGGAGGTGCTGGCGCTGAAGGACGGTCAGATATCGAAAGAGAGGGCAGACGCCATTCAACAGAAAAAGGCTGACCTAACTGCCATGACGGCATTGGCTTCCCGCACGACATCCTCGCCACCCCATTCGAAAGATTCCTCCAAACTTCAGAAACAGGCGCCTCCCGACGAATCCAAATCAGAAGTCAATGAGTCAGCTATGCCCAGTCAGCAGCCAATGCCTGCGGAGCGTCGATCGACTCCTCATCAAAAGTCTCCTTCAGAGGAGGAATGGCAGCGTCAGAAAGATACGGAAAATGTCAGCAAACCCGCCATCGACTCCTGGAAGACGTCAAGTCCCAGGTTCTCCGAATCAAGGCAAAGATCGATACCACCACACGCCAGAATTCGACCTTAAAGAATGAACGATTTAACATTTCGTTGTTAGGGAACCCGGGAACAGGTATGCTCTTTTCCTTTCAACGTCGCTGTCATTAGTTGACCGATTGATTCCACCTTTAGGGAAAACCACCGTTGCTCGCCTCTACGCCAAATTTTTGACGCTTGTTGGGGTTTTACCTGGAAGTTCGTTCATAGAAACAACAGGCTCGCGTGTTGCCAACGATGGCGTTTCCATGGTCAGAAAACACATCGAGGAGATTCAAAATGCTGGTGGAGGTGCTCTTTTCGTGGATGAGGCCTATCAGTTGACAGCTCAACACAATTATGGTGGTAATGCGGTCCTCGATTTTCTGCTCGCAGAAATCGAAAACAACGTTGGCAAGATAGTCTTCATCTTCGCCGGCTACAACAAGGAGATGGAGAAGTTTTTCCAACACAATCCGGGTCTCGGTCGTCGGATCCCTTACTCGCTCCAGTTTGCGGACTACGAAGATGACGAATTTCTACAGATGATGGACCAATTCATCAATAAAAAGTATAGCGGCAAAATGAAGGTCGAGGATGGCATGAGTGGTCTATACGCTCGCATAGTCGTCCGCCGCCTTGGGAGAGGTCGAGGCCGCGACGGTTTTGGCAACGCCGGGGCGCTGCAGAACACATTCTTCAAGATCTCAGAACGTCAAGGTGAGCGGCTCAACCGAGAGCGTAAAGACGGGTTAAGACCCGACGATTTTCTCTTAACAAAGGAAGATCTCATTGGCCCGGATCCATCTAAAGCCATCATCCAGAGCACAGCCTGGAAAAAGCTTCAGAACCTGATAGGGCTGGATTCCGTCAAAGAGTCAGTTCGCGCCATGTTCGGCTTTATCGAGACGAATTATCATCGGGAACTGAAGGACATGCCGCCCATTGAGTTTTCTCTCAATCGGGTCTTCCTTGGATCGCCTGGCACTGGCAAGACCTCGGTTGCCAAGCTGTACGGTCGGATTTTAACCGATCTAGGCGTCCTCAGTAATGGCGAAGGTCTGTCTTTTCCCTGTGCTGCGGGTACGTCTTAGTTGCTGATTGTGATTTCAACAGTCGTCACCAAGAACCCGGCAGACTTTATTGGCGGCGCTCTGGGGCAGTCTGAGAGTAACACAAAGGCAATCTTGGCGACAACAGTCGGCAAGGTATTGATTATCGACGAGGCCTATATGCTATACACCGGCACCGGTGCGACGGGGAACCAAAGCGATCCGTATAAAACCGCAGTGATCGATACGCTTGTTGCGGAGGTACAAAGTGTCCCAGGGGAGGATCGATGTGTGCTTCTTCTCGGCTATGAAGATCAAATTCTAGAGATGTTCCAGAATGTCAATCCTGGTCTCTCTCGGAGATCCCCAATAGCCGACGCGTTTCGTTTCCAAGACTTTTCAGACTCGGAAATGCGACAGATCCTTGAGCTCAAGCTCAAAGACCAAGGCCTTCATGCAACGGAAAGGGCGAAGTCAGTAGCCATTGAGGTTCTCGGTCGAGCTCGCAACCGGCCCCATTTTGGCAATGCTGGCGAGGTTGAAAATTTGCTTGGCAAGGCAAAGGCCAGCTACCAGACTAGGCAGTCGTTGAAACCGCTCGGAGAGCGGTCATTTGATGCCATCTTTGAAGCACAGGACTTTGACGCAGCCTTTGACCGAGAGGTGGATGCGGCCACGAATCTCGGAAAGCTGTTCGAGGATACTGTAGGCTGCGAGGCCGTCGTTTCCAAGCTCGAGGGATATCAGCAGGTCGTCCGTGGAATGAAAGCTCGAGGACTCGATCCTCGCGACAAAATCCCGACAAACTTTGTCTTCAAGGGTCCACCGGGTAAGTCCCCTCGTCCTGATCCATAACTCTTCTCTGACCCGTCCTAGGCACCGGGAAAACTACGACGGCTCGGGAAATGGGGAAAGTATTCTACGATATGGGCTTTCTCTCCTTCTTTGAGGTCATTGAGTGCTCTGCCTCTGATCTCGTCGCACAGTATGTCGGACAGACGGGGCCCAAAACCCGAAATATGCTCGAGAGAGCTCTGGGAAAGGTGCTCTTCGTGGATGAGGCATATCGCCTTGGAGAAGGTCATTTCGCGTCGGAGGCCATCGATGAGCTAGTGGATGTCATTACCAAACCCAAGTTTTTTGGCAAAGTCGTTGTCATACTTGCAGGCTACGACAGTGACATGAACAGGCTTATGGCGGTGAATCCGGGATTGTCAAGTCGCTTTTCAGAGGAGATCATATTCCGTGATATGACGCCTGACCACTGTTTACAGTTGCTAGACCGCCACCTCAAGGAGAAGGAGATTAGCGTTGCGGCTCTACAGGAAAGTCTCTCTGCCCCATACAGAAAAATGGCTGGTATACTTAAGGAGCTTTCCTGCCTATCATTTTGGGGAAACGCTAGAGACGTGCAGACTCTGGCCAAGGGCATGATTAGCTCCGCCTTCAGAGCTATGAGAAGCCCAACGTCTCCCTTGACACTCTCTTCGAAGGAAGCTGAGGATTGCCTGTCGCTCCTGCTGGCTGAGCGACGAGACAGATGAGCCAATCTTCCGCCAAGGAGACGTCCGCATTCCCTGGAGGATTTGGCTCAGGTTCACGACGCCATACCTCCGGTCTCAACTGCCACGAGCACATCGCAGGACATTGAAAAAGCTCTTGATGCTCATAAGGAGAAAGAATCCGTGCCTCCACAGACAACAAGTGATCGAGATCCAGAAGTTTCAGATGAAGTTTGGAACCAGCTGCAATCCGACAAGCAGGCCGCAGATCTCGCTTTGAAGTTTTCGCGGGAGGAAACTTTGGACCGTGAACGGAAGCTGGAACAGGCCCGAGAAGCTGAGCAGGCCCAGGCAGCACAAGTGGAGGTGTTAGCGCAGATCAAAGCAAAGAATGATGCCGAGATCGAGGAGATAAAACGCAAACGAGAAAAGGCCAGGCTGGAAGAGCAAATGGCACGACGAGCCCGTGAAAATGCTCTGGCGGAACTAGAGAGGGCGCGCCTCGAGGAGGAGGAAAGGAGACGTCAGGAAGCTCGGGCTCAAGCTAGCTTACGGCAAATGGGAGTGTGTTGCCAGGGTTTTCAATGGATCAAGCAGCCTTCAGGGTACAGGTGTGCCGGAGGGGGTCACTTCGTTTCCAACGAGAGGCTCGGACTATGAACAACGACACACCTTCCCGCGAACGTCATTTTTGTCACGGCAGGGCTGAAAACGCAACCCTACTAGCGGTGAGCGGGGAAATGGGTCATTAGAGATTAGAGTAGGCAATTTCCTGGTCGAAAATTGGTGTTTCAATTTGACTTCTATCTTCTAAGTGATCTACCTTGCTCTGTTAGATTTTGATAAGATTTACAAATGTTGTCTCTCTGCTTGTCCTTCTTGGAGCGCTCAATTCCAGTGTGTTGTTCAAGTCTCCAACACCTGGAAACGATCTCAGGCTTGCCATCCGACTTGGAACGCATTTACCTGGGATCTTTTTCGAGTCGTTCTCTCTACTTCACCGAAGTGGTCAGTCACTGAGTCAAATCACAGTGAATTTTCAATTACTTCTAGTCAAAGCTGGCTCATTTATAGGATATATTGTCAGACGCTCAAAAGACCATGTAAAGTTGAGTAATTGATTATTCTTTCATCTTTCTCATGTCCTGTTCAGACCTTGGTGTAGTATACGTAAATTTTCACATCAGCCGTCTTCGAGCTCTTGGACTGGGAAGTGCTTGATCAACTTTGGCTTCATATTGGCATAGAACAGTGGCGAAATCGTCCGTGCTCCGCCAATGCTACCAATGCTCCACGCTTTTATGAAGCTCAGTTCCTTACCCGCCATCCGCCAAGTGAATGCCTCTTCGGGATATTCGAAGTGTGTAACAGACGCTTTGAGTAGATCCTATGCCGTAGGTGAAGGACTTATAAATATCTCTATCTCTTGATGCAGATTCCACAAGGCCGTCGTATTCAGACTTACCCTCGTTCCTAGGAGAAATCTCCTGGGAGAATTGCCTGAACAGGCAAGTAAGGTTTGATCCCGTTCGATCCAAAACCAGCTCCCAAACCTACCCTCATTCCTAGTTCTCCTAGGAGAACTTGCTTAGGAGGGCCCGGAGCGTTCAGGTCGGTCGAGGCTGCTGCCTGAAATAAGATAAGCGACAGAAGTCGACTTCCGATTGGCGCTGATTGAACTTCTGCTATTCGCACCTCGGTATTGCTTTTGAACACACGGTTGGCCATTAGGCATGGCACTCTTCGAAGCGTAGAATGCGAATCAAGTTCTTCTACAAGCGGACGATGAGGATGTGTCGCGCTTCCAGATTGAAGCCCAATGGTTGGTCGTCGTGGTCCGTTAAGTGAGAGGGGTGATACTGCCTCATGTTTCGTGCTGTTTCATATAGGGGACCCCATTTGATCCCTATGGCTGACCGCAAAAGGCGATCTACTTTCGGTTTGCATTTATAGAAAATCGTTCTTGTTGTCAGACGCTGACTGAGTATATATTTCTGTTCCTTTCAATCGCACCACGCTGGGTCCGCAAAACTTCTCTTCGCAACGATGCCCTACAAATCATCAAGATTCTCCTCCATTAAAGTCATTGGAAGATGCTGAAAATGAGTATGACCCGACTGGCTTTGTTCAGAGTCGCAACGAGAACAGGCTTCCTTCAGCCAACCCAGCCTTGGAAGAACCACTAATAGCCGACCGCTACGACAAAGACCCTGGTGCAGTGGGTATCTTTCATGTCCGGGTCCAACATATCATTAACTGCTTTCCGCCATGAGTCAAAGGTACGAAGCGCTGATGAGTAAAACCAGATCAAAGATTATTCTGCCCTGCTGATAACGCGCAGATCGATACAGGACGCCAGGCGTTCTCAGTATACTTCGACGAAGACGGCGACGCGTATAGATTCGAAGTATCCGCTCCTGACAATCGGAGCTTTGACAGTGTTTGGGATACTGTCGGTCACTGGCTGAAGTATCAGGCGGACCATGAATGGTCAGAAGAGAACCTTGAGTTCGCGATCAAGGCTTTCGGACGGGCGAACTCCATGAGATTCCTTCGGCTCATCAAGGAGACAGATATGGAAATAATACCAGTTGCAGAGTATGAGGATATGGACGACATCGAGGCGGACTGTGAGGAGTGGGAAAAAAGAAGAGGAAGGGTTCTTGACGTAGGAGGCGGCCTCATGAAACTCAAAGCCGAACTGGTATGTGGAGCTGGAGACCAAGGCAGGTACTACAAATTTCAAGGGCCGTTCGATCTAGGAAGAGACCTAGGAGGGGGCGTTAAGATCCGTCTTTGCAACAGGGTTTTGGCTGACAAGGCTACCCTGGAACATTGATCACGTTCACTTCACATGAATCGTCAAAGGAGCGGCAGGTCCGGCTCATTTACATCTTGGCCAGGCTTTGCGAGGCCGCTGACATCTTTGCTGGTCTCTTTATAGGATTCAACGATCACGTGGAGCGGGGTGAGCGGACCATGCATGTTGAATAAATTAATGTGTTCTGAATTAAAGTATGTTTAGCTGGGTGCTCAGGTACTTCATTAAGTATGAAGAGCAATAGAATTTTGTGCAATAGGTAGGCTTGGTCCGGGTCTTGCCACCAGTAGTTATGCATTTTGCTGAAGCAACATCCGCCTAAGTTGATGAGCTGTATGCGCTTAAACCTCTCTCGCGATCTCTGTGTATGGCACTGGAGCGATTTCGTGCGGGCAGCAGGCCTCAGGCTAAATTGGCAAGCGGCCTCGATCCCGCCTCATTTTCATCGACAGTGTCCACAAAGTCTATTGCCGCCTGTCAACCTACCTCTTACCCTACCGCACAGCCTTCAACCGCAAGCCAACTGTGAAGGGAAGTTTCTAATCTCTGTTTCAAGTTCGTCAAATGACACTGGCGTGGATGTAGCAGCGAAGGTGGATGGGAGTGCAGTTGTCGGTCCAGCTTAGCTCACATAATTTTCTATCTCGCTGAGGCATGGAGTGCGGGCGATGAGAGTGTCGATTATGGGGGGGGATTCTGTAGACGGAGGTGACGCATGTGCTTGAAGGCTATAGCAATGGCGGTTCAAAAGAAGCTCAGAAGGATGTTCCTTGCCCTAGTCATGCAACAGGAGTCTTTTGAAGGTCATGAATGTGTATATGCATTAGACTGAAGGCAGCGTGGCGTCTCTGCAGGCGTGAGGATGACGGCTATGCAGAATTACGTAAGCTCTAGGTAGTGACCTGGCGGGTGATCAGGCAGAGGTGTTTGAAGCTTGGTCAACTTCATACTACCAACCTTTACGAACACGATGCGTCTGCTCAATACATTGACTCGTAAGATTCAAGAGTTCCTATCCGAAAGCATTCCTCCTTACGTGATACTCTCGCATAGATGGGAAGGGGAGGAGGTATTATACAAAGATCTCACAGAGCCAAAAAGGAATCCTTCAGCGCTTAAAGGATGGGCAAAGCTGATGTCGTTCTGCTCGTCGGCTGAGGAAGATGGCTGGGAATGGGTATGGATGGATACATGCTGCATCGACAAGAGTAACAGCACTGAGTTATCTGAGGCAATCAACTCGATGTATCAATGGTATAGGGAGGCGGCATTTTGCATCGTATACCTTGCAGATATTTCAGTTATCGAAGATGAGACGGGGACAAAAAGGAAGCATTTTCATGAGAGCGAATGGTTCAAGCGGGGATGGACTTTACAGGAGCTTCTAGCTCCCCGCGAGGTCGTCTTTTACGACAAAAGCTGGAAAAATATTGGAACGAGGACTGGTTTGAAAGCCCATGTCTCTCGCGCAACTAAAATACGCACTGGTGATCTCTCCAGACCTTTGGAAGCCAGCGTTGCGGCGAAGATGTCATGGGCCTCCCTCAGGAAGACCTCTAGGCCGGAAGATATCGCTTACTCCTTGCTAGGCCTTTTCAACGTAAATATGCCACTGATCTACGGTGAAGGCGAACGTAAAGCATTCCAAAGGCTTCAGTACGAGATTGTGCGATCGCGAAGGGACGAGTCTATATTTGCTTGGACGGCAAACGACAAGCTCGACTATGCTAGTATGCCTGCCCCTGGTCTGCTCGCTCCTAGTCCGCGATATTTTTCCAATTCGGGGGAGCTCGTTCCTATTGACCTCGATCGTGCGAAAGTGCACGCACCCCGGATACTATTCGATGGATTGGTCTGGACTGTGGAACGCACTTTTGGAACGTGCGACGATCGAGAGATGCTCGCTCCCGACGAAGTTCCGTACATTGCACCTCTTGCCTGCTCAAAGCCCTGGGACGCACATGCACCGGTAAAGCTTACATTGGTGATATCTCCATTCAGCCCTCCTCGTCGAGTGTCTTCCACTAGCCTTGATTTTTTTAGCGAGAACGAGATGCACAATATTCGAAACTCTAGAGCTCGCACGTATCACCTCACTCAGGAGCAACCTCGACCAAACCCTTTTGACCCCAAACCCCGAGACATTCGCCGCGGCTTTACTCTTCGATTGTCTGCAAAGGCCCAATATCAGTGTACCAGACCCAGCAAGTATGGACCAGATGTCGAGCTCCACACCGGTCTTAAAACTGGCGACTACGTTGTTTTGCCCAGCGAAGAAAATAGAGATACGGTGGGTGTATCCATGCGGCACAATACGGGCGCAGTGATTGATGTCGCTTGCCACTCAACTTCCCTTGATAAGCGCCGTTTGGTAATGAAAGTTAACACGCAGACATTTTGGACCGGTCTTGATTTTCCAGATTATTCAAGCGGAGACAAACTTATCAATCTCGGAGATCGCGTCATAGTGTCCCCGAAACCGGGTCAAAATATATCCATCTCACCAAAGCATGGGCTGAGAATGGGTCAGAACGAGATCATGGTAGATATCGATTGCAACTCAGAAAGTTCGATGGATGGCAAAGGCATCTTCAGTGACGATTTAGTTGAATGAACAAATGACAACACAGATGATTTTGACATGTGTGCGAGTCCTCATTCAAGTCGGAGATAGCATTAATGCTGTCTCATTACGCCGCTGTGCCCATCTACACTCCATTACGCGTCACCAGACTCCCACTCGGTGCCCAAAAATCCCACACGACAAAACGACTTGCCAAAATGGGTGCTCTTATCGTCATTTACTCATGTTCCAGACGATTTTGGACCTCCGCCACAACGGCGCTGAAGCACACATCATCCTCCACACCGATGTCTTTGGCACTCATGAGGTCAGCGCCGGGAAAAGTATGCTTCGTGTCGCTTTTCAAGGGGCTGTTGAAAGTCAGATCGTTGAGATGGGTGGAGAATGTGATAGGAAGGCAGCGTAGTGAGAAATTATAATTTGGGCTTTGAGCTCGACGACTGGCTTCCGAGATCAAACGTCGCGTCAACCTACATATATGTCTGGCCTCCCAGATAAAAGACCAGATTCTCAGCTTGCCATGTGCCATCCGTAGTGTCGACAGGTACTGGATTGTACTGATGAGACTCGTAATCGGAATTAATCAAGCCAAAGACCCGCATGCCGCTACGTTGATCCATCAACCACACGAGAAGCTCTGTGCAGAGCCTCCCTTCTCCACGCACAGAGCACGCTCAAAACGCAGCATCGTCCCCCGCTTCTCTGAGTTCTAGCCTAAATCTAGAAATCCCCGCTGTTGCTAAAGAAGGTACACTATCGTCAAATGAGACGCTGATATCCCAGCCCGTGAAACAATGATCAGAAATAAGAATGGAATGGGCTGTAAGGCTTATTAACGGTTTCTCCTGCTGCGTGCTTTCTTATATGGCATGGTGAGGCCAACGTCAATCACCTCATAAAGCCACTGACTGGAATGCTTCACCCAAGTCTATACCCTCGAACATGGCTTGATGGGCCAGCTTGCCATACTTCTCATCGAACGTGTCATCCTCCCCGATGCAAATCTTGTACGTGATCTTTGTGTATTCCTCCGCCTTCTCGCATAGATCCGGTGCTGCCTGCGTATACGCCGTCCATAAATGCACCCATATCTGGATCAGACAGTCTTCCATCAAGCCCCACTGCTCAACCTCGAACGGCGATTTGAGAGACAGCGGGTTCTGCCTCTTGATCGTGAAGCCAAGCGACATTAGGACCTTCCATGCCGTCTCGATCACTTTGTCTTACTGATTCTTCGAACTGTAGATGCGTGTGAGGAGGAGGTAAGGGTCCCAGAGCGCGAGGCGGGGGACGCCACTTGCTGGTGCGGAATAGGTTTTTTCAATGGCATCCAAAATTCGTTCCGCCTTTGGCAAGTCGGCACCCGTTTGGCTATCAAAAGCAGCTTTGAGGTCGAGCAAGAGGGCAAGCCTCTTGCTCGACACATTCTTCTTTGTTTTCTTGCTTTGCTCGCAGATAGCGCAAGTGCATTGGAAACCCCAATTTTGTAGCTTCTCTTGTGTCTTCTCGTATGTATGACTAGGCCCTGGGATAGCGTACCAGAAGAAGATCTCTGAGCCTGCTGGGATGTTGCGGGTAGCACGCACGATTTGCATGTCGCCGATAAAGCTGCGTCGTGCATTGCTGTAGCAGCTATGATTGATATGGGAGGCCTTGATGAAGATGCCGCATGTATGATGAGACTTTGACTGATCTTGTGGCTCGGAAGTCAATTTAGCAGACTGGCTTTCAAGCGATGTGTGAGGGCAACCGAAAACATTGAGAGAAACAATACGATCGACGAGGAAGCTGCGTAGCAATTAGCACTGCAAGAGAAGAATTAGGGCGGTAGAGGTAATGTACGTGTCAATGATTGGCATGCCATCAACTCCTGCTTCGTCAACTGGCTTGTAGTCTCCGTGGTACAGTGAGGTAAATACCGGCCTGAGTGACGGATTCCGGAACATCTTCTGCACTGTAGCTGTGATAAGGTCTGCCTGCGTACCTAGGGTGGCTCGATTTGTATGAGTATTCATAAGAAGGCTCGTCTTCGAATGCTTTGAGGAGCAGTAAGAAAAGGCTTTCTCGCAAAGGAGTAACTCCCCAGCAATCACGTCCTTCGTGGTGAACAAACCACGCCCACGACCTTTTGAAGCTTGAATTTCGACGTTGCCAGCGAAAGTTGCATTGTCAAGGCAATGTGGTGTGTCTTCGGCGGCCCTGTACGTTGCTCTGAAGTCGTAATCGCCATGCTCTTGCTCCCTTAACCTCTGCTTCGTCCTAATAATCTCCTTCTTTGCCGCATGGCAATGAGGATAGTGTGAAATAAGAGGTGCCAAAGCCTGGTGGCTTTCTTGGAATCTTCCCAATTCGTACAAAGAGAGAGCTGCACGGTAGAAACCCTTTTCTGATTGCTGTGCGTTAGCAGTGAGCTTTCCCGCGTCCTCCAGAGCTTCATCATAGTGCTGAAGCTTGATATTGGCCAAGGATCGATTGAGCTTGAGGATCTGTGACATCTCAAATGTAGTTGAGCGGTGGAGGGCTGACGTATAGCTATCGTCATGCACTGTGATCAGCTATGATGAGGCGGGCTTGGAGGAACAGAGAGCTCACCTCTCGATGGCAGTATTCAGCTTACCCGCTTTCAAAGCGAGGTTGCCCTCCTCTTTCAAGGTCTCGGCAGTCTTCTCGAATTCGCTGATTCGTGCTCGCCAGCCAAGAGGAATTCTTTCGTCGTCTGGAGAAAGCCAAATAACATCGCTGAGATGATCGACTCGCAAGCCATAGTCTCCGTCATTCATCACTTTGAAGTATGGTTCTTTCACGATGCAGACGCGTTGTATCTGGACTGCTTCTTCACCCGGCCGATGATCTTCGTCTTCTTGCTGGTATAGCTGAAATACCACTCCATCGTCTTTCTCATCTTCCATGATAGCCATGACTGCCGTCATGGTTACAGGAGGCGTCGCAACTCTGAGTAGAGCGTAGCAACCTCGATGAGCATCTTACCGATGAGATTAGCACACTGTGGCATGAGAGCTGGGTTCTGGCAGGACCCCGGCCTAAACCTGACCTGGCCGTTGGCTTTGTCTCTTCCGCTTTTACGATAGATGAAAATGCAAAACTAACCTACTACACGTCCTTTGAAAACTTAACGCGACCAACCGACAATTTGTCTTTCCCGTTTCTGATGTGCGAGGTCAAGTGTGGCAACGAAGCACTCGAGTATGCTGACCGGCAGAACATGCACAGCTGCAGTGTGACGGTCAAGGCGCTTCTCAAGCTCGAGCAAAAGGCGGATCAGTACCGAGAGGACAAGCAATTCGAGAGCTTGCTTGGCAAGATCCTTGTCTATTCCATCTCACACGATCAAAAAGATGCCCGCCTCTACGGGCACTATGCCTTGGTTGAAGGAGAAAAATGGACGTATTATCGCCACCACATTCGGCATTTCGACATTGCACACGAGGAGAGGGACCTGCTGGCCCTCCACAATTTTGCTCGCAATGTCCTAACGGTATACGCTCCAAAACTATTGAAACGGCTTCAGAAAGCAACCGCAGCTCTCCCGGTCTCATCTACGTTATCATTCTCTGCAGGTACGATGAACTTGGAGGACGACTGGCAGCAAGGCTCCCAACAACCCTCGCAGGGTCGAGATGCCGAAGGTTTCTCGACTCCCGTTCTTCCTGCCAGCACCCAAAAATTGTTCGACGAGCATAAGGAGCAGATGGACAAGCTTTTGCAACAATTAGAGCAGCAGAGGAAGGATAACAAGGAGCAGATGAAGCAACAGAAGGAGCAGATGGAACGGCAGATGGATGAGTTAAAGACGGAAAGGGATAACCAAAGAGAGCAAAACAAAGAGCTTACGGACATGTTGAAAAGGCAAATCACTGGCAAGTAATTACTCCTTACTTTGCATGAAGCTGGACCACACCATAATTCTATCTGGAAAGTTTGCGCCGGCAGAGATTCTAGCCCCTGGAGGCTTCGTACCAGGTCCATAGTCCAGAGTGATAGACTGATTGGTGAACGGAAAAATGCCTTGAGCCAGGCCTGGAATTAAGAGTGCTAAGAGGCGGAGCTACCGTGTCTCGTACAGCGTGGGTGCTGGTGTTCCGAGTACAGCTCCATCGGTGAGCTACAAGAGGCAATCCGCAACCGGTTATGTGGGCATCCTTGGAAGGCAGAACGTAAGTGGGAGTCACTGAATCAGTGGCGGTCTCTCTTGCTGTTAGCTGAATGTTTGACCTTCTTGGCTAAGGAATCCATGAGAGCTGATAACGCTATGTATTGGAAGGGGTGGAAGAATGTTCTCATCGCGATTTTTGCCATGACAGTGGCTATATTCGCGTTCTAAGGTTTTTATGACTTTCAAGATAAGGGAAGGTGCCCACATTATTACTGTCACTTGTTATAGAGTCAAGTGCCAGAATTGGCGGTATGTTGCCAGCTTTACAGTACTGACACCCATATTTCTACCTGTGTTAGTGTACTTCCATGCACTGTGCTGTTGAGGCGCACAGTACTGCTTTGTACCCAGTTACGTGTGCCCGGCGCCACCTGCGCCTGTGTGCATCTAAAAGTGTTGTACTCGTATCAATGAGCGTTGGAGGGCTATGAGAAGGCATGGGGACCGGAGCACACATCCACACTGGACGCCGTCCACAACCTAGAGAATCTTTATCGCGAGCAGGGCAAGATGGTCGAAGCTGAGGCCTGAGCGTTGGAGGGCTATAGGGACTCGGTTTCAGAGTCAGCCTCGACCGCCTCGAGCACGGCTCCCAATGGATCGCGCGAGTGATCGTGGTTGGCCGCGCAAGCGGCATAAGCAGACACCCAATCCTCATCATCGTCATTCAATAGATCATCAAGGGTGACACTTCGAAAGCAGTGATGAAGCATGAGCTTGGCTCTGCAGAAATTCGGATAATCGGCATGAGACGACCGACCTGAGTAGCGAGGGAATAAGTTAATCACCTTGGGGCGATCACGTCGAGGGCGAAAGTCCTGAGTTTTGTTTATCCACGTGTACTCCCGAGCTGCGGCCAGAAGGGTTAAATGTTCCTGATGAGCAGGCCGCTCGCAATAGTGTTCCAGAAAGGTTTTGGACACCGTGGCATGACCATTCTGAAGGTCCAAAGCACGTCGTTGGTTCTCGATTGGTCTTAGATCAAGATCCTGCACGGCTCGAGAGGAACTTCGTAGATCCAGCTGAAGAAGATGGTGACACACCTCTTGAGCAGACCAGTCTCGCTCGGCAATTAACTTGTTCATTAGCTTGATAGCAAGAGACAGTAAGGGAGCTCTGTCAGAAACCCTGAGCATGACGGATTGAAGAAGACTTTTGAACGGCTCAGACTTCTTTTCGGCCTTGGAGCAATACTTGGCCAAATAGTGCACCACTGCCGTTTGATCCGTACAGGGAGAAAGGTCCGTGTTAGCCATCCATCCCATGGTCACCGTGGCGTTATAGCTGTTGAGCAGGGCGTCATTTCGAGCGGGAAGATAAACACGATGGTTTGAATTCACCTCGCAAGGGACTTCGGGCAGAGGTCGCTCTGATCGAGGGAAGTGAAAACGACAAGTCAGCTCATCTGTTCCTCTGATCTTACGCTGACAGTAGCTCGGAGTGCAGCGAGTGTGGCGCTGAAAGCGATTCAACAGTTCGGTCAGCTCACGAAGCGTGTTAGTGCGCTCTGAGAAAGGACGACTGCTTGGGTGAACAGCAGCCGCTGGCAGTTCGCCGGCGAGATTGAAGGCCGTGACCCGTACACCCCAGAAAGAAAGGTATTGATCAAGGTCTGTGACACTCGGAGCGTCGTCGATCCACAGAAACCCATGTATGTGGTCGCTTCCGCGAGACTGCCACTCAAAGCGATACCAGATATCCTGAACCTTGAACTTCTTCTTAATAACAAGCTTCAGAAACAGCTTCACTCTACGTTTCAAACACTCGGCGACGATGTGAGAATTCTCCTGAAGCAGCCTTCAAGCAATCTTAACTCGTTCGCCCTCGCTCGCTGTGATGTAAACCTCTCGATCAGGCATGTATGCATAAAGATCACGCCATTGTAAATCAGCGGCACTGAGTGTAAAGAATAGCGAGGGGCAGGTAAGATCATAGATCATAGCCTCCAGTTCCGTCCTGGCTCTGTTCCAGTATGGTCGGATGCCTCGCACAGTCGCTGCCTTGCGAACGATCATATCGGCCAGACGAGACTCTGAATCCTCAACCATTTCTCGAAGTACGTTGATGTCGTTCATTTCCTCTGCACTGCGACTTGTGTACCATCGACTTGTTTGACAAACCTGCTTTCGCAGCTGACTGTTAAATGCCCAATAGCGAAACTGAGGATGACGCGCAAAGCGATCATCTTTATATCTCATCAAATGATTGTGATAATCGGCTAGAGAAGTTACGGCGCGAAGGCGAGCGCTGTTGAAGGAGGCGGCTCCGATAGGAAAAAGAGTAGGAAAGGCCATACGAGCAATGTGTAAAGAGGGATCGCGCTCGTTAAGAGGTCGAGAGCCCAAAGTGGCCATGAAAAACGGAGCCTGCTGAGCACGCGAAGCAGCTGCAGCAGGCTCGGGCTGCTCCAGTTCAGTCCGAAGTTGAGCGAGCTCGGAAAGTTCAGTGGTTAAGTCAGGAACGAAAGCGGTATCGATGACGGTCGGTTCTTTCGTCAAGACCTGAGCATCTTGATTCGGCCCTTGCTCTGTCACAGTCTCTTCATCATTCTCATTTTGAAGAATGCAAGGCAAGCGATCCAGAATGGAATTCTCCTGAGGTAATTGAGAAAGTCGTTCGGCGTCAATGACAATATTTGCGTAATCGAGATGATGTTCTCTCAAAAAGGCCAGCCAAACTTCTACGTTACGACGACGTACACGAAAGATACGCTCGAATTGACGATTCGCGTTACTGTCCTCGGCGGCCGAGGTGGCGGGCTTCAAGAGAAGAACTTGCAGCTCGGAAGGAAGAGAGGGCAATCGGCTGACAATCTTGGGGGTGTTTTGCACAAAGTTAACCACATGACCGGTATATTTATACTGATGTTCCTTTACACGACGAAATTCCATGGTGACGTGAGCTCTGGCTATCAACATTTCCTCGGCCAGGGACAATTCAGGAAGATTGGTGGGCAGACACAGTGGGTCCATGTCGTTCTCGGCGGACCACAACGTGGGACCATCGGGGTTGACGCTTCTGTCCTTGGTGCACCGATGGCAAGAGCGCCGTCCCTCCCAGTCGGTCAGCTTCATGTCAAAGCCGACCTCGTTGCAAATGTCGCAACCGTCTCGCTCGAAGTTCTCAAGAGCGCTGTAAAAACCGTGAATGAGATTTCAATCATCCTCAGACACAGCCGAAGCGTCAAGAGTTTGATTCGGTGTGGCATGAGAAGACGGTGTTGGATCGGGAGATACGAGCCTACAAGCGGCACATCGGCTTGATTCAAGGCCATTGACGCGCCGAAAGGTCGAGCGAAGAGCATTGTGATTATCACCTAGGCACCAACGCATCTCATTTTCAGGAAGATCGGATGTGTCGATGCAATAAACACACAAGGCGAGCGAATCGATCAAATCTCTGAAAGGAAAGTCACTCAGAGCTCTTGACAAACCACAATCGATACACAGCTCGTAACGACGCGAAATCAACGACTGAATCGAAGCCGAGCGAAGTCCCTTCGAAGTGGCGGGCAGAGAACTCGGTGAACTGCGGTTCAAACGCGTCGCTCTTTCACAGTATCGTTGATGTCGCTCTCTGGTTTCTTCCCATCGATCCTGCAACTTGCGTATATCAGAGCGGTCTTCATGATTCTGCCCTGCAATCTCCATCTGCTGAGCGGTTTTTCTTTGCTTGGCGGATGGCATCGACTGTGCCGATTCTCGGCTAGAACGTCCTCTTCTTCGCTTCGAAGTCACATTCGTATTGGAATCGCGTTCTTGCAGCATCGTTGTCGAAGGAGGGGGGCGAGCAGAAGGAGGAGATTGAGCGGAAGGATCTCGATAAACTTGGAACGCGGGCCGTCTGTGACGTGCGACGGCAGCAGCAGCCTTTCGAGCATTGCTCTGACGTTTCTTATTTATATAGCTGTTAGGAGATATAGAAGGCATATTGCAGAAGGTAAAAGCACGCTTTTAGCTCTGACGTTTCTTATATATATAGCTGTTAGAGAATATAGAAGGCATATTGCAGAAGGTAGAAGCACGCTGTTAGCGGTGAAGAACGAAACGAAGCCGAATAGAAAAGTCGATCATTCAAGATTTCATGATTAACTGTAATAGGTTTGGCTTCCGCAATGTCGGTAAAAGAGTCAACCATTTTACAAAGAATTAAAATAAGGTCTTCGCAGGCTGGTGATGTGGCGTCAAAATCGATCGTAAGAAGCAACTGCGTTGCTAACTAGGTTCGTTGGCTGCCCGAGCAAGTCTATTACCAATGGAAAGCAACGCAGTTTTCAGCCTTTGCTGACTCAGAACTTATTAAGTAGTTTCATTAACGCTCTCAATATTTAATCGAACACGAACACATGCAACGGTAGATCTAGTAGATGAGTAGATCTAGGAGGTAGGCTAGATACAGATGAGTAGATAGATAGGTAGGTAGGTATGTCTCGCTGTAGAAGAGTATCCTCTGAAAGGTAAAAGGTGACGAAGAAGGAGAAGAAAACTTCGCTCAGGAAACCCCTATAAGTGCCAGCCAATATCCCCGTGAACCCTGAAGGTGCTGACCAATGATGCCGTGAAACCCTGCTCGGGAAACCTCTACCAGTAGTAGCCAATGTCCCCATGGACCCTGAAGATATCGATCAATAGTGCCGTGAACCTCTGCTCGGGAAGCCTCTACCAATGGTAGGCAGTATCCCCGGAAGGTGCCAATCAGCACTCATGAGCCAACTCATGAGCCATGCTCGAGAAACCTCTATCAATGGTAGGCAGTATCCCCAGAAGGTGCCGATCGGCACTCATGAGCCATGCTCGGGAAGCCTCTATCAATGGTAGCCAATATCCCCAGAAGGTGCCGACCAGCAGTCATGAGCCATGCTCGGGAAATCTCTACCAGTGGTAGTCAATATCCCCAGAAGATGCCGATCAGCAGTCATGAGCCATGCTCGGGAAACCTCTACCAATGGTAGCCAGTATTCTCAGGAGGTGCCGTGCTCGGGAAACCTCTACCAATGATAGCCAGTATCCCCATGAACTCTGAAGGTATCGATCAGTACTCATGAGTCATGCTCGGGAAACCTCTACCAATGGTTACCAATATCCCCAGAAGGTGCCGATCAGTACTCATGAGCCATGCTCGGGAAATCTCTATCAATGAAGGCAGTATCTCCAGAAGGTGTCGATCAGCCTTTCAAGCATTGCTCTGACGTTTCTTATTTATATAGCTGTTAGGAGATATAGAAGACATATTGCAGAAGGTAAAAGCAAGCTGTTAGCGATGAAGAACGCGATGAAGAATGAAGTGAAGCAGTGTAAACACGTTTGTTCTGCAGTGTAGACACGAAGTCAAATAGAAAAGTCGATCATTCAAGATTTGAAGGTTAACTGTAATAGGTTTAACTTTTCATGATTAACTGCAATAGGTTTAGCTTTGAATGATTAACTGTAATAGGTTTAGCTCTTCGATAAAAGAGCCAACCGTTTTACAGATCAAATAATTAAGGTTTTCGCAAGCTAGTGAAAAGGGGTCAAAATCGATCGGTAGAAGCAACTGCGTTGCTAATAATCGAGTATTGCTACTGTGCTCAACGTTTGAACATCTTTGTAGCCCGATTATTGTTGTTGAATGCCTCAAGTCGTCAGCGGGCCGAGCAGTCTTGGGATCTCGTGGATCTGCGTTGTCAGTTTTACAGCACAAGTCTTCAATAAGCAGCCGGTTCAGTATACTTTGAACTTGGTAGAATACAATCGTTGTCAGTTAGCATAGAGACACTGCCTTCAAACTGACAGAATTAACCTCATGCACCTTCACATTCGTCTTATTAAGAGAATTGAGCAACCATACAGGGAAAAAAGCAACGTCAACAGAATCTTCAAGCACGAGATCTAACCCAATTCAGACAAATTCCTTGGCGGTAACCGGGTAGAGGGAGTCAGGACTCGCCGACCGCGACGCGTACGGAGGCAATGGGCAAGCGGGCGACGGGTCGGCCAACGGCATTGATGTTGATTCCACTTGTTTGGTAGGTCGAACGAGTAACCGTCTTCCGAGTCTCATGAATTGTATGCAAACGTAGAGTGTAGGTGTCGCAAGGACGAGCCAGAAGCAAATCACAACGAGGAAAGCGGCCGTTCTTGTATCACGAGAGCTTGAAGGAAGTCGTTCAAGGTTCACAGTGAAGGGGATAACTAGGCAAGCGACGACTATCAGAGGAATTGAAAGATAGACCCAGGCCCAGAGTGAAAGGCTCGAGATTAAGATCGCTGTCAAAGCCAAGATGCCCGGTATCAGGAACACTAATTTGAACCAGATGAACACTGACACGAGGGTAGCGCAACCCAGAATTGCCAGGGTGATGATAACAACAGCTAGCCCGCGATACTTTGCGATGCGGCGATGAGAGACTGTCAAGATCTTGCTGATCTTCAGGAATAGAGAGTATATAAGGTCGGTCATGGCTGAAGTTGGGATTTAAATCGGCCGACAGGGTTGATCTTGTAATTAAGTCAATGTTGTGCGATGACAGACTGGTTCGTACATGAAAAAAGCTGAGGGCCCCTATCACTTTTTCTTTCACCCGCAAGTAGTGGCACCAGGCACACTTCTGCTGACGGAGGTAAGCATATTCGTAACGCGTACTGTCATGAAACAAGCTGGCGGCGTCCACACTGCATTAGTAAGTCATTGACTTTCACAATGACACCGACAAACTCGTCAAGATCACTCTCGCCCTGGCAGCTGTGATTTAATGTCTCTGTGTACGAAGCAGATGATAGATCAATGGCTGACCACCAGACGTGGCACGAGGGGTATCTTTCCCGAGCAAAGGATCTCGAACGGGCGACTGGCTATGGCGGCACAGGAGACCGCATTGGGACAAATACATTCTGACCAAATCTTTCATCGGTAAGAAATGAAAGCAACCTCTGACAAGTCTGGCACACGCTAATTCCTTCGGTCGAGGTCAAGCTGGAAAAGGAACGGAAAAAGGGTGAGTTGTTATTATAGAGGCGCTGTCACCTTGCGTTAGCGAATTATGCCTTGTTTCAACAATGGGAGCCTTGCAGAATGTGCATTCTCTAAGGTCCGGGAAGCCTTGTACGAAAGAATTTCCATCAGCAGGTCGGCTTCGCGCTTCTTGACGGGGTTTTTGCAGTGCAAAGTTCGGGTCACAGATAACAGCGTTGACAAAGTTCTTCGCTGCTCATTCTGCGCGATGCTATTAGTCAAGATATGGTCGTCTTACTTCAGTACAGTTCAATTTCTCCAGCAATCCCCAGGGGTTCACGGCCGCCGAGGACTTTTCCTATGTAAAATTTACTTCCGGCGATGTGAGCAGATAAAACCAGCGAAATAGTCGGTGAGAAAATGACTGTCCCAAGAAGAGCGCAAGTTTTCTGATGAGATAATGTATCTGCTGAAGTAACTCAGTAAGCTCAGGGATATACATATGAACCAACCTGATGGCCCTACTCGATTTTGACCTCGGAATCCATTATCTGTGCTGCCGCAAAAAATTTGCCGCTGCAGCGCTTGCTTCAGTGGCATGATGATGCTTTTGAGGAGGAGAGCTATTTACATTAGTCTCTTGTTCGATTTACTAGAACCTATCCTCGATGAAGTCTTGACAGACTGCGCCATGTACAGAAGATGGCATCAACGAACCGAAATTCCTTTGACGCCCTTGTGCACATGCGCTCCCTTGTCGATGTGTTCCTTCTCTGTGTGTTTGACGTCTTGCCGCTGGTTTTCTGCCTAGTATGATAGCACTCATTTATCGGCTCTTTAGGCAACGTTTGCTACGCGGTCGCGATGCTATCGGTCGTCGAGATCCTCCTCGGATCCTTTGTATGAGAAGCTCGACTGGACCGTTGAATTCCTGCCGTAATCGAATCAGCGCCCGGTAGATTGCTAATATGACGAGAAGACGACCTTACCTCTCTCCTTCAACCCTGCTTGCATAGAGTTTTACTGACTCTTCAACAAATGTATCGAAGGGCATTCTGAAATGGCTTGAGGGTCTCGTGTACTATTGAGTAGCTGGTTGCAAGGTTAAATGTCATCTTCGCTAGCAGAGCCTTCAAGAATAAGGTAGGTAAGGTACAGTCGGAACTGTGATGCTACATCCGTAAGTGCTTAGCTCCGTACTGCCTCAACTCAGACATTCTGCCACAACGCCAAACATCTTGTATCCGATGAACGATCTTCGAAACGAGCGAAAAGAGCGACACAAGCGGGAGACAGGCGTCAGATTACATCATCTTTCCGATACCAGAAAAGTCTTTTGATCCTACAGACGGACCTGACAACAAACGAGGAGTCAGCTTCCTGCACCAGAGAGCACAAGTTATGATAGCCTCAAATGCCTCATCTGCCCGCAATGAAAGCTGTAGGATAACCAGTCATCGACTACGCCAACACATGGCGGGCGCATTGGAGCCGAGTGGTACGAGTGTATGATTGGCGGATTGTGCTTTGAACACTACTCTGGGGCATTGACAGTCTACTTTGATCATAGGAAGGCGAGGGTTTTTGGCCCTGTTGAATAGGCGCCTCTTTTTCCCTTCTTCCTACTGAATCATCGCTACTGAATCCTTCGAGGCCCCGACTATGACACCTGGCTTCCCTATTTCTGCTCTCTCACAGAAGGCTGGTTGACTTTCTAACTCGCTGAGCCACTGAAATGGAAGTTTCCTTTCACCGGAGTTGAGTATTGCGTTGCAGAAAATCGAGCTCCGTGTTGGTCGAGGAGATGACCGTGTGGTAGTAGAATAATAGTGGGAGAAGGAGGGGGAGGAGGATAGGTGAGGAAAGGCAGGAGGGTCAACGGCTTGTCATGAGACAACTCCACACGAGTAGCCCCGAGGATAGCTTCCGGCTTAAGAACAAAGACCCCAACAAAGCTTATCCATCCCTGCCCCAAGCCAGTCCCACCTCCCCAAATTTGGTCTTCAATGCGTTAGCCAGATTCGGTTCGGGTGTACTCATAGGTCGCTAGCAGCTCCACCTCCTCCCTCTTCGCAACAGCAGGCTAGGGTAGAAGATGCCTTATCTACCATGGAAGTAAAGGCCAGACATGACCCCAGTAAAGCACCTTGGTTTGACTTTCGTTACCGGGAGCAGTGCCATTTGCCAACGTGGTTGGCCGAATGATCTCACATGATCATTAGAATACGTCATGGAACGGTGTTTTCACGCCACCCTCGAATAAATCTTAGACATCCCTCTCCAGCTCTTCTAATTTTGTATAATCCAAATATGTCAACTCGGGATTGTAATCATCACTGTGATTATGCGATTGTGGGGGGAGGATGTTTCGGGGCTTCAACTGCACTTGCGTTGAAAGGTGAGTGGCCGGACGCACGAGTTGTTTGGTTTGAGGGTAGCGCCACCCATACAGCCTCGAAAGATATCAGCAAGATTATTCGTACGCCGTATTCAGACAAAGACTATGTTGCTTTTGCCGAGCAAGCGATGAGAATGTGGAAGGAAGTAGTTCCTTATTGCAACTTCATCATGGGTGCAAGTGATCGGCAAAAACAGTGACAGGAGTATTATGAAGGGACCTAAGGAGCGACTGATATCGGCTCAAGAGCTAACCCACATGGTAAGATCATCTGAAAGCTCAAAGCTCGATATTGATGAGGAACTAGGGCTTAATGAGAATATTGATTAATTCGATTCGGCTTTAGCAGTTGAAGCAGTAGCCCAAGAAGCAATCAAACTTGGTGTGACAAGGGAAACGAAAGATGTCACCAGGCTCGTCGTCAACGAAGGAGTCTGCCTAGGAGTCGAAGCAGATCATGGCAATTTTATCGCCGGGACGACCATCATAGCCGCCGGCCCATGGACTCCTGGTCTACTCCAAAGCTCAAATGTTGAGGTACCTACCAATTTCTTCACCGTAGCTGGCGTGGGGGTGGCTACGATGCCTCTTTCTGAGGCAGAATTCCGTGAACTAGAATCCATGCCGATTCTCGTTACTGAAAGTGGTATTTTTTATTTCATCTACGAAATCCTCTTGTACCTGACAGATATGTAGGAGAAGTCATGTCATCTTCAAAGCATAGAGTCCTGAAAATGACCACAACTGAGACGTTTCGAATTGATAACCCGGACCAGCCGAATATTGAAGTTCGACCAGCACAGATGGAACGCACATCTGGAAAAATGTCAACTCAGCAGTGAAGCACAAACGCCAGACTTACAAAAGTCCTGCAGACTTTCTGCGCTACCCGACAAGAAGCTCGATTGAATCTTGATGAGACCATCTTGGGCCAATTTCAACATTGGTTGACGACTCCAGTTACAGAGTCTCACAGCTAATACGCTGTTCACTTTCTCAGTGTCGAGATCAGAAATCACAGTATTTACCTCAGCTGTGGATGACTGAGCCAGTCGTAGATTGAAGCGGACAGCACTGTCTGATCGAGAGATATTCGCAAGGGATTTCGGGTGCTGTTGATTGATCGCTGACTCGTTTTGATCGCTGTTGTCTATTGTTACGCCACTTCCTGCCATGAAACTCAGCTTTGAGTTTATATGAGAGTATTAATTAGCTCGGCTCACCGGGTGTCACATTGCTTATGCTACTGTTCATTAGAATAGAAACAGTTTCATTATCCGAGAGAGTCCTCGCCTGGGTGTTTGATGCACTTAGATTAGTGGCAGGTTTGATACGAAATTCGTCGTCAAAATAATGTTTTCCATCTTCACAGATGGGTGAACATGATCCGGCAGCCTTCAAGATGCTTTCGTTTGATGGAGACAAGTTAATATGCGGTAGATCGTGGAAAGTCTCTAATGGCCAAAGGAGAGCTTCCACCTGGTTCTGAGGCTCTGTCTGCGTCTTCGAAGAGATCACTGGATCACTGCTAGAGTGCTCAAGAGCCAAGGATGAAAAGTCTGTCAAAACTGCGCGCTCATCCGTCACAACACCTGCCAAACTCACGCTTTCACCATCTGTGCTTTCTCGTCTCTTCCGTTTCTTGGAGCCTCGCGTAAGTGAAAGGTCGACTTTGATATCTAAAATATTTTAGTACACATGATAATATCGAAATAAGACTCATACGTTCTTCTTGAGATCGGAACTGAATGGTCCTATCCTCAAGTCTGCGACAGAAGAGCGACTCCCGATGATTGACAATATATTTGAGAAGTTTTACGCGCTGGTCTTCATTAATGCGCTCAACTTTATGTTTGCCTAGGGCGCAGAAGAATAAAAGAACATAAGGCCAGCCTATGACGTTTGAGATGAGCCAGACTTCCCAGCCTTGCTTGTTTTGCTTTCCTTGCGTTCTCCTTGGGCGGATCCTGCTTGCGTCAAATATAACTTCAAATTGCCTAAATGGTCCTCATGCGCTTTAGTCAATCCTTGCTCATTGATTTGTTTGGCAGTTTCCTGAAGCTTCTGCTTATAATTTTCGAGTTTTCGATCCGTCCCAGGCTTGCGTCGATCAGTTAGCTCCGCCAGAGAGCCTCCTTCATTACATGTCTTCGACGGATTCTCCGATCAACATTTGCGTTGGATGATCAAAGGTCAGCTTGATGAGATTGCAATAGTGGAGGTATCGCATTTTAAGGCGCCAGAGCTTAGAGGCGACTTGGACTGGGTCACCGTAACGCACCCAGAGGAGTTGTCACTTCAGGAGTTCTACATTCAGGATCATTCAGCAAGGCCATGCAGTGACCGTATATCGCCAGTTTTGGAGACAGAGTACGTGACTGCTGTGTCGGATCTTCCTGCTTGTGTGTACTGACCTATGCAGAAGGTCCATGGAATAGCCTCAAGGCAACAATCCGCTTGAAATTGATATCACTCATACAGTCGAAGTATTCACCGTGACTGGAACTACTGAAGGAGACACAATGCCCTCTTATAGCGCCGCAGTATCTTCTCCGGGAAACAAAAGCCACCCAGCGCCGCCGCCTGGCAGACCAGTACACACTTGTACGACTGTCCGAGGTCGAGGACGAGGACGGAAAAGCATGGGAAATTTTTGATACAAAGATCGGGACAACGCATGAGGTGCCTAGTATCGAGGAGTTGGAAGATGGATCGTGGGAGATGGTTGTTCTCCAGTCGCATTGCCGTGCCTTGCAGGACAGGCTCGGTAAGATAATGTCGACCTGAACTACAATCCTGTTGAACCCGCAGCCAGCGACTTGGAGTTCTAGGGTTATGATACGGCAAAGAAGCTACGTGAATGTTGGTTTTCCCAGAGAGCAAACAGGATGATCAACACGGCTTAGCCTGCGGCTGCTGCTCCTTACGCTCACCATCTGGGAGTCATGAATGAACTTCGCGAAGGTGCTGCAGGATCCAATTGCCCCCAAAGCTCCGACCAGCCACTGGTGCCTACATGCCGAGGCTACCTGCAAAGCAAAGGAGATGCAGTCTATCTCCTCTAAGCCTGCTTTGGTGAAAGACATGTCCATTCATGTCGAGGACCTTGAGATGGAGAAGTAACTATCAGTTGCAACGTTTTCGTCCGGGAAGCGAATAGCACAGGCGCTGGTAGCTGGAGGGATGGAATGGAGTGGACTGTTTGGGAACAGGATGGTTTTGAGGTCGGCGAAGCGATCGATGGATCTGGGCTCATGAAGAAGATAATCAGCATCCCTGCCTGAAGGGCTATTCATCATGTGGTCAATCTGTCAATAACGATTTGCAAGTGACAATGTCTCTTATAGGCGTAGCTCACCAATTACTCACTTATATCTTCTCTTCTGACCTTTGTAATTTCCGTCAGTACTAGTGCTGGGACCCAACTACCCCTATTTCATAGTGAGCTGTCCAGAATTTGGAATTTCCAAAATCGAGAATCCACCTCTGCAAATTTTGTTTGCCCCGCAACCAACCAACTCGCTGGAGAAGCCTAACCACCACCCCACAGACCTTTAATTCCTCTCGTTTGGTATGTAAAATGAGGTTATACAATGACGGCCCCTTCATTTAGATCTGACGTGTTGCAGGATCAATTCCAGCGCGATTCCAGCGCTCTATGACTCCCCCCGAGATGCAGTCGCTTTCCAGGGCCTAAATCGGTGTTGATTCTCGACAACGCTTCTGTGTATCACACTCAGGTGAGTGACGTCGATGTCGACGTCGAGCTGAGACCTGCTAACTATCAGTAGGAAGGCAAAGATATATGCCGTCAGGCCGGTGTGATCTTACTATGTCTGTCACTCTACTCTCCTGACTTCAACCCAATTGAAGAGTTCTTTTCAGTGTTTAAGGCCTGGCTCAAAAGACACTACAAGCTGGCGGCAGACATGAGTTTTGAAGCCTATTTGCACATGGCGGTGAAAGCTTCTAGCAAGGGTCATTTTCCAGCCGATCACTTCAGGCATGCAAGCATAACAGTATGTATAGATACGAATTGATTTGTTTCCTTGTCAATACTTCGTAGATCTACTATTTTGACTGATAGAGCAGATACTTTTGAGTAAATGTATACTTAATTGAATAATAATAATAATAAATTCATACATCCTTGTGTCATCGGTTAGGCCGACCCATGGGGGACTCTATGCTATGTGTGTCAAGTGGACAAAACCCTCTGGGGGAGAAAACCACTCGCTATCTATACGGCTGTTTCTCGTAGCCGAAACGGTGTAGTTGAGACTGTGTACCAAATTTGTTCGCGATAACCGCACGTTAGAGAATGAGTGCCCTCGCCACTCTGAACTGCTCCAGCAGTTCTGTTTCCATCAGCATCCTGGCCGCCGCCTTGAGACCTTTCGCGGTCGAGACGATAATCCGGTAGTCCGTTACGCCGGCGTTTCGCAGCATCCTTGGCCGAAGGTGTGTCCAGTCTGGGGGTCTGCTCCAGAAAGGCATGAATTTGTGTATTTTCTTTGAGGATCTGCCACCGCACACACAAAAATGTCACGCTAGGTGTATTTACGCGGTAATTATCACATTCAGTCTGGATGATGGTCAAAGATATAGGATTTACGATGATACTGTGTATATCTAGTATGTATATCAACTCGCAAGAAGTTGCTTTACAGAGGAGTGCAGTAGTTTGTCCTGTCCCGGTGATGATACGCGTCTGGATTCTCCAGCTGGATCCAGCTGGATACTGCCTTGCCAGCATTGGGCAAGGATTCAATCTTCGTGCTGAGATTTTCAACCGTGACACTGTATCATGTTCAAGACTTTATCCTCAAAGCTCTTCTACAGTTGTTTGATACTTGAAGTACCAATCGCCAGTCTGGCCGATAGCATGTCCAGCTGGATCCAGCCGCTTCATCTTCCCCAGCATGTCTATGTAGCTCCATAGTCCGATCAAAGTCCTAGATAGAGAGTCCTTCATCGCGCCATTGGGGTTCCAGAGGTAGGCGAAACAAAGATGGGCTGTTGCTTCAAGTTTCGCCAGCCAGCCTGGACGATGGATTTTTCAGCTGGATCCAGACGCTTCATCTTCCCCAGCATGCTCACGTAGCTCCATCATTCGATCAAAGTTCTAGATAGAAAGTCCTTCATTGCGCCATTGGGGTTTCAGAGGTAGGCGAAACATAGATGGGCTGTTGCTTCAAGTTCCGCCAGCCAGCCTGGACGATGGCTTTTTCAGCTGGATCCAGACGCGTTTCATCGGTTCAACATTACTATATACTTCAGCGATCAGTGTAAATGGGATAACTGCGTGGGCACTCTGATCTGAAATCACATTCTCTATTGATAGCACTGCTTAATATATGAAATGACCCTACATTTCTGTACCTCCACTGTCGTTGACGCTCCTATGTCAACATCCCCCTTTATCTAGAACGTCATGACCGGAATTGAGATGCACCAGGAAGACGAGCATCGCATTGTAACGAGCGTAGAAGACTGACCCCTCCTGAACCCCTTGTTGTATGCCTCGAGCCGGACGACGTATATATTCGAGTCGAAGTGGAGGTACGAGGTTCCCCAAGTCAGCATTCTTTGTAACAAAGGGGGGCAGAGGGCGGACTTACACGTTGGTGTCTGCGGCAGCAGAGGGAACATCATGCTGTTCAAAGGGTTGATGATCGACGATGAATTGATCCTCGCAAGTCTACGACGGCGGCGTGTTCTTCGACTCATGATGTTAATCAATTTCTAAGGGGAAAGCTTCAATGTAAGATCGCCCGATTTAGTTCCGTCACGTCATCAAGCGGGCTGAGTTCGAGGATATTCCGTAGTTGTATGCAAGCGTAGAATCCTTGATCCACGAGCGGTTTGTACATGTTCGATTGAAGAACGGTTTGCCCTTGAATCCGAGACCAAAGGGTGCTATCCTCGATTGTCAGTTGTATCATCTGAATTCTGTACCTAGGCCCGCTCCGTCTGAATGCTCGATGGTATGAAAGCCATGCAGTTCGACTTCGTTATAATAGTCTTTCGAACCATTAAACCGATTGAAATTCGTATGCAGCCAGTGAGCCAAGAGATAGAGCTGCAGCTCAACACTCACCTAAAGTGAGAAGTGAGCCGATCCAGACTGTAACACCCCCTAGTCCAGACTAGCGCATACTAGTATATCAGCTCACATTGTTCGCGTCCGTTGTTTTGAATTCTCTTCACCCATCTTCCTTCTATCTATCTTGTAGTCTATTCTTCTTGTACGTCTAAATATGAGTATTGACTGGAGCTCTGCTCCACGCCAGTGGACCGTAAAGGCTTTAAAATTGGCGATGGGGTTAAGTGATGAAGAACTGAGACAGATGACTGCTGAGGTAAATGTTTGGTTAACAAAAATCAACCCAGAGTATTCATTGGAGACAAAGGAGAGCCAAGACGCGGCTCAGTCCTTCGCTGAAAACTTCTTGAAGCCAGCCTTTTCGAACCTTTTCGGTCGGATGCAAGCGGGGAAGTTGGCTGATGCAGCACCGTATGGTATTGTCCGGCTACAGGTGGAGAGACGAAAGGCGCAGAAGAGGAAAGTCAAAATTGAGAGAAGAGAAACCGAACATACCTTACCGTTATCATCGCAGGAGTTGAGGCCGAACGTTCAGCCTTCGATTCCCAATGATCCAGATGGTTTTGTCTGGATTCGCTTCTCGCTCCACAATGGTCATAATCCCTCTGACTCTGAATACATGACTATCAGCCTGGACGAGATACTGGGAAATTGCCCCGATAATGCGAGTCGTGCGACTAGCAACCTTGTGAGATACGCGAGTTTGAAGGAAGCCTTTGCACGCCTAGCTGAGCGTGAGCTTCTTGATGGCGAGCCAAAGACTATCATCCCATCCGTTGTTCCTCCTAATGGCGGAAAAGTCACGAAAGACTTTATGCTCAGAGATGCCATTCGCTGGATGTTGCAGGTGAGGCATCCAATTGAGTTTTATATCGTGAATGGTCAGTATTCTCCGTCATCGTATTATATCATTGAATCGCTAGAACCAACCTTTCTAGTATCGGACAAATACCTCATAGAGAGACTCCTCAAACCAGCAGATACCTTTTCATCAACTCGTTTGCCGACGCGTTCGCGCACTGGGTCAATTGCTTCACCAGCGCAATCGGTTCTATCAGAAGTCAAGGCTTATGTTATTGAGAAGAATGCTGGCAGCCGAAAGCGCAAGGTACTTGTGGTCAGAGCAACAGGTGACCGAAAGTCTCAGCTGATCGCATTGATGTCGCAGAACAGGAATAGCAGCAAGCATTTGAGTAATTTCTCTTCAGGTAGTAAGGATGGTTCAGGTAAGTTTTCTTAACGGCTTTCTCTTTACACGCTAACGTTGTCGACAGCAGCCCATGTTTCAAACGTCGCGATTGATACGAAACCGTCAAATTCTTGGTAATTTCAAAGACGACTTTCAGTCTGCCACTTCTAAAGATTCTCCGCGTCTTAACGATTCTAATCTGAAACCTACGTCTGCAAGGACTGCGGCCAATCAAATTGCCAAAGCAGGCTCTCTACACAAATTTGAACAAGCATCAGCTATCAACCTTATAATTCCGAATGCGTTCACGATTATGCAGACTGACACGCTTGAAGATGAAGGAATCAAACAGATCGAGGAGACAGTTACTGACATTGATGGACTCTTCAAGGAACGGATTGTGCTCGAGTGCTTCTGACTTCGCTATAGCTGCTAGCTGATCACATATCACAGTCTTGAGTCTCAGGAGTTCATGTCTGCGTGTGAGCATACCAACCTCTGGGAGGAAGCCGCCTTGTTCCTGAAGCTGGATCCAAATAAAGTGTCAGATAAGCCGGTAGTGATCGTTGAAGGGTTTGAGGATAAGCTTTGGCAATATCAATGGCTCGCCGTCTATGTAAACATGAATTTTGCCATGTCAGACCGAAACGGGTCCATTCGGCATGCTGATAAGCCGGACATGAGCAAGGTAAGTGACCTTCGACCTTTAATAGGGATTAAGATCCAGACTGACACCATCTGAATTCAGATGATTAAGATCATTTGCCTGATTCATTGATGACGCGTCATGATCGTAATTCGCCAAGACATCAACAAGGAATGGAAGAACGATAGTGATACTTATCGCCGTCATTGCCGCGAGGACGGATTGGATTCATGCGAGGTCGTAAAGATCCTTTGTTCCGTTGCTTTTGCATTCCGAAAACACCTCATCACGACTGGGACTCAGCGAGTGAGCACATCGAGATCATCGTCCCGTCCGGCGTGTAAGATACTTGAGAGAAGGAGAAAGAACATCTGTATAATCGCAACGTACCAGCGTTAATGAACAACATGATCTGAATCACAGCTCACTATAATGTCGACAAAGACGGTAAGACACTCGCTCGCTACAAGCATTTCTTAATTGATGAACGAACAGAGCTTCCGGCGAAGGGTGATAATCAATGCATCTATGTGAAGTCGAAGTATCACAGAAAATTCTTGTCGACGCCGCTAAGCGAACAGTACAAGCTGCTACGACTGCACCGTTACATCGTACTAAGGCTAGGACGGTCGGGTCAAGAAGACTGCTCAGACTCAGAGGTATTCGTTCTACTCTACAACTGAAGTGTTTAAAGCGGAGTTTAAGGAGTTCAAGCTGATCAATTCAAGGCTCGTAATAGTTCATGAAGCTTACGAGTATCAAGACAAGCTCCTTGATAATTTCGCCATGCTTGATTAAACCGACGAAATATGCAATTACCTGATGAAGAAGATCTTCTTGACAGAGGCCCCGATTCGAAAGAGCTCGAGTTATCTGAGAGCGATGATTTGATCACTTCAGACACGGAGGTAGAGGGAGAAGGGTCATTTCTTATGCGAATTCGAAGTAGCACAGCTTATCAATCTGAAGAGCAGCCTTGAAAAGATGCAGACATTCGATGATCTAGGACTCCGTGTCGTTATCGACGACCTTTTCTTTCAGGTTCATCTGATCGATCTTCGAAGCACAAGTCAATTCCTATAACATAGCATGACTATGCATAACTCTGTCTCATTCAATCAAACCAATCATAGTATCAACTCGCCGCAGATATTCCCTGCATATTTAAATGCTTTTGACCAGTGGATAAGGGTGACCCTCGCAGCAGTCAGGGTCAACAACGAGCAAGCTTCAAGTCAAAACAAGCCGCCATCAGAAATTATTCATAGCCTCATCGGGCGCTATCGAATTGTGAGATCGCTGCCATACTTCGCGGCGCTCTGAAGCGAAGAAGAAAATGCCGATCAGACGTTGCTTGCGACTCAGATGCAGGCCTGGCTCAACAGCGATGTTATTATAGTAGGTCATTTTATTATTAAGGTATACTTACTTCCCTCCCCCTCTTTCTTCTTTTGTACCCTCTTTGCGATATCGCTGCGTTGTTTCCACCTCGTACTTCGGCTTCAGACGTTATTCCTTCCCTTATTATCGAGCCGTCCTGGGTGCTAAATACTCGGCAGTGCATCCGTCGGCTTCGTTTGGGTAAAAAGGCCATGCTGTATCACTCAGGGGTTGCGAGGAAGGCCAGGGAAGATATGGTGAAGGGGTTTCAAAGAACAATCGATCCTACGGGCATTAATGAGACAAAGCTTGCAGCTTCTCAATACGACAGAGACATCATTACCGCGATATTTGAAGTCATGGGCTGAAGCCTTACGCTTACGGTCACGAACAGAGCCATCATGATGGAGCCGGACGCGATGCGCAGTACTGCGAAACAGGGAGTGGTTTATTTAGTCGGATCTTTATAGGAACGCTTTGTTCACATTGCGCGTTTATTGTATTCCTAAATCAAGATCGATTCAAGGAAGACATCGAGGATGTTCACCCGTTTCTTCACCCTTCATGAACGGTCACAAGCACACTAACACAACCTTCGCCACCGTCAAACGCAATCTCTCGAGCCAAGGCGAATGCGAAGCTATACAAACATTTCAAGACCAAGTGGAAAGAAGAATGGGATCGCCACGTCGTCAAAACGCCAGAGGCACATAGGACCCCGGCGCCGGAGTCTCTAACAAGATACTTAAACTGCATCAAGACCTCACAAAGGCAGAAAGCTCCCTGGCGATCCACATACGCACAGAAAAGATCGGCCTAGCGGCATTCCTGCACTCCTCCAGGATACCAGGATTCGAATCCCCTCGTGCAGCTGTCACTGGGGCCGTCAAGACCCTAGACACGTCCTACTGTTCTGTCACCTACACGAACGAGGCAGAAGCGATCTTCGTAGGCGGACAGAGGCGAGGCGTACTGACTCGGGTCGCGCAGTATCCCCACATCCTGGGAGGAAGCCTCTGATGCGGACAAGCTGCTCGTCAGATTGAAGGAAGAAGGGTCCGACTGGAGCACCATCCGTGCCGCCTGGAAAGATGGAAAGGGCCTGAAGGCGGCCACAAGGCATATCATGCTAACGGGACTGAAATACAGTTCGACGTGGCAAAGGAAGCCATCATTCACCACGAATCTACCTCGGCCAAATCCTGGATTTGGCCAAAAGCCAGTCTGGATCCAGATCAACGCTTCGCCTGAATTATATACATAAGTGCTTGTAGATGTTCCAGTTCGTGCATTTGAAGCCCTTGTAAGCAGTCAGATAGACAATATGTATGTGCGCACTGTAGTGCCCCGAAAAATATCCGCAAAAGGGATATTCCAGACTGGATCTTTTGAATTGAAGTCCGAAAGACCCTAGGCTAGTGCCTTGGCATGAGATCTTACCTATCGCCCCACCCAAAACAATGCATCAACAACAACAGTAACAACAACAATACTATCCTTACGATTTTACAATTCACTATCGCATCTTTCAATACTATCGCTGATAGAATGACAGAATCAATCTCTTCCCCTTTGAGTAGTCCTCTGCCTCCCACGTCGTCTCCTCCGCAGTCTCCATCGCCGGTACCGGTTCCTCGAACTCGAAAGCGAAAGCGTCGTACAAGGGACACCTCTAACGTTCCTCGACATTATTTGTCACGTATAGAGAAGCTGGAGCATATTCATACGCTCATCCGAAGTCTAGGCTGGACGTTCACGGACCTTTTGAACGAGTATAACGAACAAAAAGACGACCCTAAGTATAGAAGTTTCTGGTTGCAATACAAGAGATATAAGAACCCAGTTGACCGGGGGACTTTTCAGAAGATCATGAGAGACAACGGCGTCGATGAAGCAGCCCATTTCTTCCGCAGAGAACTTGACAAGCTGGTCAAAACGAAAAGCTTTGGTCAATATGTAGAACCAGATCCAGCAGACCCCGATCAAGTTACGCCAGATGGATCGCTGGACTTCGTAGAGGATATGAGGCCAGATGCTATAGAGTGCGCGCCATATTCAATAAGATTCCTCGGCCTGCTCAGTAAACCGGCGCGTAAAAGGGACGATATCAACCCAATCCCCTCACAAAGCATACTGGTTTGGGTCTCAATGTTCCTCTACTCGATACGGCGCGAGAAGTGCAACAACATCCCCAGACTCTTCGGCCTATACTGTGTAAACGGTGGCGTCAAAAAAAGGATCGTGGATGTTTTATCATCGATTGGACTCTGTGCTTCATACTCTACACTCCAGGAATGCCTTAAAGGCCTTGCTGATGTAGGTCAAAACCGACTGCTCGTGCTTGCGAAAGATCCTACAATGAACTTAGCCCATGATAACTTTGATTTCCCAGACAAACCATCCGGAGAGCGGTTAGGGGATAGGAAGACTTTCGTGTCTTTAACGAATGGAATAATTTTCAAGGGCCACTACATGCATCAAGGTGATCTGAAGCAGTCTAGCTGGCACCCTGAGAGACTACTATCGGCGTCGCAGTTGCTCGAAAAGTTGGCCAGGAACAGCAGCCCTTCCAAGGCAAGTGGGTCACATATAGCGAACCCGCGAAAGGCGTTAACTGATGACAGGCCAAACTGTACAATGCATGGGAGTCGATAAAAGCCGGTCTGCCGCGTCTTCGGACGTCGAACTTCCAGGAACAGATGAACGATTTCTTTCCTTGGCCCACGATTGAACGCATTAAGTGTCCGGCGGTCAACTATCATCCATTTGCCCCGGTCTGGGCGAACGAAGGGACCAATGAAGGACAATTACGAGGAGCTTCAGTGTGGTCAGGATCCTGAGGACTCTCGGTGGTCCAGTCTGCTCACCCTTTGGCACGGTGACGTTAAAACCATTCTACGCCTACGATCTGTACAGGCGATGCGATTACAGACTTCGAAAAGACCCTACGACAGCAAAGCTCACGTGATGCCTGTCATGGGGCTGTGGCATCTGAAGTATAATCTTTTAAAGTTGATACACAGGCTCCATTTCGGCGGCAATCGTCCTATAGATCAGAGCTGTTTGCAGTACGCGGCGGACAAATGGGATCGGACAAATGCTAACATGGTAAACGACTTTCAAAAACTCGAGGAGCTGCTGATTCACTCCTATCAGTCGCGAGTCTTGGGGCTCCTGCTGCATGAATCGGGGCGAGTCTTTCTGCGAAGGGACGAGGCTGAGGAATGGATCACTAATATGCCGATGGAGGAGTTCGTACAGCGTGTTAACAAAGTAGTTCAGATGATCAACCCTCCAGACTTCGATCATCTGGATGCACCAGAACCACACAACGAACAATGGTACAATCATCAATGTTTCATTCGTCATATGGACGTCTACTTCCTACTTCGAGGGGCAATCAAAACCGCTGATATCGGCGTTCTAAAAGAAGCACTTCGCGAAACATGTATATTATTCCAGGCCAAGGAAGGACGATGTGATAATTATAGCCCCGAATTGCTGCGACTTCTACATACATCCAATAGCCCTGCGGCGTCGAACAGACTACAGCAGGCTATCATCCGCAACTCCATAGTGAACCTGACAGGAAAGTCTGACCGAACGTTCGAGGTCGACCGCCTCGTGGAGTTTCTGAACCGATTGGTGTCAATCACAAAGAAAAACCGCGCCAATTCTACTAAGCCCATGGAAACTCTGCTTCGGCAGATCACTCTTACAGCTCCTTACGCGTTAAAGCTTAAGATGACGCTTGAGGAAACATTCGGCAGAAAATACAAAGGTCGCCACCCTTTGAAAGAAGCTAGCGAGGATATTTGGCTGATGGCCACCGCACTTTGTCATGACAGCTTTCAAGAAAAGGATCAACAGCAGTGGACAGCCTATCTTTCAACCAACCTTAGGCGTGAAGGCCTGCGGAGTTTGGGCGAAAACGTGCAAAAGTACAATGAAAGACTTGACCTGGCTATACCTTCCGAAGACGATATGGAGCAGGTCGACAATACTGACCAGATTGATGCTGAGGATTCCGCAGATGGCTGGAATGACGCAGATATCGGTATAGATGACGTGATGGAATCACTGCTGGCAGACATATACTAAAACCGCCATCTTTGCCTTATTCCACGACGTAATCAATTTTATCAAAGGTACGATTATTCAAACAATGTACATTATCAAACTTATCCGATATCAGATTGACCACCTGGCCCGAACAGATCCAAGAAATGCTGAAAACCCACTTTCAAGCCTGTTTCAGATATCATTTCCAATCTAATAAGGGCCTGGATCATGGCTGAAATAACGTTCAAGATCTGTGAATCATATAATCTTTGATACAGATCGCTGCGCAAATAATTCTTTGGTAACAGACACTCGTCCTGATCAGCTCTTTGACACGCCTCTCGTATGAGGTATATTCGTGTCAACCTCGGTCAAAGGCGGCCGATGCAGAACATTGTTTTCCCTTGCCGGTATCGAACTGGGTTGAGGAGTAGTTGTTCTTGGGGGTGTATGTATGTCCGGGTAGGGGACGAACGCAGCCTCCTCCAGATAGCGTGGGTCTATATCCTCGATGGCGCCTTGACTGCTCGTGCCTTGCGATAAACCGCCTGTAACTTGGGGCGTTGTTTGCGATGGCTGAGGGGTAACAATACCTAGCCGGGCACTTGGCCGAGCGCCCTTGCTTCCCTGGGCTTTAGGCTTAGGGACCAGGTCCTGGCGACCAACGCTGATCAACCAACGATGCTTCCGATCTAGTCGTTCTGCAGCAATATCATCGACCGACGGCACGGTCGAGTCTGCAGAAGCCTTCGTTTTCGTCTTCTTCGCCGCATGAATATAACTTGCTGTCTCTTCGGGCCCGCATCGTGCAACGTCCTGAAATAGTTGAAATAGCTGTTCTCCGAACGGTCCACTGTAGCGCCAGCCTTTGAGCTTTCGCGGCAGTATATCAGCATCGGCTATCAATTGACGAGGGTCGATGGCTGCCAGCTTCTCAAGCACTGAGTCGACAAGCACTACAGACTCGACGACAGGGAAGCCAGGCGGAACGAGGCTTGCCGCTGTTCTAGCTCGCCACTCTCGCAGCTTACCAGCCATAATATCTGCGAATGCCGAGCCGGTATCCTTCACAGGCAGTGGCCGAAAATGTGGGATCAAACCGGGATTACATTTCGAGCAGCATATCGCCGGAAGCTCTTTGTTGCCTCGGGGCTCGTAAGTCATATCCCCAAGGTTCTTCAAGAGCGTGAGGCGGTGACATACTAGAGCATTGATAAAGTCAACCAGGTCGGACTCCAGCTTAGCCCTTCGCGCGGCGTCGTGAGTGTCTCGCTTTCCTCGTGGTACCTAAAGCGAAGCATCTGAATAGGATGAGCCTGCGCTTTGAGGATGTTGATAAGCGGAAGGTTTGTCACGCTTCTGACGTTGAGCTGGCTTGGATGCAAGCGGCGCTATACTTGCGTATGGGTCGGCAACTAGGAAAAATCGCCCGCCACATCAGAAAATTACTAAAAATTCAAGAATCATTCTTGATAAATAAAAAAGTTCGCAAATTCAATATAATTATATAATAGTCATACAGAAACAAAATTGCAACATTAATGTTTTACAAATATTTAGCTAAACTCACAACTTCTTTTATCTTATGAAAAATTCATTATTTTAAGCGAAAACATGTATATATGTTAATAAGCGCTTAAAATTCAATTGATAAATTGCAAAAACTATTGAGTTAAATGTGTGTTTGATCAAAATACTTATTTGCAGCTTAGACAATAAAATGCTAACATTACAACTCATACATGTTTACAACTTATGCTTATTATCTATTATTTTCACAGAAGAATCATTGATTATTTCTAAATTGAATGAAATAATTAAAAATAATTGCAAGCAACTAATTGTAAAAGATTTCAATCTACATCATTCATGTTAGAACCCCGCCGGAAGCCGGCCAGGGTTCGTTCCAAGAGGTACACCTAGAAGGTGTATTATTGAGACTGCTCTGTGTGATCTGCCAGGGAGCAAACGAAGCAGGGCATGCTCTGGGGGATCTGTTCACGGAGCATGCGGAGCAACATGCTCTGTACGATCTGTCAGAAAGCAGACGAAGCACAGGCATGCTCTGTGGGATCTGTTTACAGAGCATACGAAGCATGTAGGCTTAGCACGATTCTCCTATATTTATATAACGATAGTCGTTCTCTACTATAGAAGCTTCGTGCTCAACTCATGTAATAGTCAATACAGTCTATTGTCTTAACTATTCTCAGACCTTCAGTCTAGTGATTAGTTTGTGGCTATACTGATCTCTGTTTATATCTTGTGTTGTTAAAGAGACAACCGTTACATTCAGATTGAATATGTATTAAGAAATACAAGTTTTTCTTAAGTTCATCAATTTCTACTGACATTTTATACATTATTACTTTCAGATAGCAGAGTCTTTGACAAAACTACTGAGAAATAGTGTTAAAATTGTGAAAATACGATTATTTTATAATTAAATGAAGCAAAACAAGTCTTTAATCAGCTTTATGACGTTTTTATAAAGATATTTATTCTACAACACTTTGACTCAAAGTAATGTATATGCATTGAGATTAACATGTTCAATTATGCAATTATGAGTATTTTGTTACAGTCAAATGATTAAAATTAATGACATTTGATTGCATCTTGATTCAAAATAATAATAAATCATAAACAAAATTATAAAACATATGATCAGAAACTTTTAATCATAGTATTAATGTTTAAACACTGATGACATTATATGAAAAACAATTATCATACTGTTGAAGTTTTGATTGATTATAATAATCTAAAAAATTGTATGAACGTTAGAAAGCTAAATGATAAACAAGTCAAATGAGTCATAAGATTGTTGATCTGCAACTTTGAAATAATGCATAGATTGAAAAAAATCAACTTAGTCAATCTATTGTTAAAATAATTTAATTACAAAGATGAAAACATTTTTGCAAATTGTTTACAGCTTATTTTGCAGTCAAAGCTGACTAAAATAAAAGACTTAAGTAGCTTTATATTTATAATAATTAGAGAACTATACTGTACATAAGTGATTAATAATGTTGAGAAAATGTTCATTCACAATGTAAGTATAAATTATAATTTTATAAAATTTATCAAAAGCATGCTGCATAAGAAAATCTACTGTATGAAAATGATGCATAAAATTGAAGAAATGTCTGTTTATTCTGTCAATATGAATCAGAGTTTCACAGAATTTGCTAAAAATATGCTGCATAAGAAAATCTACTGTATAAAAGTGATGCATGAAGTCAAAGAAATATTTGTTCATTCTAACAATGAAACATCAGTGAATGCAAAAAGCATCATGCTAAAAGTCACAATCTTAGCAGTGTGTATTACAAATTTAAATGAAATACATTTCTTAAGAGATAAAATTTCTCAAATTAAATCAACAACTTTAATAAAAGCAAATAATAAAATGTAAATAGCTGAGAAATAGTTTAATTCTGTTGCTGAAACTGTTGATTGTAAACAACTTATTTCATATGCAATTGTCAAAGTATTAACAATTTATGAAATGATTTATAATTTTAGTAGTAAATTTATAGTTAAACTTATTGAGATCTTGCAGTATGAAGATAAATTTACTGTAAAGTTAAGATTTAATAAAAAAATAAGTATATAAAAGACTCATGTTAAAGCTTGAACATTAAATAATCAAGAAATGATAAAGTACAATAAATCATTGTATGTTTCAAAAGATTTTTCTGTCAGAGAAAAGTTACTAAAATGTCATCATAATAATTCATTAACAAGATATTTTGATGCTGACAAAATCTGCAAGCTTTTAAATTGCAAGTATACTGAAAAAGTATAATCAAAGATGTTAAAAAATATATAATATGTTCTATTATAATTCAATATCATTTTGTTAATGTTTCTTAACTAATTTAATATATTTAAAATAATTTTTTTGAATTCACTCATTTTATGCTCTTAACTAAATTTCTTTATAAAGGAGAAGAAAGAAGCGTTAGTGATAAAATAATAATTAAGAGAGTAATAATCTGTGATAATTATGCTTGAACTTTTTTGTTCTCTTCATTTGTTTTGAAACAAATATGTAATCATTCTCTTAAAGATAAAAGCTATTATTAATAAATAATGCTTTTCTTTTCTGAATCATAAGTTTATGCTTGAAAGTAAGTGACTATGTTTTTTACTCACATTTCAGTCTCATTTTGAATGCTTTTATAAACTTCGAAATATTTTTCATATCTTTGCTCAGTATTTATTGATCATACTCAATTGAATATTCTTTTTACTGTATTTTATAATATAGAATTTTCTTTCTTTTTTGCTTTTATAAAATCTTTTCTATCTTTTATTCTTACTTATCATCAATAAGCTCAGATGCAAAATAGTTAAGTATAAAGTTATCATTTAATTTACATTTATATGATTTTAAGAGAAATACATGAAAGATAAAATAAACTTTATAATGATACATTTGTTTATTTATTGATTGAAAAATATGAAAAGATTCTATCAACTTATTTGATAGCTTTTTACTTAACTTTTTCTGCTTCAGATTTTTTGCTAACAGCATGATTAAATTATTAACATTAAAGAACTTAAACTTATATTTTCAATTATAGTACTTTATTTGAGCATTAATTATGTATTGTCATCATTGTGTTAAGGCCGGCGACGAGATTCACCTGTACGTGGTGCCGGCTACGAACCTTTTGATTCTATTCTATGTCCGAATAGAAGTCAGAAGAGCCAAGAGATCTCAATCCGACGCAGTTCGAACGATGTTAGGACGTTGCGTGGCCAGGAAAGCCGCCGTGCAGAGTTTTCACCCACGCGACAACACCCCCCCTAACAGCCACAATCGATCTACGAAGAATATTAATGACATGTCGATGTCAGTAAGAGATGGGAAGATACTACTAGTGGAAAAGACAACCCAGGTGAAGAGTCTGCGAGTTGTGACTACAAGTGGTCGAAGGATTTGCGACCCGTCGACTGCGTCGGTATCGGAACGTCTTCACCACATCGACAGTGCCGCCGAGTAATTGATGGAAAGATATCAGGTAGGATAGTCGTCCCAGGTATTGAGAGGCGTGACTACAGTGCCCGAAGGAGTAGTGACCCGTCGGTCACGCTGGTATACTGGGGGGGCTTGAGCCCACCTTCTTTACTTGACGCCAGGTCATTCATCTATCCACGTGGAAAATCGAGAGCTCAAGAGAACGATCAGAACGCATCCTCTTCCATCGATCAGAGCCAAACATCGAACGATTGCGACCGCACGCCTATACTAACAATTCATCCAACGTCTACGTGACACAAGCCAAATCAAGAGAAGGAAAGGGTTACTCAGTACAACCACACTCTACCTCCCCATCGTGTGCGCCTCTCTTCCATCACATATTTCTCTGCTCAATGAATGGCAATCATTGAGTAAGAGAACACAGCTCTACGTACGTTACAACCACGAGCACCACGGGTGCAAAGGAAACGTCTTTCGTCTTCGGACCGAGGATCGGACCGGGACATCGTTGTATAGGATACCGTCAATGAAGAGCAGGGCAAAGACGATGCGTCATAATCAAACAGCACAGACACTCTCATCAAGAGTTTACTCGAGCGTCACGCGCTGGATAGAAGCTATAGGTTCATTACTTGGTAACACAGTGTCAATCTCATTGTTTCGGCTGCGCGAAGCAGCCGTATAGACGGCGAGTGGTTTTCTCCCCCAGAGGGTTTTGTCCACTCGATATAAATAGCATAGAGTCCCCCATGGGTCGGGCCTAAACCGATGTCACAAGGGTGTATGAATTACAATCACAATCACAATCATTGTGTTAATATGTTTCATAATTCATGCAATGTTTCAACACGCTTTTTTGTAACTGACACTTCTTTCTTCATAGCATTATTCTCAATATATAAATCAAAGATTAATTTATAATTCTACATAACATAAAAGAAGCTGTATTCTAGCGAAACATGCTTTATCTAATGATACAGGAACTCAATCATGAGTAGAAAAGTTATTCAGTTATTTTGTTATCTAAAACAATACACTTTTGAATAATGTTTTAACATTTGATTCTGACATTGTGTTTGATTATTCATTTGCAAATAAAAAATAATGCTTAAACATTATTTTATTTTAAAGCTTGAATCAAAATGCATTGATAAATAAACTATCTTTGTCAATAGCTATATTACTAAATATTTCACATTTTAAAGCAATTTTCTTGAAGAACAAGTTCATTAACTTTACAGCAGTTCGCGCTTGTATGCGCATTCTATCAGTGTGACTGATCAATGAGAAGATATAAAGCATTGATTTTAGCCAAGTTACATGTAACTTAGCATACACACAGCGTTTAGATAGTGCCATAGCCATAGACTGCATGCACTTAATGAAGAAATAAAAAAATAAAAAAAAAAAAAAACTTTACAGCAGTCAAAGTTTTTTTCATAGTAAAATAATGCATTATCTTCATGTAGCAGTTCACTACTATGAAAATTAAGTCATATGTGTTTTCTTTTTATTTACTAAATAACAAATTGATTATGAAATTTATAATAATTTCTTTTTATGAATTTGTAAAACAAGATAATGATTTCAACTCATTATATGATAAATAATGTTTTATTTTTACTCTTTAACAAATGTTGCAAGTATTTATATATTAAGTCACATTAAGAACAACTTTTGCAATATTATTTACTGTCGTTATTTTATGCAATAGCAACTTTTGCACATTTAGAAAGTTAAACTTTCTAATTTCATTCAAATAATGATTTATGCATGTTGTTGCATTCAATTTTTTATACAGCACTTTTTGATGTGCATTTTACGTCACATAAATGATTAAAGAGAAAATTAATTCAAAGCAAGTGACGAAAAATTTGCAAATTTTGCAAGACATGCAAAAATCGCAACAATTAATGCAGAAGCTTACATATTTGCAAAAAGCTGCTCAATTTGCGAATGCAAATGCGCAAATGCAAACAAATAAAATCTGAAAAAACTTTTCTTAAAATTATAAGAAATTTCATATTGCAAAAAAAGATTCATTATTCTTAAAAATGATAACTGAACTTTGAAAATGTTGAAAATGCAAAATTTGTTGAACAATGCATTGAAAAACGCAAAAATTAATATTATGAATAGTAATCACAGTAGTCAAGATGCAAAAAAGAAACAACATTGTCTTAATAATCTTGAAAAAATATATCACAGATGCTTTACTAACGTAAAAAGCAATATGAGAGCATGTTTTTAATGTTAAAAGCATTCAAAAAGACGAGAAATAACACAAAATCATCATACATGATCTGAAAGTTGAAAATTAAAATCTTCAACATAAAAAACAAAATAAAAAATCTAAAAAACCAAGTTAGTCTTTCAATCTTGAATTGAAACTAATAATCAACTTTATATGATTATTTAAGAATGAAATTGATCACGAAATAAATATGCATTGATGGTTTTAACTTTTAAATTCAAAGCAAAAGCACAAAAACATTTCAAAAAATAAATTTTAGCGACGAAATCAATTTATTGAACAGTTGAATATTGAGATTATCAATCAATGTCAAAAATGTTAAATCTTAAGCATTTGCAAAACAAATGCAACAGATTATTAAAATGTGTATTTTGCAAGCAAAATTCTCAGATCTGAGATCATAAAGATATATAATTTACATGCAAAGATAAATGATTATGAAATCACATGATTTGCAGATGCTGCAACTGTTAATTTGCATTTTGCAAATAACTTAATGTGCAAAAGAGAAAAAAGTGTTTCAAACATATAAGTTCACTAAATCACGTCTAATCAAAAAGTTACTCTTGATACAAAACTTGCAAAAATATTTAACAATTGAATTGAATGAAAAATGCAAAGCATTTCTAAAAGCAATGTACTTATTATCTTTGAAAATTTAAATCAATAAAGATTTATTATTAAACAAAAGTATTTAATGATTATCTTAAGAATTATTGAAGAGAAAATTAATAACTTCTCTGCATCTAAAAAATCATTTAAATCAGAGAATATATCATTTGCAATTGTACAGCAAATGTACAAAAGCATATCGAAAAATCTCAATCTAGTGTACTCAAATTTAATCAAAAATGACTATTCTTCAAAACTATGATGAAAAGACACAAGCATTATTTTTTACACAGCTGAACTTAATGATAAGCTGCTGAACTTTGATCAAATGAAAGACAGAAAACAAAAATCAGTTATGAATGCAGTATTAAATTTAGTACATAATGTGCAAACGACAAAAAGTTGTAAAAACATGCTTATTTATTTACTTTTAGCCGTTAAAAAAGTTTTTAATCATGTTGCATTAAAGCAAGTAGTCAAAATATTAATTAAATTGAAAGTATCTATCAATTGAATAAAATGTTTCTTACAAATTTGAGTTATTAACTTAGCATTTAAGAATAAACATCAGAAATTGAAGAAAATAATCATGATGTTTCTTGTAATTTTTTATTCCTTTATTAAGTGCATGCAGTCTATGACTATAATACTATCTAAACGTTGTGTATATGCTAAACTACAAGTAACTTGATTAAAATCAATGCTTTGTATTTTTTCATTGAACAGTCATATTGATAGAATGCACATAAGAGCGCAATAATTCCAAAAAATTAATTATACTTTTATTTTCATTTTCTTCTTTCACTTTATTTATTTATTCATTTTTTATTTCTTAATCTTTTCTTTCTAAAAGTCATCTTTTAATTGCAATTTAAGTATTTTTCAAGTACTTTAATGTTGCAATTTTGTTGATTTTGATAATGAACATGTTACAAGCATGTTTCGTCTTCAACCTTTATTCAGCTGAAAATGGGACACGGCTACTTCAAGAGCTATGTACATCGATTATCAGAGAATAATTCGAACAAATGCTATGGAATATGCACTGCGAGCCAAACGCCAGAGCATTTACTACTAAATTGCAAGCATTATAGGTCAGAGCAGATAAAGCTTAAGGAAAAAGCTCAGCTCAAAAACACAGACACCATATTGACACTGTTTATCACCAAAATCGGTAGAAACGCAACACTGAAGTACTTGAAAAATACTCGAATTGCAACCAGAAAATGGCTATTAGAAACGAAAGACTAGGGAACGAAAATTGCGAAGGGGAAAATGAAAACGGAAGTACGGCTGGGGGATTTTGAACTATCGCGCTTGTATGCGCATTCTATCGGTGTGACTGATCAATGGGAAGATATAAAGCATCGATTTTGGCCAAGTTACATGTAACTTAGCATACACACAGCGTTTAGATAGTGCCATAGCCATAGGCTGCATGCACTTAATGAAGAAATAAAATTAAAATCTATTGTTGTGAGCTAATTATGAACTTCACAAGTGATTACGTCTGATTTTAGCAGCAGTTTTAGTCTGATGCTTATGATAATGTTTAGTAAACTATTTATCATTATATGATGAGTAATCATCTTCTGTCTTCTCAGTATGAATAATGTAGATTAAAGTCTCTCATAATTAACTGTTCACAATTATTTTTGATTAACTTATTTAATCAAAAAATAATCAATGATTCTTCTGTAAAAATAGTTGATAATAAGCTTGAATTGTAAATATTTATGAAACGTAGCATTTGCTTTTCATCATTTGAGCTGTGAATCAGTAGTTTAATTGAGCAGATGTTGAACTTAATTACTTTTATTTTTCATTGTTTAGATTTTAACTATTTGTTAATGTATATATATATTCTTGTCTGTGATGATGAGTATTCTATAAGATGAAAGAAGCTGTGAGCTTAAGTTAAATGATTGCAAATCATTAATGTTATGAATTTGTTTCTGTATGATTATTATATTAAATTTGTAAATTTCTCTGTTAATCAAAAATAATTTCTGAACTTTTAATGACTTTCTGATATTGTATTATAAAATTCATAAAGAGAATTATTTGATTATAAAGTTATTTATAGCTGCTGTTGACTTTGCGCTGAGACACATTTTCTAATTGAACATTTTTAAATCTGTTTGAATATTATTTTTTTGAGTCACTAATTCTGCATAAGAAGCATTTAATTCATCTTATCTTAATTTTTATTATCTGTCACATTCATTCATCAATGATTAGATTGTTTATCTTCATCATATTACTCATTGAACTTGAAAAATTTATTGAATCTGAGAAATTCATTGAATGCAATAAGTTTGTTGAACTTAGAGAGTTTAAGAACAAGATTGAGAAGATGTAATTGTATTTTAATGTTTCAAGATATTTTGTTACTTTATTTCTGTAGATTTTTGATGATTATTTTATCTGTTGTTATCACTAGAGACATGTACATCTTCAAAATTTATGACATTTATTACAATTTACGCAATGTGTTTTATTTGAAAGCACAATACATTCTTTAATGTGATGTTTATTTGCACATTTATCAATACATTACTCTTTCTTGCAAAACTCAATTATATAATTAAATTTGAAGCATTGTATAATGCAGCTGTTCTTTTTAAACAATTTTTAAATGCATTCTTGATACAAGTTTAGCTTGTTTACATTCAATAAATAATTTATCAACGTTTTTAATTACAATTTTTAAAATAAGCAATAAGTAAATCTTCTTACTTTTGATCAATCTTTCAAGTCAGATTACTTTTAAAATCTAAATCTTCAAAGTTAAAATATGAAATATTTCGAGACAAATCTCAAAAAAGCAAAATTCTGAAGTTCTGCATCATTTTTTTATCAGTTTCTTAGTTATCAGTTCTTGATTGCTTATGTTGAATATAATGTGCACTTTATGCGTTAGTACTGCAAAGATTTGATGCATTATGTCTGTTGAGTCTGCAATTTCTTTTGCTCATGTTTAAGATTTTTCTAAAGTTGTCTAAACTTCTAAACTTATTGCATGTAGTGTAATGTCTTCACTTTTTAGCTTGCAAAGTGATATGATTAAGTTTTGTTGTGCTGTTAATACATTTGTAATTCTTTGCAAAATTTGGTCAACAAACTTCTTTTGTACTTTTTATATTTTCTTTCTTTCTACTATCTTCATTATGATCTCTTGTTTCTTGCAAAGCAATAACAAATTCTTTCTAAGTCATTGTATTTTTATAATAGCTTTTTCTCTTGTTATATCAGTTTATGATGATGTAATTTCTGATGTAAAATGCATATTTTCTTATATTTATAACTGCTTGTTAAGCAGTTGAATGAATGTTTTCAACTTTTATACATTTTTTTCAATAAATAAATTCAGATTTCTGTTGTTTCTTTCTTTTAAATTCTTTCAAAGACGTTGAATCAGCTTTAAGATTACTTTTTTTCATAAATAATCTTTGTTTTTCTCTTTCTTTAACATTGATGTTTGTGTTAGAAGATCAATAATGCTGACAATATACTTTTCTTCATTACATAAGCATTTTAACTTCATGTTGCTGTCTTTTTGCAATAAATTAACAATGTTCGCAATTGTTTCTGAATCAGCATTGCTGCTGTTCTTACAATTCATCATCATTTAATTATCTTTTAAATTATTTCTCCCTTGCTTGTAATGCGTTTTTCAAAAATTTGATTTGCGCGCGTTATGATTGTTTTTCTCTCACTTATATTTTAATCAAATTTATGACTAAGTTCTAATAGTTTTTTTCATTAATGTATATATTTATTATCAATTCTGTTCAAGATAATTTTTCTTCTTCATTAAGTGCATGCAGTCTATGACTATAGCACTATCTAAACACTGTATGTATGCTAAGTTACATGTAACTTAGTCAGAATCAATGCTTTATATCTTCTTATTGAGCAGTTACGTTGATAGAATGCGCATACAAGCGCGATAGTTCAAAATTTCTTAGTCATACTTCTGTTTTCATTTTTCTCTTTGCAAATTTCATCTTTTAGTCTTCTGTTTCTAATGATTTTTTTCTGATTCTTTTTTTTATTTTTTTTTGATTTCTTCAAGTTTTACGTGCTTATGCAGCCTAAGGCTATGAAACACGATGCTATCTATCTAAATAGTAGCACTGAAGCGCTGTGTGTACGCTAAATTACATGTAATCTAGCCAAAGTCGATGCAGTATATCTTCCCATTGAGCAGTCAGACCGTTAGAATGCGCATACGAGCGCGTGAACTGTCTATATAACCAAGTGGTCATATAGACAACTCGAAATTGTGAAAGCTGGCCACTTCGACGTGAGCTTCCGAATTTTCATTTGGCCACCTGGAGGGTAGATGACCTTTGGTCTATGTATGTGAAAGCTGGCCACTTTGACGTGGGCTTCCGAATTCGCTGTTTGACCACCTAGCTGAGCGGGCTAGGCGGGCTTTGATCTATGTATGAAAGCTGGCCACTTCGACGTGAGCTTTCGAATTCGCTGTTGGACCACCTAGCTGGGCGGGCTAGGCGGGTTTTGATCTATGTGCGAAAGCTGGCCACTTCGACGTGGGCTTCCGGATTTGCTGTTTGACCACCTAGCTGAGCGGGCTAGGCGGGCTTTGGTCTATGTATATGAAAGCCGGCCACTTCGACGTGGGCTCTCGTTCGCTGTTTGGCCACCTAGCTGAACGGGCTAGGTGGGCTTTTGGTCTATGTAACTGAAAGCTGGCCACTTCGACGTGGGCTTTCGAATTTGCTGTTTGACCACCTTGCTGGGCGGGCTAGCGGACTTGGGTCTATATAACTGAAAGCTGGCCACTTCGACGTGAGCTTTCATTCTCTGTTTGGCCACATAATTATCTAGTCACATGGTCTTATTGTTTGTGAGCATCGCGATGCAATGCTCGGTCTGTGTATGTGAAAGCTGGCCACTTCAACGTGGGCTTTCATTCGCTGTTTGATCACTGTTTGGCCACATGGTCATTTAGCCACGTGGTCTTGTTGTTTGTGAGCATCGCGATGCGATGCTCGATCTGTGTATGTGAGCGTAACGCGTTGTTACTGCTCTGTCGATGAGATTGTTCAGCTCTTCTGACAAGCATAGCTTGCAGAAGGTTCGTAGCCAGCACCTCGTACAGGTAAATCTCGTTGCCGGCCAATTTTTTTCTGATTGCAATTTGAGTATTTTTCAAATACTTTAGTATTGCGTTTCTGTTGATTTTGATGATAAACAGTGTCAATATAGTGTCTGTGTTTTTGAGTTGAGCTTTTTTCTTTAACTTTATCTACTTTGATCTATAATGCTTGCAATTTAGTAGTAAATGCTTCAACGTTTAACTTGCAGAGCATATTTTATAGCATTTATTCGAATTATTCTTCGATAATCAATGTAAATAGCTTTTGAAATAGTTGTGTTCTATTTTCAGCTGAATAAAGATCGAAAACGTTAGTCTATCAATTTTTCAAAGCCTTTTTAGTGATATATGACTCAGATTTACATTCATTATGTGCTTTTAATACTGGTTTTTCTTTTTAGTACTGATTTTCTAGACATTTAATCATTGTAATTTCATCTCTTTGCAAACTTGCTTTTTGATGAAGCTTATAATGATTATTTTCATGTGATTGGTAACTAATACTTTTTAAGCAGCAATTTTGACCAAATAATCTGCTTTTTCGTTTTCAATAATGTCTTTGCAACTCAATATTCACTGTATGCGAATTTGACACTGATTCTGACGCAAATTGACTAAGTTTTGCCGTATGTTATTGAATAATCTTGAATTGACATTACTTTTTGCGTTTAGTCTTTGCAAAGTCATTTGACTGTTTATGTACATTCAAATTTCGCTGTTTTTGAGTACTTTTTCGCTGCACATTGCAATTCTGCTTCTTTTATGATAATTTTGTTGAACATGCTTGTCGCTTTGCTGCATCTAATGAGATCATGCGTAAATATCACTGTTGTTTCAATTTCTGTTTTGACTTCTGCTATCTTTTTCAAATTTGCGATGCGTCAATATACATTACTATGTTTTTCGTCTTTTTGGTAACTCTTTCTAATTCTCTAGAGTGTGTATTAATTGTTTCGCGAGTTTTGCCTTTTGATTTGCAGTTTTGCTAAATGTTTGATTTCTTGACTTTATGATTTCTTAAAGTGAGAAATTTCGATTTCTTTTATTGAATTTAGTGTTTTTTGCACTTTGTTTAATATTTGATATATCTGCGTGAATCTGTCTTTGCACTTCTAAACTTTTTGAGGTAAATTCAACTTCATCTCATTTTAGTCTAGATTTAGATTCAGTTTGGTAAAGTATTGAGATGAGTACGAAATAAATGTTCTTTTTCTGATAGAATGTTTTTTCAATAATTCAACTACTTTAATTGCATAATTCTTGCATTTTTGGTCTAATCATACTTCTACCAACGAAATTTTGACTTCTATTTGCATAGCATTCATCAATAATGTTCAAAACGTACTCAGAATTTTTCGTAGTGCAGCGTTTTGTTACGATCCTAGCTACGCACCTATGTTGGTAGCTATGTTGGTGGCTATGTTGATGACTATCGCCGGCCGCTCGCCGCTAGGCTATAGGGTTGTTCCGAGGCCAACCCTATTCAGGGTTAG
>JAABUI010000197.1_pt1 | contig 79075 bp, 88 predicted proteins | sample 5559111 | NCBI WGS metagenome assembly JAABUI01 (sample SAMN10711870, study PRJNA513365) | rock metagenome | isolation source: Antarctica rocks | place: Antarctica: Victoria Land, Buttleship Promontory | reverse complement strand
TTCAAACGTATGTAAATAGCTAAGGTCAGACTTCTTATCATGTCATGCCTCATAGAAAGTTATTTTGTTCAACGCAGTGATAGAACTTCTGTTCTTCAGATAGATGACAGTCATTATTGCTTCATCTTATAGTTGTATCGACAATTTGACGCTAGTCAGTATAGCGCGAGTTTGTTCAAAAAGAGTGTGAAAACATCGCTCTGCAACTTCATTTTGACTTGAGTTATATGATGTCATCGACTTTCATTTGATCTCATGCTCTTTGAGCAATTCAATAATTTGATGATCAGCATACTCATCTTCATTATCTGAATGCAGTTGATGAATTGATATGTCTTGAATCTTTATCAATTTCAGATAGTTTTGAAGTTCATCTTTTAGATCAAACTTTCGTTTCAATAGATATGTGATCGTATATTGACTGTAATCATCAATGAAAGTAGCTACATATCTGAATTCTTCATCGATCTGAGATATTTTACCATCATCAACAAGATTCATATGTACTAGCTCATCTACTTTGATGACTCTGATGTGAGGTTTTTGACTTGAGACTCGATTTTGCTTGTCTATGACACAAGTCTCACATATTGATTCTGAGAATTCTTCGTCTTCTAGACTATTTGCAGAATTCACATCGATGTCAATGCTCATGTTGACTAGACGCTTGACGTCTGTCATATTCAGATTAGCTAATCGTTTATGTCATTGACGTCATGACGTCTTGACTGATTCTGAACTGCTTGTCAGATTGACTCAAGAATTTGAAGAGTTGATTGATGTATTCACGAAATATGCTTTCTCATCGTTTCTCGAGTCAATGAGAACGAAGACATTTCTAGAGTTCATGAAACGAAATTCGTCGTTCTTTATACTACACGTATATTCTTTGACTTTCATCTGATCGACTGACATCAAATTATAGTGTAGTTCTGAACAGTGATAAACATTGATTAGTCAAATTTTGGTTGATTGATTGTTCAGCAAAATGTCAATCATAATCAAATTCTTCTCGACGATGAGTACTGTCTCATTATTTGCAGTAACAATGCTGTTATCGATAATCTTTCAATATGACTGTTCATCGAACAAGCTTATGTCATAGCAGACATGATTCTCAACTTTGATGTCTATTCATCAGACATCTGTATGACTGTCAGCTTGACAGACGATGAAGATCTTTATTGTTCTGACTATTCTGACTTCGAAGCTTTTTTCGAAGTCATCTTCTTTGATCAGATTCTTTCTTTTCTGAAGAGACTTTCATTCATATGAACGAAGCTTCGAATGTAGAAGTCAGCAGCTCTGTTCGCTGTGACTCTCTTGCTCGCAATAAGCGCATTTTTTCGATTTTCTTTGAAATTCGCTGTTGTTTTCGAATTTTCGCTTCTTGTCACCAAACTGAGCTATCATACTTTTGAAGCTGAAGTTCTTCTCTGAATTTGATTGCTTGTCATGATAGACTAAGACGATAGTCATATCATTGATTAATAGATCGAATTTGTTGATCTTGATGCTCTGTATCAGGTTGAAGATGTATGATTCTAGACTTTCGTTAAGATCTAGAAGAAAGAGATTGCTCAACATTCATGATTGAATTGTTTTCTCAATGTCTGAGCACTTGACGACGACTTGCTTAAGCGAGTTCGCATAGTTCTGAATGAATTTGAAATTCAATTGCTTTGTTTGAGTCAGTTTCTTGATTGTCAGAAATAGAGTGATCAAATTCGACTGTTCATATTGAGTCTTCAAAATAAATCACATTTTGATAATGCTTTCTGCTTTGATTATATGTATTCTGAGTTTCTTTTCGCAGCTGAAGTCAATTATATCGCTGATTCTGTCGTTTCTATCTTCTCAATGTTGAACATCAGTGATATACTTCTTTTTATCTGCTGTTGAGACGTCGAATGACAGTGATGTTGATTTCTTCAGCTTCTCTGAGATGATCATTCAGAGATCTTTGACTTTCAAGACATTGATTATATTCTTCTTTCATGACTCATAGTTCTCGCTTTTCTTTAGCTTCGAAACACGATAGTTCTTTGAATCTTTCATTGTGATTGAGGTATGAGAGTTATTTTGTGAAATATGATTGATAGGAAAAGTTTCGTCGATTTAATAACAGCGAGTTCGATGCTTCGAATTCTGCCCTTAGATTTGTTTGCGATAGCGAAATAGAGCTAACTTGAGCTCATAATCTATTGATATATGAGAGTCAGAGCGAATATGTGCATGTAGATATATTGGTTGAACTATCTAGTAGATAAAGCATATATGATAGAGCATACAGATGAAGAAAGAAGTGAGAGAATGAATAAATATCTCTAGCGTCAAGTCGCTTCGATCGAAGCGAAAATAACTAATCGTTGAGATATACATATGAGCATACGTATGTTCATATGTATGTGCATATGTACTTTGTTTTCAACAATAAAGTACTCGCAGCTTGTGTAATTTCTTCTGTATATCTTTCGCCTTGACTGAATTCTTCTGCGAGATAGCGATAGTTGCTTCTCGTTCACTCGTCAACGTCACGTCAATGATGCTTCTCATCTGTTCTTGATGATCAGAATGAAGCGCAAGCATTATGTCAATGATGTGCTCTGTCTCTAGATAGTTTAAGTAATTCGTTTTTCTCATCGACGAAATAATTATAGAGTTCAAATATAAATTATTATGACGTCGTATTTTGAGCTTACTGAAGATATTGATTTTCTCGTCGAGATAGAGATTATGATGTTAATCTCTATAGAATGACTAATCTTCTGAATTTCGATGACATGCAGTACTAATATGATGCTGTTTGAATATGAGTAGTTATAGTTGTAAACAAGAAAATGTCAATAAGTCAACATCATCTCGACATATTTACATTGAAGCAAAAAGTTTACTTAAATGATAATGACAATAAAGAGAATATTATGATGACTGCAATGAAAATTAACTGAGAGTTAAATAAAAGATTGAGAAAATCGACTTTAATCATCATTCATCATGAAGAACTGAAAGAATTGATCGTAAGAACAAAACATCTTGCAGATGTAATGACAAAGAATTGAAAGTATCATGAAAAGATATACAAAGTATACAGTGATAATCAGACTTCTTTGAAAACAGTGAAAGCTATGATATTAACAAAAGATTAAACACGTCTGCAATGAGTTCAGATTGCACATGAGAGCATTTGATCTTAAGAAGTCACGCTGAAGCTACATTAAATGATGAGACATGCAGAAGTACTTGAAAATGAAGCAATGAAAAAGATAACTGACAATGCACATGATTTGTCTTTATTGCTGACTGAGCATCAATGCACTGAAGTGATGACAAGACTGACACTTATACAAAAATAAATTAGATAAACATGAAGAGTAGTCTGAAAAGAGAAATTCAACGCAGCTCATTTTTGATATCTGACATCAAAGATGACACATCGACATCTGTGATTACACAAGAATCATACAAAGTCTCACAATGCATTATTGATGCAGTTATGCATAAGAAAAATTGACTTCAATCAATTTCTACATGAAAGATGAGTACTTGATATCACTATGATAACATGCAAGTGCAACAGAGATTAAATGTTGATCAAGCACATTTTATTAACATGTTTCAGATGAAAAGTAGAATGAAAAGCAATGCAATGAGAAGAAAACATCATGAACTTGAGAAAGCTCTTAGAAATCATAAGCGCAGCAACGACAATCATTCAAATAATAATTTCAATGAGCATACTGAATCAATTTCAAGCTGTGATGTCATTGAAGAGTCAAATGAAAGAGAGAGAAAATAAAGAAGAAACAGACTCATAAAGTTCTTGCATTGAAAACAGTTATAGTATAAAGCGCAGAAAGAAGCGATTTTTGATGCTCGCTACAGTATATAAAATCTCACATAGACTCATAATGAGTGTTGAATTGAGTAAGAATTTTTAAAAAAAAAGTTCTTGCATTGAGAATAATTATAGTATAAAGTGCAGAAAGAAGCGATTTTTGATGCGAAAAGAGCGCTGTGCTAACACAGCGCTCGCTACAGTATATAGAATCTTGCATAGATTCATAATGAGTGTTGAATTGAGTAAGAATTAAAAAAAATATACATAGCATAGTTTCTCTTATGAGTTAAATCTAAATCAATATCACAAGAATGTATGAGTTACAATTACAATTGATACATAAAGATTAAATCAAAGACTAAAGTTAAAAACTGAATTGAAAATTAAATCTGAATTAGCTTTGAGACTTTGTGACTTTGTCAAGACATTATTTAAATCATGTCATATCTTCAACTTGTTATGTTTAACTTAATAATGCTTAACAAACTCTTTATGATAAACATTATACATTGAAGAAAAAAACAATCACAACGTATGCATCACAAATTTTGAAAAAGAGCATTACAAACAAAACAGAGTGAATTTAGATGATGATTAAATGATGATGAATTGTATGAATCGCAGCAATGTTGATTTAAAGATGATTGCAAGCAACATTGATTCATTGCAAGAAAACAAAGATGCAAAGTTGAAATGTTTATGCAATGATGAAGAGAACATTGCTAACATTATTAATTTACTAATAAAGATATCAACGTTAGAGAAAGAGAAGAGCAAAGATCATTCATGAAAAAAGATAGCATTGAAGCTGATTCAATGTCTTTGACTCAACTTAAAAGAAAAACATCACATGAATTAAAATGCGTTCATTGCGAAGAATGTACAGAAACTGAAAACATCAGTTCAACTGCTTAATAAGCAGTTGCATACACAGAAAAGCACACATTTTTCAACAAAAATTATGTTATGAGTGAACATGACAAGAAAAGAAATAATGATAAAGAAGTAATGTTTCAAAGATGATTTGTCATCACTTTGCAAAAGATAAAAAATCATGATTAAAATAATGAACAGAAAAGAAATAAAAGAAATACAGAAGAAGTCAATTGAACAGATTTTACAGAGAATTGCAAACATATTAACAAATCAAAGAGATTTAATCATGTCACTTCGTAAGTTGAGTAGTAATGATATTTTTCTTTATGCAGTTAGTTTAGATGCTTAAGCAAATCTGAAAAAGACTCAAATATGAGCAAAAGAAATCATGAGTTCAACATATGTAGCATGTTGAATCTTTGCAATGCTGACAAATAAAGTATGCACTACAATAAACATGAACAATCAGAAAAAAATCATTGAAAGATTGATAAAAGATAATGCAAAACTTCATGAAGATCTGAAAGTTTTAAAAATAGTTTGACTCAAAAAGATAGTAAAGAGCGAGAAGATTCATTCATCACTCATTGTAAAAATCATGATTGAAGTAATGATGAATTGATTAATGAATATGAATATGCTGAACTTGTATTAAGAATGTGCATGCAAGCTATTTGAAAAGAACTGTTACATTATACAATGTTTCAAATGTTATGAATTTGATCACATAATTAAGTTCTGCAGAAAGAATCAACGTTGCAAAAAGTGTGCAAACAAGCATCACATAAAGAAGTGCGTGATGTCTTTGAATAGAAGATGTTGCATCAATTACAATGAAAATCATGAACTCTGAAGATGCATCTGTCTCAAGTGATGACAGCAGATGAAACAAGCGTTCAAAATCTATAAAAACAAATCATTCAGATATTTTGAAATGTTTAAATACAATCACGCACTCTTCTCGCTGTTTCTGAACTCTTTAAATTCAATGAACTCTTCAGATTTAATGAACTTTTTCAATTCAATAAATCTTTTGAGTTCAGTAACAATCATGTTGAAAACATGCAGTTGAATCATTGATAAATCAGCTTGACAAATAGTAAAAGTTAAGAAAAGATGAGTTGATCTTTTCTCTTGCGTGAATAGTGACTCAGATGAGACAACATCTGAGCAGATTCAGAAACATTCATATCAGAAAGTGAGAAAGACTCTTGATGATTGAAAGCATACAAAGAATCTTCTCATTGCAGAGTCAACAACAGTTATGAATAACTTTATGAAGAAACAATCTTTTCTACAAATTCTACAGTACAACATCAGAAAGTCATTAAGAATTCAAGAATTATTTCTAATTAACAAAGAAGTTCGCGAATTCAACATAGTAATTATACAGAAGTAAGATCACAATAACAATGATTCATAATCATTTAACTTAGCACACAACTTCTTTCATTTAGTGAAAAACTTATCATCTTAATCAAGAACATGCATATACATTAACAAACATCTAAGATTCAATCAATGAATAGTAAAAATAGTTAAGTCAAACATTTGCTTAATCAGAATATTAACTCGCAACGCAGATGATGAAACGCAAACGCTAAGACTTTTAAACGTTTACAATTCATGCTCATTGTTTACTACATTCACAGAAAGATTTTCAATCATTTCTTATTTAAATGAACTACTCAAGAATGATTGCAAACGACTGATTGTAAAAGATTTCAATCTACATCATTCTCATTGAGAGAGATGAAGATGCTTTACTCATCATATGATGATTGATACTTTACTAAACATCACTACAAACATAAGACTGAAATTATTACTGAAATCAAACATTATTACTTGTGAAGCTCACAATCAATTTATGAAGATTGATCTAGTCTTTAGCAGCGAGAAAATACAGTTCATGACATGCAAGTGTAAGATACAAATCAATTTACATCAAAGATCAAATCATTTTTCAATCATCACAGAACTATATTTACAAACAATCTCAGTGTAACTCTTGACTTGATGACTTTGAAAGAAAATAAATACAGAAGCATTAAGTGCTTATCTGCAAATGCATTTATCTTTGAAACACTCTTTAAACAACAAGATTATGATAAATGACAGAGTGTGCAAGATTATCAGAGTGCTACAAAAAATCTTTGAGAAATTTATTCTTTTGACAAAGTCATCAAATTGAGCAAAAGACTTTTGAAATCAAAGCTGCTTCAAAGTAGTAATGAAATCAAGATGACTGCAAATCATATGAAAAATGCAAGATACATTAGAAGCATGAAATGAATATTTGAAGCATAATGATCATAAAAACAAGATCATTCAACAAACGAAATGTGCATACTTCAGATCACAAATGCATGAGTTAAGTGAAGTACTTAAATCAATATGATGCTTTGCAAAATGAGCTAGAATTGAAAGTTAGCTATTTAAAAAGCTTTCTCAGTTTTTGTCATTAAAGTGAAGCGACATCGATTATATGATAATGACGTTCAAGAAAAAAATCAAAATACTGCAAGAAAAGTTCTTTTTCTCATCTTCTTAAATGAATGTCAATGACATTGCAAAGTTATTTATATCTCTGACAGTCTCATTCAATTCACGTGTTAGAAGTCAACATAAAGCGAGTCATATGAATGTCATTTAACTAATAAATAAATGCTAAGAAAGAAAAGTATCTACAGAAAAGAACTCAATTCTTATATGTGTGTTTCTCAGCTTTGTGCTAAGCTCGATTGAATTGACGTTTTACACATATGATGCAGAGTTTCAATGACATCACTTCTAGCTTGAATGCTCACTAGACTCGATTAGAATGAAATCAAGATGAAGACTAGAAAGAATAGACAAAGACTAAAATCATAACATTATTTTTCTTTCTCAAATATTCATGTTCGCATGAATGTTGTTTCTTAGTGCGCTTTTCTTGAATATTTGATATGAAAGTCATCGATCATCTCTTGAGTGTTCATAAATTCATCGTTGTCAGCGTTATATCAGTTGAGATTGTTGTCATAATTCTTTCATTTGACTTGATATTGAAGTCATCTTCGATATCATCGAGAGTTCAATATATCGTTGATTTTTCATTCGTCTTCATCATTTATCACTATTGATTTCGAGAATTTATTCTTCTGATCAGACAGAGAGTCATTGACGACGAAACGAAAAAGCTCTGAATGAAATACATCATGTATACACATAGTCTTGAGTAGTTTCAATTTATAGAATGAGTCAACAAGATTGATGATTTGAAAAGAATCAAGCATCTTGTCATTCGATTTTTTGAAGAGTCTCGCTGTAATGATGTTTCGTTCGTTCAGAAACATTCTTGATTCAATCTCATAATTGATCTTCTTTCTATGCTTGTTAGCTTGATTCATCATTTGTTTTCGTGTTTTAATCAAAGCTTCACGAGTGAAGATCAATGTCTTGTTCATTTGTTTAGATATATTCTTGACTTGATTGATCTGCAAGCGTTCGCGAGTGCTTTCATACTTGATGATGTCAGAGTCGAAGCTCATACAAGAATGAAAGCTCTTGTTCATGAAGAAGAGAGTCAAGAAAATGACTGAGAACAAGATGTTATTGTTGACAAACTCAATTATGAGTAGTCACTTAAATCAATCATTCTGCATATATGAACAGAAGAATTGAAGATATCACTTGATGTTTTGATTGACTTGTTCGCTTTGATCGTTGATCTGAGAATAATAAATGATGAACAATCGAAGAAAAATGCTTAGTCGTTTGCAAAGAAACTTTCATAGTATAGAGATGAATTGCGAATCTCAATCAGATACTATGAAGCTTGATAGATCATAAGTTCAATATACTCATTGAATCAGCATTTCAGCTGTCTTTTTGACAGTGATATCTTCATCATCAATGATGCAAGAAATATAATGTCTTTCTTTTGACAATCTGCAGATGATCGTCGAAATAGCGTTGTACTCGCTTGAATCAAATAGATCAATAATGAAGTTCATTGCTATGTCTTTTCATCGCTGTTCAAATATCAATAGAGATTAAAGCAAGTCATTTGATTTATTTCTAGATGTCTTTGAACGTTAACAGATATAGCAGTTTTGAATATATCAATCTATCGTTTTTCGCATGAATGATCAATAGTAGTTTCGCTTTATGACTTTCACAGTTCTAAGAATATCAGAATAATCAATTGATGATTGATCATGCATCTCACGAATCAGATTCATTTGTAGAAGCTCGTTGAACGAGACTCATAGCTGACTATCATGATACAAGATTTTATTCTGAGTTCAACAATTCTTCAATTTGATATCTTCATATTGTGTCTCATCTCTTGCTATTGCTTCGCGAAGTAGCGTACAATTCTCGTCGATCTCATTAGTCTCAAGAATCTGTTTATAGATTGATTCACTGATGTTCTTCTTTAGATCAGCAATTTTCATTTGATTTGAAGTCAGAATAGTGATTCATTGATAGCGAATGCGCTCATCTTCTAAATCTTTGAGCACGACGTCAGCTTAACGAGTTAATGCATCGATCTTGATGTTCTGTTTATCAGATCGATACATTATTCTGAAGTTGAAAGCAGCGAGCTTCTGAACTCAGCGCATCTGACGTCTGCTCAGCTCTTTATCTTTCATCAATGAGATGAGTGCTTGATGATCAATGAACATCTTGATAGAAATGTCAGTTAGCTTCAGTTCAAGTCATCAATGTTCAAATGCTCAAATGATGATCAGAAGTTCTTTATCATATATCTCATAGTTACATTTAGCAGAAGACATGTTCTTGCTATAGAAGACAATTGAATGTAGTACTTCTTCATCATTATATTGAGAGAGAACTTCATTGTTGACGTAGTTGAATGAGTCAATTTCAAGAATAGTCTCACAAGTTTGATTAAAGTGACGTAGTATAGAAGTCTTGATCATACGTCTCTTCATATGGTCGAAGACGATCTGATAGACTTCATTTCATTCAAATATGATTTTCTTTTGAGTAAGTTGAATCATTGAACGAACAATCTTCGAAAAGTTCTTGATGAAGCGTCGATAGAAATTGCAGAAGTCAATGAAAAACTGCATCTGAGTGAGATTATTGAGTGTAGATCAATCAACGACTGCTTGCATTCTTCGTGAGTTCATCTTCAATTCTTCAATTGATATCAAGAGTTCTAGAAAGATAGTTTTCTGAACATGAAACTCGCACTTGTTGATATTTATCTGTAGATCAGCTTCTCGTAGTCTATTCAAGATCAATTGTACATGTCGCTTGTGTTTCTTTAAGATCTTGCTGTAAAGAATAATATCATTTAGATAAATCTGACAAAACTGATGTAGATATTTGAACAACACGTTGTTCATATAATGTTGATAGAACGTTGATTCATTTGTTAATTTAAAGAGCATTACATGATATTTGTATGAGTCAAAAAGATAATAAAGATAGTCAAATTCTCATTATCTGAGTGCATACGTAGTTTATTGAACGTGATAATGATGTTCAATTGAGTTAGATACTTGCTTTCTTGTATACGAGCAAGAATCTCGTCTATCAATGACAGAGAATAATGATTTCATTTGATCAAAGCATTGAGCTTTCTGTAATTGACGCAGAAACGCAGACTTTCGTCTTTCTTTTCGATGAACAAGATGAGCGAAACGTATGATGCAAAGCTGAAGAAAATGAACTCTTTGTTTAGATGATTAATCAGATATTTCTTTATCTTTTGAAGCTTGTGATTGAACATCTAATATAGTTTGCTTCGAGAAAACGTTTCTTCATTGATCAACTCAATTTTGTGATCATAAAAACGATGCGATGATAGCTGATTGATCATTACTCGATCAAAGATGTTTAAATAATCGTGATATTCAAAGAAGAGCTTGATCTTGACTTGCTTGAGAACTTCAGCGTGAGAAAGCTCATGCAGATTCACTTCTTCAGACTTGTTTTCAGCTGTAGTTATGAGTTGATCGATTTTCAAGACAATAACAGCAAAGATCTTAACGTCTGAATGTTTAACTAACATTCTATATGTCGCTGTCTCTATCATTGCTATGTTTGTTGAACTGAAAGAGAATGATTTCAGACTGAACGTTGATTTAGAATTAACGTTAGTCAAAGTCGCGTCACGCTGTTTTAACTGTTCAATGAACTTCTTGTTTTGACTGAATTGAGATGTAACAAAAGTGAAAGATCTCTTCAGTATATGAGTAGAAGTCAAGCTTTTTCGTTTCGTGATTGATTTATTGCTTGAGAGTAAAGTAATCAATTTCTGACTAGTAGAATTGAAATTCGAAAATCGAAGAAAATCGGTTCGCATATCAATTACTAGATTAATTTTGTTCATTCATGTTTTTTCAAGATTCATTTGATGTTGATTTAATCAAGTGATCAACATAGAAGCTGTGTCAATCGTATGATCTTGAACAGTCAGATTCAAATAAATGACATGAGTAATGAGATTCTTAACATAATGATCGTTGAATTCTCGAATTGACTTCGCTTTGATCAAAGTCAGCGACTTGATTTGCAACTGATCACAAACAATCTGCGCGATCACTTCATCAATGAATGAATAGTCAGCAGCTTCGATGTCAATCAATGACTTCAATGAGTAACTAATTTTATTGCTAGAAAGTACACATTCAGTAGTCAAAGATTCAGAAGCAAAAGAATCATCTGACATGCTTGTCATTGAAGAAATTAACACATCTTTTATCACGTCTTTGATGAAAGTCTTTAGTTTTTTGTCTCGCTATTCTCGAAAGACATTTTCTCATTCTCTTTATTCTTTGAAATGATGATCTCATGTAAACAAGAGATGAATGCATGAGATGCAGAAGTGTTGATCTTGTTCAGCTAAGAGTAATTCTTGAACAAATGATCGAAAGTCTTGCAGATGTAGCAAATAATTAACGATCTTGCTGACTCAGAGATAGAAGAGATAGTTGACTTAACATAATTGATTATCGAAGTTGTTACTGACAGAGAAGTAACGCGTTTATCAGGTACGACAGTGACTTTGATGATGACAGTGCAACGTTCGCTGCAAAGCTGATAATTGACTCGTTGTTTACTATTCATATCTTGAAGAAAGATTCTTAAGCGAGTGAGCGAAGTAAAGTTCTCTGAACAGATTGATAGAGCGTTCTGCAAGCGATTATTGATTTTATTCTGAAGATCATTCATCAAAGTGCAATCATTGTATTTGAGATAGCTGAATAGCTTTATAAAATCAAAGTAAAAGACATTGAAAGACTTGTCTACTTGTCTCAAAGTGTTGTACTTGTGACGACACTTTCAATTCTTATTCAGTTCATCGTATATTTCTTTCAGATGCTTAAATAGCTCGTTGATTAAGATGTATGAATGCAAAGCATTATGTCAACGTCAAGTGAAGATGTGCTCAGCAGCATCATCTTCTAGTCTAGATATCACATAAACAATACAGATATTTTCATTATCAAAGTGATCGACATTTGTCTGAAGCTTGTCGTTTATCTTGATTCTTCAGCTGTCTCATGTTGATTCATCTTCATCAGTGAATATAAATGAATTTGAAAACTTGAAGAACTTGTGATAATCGTTGTTGAATAAAGTGAACGACTCTCGTCGAGTATGATTCTCGATAAAAGCTTGAGACTTTATAGACTGTTGAGATTGAGAATGATTCGCTGAACGCTGTTTCTTTTTGAGACTCAATACTTTCTCTCGTAGTTCAATGATAGTCTCTTCTTGAGTGTTTATTGACGTTTGATTGATCTCTAGCTCATCAAGTCTCTTGATGTGATTGACTTGTAGATCGATTCATTGCTTGTTGAGTTTCAAAGTCATGTTTCGTTGATCTCTTAACTTGATCAGCATCTTGATGATTTCATCTGACTGATTGATAGCTCATTGACGAAGTTGTTGACTCATGTTAATGTCTCATGAGATAGCGACATTCTGAGATCTCGCTGAAGCATTGAAAGAAATAAGAGAAACTCATTTACTAACAGTGCTTTTAAGCAGACGAGCTGTTCATGACTCAACTGATTCAGAGTCGCGTGTCATTGTGAGAAAGATAAAAATAGATAAATAGATTTAATTGTGATAAGATTGAATGATTGATTTGATAAATTTGAGTAAATTTGAATATGTGTTTTGATGAAAGTAATTCAAAGAATTTCTTGCGAATTTTCTGAATGAACGAAGTAGATTATTTCGTATCGTCTACACATCGATAGCAGAGTAGTTGATTAGCATTTATCTACTGTTAGAAGTCAACATAAAGTGAGTCATATGAGTGTCATTTAACTAATATATAAATGCTAAGAAAGAAAAGTATCTACAGAAAAGAACTTGATTCTTATATGTGTGTTTCTCAGCTCTGTGCTAGACTCGATTGAGTTGATGTCTTACACATATGATGCAGAGTTTCAATGACATCATCTTTAGCTTAAATGCTCACTAAGCTCGATTAGAATGAAATCAAGATGAAGACTAGAAAGAATAAATGAAGACTAGAATCATAACATCACGCATCACAAAAAATGAAGTGAAGCAGACAATTAAATGAATAAAAGCAGACAAAGCATCAAATGCTTCAGATATTTCAAACAAAGCACTTCAAGTGAGTCTTGCAGAATTGATCTCAGTACTGACGAGTTTATTTTATTTATTTTATTTCTTCAAGTTTTACATGCTTATGCAGTTTATGACTATGAAACACGATGCTATCTATCTAAATAGTCACACTGAAGCACTGTGTGTAAGTTAAATTACATGTATTCTAGCTCTAGTCATTGCAGTATATCTTCTCATTGCTCAATCAGATCGTTTGTGTATGCATATGAGCATGCAATCTGTCTATATAATCAAGTGATCATATTGACAAATCGAAATTATGAAAGCTGATCACTTTGACGTAAGCTTTTAACTTGTCTGTATGATCATCAAGCTAAGCGAGCTAGATGAGCTTTAATCTATGTAGATGAAAACTGATTACTTCAACGTGAGCTTTCAAGTTCGCTGTATAATCACTCAGCTGAATGAACTAAATGAGCTTTAATCTATGTATTTACAACGCATGTAAATCAATCAGAAAATCGAAAAATTGATTGATTTACTGGGTACACAAATGTGTATATGCACAAAAGTTGAGTCGTGTCTTTGCAATGATTATGTGAATGTTGTATATTAGTTGCAGCATGTGCGCAAAGACGTTGCTGTTGTTCTGTGTATATGAGCAAAGATTGTGTTGTGTCTTTGCTGTGTATGTGATTGCGATGCATGTAAATTGATCTGATAAAGCAAAAAATCGATCGATTTACTGCACTTTGCAGACGTGTAAATGTGCAAAAGTTGAGTCGTGTCTTCACAATGTATGTGTGTGTGATGTATATGAGTTGCAACGTGTGCGCAAAGACGTTGCTGTTGTTCTGTGTATATGAGCAAAGATTGTGTCATGTCTTTGCAATGTATATGATTGTAATGCATGTAAATCAATCTGATAATGCGAAAAATCAATTGATTTACTGCATCATGCAAGTCTATCAAAAATATGTTGTATACGTTGCATGCAACATACATAGAGCATGATTTCTATGCTGATTTCTTTTTTAAACTTAAGAAATTACTCAAAGAGAATTTCTTGTGACAGATTCACAGTTCAAGATGAATGAGATCTCTCATTACTTAGATTTCAACAGTTTACTTCTTAAGCATGAGTTGCAGACGTTTCGTCTGCAATACACATGCATATCACAGTCAATTTCTTCTTTAATCACATTAACATATGCTACTGTTCTTTTGAACTATACAGATGATATCTTTGACTAAAGATTGACTTTATCATCAAGACATTCAAGAGTCAGAACTCAGTGAAGAAATAAGATTCTTAAGATTGTCAATCATCATTATTGTATATTACGTCTCACAGATGCTCACTTCGCTTGAAAGTGTGCAACTCATCTGTTTTGCATTATCTGTAGAAATCTTTCTCATGCAGATCGATCATGTTTTGCAGAAATATTCATATGCTACACTTTTAATCAGACAGCGTAGTTCAATCATTCTTTACTAACTCGCTTGTGTCTTTCTTCTTTTAACAAAGTCTTTTCATCAACGTATTGTTCTCATATAGAATGTTTGTGTCTAAACATTTGTTAAACGATATTAATGAGATTCTTAAGTTTGCTCATGTCAAACTTAATGAGTCTTGTGAGTTGCTCATATCATAGTAACAGACACGCAGTCTTAACAAGATTTATATGTAGCTAGCATGTAAATTTAAAGAATGTTTATGATTCAAGTTCTTTCTGCTAATCACTTTTAACAAATCAAACGTAAGAATGTTTTGTTTCAGTTTTCATTATCATGATAACAAGATATTGAATTGAATGATTTTCATAAGCGATTTTTCTCGTAGTTTTGCGTTCTATTTGACTTTCTCATCTGTGTGCAGATTGTTTATAACATGCACATTGAGATTATCAAAGTCTGTGCAATCGCGAAAACTCTGCATGCGATCAACGCACAGCGTTTCATCATCATGCAGCATCTCAATGTCATTCAAACTTTTGATAATCTTTAGACTTTATTATAACTAAACAGTAGATTCGTAGTCAGCATCATGTACAGATGAGTTTCATTGCTGACTCTGACGAGTTTATTCAATGCATGCATAATACACAAGTATCATTTGAAGCAGTTTGAAAAGACTCAAACAATAGTACTATGTAAATTAAAGAAAAACAACTATATTGATTTAAAAATGTATCAATTCATTGCTTTGCTCAATATCATAAGCAAAGTGCTGAAGTTGAACATGATCAAAAGATTAAGTGACATAGTTAAGATTCATTGTATGCTATCAAATGCTCAAATGAGAGCAAAATGCAAGTAATTCATGATCTTAACATTAGATTTACTGATAGATTAAGTTTATACAATGTGAAACTGTGAAATCAAATATGTGATCTTTATGCTAAGCTTAAACATCATTGAAGCATTCAATCAAGTCTTACATGTCAGACTTCTGCATATGCTGAAAATGAAAAGAACATCAAGCTACATAATCAAATGAATATGCAGCTTTCTAAAGAATTAAGAAACATTGTTAATATTTGATGAATAAATGAGTGACATGCATGAAATAAATGCAAACATATCACAGAGATTTCTCATTTCATCAATTTTCTTTCTATTCTTCAATGCAAGTTTAATCAAAAAATGCAAAGCATTGAGAATTAAAATTGAAGTGTTTAACTTTGTAAATGATATTAACATTCTAGTTTATGATAAATTCACTGAAAAAATCTGTAGAACATTAAGCAAAGCATACAACGTTTGCGTGAAATAAGTTTACACTCATGACGTAACGTTTGCATCAGAAAAGTATGAGCTTATGCATTTCACTAGAAAATTAAGAGCTGAACAATCTCATCAACATCAACAGAGCAATAACAACGCTTTACTCACACATTGAGCTTACACACAGTCGAAGAGCGAAGTAATAACAACGCGATCATCGACGTGTTGAAGCTCGCATATACACAGAATGACAGCAACGTCTTTGCATACATGCTGCAGCTCATATATGACATATACACATATACTGCGAAGACACGACTCAGCTTTTGCGCATATACAGACAGATGTGATGCAGTAAATCGATCGATTTTTCGCATTTTCAGATCAATTTACACGCAGCGTAATCATATACAGAGCAGTAACAGCGCTTTATTCACACGTTGAGCTTATATACGACATACACACATATATTGCAAAGACATGATTCAGCTTTTGCACATTTACACATTTGCATGATGCAGTAAATCGATCGATTTTTTGCTTTATCAGATCAATTTACATGCATCGCAATTATATACATTGTGAAGATACAACTCAGTCTTTACTCATATATACAAAACAACAGCAACGTCTTTGCGCATGCGTTGCAACTCATATACATCACACACAAATATATTGCAAAGACACGACTCAGCTTTTGCACATCTACAGACTTGTGTGATGCAGCAAATTGATTAATTTTTCTCATTTTCAAATCAATTTACACACATTGCAATCACACATAAAGCAGTGATAGTGCTTGACTCAGCATTGAGCTCGTATACAACATTCACACATATATTGCGAAGATACAACTCAGCTTTTGCACATTTACACGTCTGTAAAATGCAGTAAATCGATCGATTTTTTGCTTTATCAGATTGATTTACATACATTGCAATCATATACACTGCAAAGACTTGATACAATCTTTGCTCATATACACAGAACAACAGCAACGTCTTTGTGCATGCGTTGCAACTCATATACATTACACACATACACACTGCGCAGACACGACTCAACTTTTGCACATTTACATGTTTGCATGATGCAGTAAATCAATCGATTTTTCGCATTATCAGATTGATTTACATGCATCGCAATCATATACACTGCAAAGACATGACACAGTCTTTGCTTATATACACAGAATGACAGCAACATCTTTGTGCACATGCTGCAACTAATATACGACATTCACACAGTCATTGCAAAGACACGACTTAGCTTTTGCACATATACACATCTGTGCAATGCAGTAAATCAATAGATTTTTCGATTTTCTGATCGATTTACATGTGTCACAAATACATAAATCAAAGCTCATTTAGTTCATTCAGCTGAGTGATCATACAGCGAACTCAAAAGCTTACGTCAAAGTGATCAGCTTTTATTTACATAAATCAAAGCTTATTTAGCTTGCTTAGCTTGATAATCGTATAAACAAGTTGAAAGCTTACGTTGAAGTGATCAGCTTTCACAATTTTGAGTTGTTTATGTGATCACTTGATTATATAAACAGTTCACACGCTCGTATGTGCACTCTATCAATGTGACTGTTCAATGAGAAAATATACAGCAGCAATTATGACTAGATTACATGTAATTTAACATACACACAGCGTCTAGATAGTGTCATAGTCATAGATTGCATGCACTTAATGAAGAAATAAAAAAATAAAAAACTAGAAAATTAAAAAGATTCAACATAATGATTAATATATAAATAGAAAACTCAGTTATTAAATTGAAATCAGATGTATGAGTTTTAAAGATGTAAATGAACATGAAACTGCAATGAAACGCGCATCTTTGACAGATAGAAGTGAGTCACGTCACAAGAATGTTAACACTTAGTCATCTTGAAACTTTTACATGAGAAGTTATCTTCACAAAAGTGAGACAAGTATACTCAGCAGTAGTAAGATCAGAAATTACATTCAAAGCATTAATCTGACATCAGCATGACAAGAAAAATAAACTGTTGAATAAAGAATGCAAACTAGAAACACTTCAGAATCAGACTTTGTGTCATGTAGCAGAAATGTTCAAAAAAGTAAGCATTAAAACTCTAAAGACAGAAACATACATAAGCTTGCTACATGTTCATTTGAACATGTTATAGAACAAGATCAGACTACACAGTTGAGTTAATGATTGAACATAAGAGATCAAACAAGCATGCAAACTAATATGTGTTCATTTGATGAAAGTTAATCACGTTATTTCTTACTTACTTATCATCAAGAAAGTAATGCTTCTAAACATTTCAATTTAAGAAGACACAAGAATATAAATGAAATGCAAATGATTATTTTTCTCTGTAACAGCTTCAATAAGTGATAGCATTGCAATAATACAGTATCACAAAGATTAATGAAATCAACAATGAGAAAAGTACAGAGAATGCATTGCAAATATTAATACAATTTCAGCACAAAGATTGCATTTGAGTAATAAAATGATAAAGATGCATGATGATTTTCAGAAAGCAGAAAGCATTCTTGCAATGTACATCAAAATCAAATGCATAGATTTGAATGTTTATTTGCACTCTAGAAATGTTTCAGACATGAATAACTCATAATGTGACTGCAAATAAAGTCATCAAATGATGAAGCATGTATAGACTGATCGTCGAGTCGAGTTTCGGGTTGACATTTTGAATTTGACTCGATTCGAAGTCGAGTTGCCCACATTTTCAACCCGACTCGAGTCGAGTTGCTCATATTTTCAACCCGACGCGACTCGACTCGACTGGGAATTGGGTCAACCCGACCCGACCCGCCAAGGACTCGAGCTTGGCGCCAAGAGGGCTAAATATAGAAATTTTCCCGGTTTTTTGCTTTTGCATTACCTTTTTGCATTACCTTTTTGATAGGAGTCATGACGGGAAACATGAAGGCTATATGGTAGGGAGTCATGAAGGGGAGCCATGGTAGGGGAGCCATGGTAGGGGAGCCATGGTAGGGGAGCCATGGAGGGGAGCCATGGAGGGAAGCCATGGTAGGAAGCCATGACGGGGAACCATGAAGGCTGTTTGGTAGGGAGGTTTGGTAGAAAGCCATGACGGGGAACATAAAGAGGAACATAAAGGGGAACATAAAGGGGAACATAAAGGGGAACATGGAGGGGAACATAAAGGGGAACATGGAGGGGAACATGACGGGGAACATGACGGGAAAACATGAAGGCCGTTTGACTTTGGTAGGGAGTCATGACGGGAAAACATGGTAGGAAGTCATGAAGGGGAACCATGTAGGCTGTTCGACCAAGCTATTTACACCTATCTAATATCTTGTCGGGTCGGGTCGGGTTTTCGGGTCGGGTTGTCGGGTCCAACTTCTCAACCCGACCCGACACTTTTCCAAAAAAATTCCAACCCGACCCGACGCGGTCAGTCTATGCAGAAGGAAATTGCTATGACCAGACTAAATCCTTCAAGCGAGAATATTCTCAACGAGTATTTGAATAGCGTCATCGACGGCCAGGTGCTTTTGAAGCTTCCTTTACATGGTGAAGAGGTCAACCTGCAGGCCAATTAACCCCCTATTAATTTGCTACTATAAATATATACCACCCCTGTGTTTAAAACCTCCTTCAAAAAACATGTATAAAACACGCTTTGAGCTAGCCTAAAGAAGATAGTCAAAAAACATGTTTTAAACATGTTCGCACCCTAGTTACAGAGCTAACCCAGGTCTGGCCTTCGGCCTAGCCCCTGGCCCTAGCCTCTGATCTAGTTCCTACATGTCAATCCATCATGCTTTCATGTTACGAATCTTTGTTTACGGCAAAACCACTTGAAGTCAAATATGAGTTACAGCCGGTTTGAAACCAAACCAGGTTTGCATTGAAATCAAGCTAGAAGCCGTCGTAACCCCGATTCATGAATCCGCGTTTTGCCCGTGAGGTAAGATCACTGGATTTCGTACAAATAAAGTCTGCGACACCTGCAGGCACTGACGATGTGCAGAGTGCTTAGCGCGGTAATTGAAGAACATAGATGAGAGAAGGATAGGGCAGAGGACAAGCAGCGAAGGGAAAATGAAGAGACCTATTGATGAAGGAAGCGGTATAGCTCTTAGAAAACCTTCTCGGCACGCAATTGACTGCTTGTGCCAAAAAGCGCTTAGCATGTTCGCTCATAAAAAAACTAGCCTGAGTGAACAACCCGCTCTAAGTTACACCAATAGATGGAACATCTTCTATGGAGGACATTCTTAGGAACAGGCAGTGGGAGCTCGTATCGGTTCAACAGGGGCCTAGCATCGTGTGAAGTCTGGTCTTCTCTGAATTCGGCGGTTGTCTGACAAAGGCCATAATGTGGACTTCGGTCTTTTTATACACAGGAGTAACTCTTATGACTGAAATTCGGCGCTTCAAATTCACCTGGCATACAACGAACTCAAAGTTTGGGACTTCGAGCTATCGCTTCAACATCTCGGCGCTTGCTCGGTTTGTTAAGCCCCTTTCCGATTCAAATGAGGTGATGCATGCTACGAGCATTTTGATAGCCTCTCTAGGGACGCAGCCCTCATTGCGGTTTTATCGCCCTGGTGGGCTCAACACCATCTTTAATGACGACAGGTCTGAGAAGCTGCGGTGGCAAAGGCAGACTCGTAACAATTTTGAGATTGAGGCCGGGCGGGAAAGTTTCATGATCTGGGTACCATGTGGACAGGTGGAGCATGGACGAATTCTTTCGCAAATGCTGAATATCCTATAGATAATTCTTCTCGTTCCTTCATCATTACTCTTCAGCTTCGATCATTCAGCAGTCATTGTCAGAATTGCTCTGATCTCCTAGAAGCAGTTTTTGACAGTAAAGCTCACCTTCATTCCTCCCATCCCCACTAACAAATCCATCATCCCCAGCAACTGATATGTTTCACCTCTCCAACCCTATCTCTATCGCCCTCCTCCTCTCAGCTCTGACCCACAACCTTCGTCTTGTCCTCGTGACGACGTCTCTAACTACGATGACTGGGGCCGATGGACAAACGGCATCGCCAACGCAGCCAACGGCGCTTCCAATTCAGATCCCGTCAACGTCAACGGAAATGGTTGGATCTCCGGAAATGGTGTCACGACCGGTGTCACGCCCAACAAAGCCATCAACGGTAACGGTCAACCGCAAGCTAATGGCGCATAACAGAACGAAGGTGCTGGTGGCGATCCTGTGGGCACGGCGAACGGGGCACATGGCAACGCCGCGGCTGGCCCATTCGGTGGCGGCATTGCAGCAAGCGGTGCAGCCGGGAGCGGAAAATAAGGCGCTAATCCGGCCACTGGCGCTCCGCCAAGTGAGATGGCAGGCCCGCGTTTTGGAGACAGCTCGTCGACTAGCGACTCCAGCTCTTAAGGGGGAGGTGCTGATGGGAATTTGTGATTGCAATTTGCGATGGCGGGACCGGAACTGTGGCATGGTATGAGAGGGCTGTGTGGAGTGTGCGAGGCCAAAATAGGGAGGACGTGGTGAAGCTGGTGGGATATGTTGTCGTTGTGCTTCAATGCAAAGGCTCGAGCATCAAATGCTGAGGGTGAGTGCGGTTAGTAAATACTTTCAGTACTGATCGCGTTGACCTAAGCTCATTATCACGAGACCTTCGTAACGTCAGTATGTGTCTGCAACTCTCGATGTGATAGAATCATTCTCCACTTTCGTAGTCCTTGAGACTTACAGTCCAGATTCTTACATCTACATCTCGCGACATTTGAAGGTTTTACAACCTCTGCGGTCTCTGGCTTCTATCACTTGCTCTTCTCAGTCCTTGTTTGATGCCTCAGATATCCTCGCAAATCAACGCTTGCCATCACGACCGGGCAAGAAACAGAGGAACAGAAAAGAGCTCAGTATCATTCAAGGCTTGATACTAGAGACAAGGATGAAGTCAAAAATACTGTATTTGCCATTACTACAAAGAAGCTCAGTCGAGGAGTTCAATCGCATTCAAGTGTTCGCCAGCGGCCTTTGGGGTTTGCTCCTCAAATTATATTGCCGAGCTTAAGCAAGTTCCAAAGTCAAGTCGATGTGCTTCTTGCGCGCCAAGTGCAATTTTGAAAACCTTGCCTGTACTCAAGGTCGTCATGTTAGCACTTGATACAAATAGCACGAGGGTCGAGAAGCAAAAGCAGTCACATACATGCAGCTTTTTGAAGAATTCATTTCAACCTCGGCCTAGCGAAAGGCAGCAGTAGAGCTTGGTGCGCCAAGCACCAAGGAATAATGCTGATATCGAGACACGCATCTACTCTCGCAACAGACAGAAGGAGTTGACGGCCAGCCGCGAGGTTTTGCCTTACTTTGGTGGTGCCATTCTCCTTGCTTTTTCATCTCGAACGCCATCTAGACATCGCAGAAAATTTGATGAGAGAGACGCATTCAATATACAGCCACGCAGGTTTCAGGCCTCGTGTTGTATCGAGCGTGATATGACTGCTGGGTTAATGTAATCGATTAATGTTTTGCACTAGTTTATTCAGATTCCATTGGCAAACAGCAGACAGAGTCTCGAGGTATACATCTTGTTGCAACACTGATCCACTTGTTTCGTTTCCGTATAAGACACATGATCATGTCCAAGACTCATTGAGAAGAAGGGTATTGTGTACGTGATAAGTAAACATCGATGACTTGGGTATCCGTTCATATATACTGCGAACATATTTGCACCAGGATTTGAAGAGACTCGAAACAATCTCAAGCGGTGTTGAACAGAGCAACCTCAGCATTCCTCCGCGTAACCAGTCCTGGAAGAGTAGCACCACCCGCATGCACATATAACTTCATCTGCGCCGTTGCGCCCGCAAAGTTGTTGCTGTTGAGGTCTGGAAGCAGATCCGCAAGGCTGCCGCACCCTAGGTTGAAGGAGAAGCTAACCAAGGCATCGAATTGGTTTTGGGTCAACTACGGAAATAACAGAGTTAGCAAACCATCCCTATCTATCAGCACGAAATGTCGGGCGGGTATGATTTACTGGGACGGTGACATCCGTGTGAACGCAGGCGGTAAAAGAGGCGGCGTCTTGCGCAAGGAGAGCCTGGCCCTGCGCTTCTGTGATGGGCGCGCTGATGCTATCGCAAGCAGAGGAAGGTTGACAGGCATGTCCGTATCCAATGGTTTTAACGCCCTACACAATTGGCCAATGGCTTAGCAAACATGATCCTGACGACGTCGTAACAGCACAATGGTATTTCACTTACGGCAGCATCGTTGTAGAAGTCGCCCCGAAATCCCTCAAAGCCAGCGATGAAGGCCACTCCATGAGCGCTCAAGTCAGTCGCTCTACCACCACTTGGAGGTGGTGGAGCACCACCTCCTCCACCGGCGCTAGGGGTGCAGCATTGGAAGTTGGCAGGACCGGGGCAGAGATTGGCCGTTGAAGTGCCGCCGGTGCAGGATGACGAGAACATGCAAGTACCACCCGTGCCGCAACCTTTAGTGCAGCACTTGATGTCTTCTGGGTCGTTGGGGCAGTCAGGCTGCGAAGAAGAGGTACCACCGCTGCTGCTGCAAGAAGTGCTCGCGATACAGATGCCCGGAGTGCCATTCACGGTGCAAGGATCGTTGACAGCTGCCAAGACGGTGCTTGAGACGGCCACAAGCGCAAAGAGGAGAGACTGTAGACGAGGCATGGTGTCTTGTTTGGAGAACGTAGTCTGTTGTGAAGTAGAAAGAGTGCCTCAATTGAAGTCAGAGCCTTGGTTGTTGATGCTGTTTGATTCGGCCATAAGCACTTCTTATGTGTTCTTCGCAATGACAAGTAGAGATGAGAGAGTCCAAGAAAGAATGACCTTAGCTCCAGCCAAGTGCTTGGCTGTTGGGGGCCATGACACTTATGATGGGGGCTGTTCGGGATAACAAGAAGCAGAGGCCACAGGTCCCGCGGGTATGGCCTGCCTCATGTCTAGCTAGACATGTTGCTGCCACCTTCTTGGCTGGAGAACTTCGTGCAAGCGATTGATCTGCAGATAAGATTACCAGCGGCTGGTCGGTGTTGTTTCAGCTTTGGTACTAAGCGGGATTCCTGGATAAATTGCAGGCCTGGGGACGGAAGTTGCCGTCTCTCGAGACTCCCATTTCTGTTCAGTCATGTAAACTCTTCGCAACCAGGGCTGCACCTCAGCAGATGTACTCACTATTGACGTTTGTGACTGTCAGCTAAGAACGATTACATTCGTTCAGTGTGTCTCTCGATGAAGTGTAAATCTGATTAATTGCTAAAAGATATATTTTCTGCAGCAAAAAGCTATCTACGTTTTGTGCCACAATTGGCGCTAGTCCCAATTAGGCTAGCGGGCAGTGTTCTTAATCGAACGACTACTCCTCCTGCTCCTACTATTGCTTCTACTATACAGCTTCTATTGCTTCAACATCTCTATCAACTCACCAACGATCAGAACAAAGAGGTGTACTGATTCGCGTTCTTCACAATTCATCTCGCTCAATATGATTATCGTCTTTTAAAGTTGTTAGAATCTTGTTGAAGTTAGTATTTTTTTGCTGCCAATAGGAAATCTTCTTGAAACGTCGGCTCGCAGTTCTCGTCTCGTCGCAACTAGCGTCTCATCGCACCGTTGTCGGAAACTTATTAGCTTTCCACCACGACAATATGTTTCGAAGTATGTGCCTCGTCACTGATTCTTAAGTGCTTCTTCGGCTCAACGAAGCCATCGTGCTATACGATCGGAGCGAAGATTTAGCTGTTCCGGAATTCTTGATTGTGAGATTTGATGAAGGCGGGATGAGTCGTAAAGCAATGATTCAAAAAACAGTGACCATGCACATCTCGTCAATATGTTCAGCGCTGCTTTCTCTGTGACATAGCTTTCATTGCCAACGAAATTTCAACCCATCACGAAAGACTACGAGTCATCGAACCTCCTCTTTCAAGAGAATACCATGCGGAGTAAGTTATTTGAGGACGTTGATCTTCTAAAGGAACCCCCTCGGTCTTCAGAATGCCCGTAGTATCCGGCCCACTCGCTGCGCATTGCATTGCCATGCTGCAATTCGCTACTTCTACTGCCAGCGCATCAGCGGGTCTCGAAACTCCAAGTGGGAACAGCACTCATGGCAGTCCTGCAGTTCAAGCGACAACGAAGTTCAACGTGGCAACGATGCCTGGGGCTTCGAATTCCGCTCTCAGGGCCAGTTCCTCCGAGACGTCTAACATAGAGAAAGCAACAGCAACTTCAGCCGCCAACCTGGAAGGCGGATTCTGGGCAGGGGCAGATTTCGGAACACTGGTTATAATGGAAGCTATCCCGGGCCGCTTGTTCTATGACTTCGACAGTAAGACAATCAAAGATCCCGTGAAGACGCTAGCAGACTCAAGTGTCAACGCTGCGCGAGTTGAATCAACGCGTGGTCAATGCCTAGGCCCAAGCAACTTCGTCAACAATGCTTCAACTCTTGGCGATGCTTGGATTTTAGCTGCATTGATAGTGAAGTCAAGACCGCACAACGCGCCGTAGCCGAAAAGATGCGGATCCAGCTTACCATTAACCAAGGATTTACGATCCCCAAAGAATTGGAATCCATGACATACGCGCAAATGGTTGACAATGTCCAAGGAGAGAGACAAAGCGTCAATTGGAACCATTCTTTGATGTCAAAATCGTGCCAGATATAATTCTTCTTGAGAATGAAGGTTCGGATGGATTTCTATTCGTAGAGGAGTCTACTGGTCACGTACGTGAGACGAGTGATGGTAAGGGAAATACTGCCAACATCGACAAAGAGCTCTGCGGACAGATGCTCACGAGCAACATGGCCTTCTATCCCCAACTGGCGGGCTATTAGAAAGCCGAAATCATAGCTTGCAATGAAGCTGTCAAGGCCGCAGGTTTCTCCACTGATACCGTCCGCTATGGTCTTCACTCGCATGGTCAATACGTAAAATGGAAAGAGGGCCCAGTTCATGGCCCAAATGCCCTGAGTGAAACCGAGCTGATGAACTCAAAGAAAGTCACCTGCCTCAATTCAGTCATTCTCGCCAATATTCTCTCACAAAACCCTTCAACAATGCTCACCATAGCTGGCTTCTTCGCTTACCCAGACCCTTTAACCCCAATAGACATCCACAGCCATGCCAGCCAGCTCGACACCCTGGGTCGCCTCACTGCGACCCTTGGCCAGCTTCAGGGATACGCGAAAGCCTACGGCAAATACACCAGTGGTCCTTTCGCAGGACAGTACAAACTTCAAAGCCCTGATGTCGAATATGACACTAGCTATACCTCGGACCAGATGCCACAGCAGCAGGCACACACGAAGCTGATGTGACAGACTGTGAAGGGATATAGTTCGTTTCTCGGTATGATATGGTACGAGCCTTGGTATTGTCGCTTCGATTGAGAGGGTGGAAAGGCTTCTCTATGTCACGTAATTAGTATTGATGGGAATAATGGGGAGGTGCCGACCGATACTTTGAAGACTTGGGGAAATGCCGCCGTAAGCCCCTGGAAGTGACGAAGAATGCTTGAAAAGAATTTACTACTAATGTGTCGTACGACGCAATTTGTCGAGCACGTTAATATTGAATGTGAGCAGCGCTTCAATTGTATATTACTTTACTTTTTTGTCAGACCTCTTTTGCTCATATCATCTAGAGCTACATAGCTACCACACACTTCTTCCGTCCCACCTCTTTTTATGCTCGTAAATTCTTCAAATCTATCATTGAGCTGTAGTTCTCTTTCAAGTGTATCGATCGAGCATTCAAGTGACTCAATCATTCAGCATACGAAAGCTTCATAAGTGAACTCAACTTTCTGTCATGAATCGAATTTGTTACGATCACTTCAAAGTAAATCGATGAAGTGAGAGAAAAAACATAACAGAATAATCTTGTTCTTTTCAACGAATTTGATTACGTCACTAGTTAAATGAGAGACATGTTCATTGAATATGAGAAGACGATATTTTTCTTTCAGACATGCTTGAGTTTCTGACTCAAAGCAATTCTGAAGTCAAGCAACTAGCTTGATTTCATTAGTAGTTCATTTATTTTCACTTAAGAATATTTGATCATTCTTTAAAATCTTATATCAGATTATTAAAGACTGAGTTAAACTAAAGATACTATCAATATAAAAGATTGATATTATTATTACTTTGATAAAATTTAAATACAAGACAATACATCAAATAATGTACAAGATGAAAGACAAAGAGCAAAAGAAAAGAATGAAAGCTCAACTTCTATATACATGAATTAAGTAAAATCAAGACTAAACAATAGTTTTATGACTTAAGATTGCAGAAATTCATGCACATGATTGAGATGATCAAAACAAAATTGCTGAAACTAGATTAAAATGATGATGATTAAATTAATGACTTAATTCATTGAATTGCAAAACAGATTCAATGAATCAAGATTATTTAAAATATCAACAATTTATATTTTAAATTGAGTTAATGATCTGACATCATGACAGTAACTTTTCTCTTCAAGATTGAGCTTTTGCAGAAGAAACAAGATGAAATGAAAAAGAATCAAAAATGAAGACTGAAACAAAACAAGAATTAATGTAAATGCATTTTAATATGATGAAGCACAAATGAGACTAGAATAAATCTGAGTCACATTTGAGTTAAATCTGAGCAAGATGTCTGAAGAGCAAAATAAGATGAGATGCATTTTAACATGATGATGCACAGATGAAACTGAAATAAATCTGAGTCACATCTGAATCAAATTTAAGTAAAATGTTTGAATCAAATCTTGATAAGATTTGAAAGATGAAATAAAATGAAATGTATTTTAATGTGATGATGCATAAAGAATTAAAATATATTTGAATCACATTTGAATCAGATTTAAATGAGATGTTTAAGTCAGATTTAGACAAGATCTGAGTCAAATTCGAGTAAGAAAAAAATGAAATGCAGTTTAATATGATGATGCACAATGAGATTAAAATACATTTAAGTCACATTTGAATCAGATTTAAACAAAATGTTTGAGTCAGATTTAAACATGATCTGAGTCAGATTTAAGCTGAGTTGAAATGATAAAGATTGAACTTAAAGTTCTTGACATTGACATTGAAACATCATACATGACAATACATATGATTCTTTGACAACAAAGTTGACAAGATGATATTCATCAAGCATTTATTCATAATTATTCAGAAGATGAAAAAACTCTTAAATAAAAAAGTGATTTTCTCAATTAATATAATACTTGAGCAGAAATAAGTTATAGTGTTTATCATACTTGAAGTTTAGTATGCTGTTTACATATCAGAATCTTTCATTATTTTTGATGATAATGAGTTCTCAAGATTTCTGATGTTGACTTGAAAGAAAGTCACTTGCGATATGATTTAAAAGAATGACATGAAAGATTAAATGAATCTTCATGAATGTTGAAAGATTTAACTCAATGATCAGAAAATTATTCTTAAAAACATACTTAATCTTGAAGAAATTAATGTTATGATCATTTAACTTAACAGCAAGATGAGCGATGCTGAGATTGCAAGCATTCAATCAGACTTCATCTTCAATAAAGTATTTAAAACAAGAACAATGAAAAAGATTGACATTGAATTTGTAAATGATCTGAGCTATAAGCATTTCATCATGTAAATGCTTAGTTAGTTTCTTCATCTTCTTGATGAACTTTTCAACATTGATTAACTTATTTCAAGCTTAAGATGTAAAATTCTTAAGCAAAGACTCAGAAAACTTAAAATTTAAATGTGAGTTCTGACTTGAATTAATCAAGAAGAATGATGTTAAAGTGATTAATGATAATGTGTTATTGACAATGAATTCAACTTCAGAAAGTCACTTAGCTCAGTTATTCTGCATGTAGTTGACGAAGACTTGAAGATAATGCTTCATGATAGCATTGATTTTCTCAATTTGATCATCAATCTCAGAATGATATGTCATTAATAACTTAACATTTATCTTTAACATTTTACATATATGTTTTCAAATATTGAAGATAAATTGTGTGCTTTGATCAGACATGAAGAACTTGAGTAAATCATGATGTTTTCAAACATAAGCATAAAAGCAGTTGATAACTTCTTCAACTTTCATAAAAGTAATGAAAACTAAATGTCTTATTTTAATAAAATGATCAATAAAGACAAGAACATATTTATATGTAATATTTATGAAAATATTGAGCGATAAAGAATTTACATAGTTCATGAAGATATCATGTCAACAACGTTCAAAAACTGAAAGAAAACACAATCATTCTTGAGTTTGTTATTTAAAAAGCTTGAAATGTATGCACATGTGATAGTTTTGTACAAAGTATTAAACATACTTATAAATGTTTAATCATCAATAAACTTAATTGATCAGTTCATAACTTTTTGCTCTTTCTGAGTGATCATTGACAACATTATCATGAGTGAGCTGAATGATACGAAGACGTAGTTTATTTGAGTTGAGCATGTACTTTCTTTCTTGAAAGTACAGATGATTCTCATATTCTTCACATTTAACTAGAGAAATCTTGTTGTGATGTTATGCTTCATTGCAAAGCACTTCAATTATCTGAGCTGCAAATTTATCATTAATTTCAACTTACTTTTACAATATCTGAGTGAAAATGTCAGCAAAATCTTTATCAAGATTCAGAATATTTTAATTTAGCTGAGACTTAACATCTTCAACATTGAATTCTTTGATTTCTAAATTCATGAAAACTAAAATTTGCAAGAATGCTGAAATAATTAAAAATAAATGTAACTGAACTGAATTTAAAGTGATGATTTGTGATTGAAGTTTCATGACTTTAATGTTGAAGATATCAAGAATGAGATTCTCAACAATATTAAGATTTAAAACATGAATTTTCAAAATTGTTTAATGTTGATATTGATGTTAAGAATTGAATGTATTCTTCTTTTTAAAAAAATCTTTTGAGTAATGTGTCAAAGCATTCAACTTATCATTGATCTTGTCAAGATGATAAGTGATGTGATAGTTGAATTTAGACAGAAACTCACTTCAATGAGTTTAATGATAACTCAACTGCTTAATTGACATAAAATACTTAAGATTTTTGTGATTCATGATCATCTTGACAGAATAAATAAAGTCTTTAAGCTTTGATCATCATTTCTTAAAAGCATAAACAATGATCATGAGTTCTTTATCATAAATTTCGTAGTTACATTCAACTGAGTTATGCTTCTTTGAAAAGTAAGCGACTGAATGAAAAATCTCATTCTCATCATATTGAGAAAGAATGTCTTTGAACACATAGTTCAAAGCATTGATTTCTATCACAATTTTATGATTTGAATTTTATGATGAAGAATAATCTTAAAAGTGAAGACTTTCTTAAGAATGTTGAATGCAATCTAACATTTCTGAAATCAGACAAAGAGTACATCTTTTCTGATGAAATAAGTGAGCGAGATAACTATTTTACTATAGTCATAAATGAATCTTTTATAGAAGTTTGCAAAATTTAAAAAACTTTAAACGTCTTTAACATTGATCAAGATGAGTCAGTTAACAATGATGTTTATCTTAGAAGAATTCATCTTGATCTTTTCAATGATGATTATCAATTCTAGATACAAGACTTGAGTGATGTGAAACTTGCATTTAATTATATTTATCTGAAGATTTATTTCTTGCAGCTTTTGCAAAATGAGCTTGACATGAATCTTATGCTTGAGTTCATTGTTGAAATAAATCAAGATTTTATTCAGATAAGCTGTATATAACTTATTTAAATGTTTGCAAAAAGTATTATTGATGTACTTCTGAAACAAGACAGACTCATTACATAAATTGAAAAACTTGACTAGATACTTGAATAATTCAAATCGAGTGCAAAAAATGATGAAAACTTCATTTTTTTCTTTGATTCAAAGTCAATTGAATGCAGAAATAATATTCAGCTTAATAAAGATTTTAGCTCAACTTAGATGATTCAGCGTTTCTGAGATCAAAGACAGAGAATATTGATTCTTGATTATGATAGCATTCAGATCTTGATAGTTCATGCAGAAGCAAAGTTCTTCTTTAAGTTTCTTGATGAAGAGAACAGAGATGATTGTTTGAAAGTGACTAACTCAAATGAAATCTTTACTCAGATTTTCATTCAGATAATGATGAAGTTCTAGAATTTTATCACGATTCATTGTCAAAACTCAAATCTATGAAAGTCAAAGCTCTTTAAAGAATAAAAAACAAACATGAGAATTATTCTTCAATGTTATCATTGATTTCTCAAATAAGAATCTAAGTCTATGAGAATCTTTATCATTAATTCTCAAAGTCTCTAAGTTTATCAAGAATTTAAATCACATACAATTTTCAACATTTCATCAATGATAAGAGTTCAAGTCACATACAATTTTCAAGAAATCTTGCATGAGTTGCATGTAATCTTGCTTGTCTTATTGATGATGCTTAAGCTTAGTCTTCTGAGTTGTTAAAGATTGAGCTAGACTAAAGATACTATTAATATACAAGACTGATATTATTATTACTTTGATAGAATTTAAATACAAGACAATACATCAGATAATGTATAAGATGAAAGACAAAAAGTGAAAGAAAGAAATGAAAACTCAACTTTTATATACATGAATTGAGCAGAATCAAGACTAAACAATAGTTTTATTAACTTAAGATTGCAGAAGTTCATGCACATGATTGAGATGATTGAAACAAAATTGCTAAGATTAAATTAAGATAATGATGATTAAATTAATGATTTGATTCATTGAATTGCAAAATAGATTCAATGAATCAAAATTATTTAAAATATTAATGATTTATGTTTTAAATTGAGTTAATGATCTGACATCATGACAGTAACTTTTCTCTTCAAGACTGAGCTTTTACAAAACAATGAGAAGAAACAAGATAAAATGAGAAAGAATTAAAAACAAAGATTGAAATGAAATAAGAATTGATGTAAATGCATTTTAATGTGATGAAGCACAGATGAAACTAGAATAAATCTGAGTCACATTTGAGTCAGATTTAAGTAAGATGTCTGAAGAATAAAACGAAATGAAATGCATTTTAACATGATGATGCACAACAAAATTAAAATATATTTGAGTTACATTTGAGTCAAATTTAAATGAGATGTTTAAGTTAAATTTAAACAAAATCTGAGTCAAATTTAAACAAGAAAGAAATGAAATGCAGTTTAATGTGATAATGCACAGATGAAACTAAAATACATTTAAATTACATCTGAATCAGATTTAAACAAGATGTCTGAGTCAAATTTAAACAAGATTTAAGTCAGATTTGAGCTGAATCAAAATGATGAAAATTGAACTTAAAGTTCTTGATATTGACATTGAGATATCACACATGACAATACATGTAATTCTTCAACGACAGAGTTGATGAAATAATATTCATCAAGCGCTTGCTTATAATTATTCAGAAGATGAAAAAACTCTTAAGTAGAAAAGTGATTTTCTCAATTGACATAATACTTAAGCAAAGATGAATTATAGCATTTATCATGCTTGAAGTTTAGTATGCTGTTTACATATCAGAATCTTTTGTCATTCTTGATGATAATGAGTTTTCAAGATTTCTGATGTTGACTTAAAAGAAAGTCACTTGTGATATAATTCAAAAGAATGACATGAAAGATTAAATGAATCTTTATGAATGCTGAAAGATTTAACTCAATGATCAGAGAATTATTCTTGAAAATACACTTGATTTTGAAAAAATCAATGTTACAATCATTTAACTTGACAATGAAGTGAACGATATTAAGATTGCAAGCATTCAATCAGACTTCATCTTCAACGAAGTATTTAAAATAAGAATGATAAAAAAGATTGACATTGAATTTGTAAATGATCTGAGTTATAAGCATCTCATCATGTAAATGCTCAGTTAATTTCTTCATCTTCTTAATAAACTCTTTGACATTAATTGACTTGTTTCAAGCTTAAGACATAAGATTTTTAAGCAAAGACTCAGAAAACTTGAAGTTTAAACATGAGTTTTGACTCAAATTGATCAAGAAGAATGATGTTAAAGTGATTAATGATGATGCATTATTGATAATGAATTTAACTTCAAAAAGTCACTTAGTTCAGTCATTCTACATGTAATTGACGAAGACTTGAAGATAATGCTTCATGACAGCATTCACAGCATTGACTTTCTTAATTTGATCATTGATTTCAGAATGATACATTGTTAATAACTTGATGTTTATCTTTAATATTTTACATATATACTTTCAAACATTGAAAATGAATTGTGTGTTTCAATCAGATATGAAGAACTCAAGTAAATCATGATGTTTTCAAACATGAGCATAAAAGCAGTTAATAACTTTTTCAACTTTTATAGAAGTGATGAGAACTAAATGTTTTATTTTGATAAAATGATCAACAAAGATTAAAACATATTTATATATGATACTTATAAAGATACTGAGCGATAAAGAATTTACATAATTCATGAAAATATCACGTCAATAATGTTTGAAAATTGAAAGAAAATGCAATCATTCTTGAGTTCATTGTCTAAAGAGTTTAAAACGTGTGCATATGTGACAGTTTTGTACAAAGCATTGAACATACTTATAAATGTTTAATCATCAGTAAACTTGACTGATCAGTTCATAGCTTTTTGCTCTTTCTGAATGATCATTGACAACATTATCATGAGTGAGCTGAATGATATGAAGACATAGTTTATCTGAGTTGAGCATGTACTTTCTTTCTTGAAAGTACAAATAATTCTCATGTTCTTCACACTCAACTAGAAAGATCTTGTTGTGATGTCATGTTTCATTGCAAAGCACTTCAATTATTTGAGCTGCAAATTTATCATTAATTTCAACTTACTTTTACAATATCTGAGTGAAAATGTCAGCAAAATCTTTATCAAGATTCAGAATATTTTAATTTAGCTGAGACTTAACATCTTCAACATTGAATTCTTTGATTTCTAAATTCATGAAAACTAAAATTTGCAAGAATGCTGAAATAATTAAAAATAAATGTAACTGAACTGAATTTAAAGTGATGATTTGTGATTGAAACTTCATGACTTTGATGTTGAAAATATCAAGAGTGAGATTCTCAACAATATTAAAGTTTAAAACATAAGTTTTCAGAATTGTTTGATGTTAATATTGATGTCAAGAATTGAATGTATCTTTCTTTTTGAAAAGATCTTCTGAGCAATGTGTCAAAGCATTCAACTTATCATCAATCTTGTTGAAACAATAAGCAATGTAATAGTTGAATTTAAACAGAAACTCACTTCAATGAGCTTGATGATGACTCAACTGTTTAATTGACATGAAATACTTAAGATTTCTGTGATTCATGATTATCTTGACAGAATAAATAAAGTCTTTAAGCTCTGATCATCATTTCTTGAAAGTGTAAACAATGATTATGAGTTCTTTATCATAGATCTCATAGTTACACTCAAACTGAGTTATGCTTCTTCAAAAAGTAAGCGATTGAATGAAGAATTTCATTCTTATCATATTGAGAAAGAATGTCTTTGAACACATAGTTTAAAGCATCAATTTCTATCACAATCTTATGATCTGAATTATAGTGATAAAGAATAATCTTGAAAGTGAAAACTTTCTTAAGAATGTTGAATGCAATCTGACATTTCTGAAATCAAACAAAGAGTACATCTTTTCTCATGAGATGAGTGAGCGAGATAGTTATTCTACTATAGTCATAAATGAATCTTTTATAAAAGTTCATGAAATTTAGAAAACTTTGAACATCTTTAACGTTGATCAAGATAAATTAATTAACAATGATGTTTATCTTAGAAGAATTCATCTTAATTTCTTTAATGATAATTATCAATTCTAAATATGAAACTTAAGTGATGTGAAACTTGCATTTGATTATATTCACTTGAAGATCTGCTTCTTACAGCTTTTGCAAAATGAGCTTGACATAAATTTCATGCTCAAGTTTATTGTTGAAATAAATCAAGATGTCATTCAAATAAGCTGTATAGAACTTATTTAAATGTTCATGAAAAGTATTGTTGATGTATTTCTGAAATGAGACAGACTCATTACATAAATCAAAGAGCATGACTGTTACGAGCGTATCAAGACTGAACAAGACTGAAGCTTTAATCAATTCGCAGTGAATGCTAGTGAGTTCTCTGCGTAATGATTAGAACTAATCAACGAGCTAGTCAGATTTGACTCAGATATGACTCAAATATGACTCAGATATGACTCAACACTCTTCTTCTTTCTCAACACTCTTTTCTTTCATCAACATCTTGTTCATCTACATTACATTCTTTTCATGTCACAAACACATTTCTTTCGAGTCTAACGCAGTCACTGAACATTACATAAATAGAAGCTTTTGTATCAATCTTCTTCTGTATTCTTAATATTCAGTTATAGTTATTTCTAAAGATCAAGCACTATCAATTCTGATCTTCATTGATTGTATCATTTAGACACGATTCTGACATTATATTAAGAATTCGTTAATCACACAATACTGATCTCATTACTCATTCAACATACTTGTCTAGACAGAACGAGTCTAAAGAAATTCATTTATCTGATGATCAACGATAATCGAAAGATAAAACAACACTAGAGAGTTGAATAGAATCAACGACAAGACTGTTTGAATTGCTAGACTACTTATTGCTCATTAAGTATGCAAAGTTCACTCGATTATGAGAATCACGATAAAAAATCTTCGTGAATTGCTCAAGAATCAAATCGATCGATAGATTCAACGATAAAGAATCTTCGTTGTTTGCTAAAGAATCAATCAAATCAATCAACAAACAAATCTCATCTTCTTTGTTGAAGATTAAACATCACTCTATACATCTTTCTTTTTCAAATCGTTGAACATCGTCATTCGTTCAACTCTTTTTCAAACAAATCTCATCATGTCTAGTCGTTTGTCTACTGAAGAGTGTTTCGAAGAATTTCGAAATCGTTTCTCTCAAATCTCTGATGCTGATTCATTGAAATTACGAACGAAATCATCAAGTGCTGCATCATTCATTCATGAAGATGATGAATCATTCGCTGAAATGATAATACTTCTCATGTTTTACGAAATCTGAAAGGCTTGAAGTCTAGCTCTTGATGAAGAAACAGATTGACTCTACGAGTTAGATAAACAACAAGAAGACGAAATCAAAGAGTTGAAGACTAAACTTCAAGCTAAAAAAACACTTCTTCTGATTTCATCTACTCTGAGCGTTCTAGATCTCAAAAAATATCTGATTCTTCGCTATTTACTGATGAAAAGAACTCTACTTGAGAGAACTGATACGGAAAAATTCAGAATAAACTAGAGATCAACGTTGATCTCTTTTCTAATGAACGATTCAAATTGAGCTATATACATTCTAGATTATTCGATGATGCAGCTGAGATTACTCAGACTAGACGCGAACGTGACTGTGTCAATCTATATAAAATCGTCGATGATCTTTTGAAAAAGCTAGCTCAGTTGTTCAATGACTCGAATAAGAAAGTCAACTTTCGTAGAGAATACTACAACTTGATTCAAGAATTCAAGAAATTCAATGAATTCTATACTCAGTTTCAACGTTTATCTTTCTATTTAAACTATCACGAGAAGTAACTGATCGCTGATCTGAAAGATAAAATTCATTCTCGTCTTTGATTTGTTTGAATAGATCAACTAGTTCAATCTGATTCTCTAAAGAAAATTCGTTTCTATTTGATTCATTTAAATAATGATCAGCGAGTTATTCGAGAGATCAAGAACAAGATCAAACGCGTCAATGATCTTTCTAAGACTATCTTTCATAGATCGACTGTTATCACTCAGTCAGTCGATCACGCGAAGTCTGATCAGCTAAAGTCGCGCGACGCGATTTTAACTAACGTCAAAGAAGCAGATATTCTAGTCGAAAGCTGTTTCATATGTCATAAATCAGATCATAGTTCTGAAGAATGTCTCAATCGTTCTACTAGAATTAATGCAGTGAACAATGAATATGATCGCTTCGATTTCGATTCGAATTTCAATTCAAAAAACTAGTCATTTCTTCAAAAGTTATTAAAAAAGTAGAGATTATATCTTTGTGCAAACTAGACGAAATTCTATCGAAAGAAAATTACTTTGAAAAGTCGTTTCTAATTGATGCTCATCTCATCTTTCAGAATCAATCTTTCAATCTTCATTCTTTAATAAACAGTGATTCAGTCATTTACATGATCATACATTCTAATCTAGTCAATAAAGTATGCGAGAAACTGAGAATTCAATCTATATCACTGACAAAAGAGAAGTTAGTAAGAGATTATGACGAGAAGATATCTAAGAAGATCATCACTTATAAAATTCTACTCAATCTCATCATCGAAAGTCATAAGAAATTGACTGTATCAATGTTGATAGCTGATATCAATCATCAAGAAGTCATATTGAGTAAGCTCTGAATGAATAAAAACGAAATATTACTGAACATGCAAAACGACGTCATTGTTTTTTTGAATCAATTGAATACTTCTATTTCGATTTTTTCGATCTTTCTCAATTTAAAGCACTCAAGTTGATCGTGATCATCTTCGTTTTCTTCAATCATTTAGACTAAGATCTCTATGATGCTCAAACGACTCATTCGAGAAGAGTCATTCTCGATTCAAAGCATAAACGCAGCTTCGTTCAAGACACTGTTGAATCATTCAAAGAGAGACAAGATCAAGATCTTTGCTCTATTTATGATAAACATCAATAGAAAAATCGCGTATAATACTCAGTGCGATTTGAACGCTCTAAACATCTTTTCAATCAATGAAACGACTCAGAATTTGAAAGATATTAAAGCGAAGCTGTCATCAAAATATCATGAGTTTCTAGATGTTTTTGATCGAGCTCAATCAAATAAACTATCTTCTCATCGCTTCTATGATCATAAAATTGAACTCATCAGTGATTCAATGTTTTCTTGCTGTCGAGTTTATCAAATGTCTTCTGTCAAACTTCTGAAAGTAAAGAAGTACTTAAACGAGAATCTGTTGAAGAAATTCATCACTTCTAGTCAAACTCTCTATTTCTTTCTCGATCTATTCGCTCTTAAAGCAAATGAAGATCTTCAATTCTGCATGAACTATTGAAAGCTAAATGTCATTTTCAAAAGAAATAGATACTTTCTATCGCTGATAGATGAGATCATTGATAAAATAGTGAGTTGCAAGCATCTGACTAGATTGAACATTATATCAGCGTTCAACAAACTTCAAATGCATCTCGATAGCGAGAATTACATCACTTTTATCACTGCTTTAGAAGCATATAAATACAAGATGCTATCATTCAAACTGATTAATGAATCGATCTTCTTTCAGCAATATATGAATGATGTTCTATGAAACTTTCTGAACGACTTTTATCAAGTCTATCTAGATGACATTCTCATCTATAGCAAAACGAGAAAGAAACATAGAGATCACGTCAAACTAGTATTGTGTCGACTACGTGAAGCTGAACTGCAGATGAATATTCGAAAGTGCGAATTCAATGTAGAAGAGACTGTCTTTCTAGAAGTCATCGTATCAGAACTAAATCTTCGTATGAACTTTAGTAAAGTAACAGTCATAGTCAGCTAAATCACTTCGATCAATCTAAAAGAAATTTAAAGTTTCGTGAAATTTGTTAACTTCTATCGTCGTTTCATTAAGAACTTCTCGAAGCTAGTCAAATTATTCACTCAGCTGACTAGAAAGAACACATCTTTTGTTTGAAATGAGATTTGTGTTCAAGTCTTTGACAATCTAAAGAAACAAGTCAGCTTGATCTCAGTACTTCATCACTTCGATCTCAAACGACAAGCTATTCTGAAGATCGATGCTTCGAACTATGTAAAAGGTGAAATACTATCTCAGTATAATGACGAGAAAGTTTTTCATTCGATGATCTTCTACAGCAAAAGCATGATTCTCGCTGAAATCAATTATCACATCTATGACAAGAAATTGCTAGTCATTATTTGATGTTTCGAACACTGATGATCTGAGATGAAATGCACTGAACTACTCATTCAGATGTTCATCAATCATCAAACTTTGAAGATCTTCATGAAAAACAAACAGTTGAGTCGACGACAAGTCAACTATCTGAACATTCTATCGAAGTTCAACTTTCAGATCATCTTTAGATCAGGCAAAATGAACACTAAAGTCAATGCTTTAATCAGAATGTCTTTAGCGAACGTCTCTGAATCAGCTCAGCGTCTTGAAGATCATTTTCAGACTATTCTGACTCTCAATAGAATCGATGTTCTATTTATTGAATCAAAAGCAAATCTCTATCAACGAGTATGAATAATCAATCAAACAGATGAGTTCTGCAGCAAATATAGACAAGCTATGAACGAAAACAAGCTCAAATTTCATATCACTAAACTGAAGAATTGCGAAATCGTTGACGACGTTCTATTTAGAAAAAATCTACTGTGAGTTTCTGAAAACATGCACATGAAATTACTACAAGAAGTGCATGATCAATCTTCAATCTCTCATTTCGACAATAAATGAATCATCAATCTAGTTCAGCGTTTCTACTATTGATCAGATCATTGAGCTACTATTTGACGATATATTTGAAACTGTCATGCTTGTCAGCGAAGCAAAGTCTCTAGAAATAGCATCAATGAACTTCATCATTCTTTTTCGATTTCACAGAAACGCTGAAAAGATATAACTATGAACTTCATCACTGAACTATCTCTGTCAGAAGACTATAACGTTATTTGCACAATCATATGTTATCTCATCAAAGAACATCACTATGTTTTCTGTCATTGAGAAGACGATGACATCTCAGTCGAAGAAACGATTTGAATCATGCTATGAAACGTCTATTGACTGCATGATTTACTCAGTTCTATTGTTTCAGACAGAGACTCTCAATTCATGTCAACTATGTGAAAAAGTCTTTGCAAGCGACTGAGAATCACAGCTAGTCTATTTACAGTCTATCATTCTGAGATCAATGATCAATCGAAACGAGTCAATCAAGACATTGAACGCGAACTTAGAATCTACTGCAATTACATGCAAGATGACTGAGTCAAATGAATATCTATGATGAAATTCAGTAACAATTCAAATATCTTCTCGATCTCTTCAATGACTTCTTTCTACTTCAATAAGAAATTTCACTCTCGAATGAGTTTCAATTCAGATATGACTGACTATGAAACAACTCATAAACGTCTTGAAGCTAGAAAAGTCAACGATATTGTCATTCGAATGAAAAAGCTACTGAACTTCAATCGTTAACAATTGAAAAAGACGAAGCTGATCATTGAAGTTCAGATCAATAAACATAGACGAGACGTCACATATGAAGTAGATGACTGAGTTTGACTATCTTTCAGAAACGTCAAGACAACGAGACTCTGCAAAGATTTGAAAGACAAACAGCTAGATCTCTATCAAATCACTGTCAAAGTGAGTATCTTCTATCATCTTCGTCTATCAGTCAGCATGAAACATCTGCATTCGATGTTCAGCTCAAAACTACTGTGATCATATTCAGAAGACTCTCTATCAGAACAGCATTCAGAATCACTCAGATCAATCACTATTGAAGACGATGAACATTGAAAGATAGACAATATATTGAACTTCAGATGCTATCAAGATCGAATACAATACAAAGTCAAATGAACAGATTTAGATAGAGATGACAAATGATACTATGTCAATAAAGAAAAATTCGATGACTCAGAAGAAGTTTTGAACGAATTTCATAAGCTATATTTAAACAAACCGCGCTAAATATCGAAATAACTATTAACAAAAGTGAGCAAATGAACTACATTCATGTGAACATGAATTTTCGAAGAAAGAAGTAATGTTACGAGCGTATCAAGACTGAACAAGGCTGAAGCTTTAATCAATTCGCAGTGAACGCTAGCGAGTTCTCTGCGTAATGATTAGAACTAATCAACGAGCTAGTCAGATTTGACTCAGATATGACTCAGATATGACTTAACACTCTTCTTCTTTTTCAACATTCTTTTCTTTCATCAACATCTTGTTCATTTACATTACATTCTTTTCATGTCACAAACACATTTCTTTTGAACCTAGCGCAGTCACTGAACATTACATAAATAGAAGCTTTTGTATCAATCTTCTTCTGTATTTTTAATATTCAGTTATAGCTATCTTTAAAGATCAAGCACTATTAACTCTGATCTTCATTGATTGTATCATCTAGACACGATTCTGACAATGACTAGATACTTGAATAATTCAAATCAAGTGTGAAAGATGATGAAAGCTTCATCTTCTTCTTTGATTTGAAGTCGATTGAACGCAGAAATGATATTCAGCTTGATAAAGATTTTAGCTCGACTTAAATGATTCAACATTTCTGAAATCAGAGACAAAGAATATCAATTCTTGACTGTGATAATGTTCAGATCTTGATAGTTTATGCAGAAACAAAGTTCTTCTTCGAATTTATTGATGAAGAGAACAGAGATGATCATCTGAAAGTGACTGACTTGAATGAAATCTTTGCTCAGATTCTCATTCAGATAACGATGAAGTTCTAGAATTTCATCACGACTCATGTTGTATAAAGTGAAGACTGAGAATTGAGCATCTTCTTTAAAATGTATGACATGATCATGAGCTTAATGCAAAGACAAGATATTGATGTTTTTCTTGAAAAAGATGTTTAAAATTTCAAAATATTTGAATGATAGAATTGTGACTAAATCAACGTTCTTACTTTGTTAATAGACTTCAAGATCTTCTTGTATTATGAATGCAGTTAAATGAAATTTCTTTTTCATTTGATGAAGATTCAAATGATGATTCTTATCATACATACTGTTTTGAGAATGAGATGAAAACTGAGCAAGAGTTAAACTGTTCTTTGAATAAACAATCAAAGTTGCATGACGTAATTTTAACTCATCAGAGTTTAAACTAGAAGATGAGATTAACTCAAGATTCAAAAAAACATTGATTTTCTTTAAAGTGATGTTAAACACTTCAATGTCTTTGATATGAGCAGCATGATCAAAGCTTTAAGCTTTCAACTTAACTATGTTAAGTTGTATAGAAAATTGATTGAATTGATTTGCTCAAAGAATAACAGAAGTTTTAAAGAGAAAAGAATTTCAACACTTGATTTTTGATGAGTATTCTTTTTGAATGACTTGAAGAATACAACTAGAAGCTTCTTGTTTCAGACGAGAAACAAGATTGAATGAGATTTGTTTCTTGTGAATGAACTGAGTATTAGTTGACTTTTCATAAACGAACGAGAAATTATATTACTTCTTGTGAGTAAATGAAAAACTGAGTTACTTCTTACAAGCAAATTGAGAACTGAATTGCTTTTTATGAACGAACTGAAAACTGAATTGCTTCTTTCAAGTGAATGAGAAACTAAATTACTTCTTGCAAGTAAATTGAATGCTGAATTACTTCTTGTGAGCAATCTGTAGACTGAATTGCTTCTTGTGAACAATTTGTAAACTGAATTGCTTCTTGTAAATGATTCGTGAACTGAGTTACTTCTTGTGAGTGAATTGAGAATGAGACTGAGAGAAAGCTACTTTGTTAACTTCAAACAAGAAATTTTCTTCTTGTTAATTAAAATCATAGATCTTGACGAAGAATGAGCAATAATGATTAAAACAGAAGAAGAAAGATAAAATGAGAATATTGTGTTCAAAATTGACATCAATGACGTGATGATGAAGTCATGACAGATTCATGATGATGAAATATTGACTTAATTCAATGACATAAAAGAATAGTCTTTTAATGTATTCATTGAGAATCATTGTGATTTCAACAACATGAGTAATGTCATTGATTAAAGTGACTTGATCATCAAACTCTCAAAGTCTGCAAGAATGAGTTAATTGATGCAAGAAAAGATGATGTTGTTACGTGAAAAATTTATTCATAAAGACATAAGCAAAGACTTCACTATCAATTAAAACGAGAATGAAAACTTTAAATTAAGCTTGATGTAAAATACAAAATACTATCATGTGACTATCTTTGAATGTCAAATTGAATTCAAAGAGTTTCAAGATAAATTTAGCAGAAAACCTTTTATATGATTGAAGTGAGAATGAAAAGATTGAGATTAATAAACAAGATGATATGTATACAGATCTTTGAGCATGACTTAGCTTAAAGATTAAACTTTTCTTGCAAGCAGTGAGATGTTAAAACTTTTTCGCAGATGATTAAATAAAGCAATGATTAAATAATCATTGTGTAATCAGAGTTTTGAAGTGATTGCTCTGATCGCTTGAATCAGAAGTGATCACAATGAGTATGATGAGCATGATACTCATCTTGCTCATCTTGCTCAAGAATGATCAAAAAGATGATTCAGAGCAGAGATGACTTGACACAATTCTTTTATGTTTATATAATGATGATCATTCTTTTAGATAGAAGCTTCGTGCTCAACTCATGTAATAGTTAATACAGTCTATTGTCTTAGCTATTCTCAGATCTTCAGTCTAATGATTAGTTTGTTACTATACTGATCTCTGTTTATATTTTGTGTTGTTAAAGAAACAATCATTACACTTTGAGCATCACTCTTTCACAAGATATCAGAGCATCATCTTATCATGATCATTATGTTATTCTCAAAATGAATCACATCAGCAGACATCACTGCATTCTCAAATAACAAGTCATTGATTAAAATATCAACATTGAATTTGTACTATGAAGATAAAGATAAGCTTGATGCTTTTCTTATACAAGTGAACATCTATGTCAGAGCACACAAGAAACTAAGTTCATTTCATGACAAGATATTGTTTGTATTCTCATACTTTAAAGAAGATGTCTTCAAATGATTTAAATCATTGATAAGAGATCATTTGAAAAATAAGTCAGAAGATTGAGATGAGAAGATTAATAAAGTCTTTAAAGACTTTTTTAAATTTAAGTAAGCAATATGAAGAATGTATGAAGACATAAATGCAAAATGAATCATCGAACGACAGCTGTATGATATTAAGCAATCAGAATCAGCATTTAAGTACATCATTGCTTTTCAGTCAATTGCAACAAAGATTAAGTGAAATGACTTGACTCTTACAGCACAATTTTATAAAGAACTGAAGAATGTGATAAAAGACAAGATAACTTGTATGAATAAACTTGCGACTTTGCACGCTATGATTAGCAAGACAATCATGCTGAATAATTGACAGTACAAGCGAAAACTTGAAAAGAAGAACAAAATCACTTATGCTTTAGTTGCATGAAGTAAGAAAAAGAAGAAACAATCTTATTATGATTCTCAGTCTATGAAGTTAGATGCAATTTGAAAGATATTAATGAATGCTCACAATAAAACAATTCAGCAAAGCAAAGCAGGTTACATATGTGAAAAGCTAAATCATTTCTTCAGAGATTGTACTTAAAACAAGTACAAGAACAAGTCAAAGCTCTATGATAAGTAAGACAAATCTTTTGCAGTAACAAAAGAAAATTAGAAAGACAAACATCAAGCATTGTCATAAACAGCATGTTATGAAAACAACTGTCACATTCATTTGAGTGATAAGAAAGATTTTGAATGATACTTGAAACTTTCATGAAAGAATTATTTTTACGCAGCAACTCATCATCAGTCAAAAGTGCATGATGAGAAAAGTGATGAAAGTTCGTTCACTATGATCATGAAATCAAAGATTCTTGATAGCAAAGAATATGACTTGAATAGATTGAACAGCACGAAAGAAGCTATTCATCAAGCAGTCGAGAAAGAAAATCGACTTAGCGAAACTCTACGAGCATTCACTATTGCAACAAAAGATGTTCTCAAAGAAGAAGAAGATCATCTTGAAGTAAAGAAAAATCTTAGAAAGCTTACAAATTAAGCAAACTTTATAAGCATGTACAACGAATTGTACACTCTCTTTAAACAGAAAGAGAAAGATTTTTCACAGCGCATGCAACAGATCAAGAATGAAATACATCAAGTTATTTATGACGTGATTCAAGATGAGTCAATTGCATTGCATAAAAGCATTCAATATCGTGACATAGTCATGAAGAAGTCATTCACAAAAGTTAAGTTCATCAAGCAAGAAAAATATGTACTTCTTAATGAAAATCATATATTCAAAGAACTTAAACAGATGACAGAAATCATCAGAGAGAGATTTGATCTGTATGATTCAAAGAAATATTCACAGAAGAAAGTCAATTCAAATCAATTTCAGTACATATAACAAGTACTTGAGAAGTAAGCTTCTAGTTCAAAAAACTAGAAGACTTTTCGATTGACAAATCATTAAAGAAGTTTAGTCAAAAGTTGAAAATTGAAAGCATATTTGTTTTCATCAGTGACTTGATGCAGTTATGAGTCTGAGTCAAGATCAATGATCATACAGCATGTTTATTCATTGACAGTGACTATATGAAAAACTATATGTTCTCAGAATTTGCTAGAAAAGCGCAAATATCTTTGCAGAAGAAGAAAGAATCTTACAATCTGCAAAACTTTAATGAAATACTCATGAAGTATAATAATGAACTGATAGATCAAGAGACTCAACTCATTCATTTGAGACTTGAACGTCATTGAAAAAAGTTATGTTTAGATGTTATGAAGCAGTCAGACAGCAATATAGTTTTAGACATATCATGACTTCATATGATCAATTCAATGATAGATTGAGTTAATGAAAGAATTGTTTTTCTTCATATAGAAACAACGCGATTGCACTCAATATTGAAGTCATCAGAGAATGTGAAAATCTTCATAATGATAGCAAATAATATGCGCAGCGAGCTGAAGAACAGTTCAGATGCACAGATGTTATGAAGCAAAGAGATTAAAAGTAATCTTGCTATCATTGAAATTTCTAAAAAATATCAGAAATATAAGATTCTGTTTGAGAAAGAAAGTGATCAAGAGACACTACTCAAACATTAATCATGAGATCATGAGATTAAGCTCATAGATGACAAGAAATTCACGAAACAGTTCATTTACTCATTGTTGACAGAAAAGCTTGATGCTTTGTGATAATATCTGAAAGAGAACATGCAAAAAGAATTCATTAAAGAATTGCAGTCATCAGCAGAATACTTAATTCTGTTTGTTTTGAAATCAAATGAAAGTTTAAAACTATGTGTTGATTACAAAGCATTGAATAACATCATGATTAAAAACAGTTATTTGCTATCGCTTATATCTGAACTGCAAAACAGACTTCAGAAAGCACAGTGATTTATGAAATTCAATATACTTGAAGCATTCAATCAAATACAAATTAAAGAAAAAGATGAGTGAAAGACAGTCTTTTACACTCAACTAAAACATTACAAGTATTTGATCATGTCTTTTGATTTAATCAATGCTTCAGTCATGTTTCAAACATTTGTGAATAATGTGCTATGACATTATCTGAATCAATTTATCATAGTATATCTGAACGATATACTAGTATACTTGAAGACGAAGAAAGAACATGTGCAACATGTTAAAAAGATTTTACAGACTTTAAAGAAAGTTGTTCTGCGTATTAAGTCAGAAAAAAGTGAATTTCATGTACAGAGTGTACAGTTTTTGAAATTCATAGTTACATTTCAAAGTCTAAGAATGAATTCAAAGAAAATAAAAGCTGTTACAACTTGATTGATGTCAAAGTCAAAGATTGAAGTTTAATTCTTTTTAGAATTCGTGAACTTTTATAAATGCTTTATAAAGAAATACTTCAAAATCATCTCATCACTTATGAATCTTACAAAGAAGAATATATCGTTTGTGTGAACTGAGAAAGCAGAAGAAGTTTTCAAGAAGCTGAAGAAATTGTTCATCTTTCAATCAATATTGATCATGTTTGAATTAGAAAAATCTATTATGCTTGAGATGAATGTGTCAGACGAAGCTATTGAGACGTGTATCAGTCAATCAGATGATAAGAAATGTCTGCATTCTATTACTTATTACAATCATAAGCTTACAGTCGCTGAACTGAACTATGAAATACATGACAAGAAGTTACTAGCTATTGTCAACTCTTTTAAATAATGAAGAGTGTATCTGAAAGAATTTAAACATCAGATTCAAGTATATACAAATCATAAGAATTTATTATACTTCATGATCACGAAAGTTCTGAATCGAAGACAGATCAAATGATCGAAGAAATTATCATCATACAACTTCAACATTCAATATTGAAAGAAATCTGAAAACTTGAAGATCAATGTCTTGAATAAAAGAGCAGATCATATGACAGATAGATCACAGATAAATCAGACTATTTTACAACAAAATCAGAATAATTTCATTCTTTACAATAAACAAAATGCAGCTACGCTATGAATCTACAATTGAGATCTTGAAAAATGAATAAAGTTAGAGCTAGCAAAGAACTCAGTTGCACAGAATATTATAAAGAATATCGCTGACAACGCGAACTTTGAGATAATCAACGAAATACTAACATTTCAAGATCTCATCTATGTTTCAACAAGATGCAGACAAGAGATAATAAGTGATTATCACGAGTCAATGATACATGAACATCAGAATTCAAACAAAATCATTGAAAGAATATTTAGAATCTACTACTTTTTTAAAATAAGAAAGCAGATAGAGAATATCATAAGAAAGTGCAACATATGCATTTGAATGAAGCATAGTTGACACAAATCTTATGAACTTTTGAAGAGTTTCAGCACATCAGATCATGCATGAAAAAGCATAGCTTTGAACTTTATAGTCAAGCTATCAAAGTTGAAAGAAAGAGTTATAAGAACAATGTACAACTTTATATTGATGATCACAGATAAACTAATCAAGTATGAATACTTCTTGTCATACAAGAAAGCAACATTTGCAGAAGATTTAACATACACATTTCTGAGAATAATTGTAACAAATCATGAATTATCAGATGAGATAATTTCAAATAGAGACAAGCTTTTCACATCGAAATTCTGAAAATTGTTAATGAATTAACTAGAGATTCATCATAAGCTGTTTACAGCTTATCATTTGCAGATGAATAAACAAATGAAAAGAATGAATCAAACATTGAAACAGTATCTCAGATGTTATATCAATTATAGACAAAACAATTGAGTACAGCTATTATCAGTAACACAGTTGACTTTCAATAACATAACAACGAAAGTAATCAGCACGTCATCATTCTTTACAAACTATGAGTTCAAGTCGAAGACTCTCAAGAAATTGCATGAGTTTGTACAAATAACTCAAAAAGTTATGATACAAATTGAATAAATACATTTGTTACACAAAGAATTGTGAAAGAATATTCAGTTTCTAAGTAAGTGCATGACTCTGTATGTAAATAAGAAAAAAGATAGAGAATCTATTTTTAAAAAGAAGAACAAAGTTTATTTACTAAGACGAAATATCAAAATGAAAAGATCAAGTAACAAGTTGAATCACATGAAACTAAAATCATTTGAAATTCTAGAAGAAAAGAGATTAATTAACTATAAGTTGAATCTTTCAACATTTATAAAAATACACTCAGTATTTCATATTTCTCTTTTGAAGTCTGCAAACTTGAATTCATCAATTCAAACAGAATCTTCAAAAATTGATTCAAAAAATCAAAACATTGAATATGAAGTAGAAAATATATTAAATCAACAGAAGATCAAAGATCAATCTCATTGATTAGTCAAGTGAAAAGATTATGAACATATCAAGAACACTTGAGAATCAAGAAGAAATCTCAAGAACTGTCAAATGCTTTTGTGATAGTTTCAGTTGAGAAATTCAGTCAATTAAAGTCTGATGAAATCTCAATTTACTTGAAAGACACGTCAAAAAGAAGATCATTCAGCAATGATTTGCTAATTCTTGTTTTTTCTTTCTCAAGCTTGACAATGTTTCAAAACTTTCATTCAATCATCATTTGTTTCTTATTCTTCAAAAACACAAATTGATTTTGCAAATGAATAGTTCTTGCAAAGATTTTTTGCATCTGCTTGTGAATGTTCAGCAATTCATAAAGAACATGATTGCATTTTGTCTTTAATCTTTTTCACTTCATCATCAAGAAAGTAAGATTGCACTTGTGATCAAGATGTATACACTTGATGCAATGATCAAATTTATTATCAACATGACATTTCTTTTGCAAGTGACTGCAATGTTCACAAGAATGCATGACAGCACGCTCAAAATTTGTATGCTCAAGAAAATCTTTGCAACGCAAGATAGAATTTTTTGTTGTGCAATGAAAAAATATGAAAGAAAAGTGATTTTTGAAATGAAAATTTTAGAAGAAAATCTAATGTTAAAACTCTTTCACAGATGATTAAATAAAGCAATGATTAAATAATTATTACATAATCAGAATCTCAAAGTGATCACTCTGATTGCTTGAATCAGAAGTGATCATAATGAGCATGATGCTCATCTTGCTCATCTTGCTTAAAGATGATCAGAAAGATCATTCAGAGCAGAAATGACTTGACATGATTTTTCTATGTTTATATAACGACGATCATTCTCTTAGATAGAAGTTTCATGCTCAACTCATGTAATAATCAATACTGTCAGAAACTGAGCTAAACTAGAGATACTATCAATATAAAAGACTGATATTATTATTATTACTTTGATAGAATCTAGATACAAGACAATATATCAAATAATGTACAAGATGAAAGACAAAAAGCAAAAGAAAAGAACGAAAGCTCAACTTTTATATACATGAATTGAGCAGAATCAAGACTAGACAGTAGTTCTATTGACTTAAGATTGCAAAAGTTCATGCACACAACTGAGATGATTGAAACAAAATTGCTGAAACAAAATTAAAATAATGATGATTAAATTGATAACTTGATTCATTGAACTAGTTCAATGAATTAAAATTATTTAAAATATTAATGATTTATGTTCTAAATTGAGTTGATGATCTGACATCATGACAGTAACTTCTCTCTTCAAGATTGAGCTTTTGCAAGACAACAAGAAGAAACAAGATGAGATGAGAAAGAATTGAAAATGAAGATTGAAATGAGACAAGAATTGATGTAAATGCATTTTAATATGATGAAGCACAGATGAAACTAGAATGAATCTGAGTCACATTTGAGTTAAATCTGAGCAAGATGTTTGTAAAATAAGATGAGATGAGATGCATTTTAATGTGATGATGCACAGAAATTGAAACACATTTGAATCACATCTGAGTCAGATTTAAACAAAATGTTTAAGTCAAATTTAGACAAGATCTGAGTCAGATTTGAGTAAGAAAGAGACGAAATGCAGTTTAATATGATGATGCACAAATGAAACTAAAATACATTTGAGTCACATCTGAATCAAATTTAAATAAAATGTTTGAGACAAATCTAGATAAAATCTGAGTCAAATCCGAGCTGAATCAAGATGATGAAGATTGAACTTAAAGTTCTTGACATTGACATTGAAATATTACACATGACAGTACATGTGATTCTTCGACGACAGAATTGACGAAATGATATTCATTGAATGCTTGCTCACAATTATTCAAAAGATGAAAAGACTCTCAAGTAAAGAAGTGATCTTTTCAATCAATGTAATACTTGAGCAGAAATGAATTATAACATTTATCACGCTTGAAGTTTAATATGCTGTTTACATATCAAAATCTTTTGTCATTCTTGATGATAATGAGTTTTTGAGATTTCTGATGTTGATTCAAAAGAGAGTCACTTGTGATATAATTCAAAAAAGTGACATGAAAGATTGAATGAATCTTCATGAATGCTGAAAGATTTAACTCAATAATCAGAGAATTATTCTTGAAGATATGCTTGATCTTGAAAAGATCAACATTATGATCATTTAACTTAACAACAAGACAAATGATGCTGAGATTGCAAGCATTCAATCAGACTTCATCTTCGATGAAGTATTTAGAACAAGAACGATGAAAGAGATTGACATTGAATTCATAAATGATCTGAGCTATAAGCATTTCATCACGTAAATGCTCAGTTAGTTTCTTCATCTTCTTGATAAACTTTTTGACATTGATTAACTTGTTTTGAGCTTAAAATGTAAGATTCTTGAACAGAGACTCAAAAGATTCAAAGTTTAAACGTGAGTTCTGACTTAAATTAATCAAGAAGAATGATGTTAAAGTGATTAATGATGATGCATTATTGACAACAAATTCAACTTCAGAAAGTCACTTAGCTCAATCATCTTGCATGTAGTTGACGAAGACTCAAAGATAATGCTTCATGACAGCATTGATTCTCTTGATTTGATCATCGATTTCAGAGTGATACGTCATTAATAACTTAGCGTTTATCTTCAGCATTTTACATATATGCTTTCAGACATCGAAGATGAATTGTGTATCTCGATCAGACATGAAGAACTCAAGTAAATCATGATGTTTTCAAACATGAGCATAGAAGCAGTTGATAACTTCTTCAACTTTCATAAAAGTGATGAGAATTAAATGTCTCATTTTGATAAGACAATCAACGAAGACTAGAACATATTTATATGTGATATTCATGAAGATATTGAGTGATAAAGAATTTACATAGTTCATGAAGATATCACATCAATGATGTTCAAAGACTGAAAAAGAACACAATCATTCTTGAGTTCATTGTTTAGAGAGCTTGAAACGTGTGCATACATGACAGTTTCATACGAAGCATTCAACATACTTATAAATGTTTGATCATCAGTAGACTTGACTGATCAGTTCATAGCTTTTTGCTCTTTCTGAGTGATCATTGACAACATTATCATGAGCAAGCTGAATGATACGAAGACATAATTTATCTGAGTTGAGCACGTACTCTCTTTCTTGAAAGTACAGATGATTCTTGTGTTCTTTACACTTAACTAGAGAAATCTTGTTGTGATGTTGTGCTTCATTGCAAAGCACTTCAATTATCTGAGCTGCAAATTTGTCATTGATTTCGACTTGCTTTCACAATGTCTGAGTGAGAATGTCAGCAGAATCTTCATTAAGATTCAGAGTATCTTGATTTAGCTGAGACTTAATGTTTTCAATGTTGAATTCTTTGATTTTTAAATTCATAAGAGTTAAAATTTGCAAGAATGCTGAGATAATTGAAAACAGATGTAACTGAACTGAATCTAAAGCAATGATTTATGATTGAAGCTTCATGACTTTGATGTTGAAGACATTAAGAGCGAGATTCTCAACAATATTGAGATTTAAAACATAAGTTTTCAGAATTGTTTGATGTTGATATTAATGTTGAGAATTAAATGTATTCTTCTCTTTAAAAAGATCTTCTGAGCGACATGTTAAAGCATTTGACTTATCATTGATCTTGTTGAAATAATAAGCGATGTGATAGTTGAATCTAGACAGAAACTCACTTCAATGAGCTTGATGACGACTCAACTGCTTAATTGACATGAAATACTCAAGATTTTTGTGATTCGTGATCATCTTAACAGAATAGATAAAGTCTTCAAGCTCTGATCATTATTTCTCAAAAGCGCAAACAATGATCATGAGTTCTTTATTGTAAATTTCATAGTTACACTCAACTGAGTTATGCTTCTTCGAAAAGTAAGCGATTAAATGAAGAATCTCGTTCTCATTGTATTGAAAGAGAATGTCTTTGCACACATAGTTCAAAGCATTGATTTCTATCACAATCTTGTGATTTGAATTATAGTGACAAAGAATAATCTTGAAAGTGAAAACTTTCTTAAGAATGTTGAATGCAATCTGACATTTCTGAGATCAGACAAAGAGTACATCTTTTCTGATGAGATGAGTGAGCGAGATAGTTATTCTACTATAGTCATAGATGAATCTTTTATAAAAGTTCGCGAAATCTAGAAAACTTTGAACGTCTTTAACGTTGATCAAGATGAATCAGTTGACAATGATGTTTATCTTAGAAGAATTTATTTTGATCTCTTCAATGATGATTATCAATTTTAAATACAAAACTTGAGTGATGTAAAACTTACATTTGATTATATTCATCTGAAGATTTGCTTCTTGCAGCTTTCGCAGAATGAGCTTGACATGAATGTTGTGCTTAAGTTCATTGTCAAAATAGATCAAGATGTCATTCAAATAAGCTGTACAAAACTTATTTAAATGTTTGCAAAGAGTATTGTTGATATACTTCTGAAATGAGACAGACTCATTACATAAATCAAAGAGCATGACTAAATACTTGAATAATTTAAATCGAGTGCAAAAGACAATGAAAGCTTCATCTTCTTCTTTGATTTGAAGTTGATTGAACGCAGAGATGATATTCAGCTTGATAAAGATTTTAGCTTGATTCAGATGATTCAGCGTTTCTGAGATTAAAGACAGAGAATATCAATTCTTAATTGTGATAGCGTTCAGATCTTGATAATTCACACAGAAGTGAAGTTCTTCTTCGAATTTCTTGACGAAGAGAACAGAAATGATCATCTGAAAGTGATTGACTTGAATGAAATCTTTGCTCAGATTCTCATTCAAATAATGACGAAGTTCTAGAACTTCATCACGACTCATGTTGTATAAAGCAAAGACTGAAGATTGAGCATCTTCTTTAAGATGTATGACATGATCATGAGCTTAATGCAAAGACAAAATATCAACATTCTTCTTGAAGAAAATGTCTAGAAACTTAAAATATCTGAACGATAGAATTGTGACTGAATCAACGTTCTTACTTTATCAATAGACTTCAAGATCTTCTTGTGTCGTGAATGCAGTCAAATGAAATTTCTTTTTCATTTGATGAAGATTCAGACGATGATTCTTATCATACATACTGTCTTGAGAGTGAGATGAAAACTGAGCAAGAGTTAAACTGTTCTTTAAATGAACAGTCAAAGTTGCATGACGCGATTTTGACTCATCAGAGTCTAGACTAGAAGACGAGATTGACTCAAGATTCAAGAAGACATCAATTTTCTTTAGAATGATGCTAAACATTTCAATGTTTTTGACATGAGCAGCATGATCAAAGCTTTGAACTCTCAACTCAATTATGTCAAGTTGTATAAAAGATCAATTGAATTGATTTGCTTAAAAGACAACAGAAGTTCTAAAGAAAGAAGAATTTTGACACTTGATTTTTGATGAGTATTTTTTTTGAATGACTTGAAGAATACTACTAGAAGTTTCTTGTTTCAAACAAGAGATAAGATTGAATGAGATTTGTTTCTTGTGAATGAGCTAAGTATTAGTTGACTTCTTATGAGCAAATGAGAAATTATATTGCTTCTTGTGAGCAGATGAGAAACTGAGTTACTTCTTGCAAATGAATTGAAAACTGAATTGCTTCTTGTGAGCAAACTGAAAACTGAGTTACTTCTTTCAAGTGAATGAAAGATTAAATTACTTCTTGCAAGTGAACTGAAAACTGAGTTACTTTTTTTGAATGAATGAGAAACTAAATTGCTTTTTGCAAGCAAACTGAATGTTGAATTGCTTCTTGTGAGCAATTTGTAGACTGAATTACTTCTTGTGAATGATTCATGAACTGAGTTGCTTCTGTTAGGGGCCAGCATAGAGCGAGTCATATGGGTGTAATGTAACGAGTATATAAATGCTAAGGAAGGAAAGTATCTAGAAGGGAAGAGCCGGCTATCTATATGACTCAGGAGAACATAAGCTAACCCTGAATAGGGTTGGCCTCGGAACAACCCTATAGCCTAGCGGCGAGCGGCCGGCGATAGTCATCAACATAGCCACCAACATAGCTACCAACATAGGTGCGTAGCTAGGATCGTAACAGCTTCTTGTGAGTGAATTGAAGACGAGACTGAAAGAAAGCTACTTTGTTAACTTTGAACGAGAAATTTTCTTCTGATTGATTAAGATCATAGATCTTGACGAGAAATGAGCAACAATGATTAAGACAGAAGAAGAAAAACAAGATGAGAATATTGTGCTCAAAATTGACATCAATGATGTAACGACGAAGTCATGATAGACTCATGATGATGAAATACTGACTTAATTCAATGACATGAAAGAATAGTTTTTCAATGTGTTCATCGAGAATCATTGTGATTTCAACAACATGAGTAATGTCATTGATTAAAGTGACTTGATCATCAAATTCTTAAAGTCTGCAAGAATGAGTTAATTGATGCAAGAAAAAATAATGTTGTTGCACAAAGAATTTATTCATAAAGACATAAGCAGAGATTTCACTATCAATCAGAGTGAGAGTGAAAACTCTAGATTGAGCTTAACGTAGAATACAGAATATTATCATGTCACTATCTTTGAATGTTGAATCAAATTCAAAGAGTTTCAAGACAGATTTAGCAGAAAACTTTTTATATGATTGAAGTGAGAGTGAAAAGATTGAAACTAGTAAACAAGATGATATGTATACAGATTTCTGAGCGTGACTTAGCTCAAAAACTAGATTTTTTTCGCGAACAGCGAAACTTCTTCATTTATATTGACAACGTCACTGTCGTAGACATTCATGATACGCAGAGTGAAAAGCTTCTTATTTGAGCATTCTTTAATGATTTTGCTTGAATGTTGCAATTTGCAGTAGTAGCAAAACTTTCACTTATTGTAGATTTTCTTAATCTCAAAAATGATTAAAGTCTTATCTTGAATGATGACAATAACAAAACTTAAATTCATTAACTTATTAAAAAATGAGAAAGAAAGAGATGAAGATATTGTTGAAACAACAGTCACAGAAATGATGATCTTTGAACTCAAAAAGTTATTAATCAATGCAGAGATGCTCTTGACTTTGACGAATGAAATGATGATGAAGATGAAGTGAGATTGATGATGTTTAAGCTGCTGAAACTTTTCATTAATGTCAGAGAATGCTTGAATTCATTGATGAAAGATGAATGATTGAATTTTCTTGAAGTTTTGTCAGAAAAAGATGATGACTTGAGTGAAATAATTGACATTGCGCTTCAGACAGTCAATCAACAAGAAATCTTTCATCAAAGAACATTCTTTCTTTTGATAGAAGAGATTGCAATAGTCAACAAAGCTATTCATGTTTTACTTCAGAATTTCGCGAAGATATAAATGAGCATCTTCTGTCTTGAAAGAGTTGTTGCAGTAATGATGCAACTTATGTTATCAATCTGCAAAGATGAAAATGATACAAAGATCATTGACTCGATATGAACTCATTAAATTGTGAGTTTTCTTATCTATGATGAGTCGTGACTCAACATAAACAATCTTGACTCAATGAGAGAAGTAATGATCATCGTTCATGTTCATGCGCTGTATCAGACTTTGCTCTCATGCATTCAATTGATCTTTGTTCTTCTCATATTCAAATATGTCAAGAAACTTCTTGAATTTAGAAGCAATAAAGACAGCGACAGAATTTGCAAAGATATGAACGACAAAAGAAGATTGATTATTCAAAATTTGTGTGATGATTTGAACTATCATCATGAAAGACTGAGAATTCAACTTTATATAAACTGAAGAATTGAGAATGATAAATGAGAACAAGATAATGACATCATGTTGTCGAACTTGATTTTGAAGCTCTTGCATTGCGCGAAAGATCTCAACTGAATTTTCGATCACACTTTGAGTGAACTGTTTGACAGCACGCTCATCGTCAATCAAAAGATTGTAAGATGACTTTATTTGAGCGAAAGAATAACTAAATGAGATTTTAATGTATGAAAACGTTGCAGAAAGTGTAGATCTTTCATAATGTCAAAGACTGAGCTAGACTAAAGATATTATCAATATAAAAGACTGATATTATTATTATTACTTTGATAGAATCTAAATACAAGACAATACATTAAATAATGTACAAAATGAAAGACAAAGAGTGAAAGAAAAGAATGAAAGCTCAACTTTTATATACATGAATTGAGCAGAATCAAGACTAAACAATAGTTTTATTGACTTAAAATTGCAAAAGTTTGCACACACAACTGAGATGATTAAAACAAAATTGCTGAGACTAAATTAAGATGATGATGACTAAATTGATGACTTAATTCATTGAACTAGTTCAATCAATCAAGATTATTTAAAATATCAATGATTTATGTTTTAAATTGAATTGATGATCTGACATCATGACAAATACAGTTTATTGTTTTAGTTATTTTCAGATCTTCAGTTTAATGATTAGTTTATTACTATATTGATCTTTGTTTATATCTTGTGTTGTTAAAGAGACAATCATTACATGAGACTTCTTCATTTATATTGATGATGTCATTGTTGTAAACATTCATGATATGCAGAGTGAAGAGCTTTTTATTTAAGCATTCTTTAACAATTTTGCTTGAATGTTGCAATTTGCAATAGTAACACAGCTTTCACTTGTTACAGATTTTTTTGATCTCAAAAACGATCAAAGTCTTATCTTGAATGATGATAATGACAAAGCTTAAATTCATTGACTCATCAAGAAATGAGAAAGAAAAAGATGAAGATACTGTTAAAACAACAGTCACAAAGATGATGATCTTTAAACTCAAAAAGTTATTAATTAATGCAAAGATGTTCTTGACTTTGATGAATGAAATGATGACAAAGATGAAGTAAGATTGATGATGCTTAAGTTATTGAAGCTCTTCATTAATGTTAAAGAATGCTTGAACTCATTGATGAAAGATGAATGATTAAGTTTCATTGAGATTTTGTCAGAAAAAGATGATGACTTGAGTGAAATAATTGACATTGTGTTTCAGACAGTCAATCAATGAAAAATCTTTCATCAAAGAACATTCTTTTTTTTGATAAAATAGATTGTAGTAATTAACAAAGCTATTCATATTTTGCTTCAAAATTTCACGAAAATATAAATGAGTATTTTTTGTCTTGAAAGAATTGTCACAGCAATGATGTAACTTATGTCATCAATCTGCAAAGATGAAAATAATACAAAGATCATTGACTTGATATTGATTCATTAAATTATAAGTCTTCTTATTTATGATGAGTCATGACTTAATATAAATAATCTTGACTTGATGAAAGAAATAATGATCATTGTTCACGTTCATGCACTGTATCAGACTCTGCTTTCATACATTTAATTAATCTTTGTTTTTCTTATACTTAAATATGTCAAAAAGCTTCTTGAATCTAAAAGTGATGAAAACAGCGACAGAGTTTGCAAAAGAATAAACAACAAGAGAAGATTAATTGTTCAAAAGTTGTGCAATGATCTGAATTATTATTGCAAGAAACTGAGAATTCAACTTTATATAAATTGAAGAACTGAGAATGATGAATAAAAATAAAATGATAACATCATGTTGTTGAACTTGATTTTGAAGCTTACGCATTACGCGAAAGATCTCAACTGAATTTTCGATCACACTTTGAGTGAATTGTTCAACAACATGCTCATCGTTGATTGAAAAATTGTGAAGTGACTTTATTTGAGTGAAAGAGTAATTAAATGAGATTTCAATGTATGAAAATGTTGCAAAAAGTGTAAATCTTTTATAATGTCAGAAACTGAGTTAAATTAAAGATATTATTAATATAAAAGACTGATATTATTATTACTTTGATAGAATCTAGATACAAGACAATACATTAAATAATGTATAAAATGAAAGACAAAGAGCAAAAAAAAAGAATGAAAATTCAACTTCTATATACATGAATTGAGCAGAATCAAGACTAAACAGTAATTCTATTGACTTAAGATTGCAAAAGTTCATTGTAATGATTGTCTCTTTAACAACACAAAATATAAACAAAGATCAGTATAGTAATAAACTAATTATTAGACTGAAGATTTGAAAATAGCTAAAACAATAGATTGTATTGATTATTACATGAGTTAAGCACGAAGCTTCTATTTAAAAGAATGATCATCATTATATAAATATAAAAGAATCATGTCAAGTCATTTTTGCTCTGAATGATCTTTCTGATCATTCTCAAGCAAGATAAGCAAGATGAGCATCATGCTCATCATGCTCACTGTGATCACTTCTAATTCAAGTGATCAAAGTGATCACTTTAAGACTCTGATTATACAATGATTATTTAATCATTGCTTTTATCTAATTATTTGCAAGAGAGTTTTAACACTAAATTCTCTTTTAAGATTTTTATTTTAAAAATCACTTTTCTTTCATGTTTTTTCATTGCACAACAAAAAACTTTATCTTGCTTTGCAAAGATTTTCTTGAGCATACAAGTTCTGAGCGTGCTGTCATGCATTTTTATGAACATTGCAATCACTTGCAAAAGAAATGTCATGTTGATAATAAATTCAATCATTGCATTGAGTGTGTACATCTTGATTGCAAATGCAATCTTACTTTCTCAATGATGAAGTGAAAAAGAATAAAGACAGAATGCAATCATGTTCTTCATGAATTGCTGAATGCTCACAAGCAGATGCAAAAAATCTTTGCAAGAACTATTCATTTGCAAAATTAATTTATGTTTTTAAAGAATAAAAAATAAATGATGATTGAATGAAAGTTTCAAAACATCATCAAGCTTGAGAAAGAAGAAACAAAAATTAATGAATCATCATTGAATGATCTTCTTTTTGATGTGTCTTTCAAGCAGATTGAGATTTCATTAAACTTTGATTGACTGAGTTTCTCAACTGAAACTGTCACAGAAGCATTTGACAGTTCTTGAGATTTCTTCTTAATTCTTAAGTGTTCTCAATGTGTTCATAATCTTTTCACTTGACTAATCAATGAAACTAATCTTCAATATTCTGTTGATTTAATATATCTTTTACTTCATACTTGACATTCTGACATTCTGAATTAATTTCTGAAGATTCTGTTTAAATTGATGAATTTAAGTTTGCAGACTTCAAAAGAGAAATATGAAATACTAAGTGTATTTTCATAAATGTTGAAAAATTCAACTTATAGTTAATTAATCTTTTTTCTTCTAGAATTTCAAATGATTTTAGTTTCATGTGATTCAACTTGTTACTTAATCTTTTCATTTTGATATTTCGTCTTAATAAATAAACTTTGTTTCTCTTTTTAAAAGTAAATTCTTTATCTTTTTTCTTATTTGCATACAGAATCATGCACTTACTTAGAAATTGAATGTTCTTCTGCAACTTTTTATGCAATAAATGTATTTATTTGATCTGTATTGTAACTTTTTGAGTTATTTGTACAAACTCACACAATTTCTTAAGAGTCTTTAACTTGAACTCATAGTTTGCAAAAAATGATGACATGCTGATTACTTTCGTCGTTGTGCTATTGAAAGTCAACTGTGTTACTGATAGTAGCTGTATTCAATCATTCTGTCTATAGTTGATATAACATCTGAGATACTGTTTCAATGTCTGATTCATTCTTTTCATTTGTTCATTCATTTATGAATGATAAGTTGTAAACAACTTATGATGAATTTCTAGTTAATTCATTAAAAATTTTCAGAATTTTGATATGAAGAGCTTATCTTTATTCAAAACTATCTCATTTGATAATTCATGATTTGCTACAATCATTCTAAGAAATGTGTATGTTAAATCTTCTGTGAATGTTACTTTCTTGTATGACAAGAAGTATTTATACTTGATTAGTCTGTCTGTGATCATCAATATAGAGTCATATGTTGTTCTCATAACTTTTTCTTTTGACTTTAATAGCTTGACTATAAAGTTCAAAGCTATGCTTTTTCATGCACAATCTGATGTGCTGAAGCTTTTCAAAAGTTCATAAAGTCTGTGTTGACTATGCTTCGTTCAAATGCATATGTTGCACTTTTTAATGATATTCTCTATTTGCTTTCTTATTTTAAAGAAGTAGTAAATTCTAGATATTCTTTCAATGATTTTATTTGAATTCTGATGTTCATGTATCATTGATTTATGATAATCACTTATTATTTCTTGTCTGCATTTTGTTGAAACATAAATGAAATCTTGAAATGTTAGTATTTCGTTGATTATTTCAAAGTTCGCGTTGTCAACGATATTCTTTATAATATTTTATGCAACTGAGTTCTTTGCTAACTATAGCTTTATTCGTTTTTCAAGATCTCGATTGTAAATTCATAATGTAGCTGCATTTTGTTTATTATAGACAATAGAATCATTCTGATTCTATTGTAAGATAGTTTGATTTATCTGTGATCTATCTATCATGTGATCTGCTTTTCTACTCAAGACATTAATCTTTAAGTTTTTAAATCTTTTTCAATATTGAATGTTGAAGTTGTATGATGACAATTTCTTCGATCATCTGATCTGTCTTCGATTCAAAACTTTCGTGATCATGAAGTATAATAAATTCTTATGATTTGTATATACTTGAATTTGATGTTTAGATTCTTTCAAATACACTCTTCATTGTTTGAAAGAGTCAACAATAGCTAGTAACTTCTTATCATGTATTTCATAGTTCAATTCAGCAACTGTAAGCTTACAATTGTAATAAGCAATAAAGTGCAGATGTCTTTTATCATTTGATTGATTGATACATGTTTTAATAGCTTCATCTGACGCGTTCATCTTGAGCATAATAGATTTTTCTGATTCAAACATGATCAGTATTGATTGAAAGATGAACAATTTCTTCAACTTCTTGAAAGCTTCTTCTGCTTTTTCAGTTCACATGAATGATGTATTCTTCTTTGTAAAATTCGTAAGTGACAAGATGATTCTGAAGTATTTCTTTATAAAGCATCTATAAAAGTTCGCGAATTCTAAGAAGAATTGAACTTCAATCTTTGACTTTGATGTTAATCAAGTTGTAACAGCTTCTATCTTCTTTAAGTTCATTCTTAAACTTTGAGATGTGACTATGAATCTCAAAAATTGTACACTTTGTACATGAAATTCACTTTTTTCTGACTTAATGCACAGATCAACTTTCTTTAAAGTCTGTAAAATCTTCTTAACATGTTGCACATGTTCTTTCTTCGTCTTCAAGTATACTAGTATATTGTTCAAATATACTATGATGAATTGATTCAGATAATGTTATAGCATATTATTCACAAATGTTTGAAACATGATTGAAGCATTGATTAAATCAAAAGACATGATCAAATACTTGTAATGTTTTAGTTGAGTGTAAAAGACTGTCTTTCACTCATCTTTTTCTTTAATTTGTATTTGATTGAATGCTTCAAGTATATTGAATTTCATAAATCACTGTGCTCTCTGAAGTCTGTTCTGCAGTTCAGATATGAGCAATAGCAAATAACTGTTTTTAATCGTGATGTTATTCAGTGCTTTGTAATCAACACATAGTTTTAAGCTTTCATTTAATTTTGAAATAAACAGAATTAAGTATTTTGCTGATGATTGCAATTCTTTAATGAATTCTTTTTGCATGTTCTTTTTCAGATATTGTCACAAAGCGTCAAGCTTTTCTATCAACAATGAGTAAATGAACTGTTTCATAAGTTTCTTATCATCTATGAGCTTAATCTCATGATTTCATGATTAATGTTTGAGTAGTGTCTCTTGATCACTTTCTTTCTCAAACAGAATCTTATATTTCTGATATTCTTTAGAAATTTCAATGATAGTGAGATTACTTTTAATCTTTCTGCTTCATAACATCTGTGCATTTGAGCTGTTCTTCAGCTCGCTGCGCATATTGTTCACTGTTATTACGAAGATTTTTACATTCTTTGATGACTTCAATATCAAGTGCAATCGCGTTGTTTTTATATGAAGAAAAGTGATTGTTTCATTGACTCAATCTATCATTGAATTGATCATATGAAGTCATGATATGTCTAAAACTATATTGCTGTCTGACTACTTCATAACATCTAAATGCAACTTTTTTCAATGATGTTCGAGTCTCAAATGAATGAGTTGAGTCTTTTGATCTATCAGTTCATTATTATACTTCATGAGTATTTCATTAAAGTTTTGCAGATTGTAAGATTCTTTCTTCTTCTGCAAAGATATTTGCGCTTTTCTAGCAAATTCTGAGAATATATAGTTCTTCATATAATCACTGTCAATGAATAAACATGCTGTATGATCGTTGATCTTGACTCAGACTCATAACTGCGTCAAGTCATTAATGAAGATAAATATGCTTTTGATTTTCAACTCTTAACTAGACTTTTTTAATGATCTGTTGATCAAAGAGTCTTCTAGTTTTTTGAACTAAAAGCTCACTTCTCAAGTACTTGTTCTATGTACTGAAATTAATTTAAATTGACTTTCTTCTATGAATATTTCTTTGAATCACACAGATCAAATCTCTCTTTGATGACTTCTGTCATCTGTCTAAGTTCTCTGAATATATAATTTTCATCAAGAAGTACATATTCTTCTTGCTTGATAAACTTGACTTTTGTGAGTGACTTCTTCATAACTATGTCATGATATCAAATGTTCTTACACAATGTGATTGACTCATCTTGAATTACATTATAAATAGCTTGATGTATTTCATTCTTGATCTGTTACATACACTGTGAAAAATCTTTCTCTTTTTGTCTAAAGAAAGTGTACAATTCATTGTACATGCTTATAAAGCTTGCTTGATTTGTAAGCTTTTTAAAATCTTTCTTTACTTCAAGATTATCTTCTTCTTCTTTGAAAGCATCTTCTGTCGCAATAATGAATGCTCGTAGAGTTTCACTAAGTCGATTTTCTTTCTCGACTGCTTAATGAATAGCTTCTTTCGTGCTGTTCAATTTATTCAAGTCATATTCTTCGTTATCAAGAATCTCTGATTTCATGATCATAATGAACGAACTTTCGTCACTTTTCTCATCATGCACTTTCAACTGATGATGAGTTGCTGCGTAGAAATAATTCTTTCATGAAAGTTTCAAGTATCATTCAGAATCTTTCTTATCACTCAGATGAATGCAACGGTTGTCTTCATAATATGCTGTTCACGACAACACTTGATGCTTGTCTTTCTGATTTTCTTTCGTTGTTGCAAAAAATTTATTTTGTTTATCATAAAGCTTTGACTTGTTTTTGTACTTGTTTTAAGTACAATCTCTAAAGAAATGATCTAGCTTTTTGCATGTGTAACATGCTTTGCTTTGCTGAACTGTTTTATCATGTGCATTCATCAATATCTTTCAAATTGCATTTAACTTCATAAATTGAGAATTGTAATAAGATTGTTTCTTCTTTTTCTTGCTTCATGCAACTGAGACATAAACAATCTTGTTCTTCTTTTCAAGTCTTCGCTCGTACTGTTGATTATTCAGCACGATTGTCTTGCTAATCATAGTGTGCAAAGTTGCAAGTTTATTCGTATGAGTTATCTTATTCTTTATCACATTCTTCAGTTCTTTATAAAACTGTGCTGTAAAAGTCAAGTCATCTCATTCAATCTTTGCTGCAATTAACTGAAAAGCAGCGATGTACTTGAATGCTGATTCTGATTGCTTAATATCATACAGCTGTTGTTCGATGATTCATTTTGCATTTATGTCTTCATACATTCTTCGTATTGCTTACTTAAAGTTAAAAAAGTCTTCAAAGACTCTGTTAATCTTCTTTTCTTGATCTTCTGACTTATTCTTCAAGTGATTTCTTATCAATGATTTAAATTATTTGAAAACATCTTTTCTGAAGTATGAGAATGCAAACAATATCTTGTCATGAGATGAACTTAGTTTCTTGTGTGCTCTGACATAGACGTTCACTTGTATAAGAAAAGCATCAAGCTCGTTTCTATCTTCATAGTACAAATTCAATGTTGATATTTTAATCAATGACTTGTTATTTGAGAATGCAGTGATGTCTGCTGATGTGATTCATTTTGAGAATAACATAATGATCATGATAAGATGATGCTCTGATATCTTGTGAAAGAGTGATGCTCAAAGTGTAATAATTATTTCTTTAACAACACAAGATATAAACAAAAATCAGTATAGTAACAAACTAATTACTAGACTGAAGATTTAAAAATAGTTAAGACAATAAACTGTATTGACTATTACATGATTTGAGCATGAAGCTTCTATCTAAGAGAATGATTATCGTTATATAAATATAGAAGAATCATGTCAAGTCATCTCTGCTCTGAATGATCTCTTTGATCATTCTTGAGCAAGATGAGTAAGATGAGCATCATGCTTATCATGCTCACTGTGATCACTTCTGATTCAAGCAATCAGAGTGATCACTTCAAGACTCTGATTATACAATGATTATTTAATCATTGCTTTTATCTAATCATTTGCAAGAGAGTTTTAACATTCATGCACACGACTGAGATGATTAAAACAGAATTGCTGAGACTAAATTAAGATGATGATGACTAAATTGATGACTTAATTCATTGAATTGCAAAATAGATTCAATGAATCGAAATTATTTAAAATATTAATGATTTATGTTTTAAATTGAGTTGATGATCTGACATCATGACATAAGTATATAAAGAAGAGTTCACTTTTGTATTTCATAATTTAGTGTTAACTTTCTATATGAATAAATATTACTAAGTTACTATCAAATTTGATCATATTATCTACGCGCATTTCTTGAGCTACTCACAATTTTAACACTCTACTTTATTGCAAAGATGATAGTTTGTACAATTCAAAAAAAATCGTTGACTTAAACAGCAATTCTTCGAATATGATACTCAATCTTCATAGCAAATCTTAATCTTTTTTCATTCTCAAAGCTTCTGCATCTCTGACTTAAGCGATCATCATCACTGACATCATAAACATACTCTTTGAGCATCATGATCAAGATATAACTCTTCTTGATGTTATGATTTCACTTCTTGAAAGCAATATTTGCATGTCTTTCAAAAGCGTTGTCTCGTTTACTCTCATTATCTTCACAAAGCTTGCATTCGCTTTGCTTGATTAAATTTCTTGCAACAATAAAGAGAAGTCTCAATTGAACTTGATGAAGAGTCTTGTACAATGTTAAGCGATCATCATTGATATCATGATCTCATCGACTTAATCATCTTTTGATTTCACAAGCATTAGTTTGAAGAATTTATTAAAGACTTGTTGTCATGTGAGATTAAATGAAAACATCAGAAGTGCTTACGTTGATGTAGAAAGAGAAAAAAGACAGCGCATGCTGCTTCAAACAAGAATGAAAGTCGTTGAGCATGAATTCTCATTTATCACTCTCAACGAAATTCAAAGCATTATCAACAATGTAAAAGTTTTGCAAAGATAACAGAATTATTTGAAGATGTGCGCTTGATGCAAAATGTTGTTCATTGAAAACATCATTCTGTTAAAAGATCTGAATTGAGTGTCTTGCATGTCAAACTTTGATTACTTTTTAACATGACAAAGTTGTGCATTTAATCACTTTGAATTGAAGTTTCGCAAAAGAGTTGTCGCTAAAATCATAAAGAATTCTTTCATTGATGATGATTCTTTTAAGAAGAGAACAATCATCTTTAAGATCATTCTTTTGAATAAGTTCTCAAAAGAGAAGAAATTTAAATTCATCATTTACAAGAATCTGAAGTTGTTTCTCAGAAAACTAAAGTTGAACTTCATCAAGATGAACTACATCAAAGACAATAACAAGCTTGATTACATCACAAAATATGTAAAGATCATGATGATGCACTATCTTCAACAGATCAAGAAGACTGTTGAGAAGAGAGATCATAGAATCACATAAGTGAAGTTTCTTGAAACTCTTCAGCAATGCTTGCTTGATGCAAAGTCACTTCAGAATTGAGCAAATGATTTATGAAATATCATTATAAAAAGAAGCGATCAAACATGCGTGTTGTTCTTTCTGAAACTCAATAAGACACATTTTCAAAATCATGTTAAAATCATGAAGTCTGAGAAAGTGCTATTGTTCAGATTTCTGAATGAGTTACTTTTCTTGAACAAGATCAAGCTAATTATACTAACTTTCGCTCAACGAAGCAAGATGTTCTGTTGATAATTGATGAAGTACATCGACATGCAGCATGCTTCAAACTATGCTCAGCAAAGTTGACAGTTGAAAACGAACTCATCTTTTGAAAATTAATCACACAAGAAGAGTTTGCAGAGTTTCTTGCAAAGAATTAATAATTGAGAAAAAGAAGAATACTTTGATGATCAGCAAGAGCAATGAGAATCAGAACTGAGAAAAACAGTCTTTCGAAAGAAAAAATATTGCAGAGTCAGTGAGAAAACGTGCGTCAGATGCAAATCTAAAGATCACGCAAAGTTGAATTGTTCAAACTCATGATTTATATTTTTGAAAGCTTTCTTTTCAGAAGCTTCTTCTGCTTCTAACAACATTCTCATTATCAACGTTTTGAAAAAAGACTTAGTTCATTAAATTTCTCTCATCTATTGATTGCTTAAGAAAAGAGAGTAACTGAAAAGTATGAAACTCAATGAATCAACTCAATCAGTCAACTGTCTGTTGAACTAAACGCGTTGACAATGTTGAAGAACTTGAACTCAGTCACAACATCATTCACTCTCATAGTCAAGATCAAGTCAGAATGTCTTGATCTTCTTGAAACTCAAATCATGATGAACATTGAGTGTATGTTAAACGTGATTCATCACAGTCTTGTGAAACGTTTAAATAAGATCGAGAATATTCATTCTTGAAAGTTCATGAAAATTTTCTTTAATGATAAATCAATGCAACTACATGAAACAATACTGCTTGATCTGAACATTCAGAACTTCAATGAAAGTAATTTATGCATCTTGAAAATCTTTATCATTATTGAATATATCTCAAAGAATCTCATGTTAAATCTTTCATTCTTTGAGAAGTACAATCTCATTCATGAGTTTGCTCATTAATGCTTATGCTGAAGAATCTTGTGTGCTCAGAATGAAAGAAAGAAACTATCTCATTGAAGAACAGTTTCAAAATCATCTTACACAATGTTCAATGAAGCAAGATTTATGTCAAGTCTTTTTGCATGTAATATTCATCAATTTAACTTCATGAGAAAAGTCATTCTTAAGTTCTTTCATTAACGTAATCATCAGAAGAAATGAGAAGTCTTAAGCGCTTGATTGACTCAGAATCTCAAGCAACAAAGCATCACAATATACATTTGATCGCTTTTAAATACTTTGTACGACTTTTTGAATCTTTCAGTGACAGAAGAAAACTTTCAACTCACACAGATTGAGAATATGATAGTTGATCAATTCTTAAATGTTTCAAAAGAATTTACGAATTTCACGAATTTCTTCACTTAAAAAGTCAAAGTTCTTTTAACTCATGAGTCTCATGATCATTCTATTTGCATCAAGAAGAGTTGTATTGCTCTCTGAGACTCTTTGTACAATCTTTTCACAGTTGAACTTATTGCACAAAAGATGTATATCAAGAAACAGCTTCAAGCAAACATGATATGATACTTCATTTCTTCAACTGAGATGCTCATGCTCTTTACATCTAAAAAAGATGAAACGCTGCAATCGTGCATTGATTATCAAAAGCTCAACGTAATCATTCTTAAGAATAAATGTTCTTTTTTGCTGATCAATGAAGCTTTCAATCATTTTGCAAACGTCAAGTGATTTATCAAGCTTGACATCAAGAACGCGTTCAACAAACTTTGCATACAAAAAGAAGATGAATGAAAGACAACATTTTGTACAAGATTTGATTTATACAAGTATCTTGTGATGCTATTTGATCTCATCAATGCATCGACTTTCTTTCAAATCTATATGAATCAGACTCTGTTTGAATTTCTTAACATCATCTGTTTTATTTATCTGAATGACATTCTGATATTCAGCAAAACTCGCGAGTAACATGTTCATTACATATGACAAATTCTTGACAAACTGCAGATTCTAAAGCTCTACATCAAGCTCTTCAAATGCAAATTCTTCAAGAAAAAGCTATTTTTTCTAAAATATAAAGTAGAAAAAAGAGAAATTTTAATGAAGAAGAATCAAGTGCAAATCATTCAAGATTAATCATAACTGAGAATGATGAAAGAGATTCAAACGTTTCTTGACTTTGTCAACTTTTATTGTTGATTCATAAAGAACTATTCAAGAATAGCATCATTTCTGATTAATCATCTTGAAATGAATCTCTTTTCTAACGTAAAAAAGAGATGAATTCTCAAAAAACAGATGAAGTGAATTGAGCTCATCGACAATGCTTGAAACACTTTTCAGAAACTGAAAGTCATTTTTGCTCAAAATGTTGTTCTTCAGCACTTCAATTTTGCGAAAGTCATAAGATTGAAGATGAATGTTTCTGAATTTGCAAAGAGAACAATAATGTCTCAACAAATAGATATCACACTTGAGAATCTACATTAACATTCAGTAGTCATCTGATCGAGAAAGTGACAATTGATTGAACGAAACTATGATGCACATGATCAGAAAATGCTGATGATCATCAAAAGCATGAATCATTGAAGACATTATTTAAAAGAAACTTGACATGAAATAAAGATAATTAATGATCATGCAAATCTTTGACACTTCATGACAACAATCAAGCTCTTTTGCAGACAGATGAAGTAAGTCAACAGATTTACTGTGTACAACTTCAAGATCTTCTATCAAAAGAAAGTGAGCAACTCTGTCAATAACTCGTTAAGAAGACTCAACTATGAGAAAGATATTGACACAGTGTTGTGAGACAAAGTCTCATTTCTCAATGACTCATGAAACAGTATTGATTTGATTGCATCTTCAGAATTCATGAGAATATAGACTATCATTCATAGAAGTTTCTTGAGCAAAGCTATTGAGTTGCATCTTCAGAGTTCATGAGAACATTAACTATCATTCATAGAGATTTCTCGAGCAAAGCTATTGAGTTGCATCTTCAGAATTCATGAGAACATTGACTACTATTAATAGAGATTTCTCGAGCATGACTCAGTTGCATCTTCAGAGTTCATGAGAATATTGACTATCATTTATAGAGATTTTTCGAGCGAAGTTTTCTTCTTCATCTTTTTACTCATCTTTTCACCTCTTTTCTAGACGAAAGCATCTACATAGAGACAAATCTATTTATCTATCTATCTATTTATTTATTTAATCATCTGTATCTAATCTATCTTCTAGATCTATTTATCTACTAGATTGATCATTGCATGTGTTCATGCTCACTTTGTTGATTTCGAAGCTTTCTATATTGCATCTTTATTCTATCTTTTGACATTGAAGCTCAACGTGAGAATATCATTTTCATGATATTGAGTAAAGCAGTAATGAAACAACAGAAAGCAACATGTTCATCTCTGCAACAATGAATGCATTGATGAACAGCTTGAGCGAGCTGAATATGAACGCATTGATCAGCTTAAGTCAGCTGATAATCTTTTCTTTGAAGACTAGAAAACAGCTGCTGCAGACGTTTGATTTGAAAGATTAACATATTGCTTAAACATTGAGACTCATGCTTGAAAAGTGAAAGAAAAAATCAAAGAAGCAGAGAACTCAACTATATAAGCACATACAGACTATGTGTGTTGAAGCTGAAGAGAACGAAGCTCAAGCTCAGAAAAAGCTGAATCAAGAGAAAATTCAGACTCAAAAGAAAACTCGAGCTAAAGAGATAACTTAAGAAGAAACGAAGCATTTGAAGCTATTCAATGACGATGATGATTTGAACAAGATACATTGAATGTATAAGCGAGAAATGACTCGTCAACAGATCATAAAGCTTGTTTGATCTGAATGATTTAATTCAACTTCATCTGCTTCGACTGTTTCTTAAGAATTCATTTCGTTATCAGCTCGAAAGTCTATTGTTTCTTTCGCTCAATCTTCATCTAGATTCTTGACTTTGTCATCTGCAAGCTCGTCTCTTCGCTCGTCATCTGCTCGAGATTTGCAGTGATTCTTCACTCAAATCACTTCTCTTTTCTCAATCTCTTCGATTCTCACTTCAGTCTTTGTCTCATCTGCTTGATCATCTGCTCGAGATGCTAGAAATTTACATCGAAAACTCAAGCAAAAGCTCACTGTTTCTCTCTCTCGTTCTTCGTCTAGATTTTCAACTTCGTCTACAAGCTCATTCTTTTGCTCGTCATCTGCTCAAAATTTGCAGCGATTCTATGCTCAAATTGCTTCTCTTTTTTCAGTCTCTTTGATTTTCTCTTCAATTTTCTTGACTATCTCATTTACTTGATCGTCTGCTCGAGATGCTAGAAATTTACATCAAAAACTCATGCAAAAGCTCTCTGTTTTTTCGTCACGTTTCTCGTCATCTCATGACTCATTTCGTAGCTCATCTCGCTACTCATCTGCTCGAAATTCTCGTCGAATGCTCATCAGAAATGTCTCTGTATTCTTGTTTAGATCATCTGCTTGAACTCTCTCTTATGATTCATTCTCTATTCTCTTATCTTGTGACTCATCTGCAAGAATCTTCTCTAGTGACTCGCTTTGAAGCTCATCTCATGACTCATTTATTAAGTCGTGTTTATTCGTGAAGAATTTATACATCATGTTTCATAGACTCAGCAAGAAAGAACATGTATCGCAGAGTCAAAGACAACGTGTCTTTTCTGAGATCACATACTCGATTTCGCTCTTTATCTCTGTTTCATCATCACGTTCTTTAAAGAGATTTCTTCAAAGATTAAAGATGAAACTATCTTTCTGAATTCAATAAATTCAGTCAATCAGAATTTCACAGACTCAGATCTGTCAAATGCAAAGATCATGTGTTCAAATTCTAGCATTGCTCGATTTTATTTTCATTTTTGATATATAAGAAATAAGAAATAAGAAAGAAGAAAGAAAATGATTTTGTAAGAAACAAAATAGTTTCGTAAGAAAAATAAGAAAATAAGAAAGAAATAAGAAAATGAGAAATTGTACAGTTGAATATTCAGTGACAGAGTAGATTCTACTATCTCGTAAGATCATGCAACTATCTAAAACATCTTGTTGCTCTCATATAGCTCATCATTCAATCGTACAGTCGAATATTCAGTGACAGAGTAGCTCATCTACTATCTTGTAAGATCATGCAACTATCTAAAACATCTTGTTGCTCTCATATAGCTCATCATTCAATCGTACAGTCGAATATTCAGTGACAGAGTAGCTCATCTACTATCTTGTAAGATCATGCAACTATTTCATACATCTTGTCACTCTCATATATCTCATCGCTCTCAATTTCTCGTCGATTTAGTGATTACTATTTCATCAGATTGAAGCTTGCTCTAATCATTATACGATGAACTCACTAACGTTCACTGTGTATTGATTAGAATTAGATCTTGATAACTCTATTCATTTTCATCATGTTCAAAGCTTCGCTCTAGAAATTATTGCTCTCTAGCTATCAATCTACTAGCTAGTCATGTTCAAAGCTTCGCTCTTGCATCAGAAAATATCACTCTCTAGCTATTAATCTACTAGCTAGTTATGTTCAAAGCTTCATCTTCGCATCAGAAAATATCGTTCTCTAGCTATCAATCTACTGACTAGTCATATATTTCATCTTCGTTCTTGAATACTTCGTCATTTAGCTATCATTCTACTAGCTATTCAACATATTCGCTTCTTGTAACTTCACTCGAATTACATCTGTGACTTTGACCTTCGTCATTCGCTTTTCGCTTTCGCCTCGCTAGTATTATAGAAGAATCACATTGATGCTTAAGAGACGAGCATTAAATGAGTGAGAAAAGAATGTCGTGAAGCGAAGTCTCATCTTTCGATGACTCATGAAACAGCATTGATTCGATCGCATCTTCAGAATTCATAAGAATATAGACTATCATTCATAGAAGTTTCTTGAGCAAAGCTATTGAATCACATCTTCAGAGTTCATGAGAACATTGACTATCATTCATAGAGATTTCTCAAGCAGAGCTATTGAGTCACATCTTCAGAATTCATGAGAACATTGACTACTATTAATAGAGATTTCTTGAGCATGACTCAGTTGCATCTTCAGAATTCATGAGAATATTGACTATCATTTATAGAGATTTCTCAAGCGAAGTTTTCTTCTTCATCTTTTTACTCATCTTTTCACCTCTTTTCTAGACGAAAGCATCTACATAGAGACAGATCTATCTATCTATCTATCTATTTATCTATCTAGTCATCTGTATCTAGTCTATCTTCTAAATCTATCTATCTACTAGATCAATCATTGCATATATTCATGCTCACTCTGTTGATTTTGAAGCTCTTTATATTGCATCTCTATTTTATTTCTTGACAACAGATGAGAGAAAGTTCACTCGTGATTTAACATACATGAGAAAACTCTTGAAGAATCTCTCAAGTCAGTCAGCATCAATGCTCATCATCTTCACTCAACAGTTCAAGACTCTGAGCATCAAGAATTATGAGAAAATAGTCATCAGATCATTCGAAAAGATCATTAACTTATCAGCATTTGCAAGAAGAATCAAAGAAGTTTCTCAAACTTTGAAGAAACTCTCAACTGCTGATGAAAAGTCTCAATGATGATTTCAAAATATTATTATTTCTCATCAGAAGAACATTTGTTCTTGCAAGAACAGTGAGTCAACATTTACTACTGTCACTGAAACTAAAGAAAATGTTTGCTTTTGCAAAAACATTGAGTCAAGATTTACTACTGTCATTGAAACTAGAAGAGATGTCTGTTCTTGCAAAAACATTGAGTCAACGTTTATTACTGTTGTTGAAACTAAAAGAGACATTTGTCTTTGCAAGAACATTGAGTCAAGATTTACTACTGTCACTGAGATTAGAAAAGATGTTTGTTTTCACAAGAACATCAAGTTAATGTTTATCACTGTTGCTGAGACTGAGAGAAACGTCACTCAAATGAAGTGAAAACGCAGAAGAGCAAATTCTTCTGCTGAAGAAAGTGAATGTTTGATCATGAATCAGAGCGAAAGTTCAACTATGTGTCATTTCGCTGACGAAAGCGAATGTTTGATCATGAGTCAGAGCAAAGTTTCAACTATGTATCATTCTGCTGAAGAAAGTAAATGTTTGATCATGAGTCAAAGCAGAGTTTCAACTATGCGTTGTTCTGTCAAGAAGAATGAATGTTTGATTATGAGTCAGAACAAAGTTTCAACTATGTGTTGTTCTGTTGAGAAGAGCGAATGTTTGATCATGAGTCAGAACAGAGATTCAACTATGCGTCGTTCTGTCGAGAAGAGCAAATGTTTGATCATGAGTCAAAGCAAAGATTCAATCATGTGTTGTTTTGCTGAGAAAAGTGAATGTTTGATCATGAGTCAAAGCAAAGATTCAACTATGCATCATTCTGCTGAAGAAAAGAAAGCTTTAATCATGAGAAAGAAAGTGAATACATCAGAGAATCATTTCGTTGCGATTCAAAATAATTCAGATGAGACAAATGATGCAGTCTTGAAGTCTATAAAAATTCATAAACACTTTAATTCATTGATATAAAATGATGTTTTGATCTTAAGCTTTATCAACTTTGCAAGCTACTTTTTTAAGAATCTGACTCAACTAATTTGTAAACAGCAGAAAATGAATCATTTCATCATCACAGTATGAGAATTAATGAAAAAGAAAAACTTAAGCACACATGATACTGAGATTGACTTCAGCGTCTTCAGAGTCAACTGATCAAAGAAAATTACAGATGACATTATAATATTTCAAGAATTCATTTATGTCTTTGTACAAAATGAATTTAGAGCAAAGATTATGAAATAACATCATGACAGCTTTCTTGCAAAACATCTCAACTCTCAATGATGTTTAAAGCTTGTTTGATGAATCTTCAACTGATTGTTCGCAAATAAGAATATTAAGAAATACTGCAGAATTTATAAATCATGTCAGCAACATAAGACATTACATCACAGAATTTGAGAGCTTCTGAATAGTTTGCTCATTTCTTGAAAAGTATGAGAAAGCATTATCATGAACTTTATCATTGATCTTTTTGACAGCACAAGTGTCTCAGACATCTTCTACGACAGCATTATGATTGTAGTCGATCGTCTTTTCAAGATGATGCACTACATTTCTACTTGAAAGACAATGATTGTTTTCAATCTGATCAATCTCTTTCTTAACACAGTAGTTCAATATTACGAAACTTCTGATGATATAATCTCTGACAAAGATTTCGTATTTACATCATACTTTTGAACATTACTGTGCTATCATCTTCTGATCAAGTGAAAACTTAGCATCATGTTTCATTCTTGCATCAATGATCAAATCGAGAAACAAAATCAAACTCTCAAAACTTATCTTCAAGTATATTGCAATGATGTTCAAAATGATTGAGTTCATCTTCTTGTTATGATCGAGTTCTTCTACAATAACAATGTTCACATCACAACATCAATAACATCATTCTTTGCAATCACAGAAAGACACTTGAGAATGAAGTTCAGCGTCAAAAGTCACTCAAAGAAATCAGAGTCAGTCATGAACTATGTAATGAAAATGAAAAGATTGCATGAGAATCTTTGCTACAGACTTGCAGAGACAAACGTCGACTACGCGACTCAGCATGACAAAAGACACTTTGTTAAAACATATCTTGTTGATCAATTAATGTAATTAAATGTTAAGAATATTCAAATTAAGAAGTCTTTCAAGAAACTTGAAGTCAGAAAATACAAATCATATAGAATTCTGAAGCATCTGAGCAGACAAGTCTATCATCTGAAACTGTCTTCAAAGACGCGCATACACTCAATATTCAATGTCAGCTTGCTGAAATCTTTCTGCTCAAGAAAGAAAAAATCAAATGAGTTGCTCATAAAAGATCTTGAGCTAGAGAAAGAAGTACATGATAGTTGAGAGATCAACGACATACTGAATAGTTGCATGCAAAACAATCAGTTGCAATATCTGCTTAGCTGAAAGAACTTTGAAGCTTCAGAAAATATCTGAGAATCATTAAACTGTCTTGACAACTGCAAGACTTTATTGAGATTCTTTCATTGCAGACATCTCATCAAGTTTGAAAGCAAGTCGTTAACATCATCATGAAAGATTCAAAGTATGCATAAATTGAAGTAAAAGAATTGATAGCTATTTAACTATCACTAACAAAAAAAGAAAAGAAAAGAAATTCAACAAGACTTTCTCACTCATTCATTCTCATCAATACTCATCTCAACAGTCTAAAAAGCTGTTAGCAAGTGCATAAATTAATACATGAATAGTTCACAAGTTTCATATGATAGATGTATCACTCAGTTCTCACTTTCTTTGAAATTTAAGAGTTGATGATAGTAAACTTTTGCATCTATTAATCAGACTGCACAAAACATGCACAAGCTATCGTATTGACAGAATGAATAAGATAAGAAGTTCATATCAAAGCTCACTGTGTTTTTCATCTCTTCAATGATAGATTACGTGATCAACGTCAAAAATGAGAGAAAAGAAGAAGTCATCAACAGAAATGAATCAGATGAGAATGAAATATTCTTCATCTCTTCAATGATAAACTGCGTGATCGACGTTGAAAATGAGAGAAGAGAAGAAGTCATTGACAGAAATGAATCAGACGAAAGCGAGAGCAGAGAGACATGAGAGAGCAAAGAGAACAAGAACGAAGATGACATCACAGAAAAGCATGTTTCAATTACGACAGAGACATTCTGATCTTTCAAACGCATCGCAAGAAGAATCAGAGCAGTCTGAGTCTGAGCAATCAAGATGAGTTGAAAAGTGTCATACTTCTCGACTTGTCTTTGCAACTCTTCAATAACTTTCTTCTGTCTTATGATTCAACATAAAAGATCATCAATGCAAATCTCTTGTTTGACAATTAACTTTTGCATCTCTCTGCAATTAATAATGATGTTTTCAACATCTTTCTTCATCTTGCTTATATCGTTTCTGTTGATTTCTACATTTAAAACGAGAGAACGCAGCTTTTTTTTAACATAATTTTCAATTTCAAGAAACATCTGACTCTGATTTGAGTCAAGAGAAAGATCACAAGAAGCAATTTTCATTCTTTCAATCACAGATAGATCAGACGTGATCTCAACAAGAGAAAAGTTTAAGCAAGAAGTGCTCAGACGAGATGAAGAAATGCTCAAGCGAGATAAAGAAGTATTCAAATGATGCGAAAAAGTGCTTGATTCAGATGAAGAGAAAGCAAAGCTGATCAAAATTAGCATCAAGTTGCTCTTGAATGCTCTAAAAAAGCATCAATGAATCATCAAATTTTCACATCTTGAAGCTATTGAAAATTATACTTACGACTCATACTTGCAATTTGTCTCAATAACGATGCATAGTGCGCATTTCTTGAAATTCTTTTCAATAAAAAACTTTATTTTGATGCAGTTTACATTTCTTTTCACGCACTTTTTACATCTATTCAAGAGTTGTGTCACAATTTCTTTGCTGTGCACATTTAAAGCTGTTTTGTGATGCTGAGTTAATGACGTGAGATTTCTCATGTAGAGAGAAAGAGAGACAAATTTCTGATCAGAAATGACATGAGAATGAGAGAATTAAACGTGAGCAGCAAATACAACAAGTGCGCTGACGTAAGACGAAAAATCAATAGCGAAGAAAGCAAGCAGATGTGATGCAAGTACATTTCATGTTTTAAGAAAGAGATACGATGAAGAATTGCATCACTCACTTCTTTTAAACTTCTTCATCTTCATTCAAAATATCATCAACTCATCATCATTAAATTAAGAAGCTGATTCATACTTACTATGATCATGATACTTGAAGAAATTGTACATAACTACTCTACAGAATGAATAAAAAATTAAGTAAAATAATGAAATGAAGATTGAATGCAAGAACGAAAGTTGAAGAAGAAAGAAAGCTGAAGATCACGCAGAAGATAAAAAAGATGAGCTGACAAAAATTCACTACTTCACAACAAATAAACATAAACATCAATGATCATCATTCTCGCGCTAGTCATAACAAACAACAAAAGCATCGCTCTTCTGTTCACTGTTTACTTCTACTATCTGATACTATCTTCTGCTCGTTGTCTGCTTCTACTATCAAGTATTATCTATAGAAGAAAAGCTTCAAATTGAGCAAATCTCGACTTTTGCTACAATTGTTATCATGAGAATTTAAGTCTAGTCAATGTGCATGTGCTAATGAAAGAAAGCATCAAGATCATGACAATACACTGCATAACTACATAAAACATCTGCAAAGCAACAGTTGAAGTATAATGAAACAACGAGATAATTGTCAGAATTCAAATCTATGAGAATCAGAAAATAGACATGAATGCTACTGCTGATCATTTAAAGATTCTACATGAGTTGCAAAGAATGCTCAGTCTACGTTTACAAGAATCAGAGATTAAAAAATATACTATCATTAAAATCTAGATCAAACATGAATGCTACTGCTGATTGTTTAAAGATCTTACATGAGTCACAGAGAATACTTAGTCTACGTCTATGAGAATCAGAAGTTAAAGAATATGCTATCATCAGAATTTAAATCTATGAGAATCAAGAGAATAAACATAAATGCTACTGTTGACTCTTTAGAAATTCAATGCTTGCAACTCAAAGAATAAAACAATGCTCATGCGTTATTGAAAGAGAATCTCAAGAACACAATTATGCACAGCGAACTCTGATGTCATGCATCACATAACATCATCGCTTTTCTGCTTGCAATCGTTCACAATTCAACAACGAGAACGTTGTTATTAAAAGAGAAAATAATTGTCAGAACTCAGATCTATGAAAGTCAAAGCTCTTCAGAAAATAAAGAACAGACACAAGAATTAGTCTTTAACACTATCATCAATTTCTCAGACAAGAATCTAAGTCTATGAGAATCTTTATCATTGATTCTCAGAGTTTCTGAGTCTATCAAGAGTTCAAGTCACATACAATTCTTAATGTTTCATTGATGATAAAAGTTCAAGTCACATACAATCTTCAAGAAATCTTGCATGAGTTGCATGTAATCTCATTTGTCTCATCAACGATGCTTAAGCTTAGTTTTCTGAGTATATAAAGAAGAGTTCACTTCTGTATTTTATAATCTAGTGTTAACTTTTTATATGAATAAATATTACTAAGCTACTATCTGTTAGGGGCCTGCCTAGAGCGGGTCAGATAGGGGTGTCATTTAACTAGAAGATAAATGCTAAGGAAGAAAGGTAGCTACGGGAAAGAAGCTGGCTACATATGTGTGTTCCTCAGCCGACGCTA
>JAABUI010000195.1_pt1 | contig 79988 bp, 85 predicted proteins | sample 5559111 | NCBI WGS metagenome assembly JAABUI01 (sample SAMN10711870, study PRJNA513365) | rock metagenome | isolation source: Antarctica rocks | place: Antarctica: Victoria Land, Buttleship Promontory | reverse complement strand
ACCTTGAGCGAGCGAAGCGACGTGGGGGTGTCACCTTGAGCGAGCGAAGCGACGTGGGGGTGTGACCTTGAGCATCGAGGAAACCATCGAGGCCACCCTGCGCGAAGGGGAGCTGGAATTCGACTGCCCGGGCGAGGGCGTGTTCGTGGTGACGCTGCCCGGCGAGGCGAAGCTCGCCACCACCTGCATGCTGACGGCGGGTAAGCACGGCTTGCGGATCGAGGCCTTCGTGTGCCGCCATGCCGACGAGAACCACCAAGAGGTCTACGCCTACCTGCTGCGCCGTAACCGGGGACTGTTCGGCGTGCACTACACCATCGACAAGATCGGTGACATCTACCTCGTCGGCCATATTTCCGCGGAGAACGTCACCACCGACGAGCTTGACCGGGTGCTGGGACAGGTGCTGGAGGCCGCCGACGGCGACTTCAACACGCTGCTGGAGCTCGGCTTTGCCAGTTCGATCCGGCGGGAGTGGGCGTGGCGAACGTCGCGAGGAGAGTCCCTGCGCAACCTGGAGGCGTTCGCGCACCTCGTGCACAGCGACGATCAGGACTCCCCGTAATGTGATGGGCAACACCATCATCTTCGAGGAGTGCGATGAGTTTCCACAGTCCTTTCCCGGACGTCGAAATTCCGGACACCAGCGTGTTCGAGTTCCTGCTCGGTCGGGTCAGCAAGGACGAGGCGCTTGCCGCCACGATCGCGCTGATCGACGGCAGCACCGGTGCGCAGACCACCTACGGCGAGCTCGTCGGTCAGATCAACGCGCTGGCCGGAGCTCTCGCCGCCCGTGGATTCGGGATCGGCGACGTCGGCGCCATCCTGTGCCCCAATCTGCCAGCGTTCGTCTCGGTGTTCCACGGCATCCTGCGCTCGGGTGGCACCGCCACCACACTCAACTCGCTGTACACCGCCGGCGACATCACCAGCCAGCTCACCGACTCTAAGGCGAGCTACCTGTTCACCATCTCGCCGTTCCTGCCCCAAGCCGACGAAGCGGCCGCGGCCGTGGGCATGGACCCGCGAAACGTCGTGCTCATCGACGGGTCGGCGGAGGTGCTGCCGGAGCGGACCTCGCTGTGCGAGCTGCTCAGTACGGGTGCTCAGGCACCGGATGTCACCTTCGACCCCGCAACCCACCTGGCGGTCCTGCCGTACTCCTCCGGCACCACCGGCCGGGCCAAAGGTGTGATGCTGACCCACCGCAACCTCGTCGCGAACGTCGCCCAGACCGGACCGCTGCTGACGCTGTCCGGAGAGGACCGGTTGCTTGCGGTGCTGCCGTTCTTCCACATCTACGGGATGAGCGTGCTGATGAACAGCAGCCTCTCCCGCGGCGCGACCATCATCACGATGCCGCGCTTCGACCTGGCCGATTTTTTGCGCGTCATCGACACCTACAAAGCCACCTTCATCTTCATCGCCCCGCCGATCGCCGTGGCGCTGGCCAAGCACCCGATGGTCGACGATTACGACATCTCGACGGTGAAGATGGTCTTCTCCGGGGCAGCTCCACTGGACGCAGAGCTGGGCAAGAAGGTGGCCGACCGGCTGCACTGTCGGGTGCGCCAGGGCTATGGCATGAGCGAGCTGAGCCCGGTCAGCCACTCCATGCCCGACGACGCCGACGACATCCCACTGGGCACGGTGGGGATCACCATCCCCAACATGGAGTGCAAGATCGTCGACATCGCCACGGGGGAGGAGATTGACCTTCCCGCGGGGGGCACGAGCGCGCCCGGCGAGCTGTGGTGCAAAGGCCCCAACGTGATGCTGGGCTACCTGGAGAACCCGCAGGCCACCGCAGAGACGTTGGACAGCGACGGCTTCCTGCACACCGGGGACGTCGCGACAGTATCCGCCGAGGGCTACGTCAGCATCGTGGACCGAGTCAAGGAGTTGATCAAGTACAAGGGCTACCAGGTGCCGCCGGCCGAGCTGGAAGCCTTGCTGCTCTCCCATGACGCCGTCGCCGACGCGGCTGTTGTCGGGGTGAACGACGCTGATGGCGAGGAGATACCGAAGGCGTTCATCGTGCGCCAACCGGGTGTCGAGCTGTCCACCGAAGACGTGATGAGCTTCGTAGCGAGCAAGGTGGCCCCGTACAAGAAGGTTCGCCGGGTGGAGTTCATCGACGTCATCCCCAAGTCCTCGGCGGGCAAGATCTTGCGCAAGGATCTGCGTACTGCGAGTTGAGGTGTCTGCCAAGATATGACCTATGAGCACCCTGGTTCTGCTTCGTCATGGTGAGAGCACCTGGAACGCCTCCGGACAGTTCACCGGTTGGGTGGATGTGCCGCTGACCGAGAAGGGACGCGGCGAGGCCGTCAAAGGCGGCCAGCTGTTGGCCGAGCACGGACTGCTGCCCGACGTGCTGCACACCTCGCTGCTGCGTCGGGCCATCACCACCGCGGCTCTCGCGCTGGATGTGGCTGAGCGGCATTGGATTCCGGTGCACCGGGACTGGCGACTCAACGAGCGGCACTACGGTGCGCTGCAGGGCAAGAACAAGGAGCAGACCAAGGACGAGTTCGGCGAGGAGCAGTTCATGCTCTGGCGACGAAGCTACGACACCCCGCCCCCACCCATCGCCGCGGGCAGCGAGTACAGCCAGGACACCGACGTGCGCTACGCCGACATCGACGGTGGCCCGCTCACCGAGTGCCTGGCCGACGTCGTGGCCCGGCTGCTCCCGTACTGGGAGCACTCCATCGTGCCGGACCTACGCGCGGGCAAGACCGTGCTGGTTACGGCGCACGGAAACTCTTTGCGCGCCATGGTGAAGCACCTCGACGGGGTGTCCGACGCCGACATCGCCGGGTTGAACATCCCCACCGGCATCCCATTGCGATATGACCTTGACGCCGATCTTGCCCCCACCACCGCCGGTGGCATGTACCTCGATCCGGAAGCGGCAGCCGCGGGTGCCGCAGCGGTGGCGAACCAGGGGCGCTGAGCGCCGAGGTTCGGGTGCCACTACAACGGATGAACGCTGGGCGAACGTTTGCCGTCGATCGCGGGTTTACCCTGGGAAGACCGACCGATGTGCGCAAGTGTGCCCGCCGCTGAACGTACGATCCGCGGGTGACCGTGTTCAACGCCGTGCTCCTCTCGGTCCTCGCCGTTGCCGCCGGCCTGGCCATCGGTGCGACGGTCGTCCCCCGGGTGCGCGGGCACTTCGCGCGCAGACGCGTCCAGGCGGCGGGCATCACCGTGCACGAGGTGCTGCAGCAGATCTTCGCATCGTCACTCGCCGGCATCGCCGTGGTCGACCGCTTCGGGGATGTGCTGCTGAGCAACCCGCGCGCCGAGGAGCTGGGTCTCCTCCGCAATCGCAGACTCGACGCCACCGCGTGGTCGACGGCGCGCACCGTGCTCGGCAACGGCGAGGCCGCCGAGGTCAACCTGTCCACACTGGACGCCCGGCCGGGACGTACGTTGCTGGCCGTGCATGCGCGGGTACGCATGCTCAGTGACGCGGACCGTCGTTTCGCGGTGATCGACGCGAGCGATGAGTCCGAGCAGATACGGCTGGACGCTGCGCGCCGTGACTTCGTGGCCAACATCAGCCACGAACTGAAGACACCGGTCGGGGCGATGGCCTTGCTGGCCGAGGCGCTGTTGGAGTCGGTGGAGGATCCAACCGCGGTGCAGCACTTCGGATCACACCTGCTGGGCGAGGCGCGCAGGCTCGGCTCCATGGTGACCGAGCTGATTGCGCTTTCCCGGCTGCAGGGTGCGGAGAAGCTACCCGACCTCGCGGTCGTCGACGTCGATCAGGTGGTGAGCGAGGCCCTCGGGCGTTGCCGGCTCACCGCCGAGGCAGCCGGCATCGAGGTGACCGCGGATGCGCCCAGCGGCCTCGAGGTACGCGGCGATCGCACACTGCTCGTCACCGCGCTGGCCAACCTGATCGAGAACGCGATCGCCTACTCGCCCACGGACAGTGCAGTGTCGGTGAGCAGAGCGTGCCGCCACGGTCAGGTCGAGCTCAGCGTCACCGACCGGGGAATCGGTATCGCGCCCGAACACCAGGAACGGGTCTTCGAGCGGTTTTTTCGAGTCGATGCGGCGCGGTCGCGAGCTACCGGAGGCACCGGGCTGGGCCTGGCCATCGTCAAGCACGTCGCCGCCAACCACAACGGGCAGGTACGCCTCTGGAGCAGGCAGGACACGGGATCCACCTTCACCGTGGTACTGCCCGCCCACGACGAAGACGCCATGGAAGGAAACCAGCGGTGACCAGAGTGCTGATCGTGGAGGATGAGGAATCGCTGGCCGATCCCTTGGCGTTCTTGCTGCGGAAAGAAGGGTTCGCCGCGGTGGTCGTTGGTGACGGGCCTGCGGCGCTGAATGAGTTCGATCGCAGGGGCGCCGACATCGTGTTGCTGGACGTCATGCTGCCTGGGATGAGCGGGACCGACGTCTGCAAGCAGTTGCGGCAACGCTCCGGGGTGCCGGTGATCATGGTGACGGCCAGGGACAGCGAGATCGACAAGGTGGTGGGTCTGGAGCTGGGTGCGGATGACTACGTCACCAAGCCGTACTCCGCGCGGGAACTGATCGCCCGCATCCGGGCGGTGCTGCGCCGTGGTCTCGATGCAGCCGACGATGCCGGGGCAGCAGGAGTGCTCGCGGCCGGACGGGTACGCATGGACATCGAGCGGCACACGGTTGCGGTCGACGGCGAGCCGATCACCCTGCCGCTCAAAGAGTTCGAACTGCTGGAGTATCTGCTGCGCAACTCAGGCCGGGTGCTCACCCGGGGGCAGCTCATCGACCGCGTGTGGGGCCTGGACTACGTCGGGGACACCAAGACGCTGGACGTGCACGTCAAGCGGCTGCGCTCGAAGATCGAGCCGGATCCGGCGAGCCCCCAGTACCTGCTCACCGTGCGCGGGCTCGGTTACAAGCTGGAGGCGTGACCTCGGCGCCGAACTTGCCGACATTGTTGCTCCTGCGACCTGTTCAACGACAGTCTGGGCAAAGTTCGACCCGGCGCAGCGCAGCAGATCATCGTCCAACCCTGCGCGGTGAGCCAGTTGTGCCGCTCGCGGTCGTGACGCAGTGACGCGTGGCTGCCGTGGTACTCGAGGCCGTCGTACTCCAGCGCCACCTTCTGGGCAGACCAGCCCAGATCGAGGCGGTAGCGGTGACCGCTCGCGCGGACCTCGATCTGCAGCTCCGGGGCGGGCAGACCGCCCTCCAGGCAGCGCAGCCGTGAGCGGGACTCCATCGGCGACTCCGCGCGAGCGTCGGCCAGCGCGACAAGCTCGCGCGGAGTCACGATTCCGCGCCTGCCCTCATGGCGAGCGAGTTCTCCCTGCATCTCTCGTCGGGACACCATCCCGGTGCGCAGCGCAGCATCCAGCACCGCGAGGCCGTCCAGCCGCGGCAGTGTCCGCACACGTTGAACCCGTGCAGCTCGGCTGCGGTGTGCAGGCACGCCACCACCGGTTGCCGCATGCTGAGACCGGCCGCGGTGGTTCGCATTTGTGCGGTCGCCGGAGTGCCTGCCAGCCGGTACACCCCGTAGCACACTTGAGCCCAAGCTCCGTTGGTCAGCTGTGCGCGGATCTGGCCGGGGGAGTGGTGCCGCAGGGCCTGCTGGCGGGTGAACGTGCCGCACTGCGCACGGGCCAGGTCGGACGAGGGAAGCGGGCATACGCGCAACTGCTTAAGCAGACGCCGGGTGCACCGCGACGAGTCCGAGCCCGGCTCGGCGGCGACACAGCTCAGCCAACACGTCGTACACCGCCATGCCCAGCAGCTCCACCAACTCGGACCGGTAGGACACCCAAACCGGTTCGGCGCCGACATGCGCGTCGGGCGATGACGAGCACCACCAGTGCAGATCCGCACCACCGGCACCCCACCCAGCCCGGTCGTACTCACCGATCGTGGTCTGCAGCACCTCCACGCCGTCACCCGAGACCACCCACTCCTCGGTACGCCGGATCGGTAGCTGCCAACACACGTCGGGCTTCACTTCCAGCGGTGCACGACCCACCCGCAACGCCATCCGGTGCAGCGCACAGCCGATACCCCCGGCAAAGCCCGGTCGGTTGAGGAACACACACGCCCCGTCCACCCGGCGGGTACGCAACGCAGGCTCGTCCTCGAGGTCGTCCTCCTCCAGGTAGCCCTGCGGACCCGAGCCGGAGCGGCGCAACTGCCAGTCCGCGGCGGTGAGCTCCCCGACGGCAGCGTCCAGGCGAGCGCGGTCGTCCTCGTCGGAGAGAAACGCTCCGTGCGAGCAACACCCGTCGTCGGGACGCCCGGAGACGGTGCCCTGGCACGACGGTGTCCCGAACACACAGGTCCAATTGGACAACAGCCAGGTGAGGTCGGCCCGGATCCGGTGCCCGGGGTCGAGCGGATCGCCGAACTCCACCCACTCGCGTGCGAAGCCCGGCGACACTTCGGCACTGGCGGTCACGGTGGGCGACGCTAGACCGGCTACGGTATGGCCCGTGCGACTAGGGGTACTCGACGTCGGATCCAACACGGTGCACCTGCAGGTAATCGACGCACACCGCGGGGCGCACCCGACGCCGACAAGCTCGAGCAAATCGACGCTGCGGCTCATCGAATACATCGATGCCGGTGGCACGCTCAGTGCCGCGGGGGCGCGCCTGCTGGTGGCTGCCGTCGCCCAGTCGGCCGAGGTCGCGCGAACTTCCTGCTGCGACGACGTGATGGCTTTCGCCACCTCGGCCGTGCGCGAGGCCACCAACTGTGCTGACGTACTCGAGGCGGTCCGCGCCGCGACGGGGGTCCGGCTCCAGGTGCTCTCCGGTGTCGACGAGGCACGGCTGACCTTCCTCGCGGTGCGCCGCTGGTGTGGGTGGAGTGCCGGCCGCATCCTCGGGCTCGACATCGGTGGCGGCTCACTGGAGCTGGCGTTGGGTATCGACGAGGTGCCAGAGGTTGCGCTGTCCCTGCCGCTGGGCGCGGGCAGGCTGACGATGGACCGGCTGGGCAGTGATCCCCCGCGGCGCGCAGAAATCGACCGGCTGCGGGAATGGCTGGGCTCAGAGCTGCAGGCTGCAACCGGAGAGCTTGCTGCCCATGGCAGTCCGGACAAGGTGGTGGCCACCTCCAAGACTTTCCGCTCGCTGGCCAGACTGACCGGGGCAGCCCCGTCGGCGGCCGGTCCGCGGGTGCGCCGGGTCCTCACCGCCGAGGGCCTGCACCAACTCATCCCGCTGATCTCGCGGATGTCGGGGGCCGACCTGGCCGAGATCGACGGGGTCAGCCGCTCACGCTCGTACCAGCTGGTGGCGGGGGCGCTGGTGGCGGAGGCCACCATGCGCACGCTTGGTGTGGACGAGCTTGAAATCTGCCCGTGGGCGCTGCGTGAGGGCATGGTCCTGCGCAGACTGGATCTCACCGAGGCCATCCAGTGAACGGAGCAGCAGGCGTGCATGAACCCGGCACGGCGCCCGAGCACTCAGTCGGCGTCACGGTGCTACTGGCTGAGCTCGTCGCGGCCATCGCCGTCGGCGCCGCCCTGTGGCTTGGCTTCCGCTGGCTGTGGGTCCAGGCGCCGGTTGTGACCGTCGTATTCGCGCTGGTGGTCACGGGCCTGTCGGTGATCGCGCTGCGGCAGGTCCACCGGGTACGGGACATGGCGAGCATGCTGCTGGCCGCCGGGGTGGGCCTCGTGGTCACCGTCAGTCCAGCCGTCCTCATCCTGGTGCGAAATTCATGACTGTGCGCGCGCCGATCCCGATCGCGGTGTCCACCGCGTCGGTGTACCCGGAGTCGGTGGAATCCGGGTTCGAGCTTGCGGCCGAGCTCGGGTACGACGGCATCGAGCTGATGGTGTGGACCGACCCGGTGAGCCAGGACGCGGACGCGGTCGCGCGGCTTTCGCGGCGCTACGGCGTGCCGGTGCTCGCCGTGCACGCGCCATGCTTGTTGATCACGCAGCGGGTGTGGGGCTCCGACCCGGTGGCCCGCCTGAATCGCGCGGTGGATACCGCGGCGTTCCTCGGTGCCCGCTCAGTGGTGGTGCATCCCCCGTTCCGGTGGCAACGGCGCTACGCCGACGGTTTTGCCGACCAGGTGGCCTCGCTGGAGCAGCGCAGCGGCATCGTCGTCGCCGTGGAGAACATGTTCCCGATGCGGGCCGACCGCTTCTTCGGAGCCGGCCAGCGGGGGGCGCAGCGCCTGACGCGGCGCGGAGGTACACCGGGACCGTCGATCTCGGCGTTCGCTCCATCCATCGACCCCACCGCTGCTAACCATGCGCATTACACCCTCGACCTCTCGCACACCGCGACGGCGGGGATGAATGCGGTGGCGCTGGCCACGCGGATGGGCGTCAAGCTCGCCCACCTGCACCTTGCCGACGGCCAAGGGTCCCCCGTCGACCAGCATCTGGTGCCCGGGCACGGCACCCAGCCCTGTCAGCAGGTGTGCACCACCTTGGCGGCGAGCGACTTCGACGGGGTCGCGGTGCTGGAGATCAACTCCCAGTCGGCCCGCACCCGCCGCGACCGCACGGCCATGCTGGCGGAGTCGTTGGCCTTTGCCCGCGTGAACCTCGTGCGGTGACGGCAACGCGCCGTGATAGGGATACCGAATGGACGAGACTGCGGCCGGTTCCGTCAGTGTGACGAGCGCCCCGTTCACTGAAGCCCTCGCACTGCGCTTGCGCAGCGACGACCAGACGGGCACCCAGAACTACGGGGCCACGCTGGGCACCGCATGGACGATCGGCCCGAAGGCGCACGGTGGGCTGCTGCTGGCCTTGTGTGCCAACGCGGCTCGGCACGCACTCGGTGCGCCGCCGGCGGACGTGCAACCGCTCGCCGTGAGTGCCAATTACCTCAGCCCACCCGAACCCGGAGAGGTCGAATTGAGCACGGTGCTGCGCAGGCGGGGCCGCACGGTGTCCCTTGTGGACGTCGAGCTGCGCCAGGGCGGTCGCAGTGCGGTCCGGGCCACGGTGACCTTGGGGCCGGCGGAGTCCGGGGTGCCCGCCTTCGAGCGCGAGCACCCGATGCAGTGCATGCCGGTGGCGCCGCCGCCGGGCGCGGTGGATGTGAGCGCGCATGCGCTCGGTCAGATCGTGCACGTCGCTACGGTGTGCGAGCTTCGCGTCGATCCGGCGAGCGCGGCCTTCCTGCGGGCAGAGGTCGGTGCCGACCCGGCCATCCGCTTGTGGGTCAAACCCATGGGGGAGCCCCCCGATGCGCTGTTCGCGCTGATGGCGGGCGATGTCTCGCCGCCGGTGACGCTGAACCTCGGTCGTCTCGGCTGGGCGCCCACGGTGCAGCTCACCGCACTGCTGCGGGGCCGGCCGGCGCCGGGGTGGCTACGGGTGCAGATGAGCACCAGCAAGGTCGGTGCAACCTGGTTCGACGGTGATGCCACCGTGATCGACGCGAACGGCGCCCTGGTGTGCCAGGCGCGCCAATTGGCCTTGGCGCCGGCGAAGCCCCGCGTCGAAGCCTCCTGATCGTCGATCGTGCGGTCCGCATGGCACGCTGCGTGCCATGACACGAATCGCGGTGCTGGGTGCGGGCACGATCGGCGAGGCGCTGCTGGCGGGGCTGCTCCGGGCGGGACACGAGCCTGGCGAGTTGTCGTTCAGCGAGCGATATGCCGCGCGCTGCGAGGAGCTGGAAGACCGGTATGGCATCGCCGCCGTGACCCCCGCCGTCGCGGCCGAGCAGGCTGAGGTCGTGGTGGTGGCGGTCAAGCCGCAGGACATCGACGCCCTGCTGGACGAGCTGTCCGCTGTGCGAGCGGACACGTTGGTGATTTCGCTCTGCGCCGGACTGCCCACCTCGCTGTTCGAGCGCCGGCTGCCCGCGGGCACGCCGGTGGTGCGGGTGATGCCGAACACCCCGATGGTCATCGGCGCGGCAATGAGTGCACTCTCCGCCGGCCGGCACGCGGAGGACAGGCACCTCGAACTGACGGAGCAGCTGATGACCGCGGTCGGGCGCGTGGTGCGAATCCCGGAGAGTCAGCAGGACGCGGTGACCGCACTGTCCGGCTCCGGTCCCGCGTACGTGTTCCTCATGGCGGAGGCCATGATCGAGGCCGGTGTGCACCTCGGTGTGTCCCGAGCGGTGGCCGCCGATCTCGTCAGCCAGACGGTGTTGGGGGCGGCAACGATGTTGCGCGAGTCTGATGAGCACCCGGTACTGCTGCGTGCGGCGGTCACCTCCCCGGGCGGCACCACCAGTGCCGGCGTGCGGGCGCTGGAGGAGCACGGGCTGCGCTCCGCGTTCTTCGCGGCGATCGTTGCGGCACACGATCGTTCGGTCCAGCTGGGCGCCAAGCACCAGGTTTGATCGACTCCCATCACACAAACCCCACTTGTCCCGCTAGGCTCACCCCAGCACGTGCGTGTCCGTTCCGTCGGAGGGGAAGCCCGACGGCGCGACACGTGCCGGAAGTCGGTAACTACATGTCTGCAGATCTACCGGGCCCGCAACGCAAGGGTCCACCGAAGAACAAGAGCTCAGCCGGGCTCGGGGATGACGCCGCCCCGACGCTGGGTGACACGCAATTCTTCACCGTCGCCGAGGTCGCGAAGGTGATGCGGGTGTCCAAGATGACGGTGTACCGCCTGGTGCACAGCGGAGAGTTGCCTGCCGTGCGGGTTGGGAGATCCTTTCGGGTGCGTGCCGAGGCGGTGCACTCCTACCTAGAGACGGCGTACTTCGACGCGGGCTGAGCACGCCAGGCGGGTTGGCCGATCACCGCTGGCGACAGACCGCGGTTCTTCAACAACGGCCACCGCCTAGTAAGGTGATGGTCAGTTGGTGCCGGTTGTCGAGGACGCGGGCGTCATGACTTGAACGACATACGGACAGCGAGGACAAGCCCACATGGGTTCAGTGATCAAGAAGCGCCGCAAGCGGATGTCGAAGAAGAAGCACCGCAAGTTGCTGCGCAAGACCCGCGTACAGCGTCGCAAACTCGGTAAGTAGCGCGACCGCTGCCCGCGCGATGAGCGCCGACGCGGAGGCGGTCGCGCGCGGCGCGGCGTTCTTACGGCGTCGGCTCACCGGCGACTACGACGTCGACGACCTCGGTTTCGATCCACACCTGACGGAGCATCTGCTCCTTCCGGCGCTGCGCCCGCTGTACGACAAGTGGTTTCGGGTGCAGGCCACCGGCCTGTGCAACGTGCCCGATGTCGGCGGGGCGCTGGTGGTGGCCAACCACTCCGGTGTGGTGCCGCTGGATGCGTTGATGACCACGGTCGCGCTACACGACCACCACCCCGCCCACCGTCCGCTGCGGATGCTCGGTGCCGATTTGCTGTTCGCGACGCCGTTACTCGGCGCGCTCGCTCGCCGGGCGGGGCACACTCTCGCTTGTAGACCGGATGCCGAACGGCTGCTGTCCGCTGGTGAGTTGACGGCGGTATGGCCAGAGGGGTTCAGGGGCATCGGCAAGCCGTTCGCCGAGCGTTACAAGTTGCAGCGGTTCGGCCGCGGTGGGTTTGTCGCTGCAGCGTTGCGGACCGGTGCGCCCATCGTGCCCTGTTCCATCGTCGGGGCCGAGGAGATCTACCCGAAGCTGGGGGAGCTGCAGGTGCTGGCCAGGACGCTCGGTCTGCCGTACTTTCCGGTCACCCCGCTGTTTCCGCATCTGGGACCGGTGGGTTTGGTTCCGCTGCCGTCCAAGTGGTACATCGAGTTCGGCGAGCCGATTCCCACGGCGCCGTGGGGTGCCGAGGGGGCGGAAAATCCGATGGTGGTGTTCGAGCTGGCCGACCAGGTCCGCGGGGTGATCCAGCAGACGCTGTACCGGTTGCTGTCGCAACGCCGCAACGTGTTCCTCGGCTGACCAACGCTCTCAGGCGCTGTTGCGGCGGCTCATCCCGGCGGCCACGGCGCCGGCCACGGCACCGGCGCCGAGCAGGGAGGGCACCCCGATCTTGGCAGCCTTGCGTCCGGTACGAAAATCTCTAATCTGCCAGTCGCGGGCGCGCGCCACCTCGCGCAGGTCCTGGTCGGGATTCACCGCGACCGCCGTGCCGACGACGGACAGCATCGGCACGTCGTTGTGGCTGTCGGAGTACGCCGTGCACCGTTTGAGGTTAAGCCCCTCGCGGGCGGCGAGAGCGCGCACCGCCTGAGCCTTGGCCTTGCCGTGCAGAATGTCGCCGACCAGGCGACCGGTGAACTTGCCGTCGACGCTCTCGGCCACGGTGCCCAGCGCTCCGGTGAGCCCCAGTCGGCGGGCGATGATCTGCGCCAGCTCGACGGGGGTGGCGGTGACCAACCACACCTGCTGTCCGGCGTCCAGATGCATCTGCGCCAGCGCTCTGGTGCCCGACCAGATGCGACCGGCGATGAGGTCCTCGTAGATCTCCTCGCCGAGGCGCATGATCTCGGCGGTCTCCCGCCCGGCGACAAAAGACAGGGCTTGCTCGCGTCCGCTGGCCACCGACGCCACGTTCTCCTTGCCGCTCACCCGGAACCGCACCTGATGCCAGGCGAAACCGGCGAGGTCGCCGACGGTGAAATACTTGCGCGCGGCGAGTCCACGGGCGAAGTGCAAAATGCTGGCGCCCATCACCATGGTGTTGTCCACGTCGAAGAAGGCTGCGGCGGTCAGATCGCGGGTGACCGACGGCGCGGGCTGGTTCTCGGTGCTCGACGCGCCATCGGACTCTGCGGAGCGCAAGACCCCGGCCAGCCCGGCGATCGCACTGGCCTCACCAGCAACCGCAGCCCGGAGCTGGGAGGGCGTGGGCACCGCGCGACCGAACCGTTTGCGTTGTTGAGGCATGGGCACCTCCGGATCGGCGTGTTCGGCCGCGGCATACGTGGCGGTCGCGTTCAGGGCAACCCTAGCCGTGAGCCAAACCGAACCGGCCTATTACGCGATGGAGACCCGACGCTGGGCGGCGCTGTAGGTGGACGAGCTGTGCGTGGCCGAGCCGGACCGCTCGGTGCTCAACCGCACACCGGCGAGCACGCGAAGACGCATCCTGGCGCGAGCGCCGCGGGAGGGGTTCAGGGTCAGACCGGCCGCAGCCAGCGCGGCAACCACACGCGGTTCGGGATCGGCGGGATCGAGCCACACCGGCCAATCCTCCGTGCTTCCCCGTCCAGGCATCACGCCCGACCTCGCTCCCTGTTGCGCGTCGACAACCGCTCTCCGCGCTTGGTGGCCGCCGTCTCCGATCGACCTGAGTAGCCGGAGAGTGGGGGCTGCGAGCACGGTTCATAGGGAAAAATGATCACAGCGCGGCGCGGATACGGCCTGAGGGCTGGTCTCTTACGGGACGCTCGTCACGCTTGCTGCGTCAGCGCAGTGTGGCAGGCATCATCGTCGCCAGGCGACGGACTGCGCGATGCTGGAGCGCTTTGACGGCGCCCTCGTTGCGCCCCATCACTGCAGCGGTCTCGGCGACCGAGAGTCCCTGCAGGAACCGCAGCACAATGCAGTCTCGCTGGTCGTCGCCGAGCTGCCGCACGCAGTCGATCAGCTCGGCCACCACGCTGGCGGCGACGACCTCACTCTCGGGGTCGTCCGCGCTGTCGGAGTCGAGAATCTCCGCGGTGCTGAACTCCAAGCGATGCCTGCTGGACTTGACGTGGTCCAGAACGAGGTTGCGCGCGATGGTGACGAACCAAGTGCCAACGTCCTTGCCCTGGTAAGTGATCGAGGTGATCCTGCGTAGCGCGCGGAGGAACGTCTCACTGGTGAGATCCTCCGCGAGCGAGCGATCATTCACCCGAAACAGTACGTAACGGAACACCATGTCCACATATCGGTCGTACAGCAGCCCGAAGGCATCGGCGTCGCCACCCTGTGCCGCCGCGACCACTTCCCAGGTGGCGAGCACCGCACGCTCATCCTCCGGCGTACGGGCGGGCAGCACCCGTGAGACGGCGAGTGCTGGAGACAGGGTCGTCTGCGCTGGAGGCACTGCTCACACCCACTTCCTGCCATGCCGGGTCAACGTTGCCAACATGCGATGTCGACGTGGTGAGGATCATAGCGGTGGTGTCCGCAAGCTCACACCCCCGCCGGGTCGCGGTGCTAGAGGGTGGTCTTCGAGTGTACGACTAACCTGAGCCCGTGCCGGCAGGGATGCAGTCGTCGTCAGACTCGAGCCCAGGTCGCTGCCCGGTACGCGTGGAGCTGCTGACCCGGGCCGGATGCTCGGCCTGTGTGACGGCGGCGGACGTGCTCGCCACCGTGTGCGCCGAGTTCGGTGTGGCCTGGAGCACGGTGGACGTCGACCGCGCCGCGGCACAGCATCCCGAGTTGCGGGCCGAGTACGGCGATCGCCTGCCGGTGGTGCTGCTGGACGGGCGCGAGCACAGCTACCTCGCCGTGGACGAAGTGCGTCTACGTGCGGATCTGAGCGCCGCGACAGCGCCGCCGGACCGCGACACCACCTGAACCGCACGTCGCGCAGCGCGCGAACCATTGGCATGACAGACCGTGTGCGTCCACGACCCTCGATCCTCGCCGCAGCGCTGATCGGAGTGCTCGCCGTTGCCGCCGCACTCACCGTGTCCCATCTCGTGGCTGGGCTCATCGAGCCGGCGTCCTCGCCGTTCTTCGCCGTGGGCAACACCGCGATCGACCACACACCAGAGTTCGCCAAAGAGTTCGCCATCAAGCACTTCGGCAGCAACGACAAGAACGTGCTGCTGCTGGGCCTGGCGGTGGTGATGTTGGTGGTCGGCCTCATCACCGGACTGCTGGCGCGCATCAAGGCACTGTTCGGAATCATCGTGGTGGTGGTGTTGGGCGTTGTTGGCCTGCTCGCGGTGCAGGGCCGTCCGGACACGAGCGCCGTCGGCGCGATTTCCGCCGTCGTCGCCGCGGTGGTCGGTGTCACGGTGCTCCTACTGCTCCTGCGCGCGGCACCCAAGCGCACTCCGCACTCTCGGCGCCGCAACCCCGAGAGCGCGGAGCCCCAAGGTGACGCGGCCGAGGGCATGTCACGCCGTGGTTTCCTCGGCACCTCCGCTGCCGTGGCCGTGGGGGCGGGTATCGCCGGGTACGGCGGCCAGTTGGTCCTCGCTTCGGCAGATCCCTCGAAGGTCGGCACCATTGCCGCCGCCAAGCCCCTGGCGCCGTTGCCCAGCGGGATCGACTTCGTGGCCGACGGCGGCCTCCCGTTCACCACCCCGAACAACATCTTCTACCGGGTCGACACCTCGCTGCAGCCACCGCAGATCAACGTCAACGACTGGCAACTGAAGATCCACGGCATGGTGAACAAGGAGATGACGCTGTCCTTCCAGGACCTCATCAAGCGCCCGTTGATCGAGGAGCGCATCACCATGACCTGCGTCTCCAACGAGGTCGGTGGCGACCTGGTCAGCTCGGCGGACTGGGTCGGGGTTTCCCTGCGCGACCTGCTGATGGAAGCCGGTGTCCAACCCGGCGCGGACCAGATACTTTCCACCGCCAGCGGAGGCTACTCCGCCGGAACGCCGCTAAACGTGGTGCTGGAACCCGATCGGGGTGCGTTGCTCGCGGTGAACATGAACGGCGAGCCACTTCCGGTGATCCATGGGTTCCCGGTGCGGATGATCGTGCCCGGGATCTATGGTTTCGCCTCGGCCACCAAGTGGATCACCGACATCGAGTTGACCACGTTCGCCGCCAAGCAGGCTTACTGGATACCGCGGGGGTATGCGGCCAAGGCGCCCATCAAGACACAGTCGAAGATTACCGTTCCCGGTGGCTTCCAGCAGGTCAAGGCGGGCCGGGTAACGGCCACCGGCACGGCGTGGATGCAAGGTGTGGGCATCAAGTCGGTGGAGGTCATGCTGGACAGCGGTCCGTGGCAGCAGGCGCGGCTGGCCACGGAGGTGAACAAGGACACCTGGCGGATGTGGCGCATCGACCTGGAGAACGTGCCCGCAGGCAGTCACACCCTCGCCTGCCGGGCCACCGATGCCAACGGCACCCTGCAGACCCAGCAGCGAGCCAGTACGTTGCCGGACGGCGCGGCGGGGTGGCACAGCGTGCTGTTCACCGCGTCCTAACCCTGTCCTGACCCGCGTCGTCACGCAAAGCAGCCCACCTTCCGTCCCCAGTGGACGGGAGGTGGGCTGCACTGTGGACGGAGGTAGAACCAAATATCTTTCAGGACAAGGGATTTGGCTCAGGATCGGCCGTTGCACAACTGTGATCTTGCTCGACTGAACCGATCAGGGCCCGGGCCGCGAAGAACCCCTCGACGGCCCGGACCGACCGGGTTCGCACGATCAGGAGGAACTGACGTGAGAAAGACTCAGCGGCTTGCAGCCGTCGGTGCGCTCGCCGCACTCACCCTGTCCATCGCAGCATGCAGCAGTGGGCAGTCATCCAGCAGCAGCCCCACCACCACGGGCGGGGCGGCCACCACCAGCGCCTCCAGCCCCAGCTCGTCCAGCGCTTCGGGCTCGTCCAGCTCCGCAAGCTCCCCGAGTGCCGCCGGCGGCAGCGGCGTCACCACCGTCAAGGACATCTTCGGACCGTCCTGCTCCGCTGTGCCGAAGACGGGCGCCGGATCCCCCGACGCCATGGTGTCCCAGCCGGTAGGGACCGCGGCGTCGACCAACCCGTTGTTCACGACTCTGACCGCCGGAGTCAAGGCGGCCGGGTTGGTTGACACCCTGAACAAGCCCGACGCTGCCTACACCGTGTTCGGCCCGATCGACTCGGCCTTTGCGGCGCTTCCGCCGGGCACGCTGGACACGCTGCTCAAGGACCCTAAGGGAAACTTGACCAAAATCCTCACCTACCACGTGATCCCAATGCGTTACGACGCCGCGGGCCTCGTCAAGGCCGGAACGGTCAAGAGTGTCGAGGGTGAGCCCGTCACGATCACCGGCACCGCGGCCGCCCCGATGATCAACGGCAACCCGGTTGCGTGCGGCAACATTCCGACCGCCAACGCCACCGTGTTCGCCATCGGCAAGGTGCTCACCGTGCCCTCCATGGCAGGCAAGTGAGCTAGTTCCCCCGATCTCCAACGGCGTCCCGGCTTCGGCCGGGGCGCCGTTGTGTCGTCCTGGCTCGGGCGGCGCACCGTGACCTGAACCACCCCGACACACCGGTACGCCGCAGGTCACACCCGGTGCGGGCGCATCAGCGTCACTTTGTGCATACGTTCACAAGCGGTTACCGTGGACTGCATCAAGCAGCGCACCCAGTGGACCCACCTGCTGATCGGCGGACGTCTGCACCGGCCAGCCAGCATTTCGTCGAGCGATCAGTGCGAGGAGCCCGCATCGTGACCGAGCACAACGCGACGCGCTCCCTGGCGCGCTTCAGCTCGGCGGACGTCGGCGACGGGGGCGTCCGCGCGGTACCCGAGGCCACCGTCGCGCGACTGGCCTTGTACCTGCGGGTGCTCGGATCGCTCGTCGAGGCCAAGATGACCACCGTATCCAGCGAAGAACTGGCGGCAGCTGCGGGTGTCGGCTCGGCCAAGCTGCGCAAGGATTTGTCCTTTCTCGGGTCCAACGGCACCAGGGGCGTCGGCTACGACGCACCCCGGCTGGTGGCCCGGATCGAGCAGGCGCTGGGACTGAATCGTCGCCACCGGGTCGCCCTCGTCGGAGTCGGACACCTGGGAAACGCCTTGGCCGGATACGAAGGTTTCGCCGACCGGGGATTCATGGTCACCGCGCTGTTCGACAACGACCCCTCGCGAGTGGGGCAGCAGGTAGGGGAGCTGGTGGTACGCCACCTCGATGAGCTGGATCACGTGTGCGTCGAGCTCGACATCTCGATCGGCGTCGTCGCCACGCCCGCCGGTGCTGCTCAACCGGTGTGTGACCGGCTCGTGGCGGCAGGGGTGCGCTGCATTCTCAACTTCGCGCCTGTGGTGTTGCAGGTGCCGGACACCGTCGACGTCCGCAAGGTGGACCTGGCGGCGGAGATGCAGGTGCTCTCCTTCCACGTCGCGCGCCGCGCAGGCGAGGAACGCAGCAGAAAGAATGGACCGGTGATCGTGCCGTGAGTGTCCTCCTCGTCGGGGTGTCGCATCGAAGTGCGCCCGTCAGCGTGCTGGAACGTGTTGCGGTCGCCGACAGCGAGCGGCCGAAGCTGCTCGAAGAGCTGCTGCGCTCCCCGCGAATCTCCGAGGCGATGCTGGTGTCCACCTGCAACCGGGTGGAGATCTACGCGGTTGTCGATGCCTTCCACGGCGCCTTGACCGATGTCGGAGAGGTGCTCGCCCGCCACGCCGACACCGAGGTCAACGAGCTGACCAAGCACCTCTACGTGCGGTACAGCGAATCGGCGATCGAGCATCTGTTCACTGTGGCCAGCGGGCTGGACTCCATGGTGGTCGGCGAACAGCAGATCATCGGCCAGATCCGCGCTGCCTACGCCGCAGCCGATGCGCAGCAGGCCGCCGGCCGCACTGTCCACGAGCTCGCGCAACAGGCGTTGCGGGTCGGCAAGCGGGTGCATACAGAGACCGGAATCGACTCCGCGGGTGCCTCGGTGGTCTCGGTCGCCCTACAGCGCGCCGCGACCGCATTGGGCTCGGCCGACCTCACCGGTCGCAGTGCCGTCGTGCTGGGCGCCGGGGCGATGGGCGGGCTCTCGGTCGCGCTGCTGCAGCGGGCGGGAGTGACGGATCTCGTGGTGGTTAACCGCACCCCGGAACGCGCAGTGCACCTGGCGAGCACCGCGGTCGCGAGTGGTATGACGGCGCGCGGGATCGGCGCGGACGACCTGCCCGCGGTGCTGGCTGCGACCGATGTGCTGGTGACGTGCACGGGTGCAGTCGGCGCGGTGGTCACCTTGGCGCAGGCACATCTCGCCCTTGCCGCCCGCCCGGCGGGCAGCGGGCCGTTGGTGATCTGCGACCTCGGCATGCCGCGGGACGTCGAGCCCGCAGTGGCCGAGCTGCCGGGTGTGGTGCTGGTCGGCCTGGAGTCGCTGCAACGCGCCCCCGAGGCGGCCGCTGCCACCCGCGACACCGAGGCCGCGCGCTCAATCGTGGCCGCCGAGCTCGCGACCTACCTGGCGAGCCAGCGGTCTGCCGAAGTCACCCCGACCGTCACCGCATTGCGCAAGCGGGCGGCCGAGGTCGTGGAGGCCGAGCTGCTCCGATTGGAGACCAGGTTGCCGCTGATGGCGCGCACCGATCGGGATGAGGTCGCGCGAACGGTCCGGCGCGTCGTCGACAAGCTCTTGCACGCGCCGACGGTGCGGGTGAAGCAGCTGGCCTCATCGCCGGGCGGCGACACCTACGCCGAGGCGCTGCGCGAGTTGTTCGAGCTGGGTCCGGGAGCGGTGGAGGCCGTTGCGGCGCCCAGCGCGCTGGCCGATGACGTCGCGAACACCGGTGCGGACGGTGCCTCATGAGCGCGGCCGTACTTCGCATCGGGACACGGGGCTCGCACCTGGCCCTCACCCAGGCCGGCACCATCAGGGACGCGTTGGTGGCCGCGGGCGCGCAGGCAGAACTGGTGGTGGTGCGCACCGCGGGGGATGCTTCTGCCGCGCCCGTGGAGCAGATCGGCGTCGGAGTGTTCACCGCCGCGTTGCGCGAGGCACTGGTAGCGGACGAGGTCGACGTAGCGGTACACAGTTACAAGGATCTGCCAACCGCCCCGGACCCACGGGTGAACCTCGCGGCGGTGCCGCTGCGGGAGGACTCGCGGGACGCATTGGTGGCGCGGGACGGCCTCGTGCTCGGTGAGCTGCCCGCCGGTGCTCGGGTTGGTACCTCCGCACCCCGGCGGGCCGCGCAGCTGCGGGCGTTGGGCCTCGGATTCGACGTCGTTCCCTTGCGCGGCAACATCGATTCGCGGTTGGCCAAGGTGGCCGACGGCCAGCTCGACGCGGTGGTGCTGGCGCGCGCAGGCCTGTCCAGGGTGGGCCGGCTGGCGGAGATCACGGAGTCGTTCGACCCGGTCCAGATGCTGCCCGCGCCGGCGCAGGGCGCCCTCGCCCTAGAGTGCCGAGCCGGGGACGAGGACATTGCCCGGCTGTTGTCAACTTTGGAAGATTCGTCATCTCGTGCGACCGTTGAGGCAGAGCGGGCGTTGCTCGCCGCGCTCGAAGCTGGTTGCACCGCCCCCGTCGGAGCGGTCGCCGAGGTCGTCGAGTCGCTCACTGACGACGGCCGCGTCATCGAAGAGATCTCGTTGCGGGCATGTGCTGCCGCACTGGACGGCTCGGAAGTGCTGCGGGCGTCCGGAGTGGGCGCCGTGCAGGATCCACAGGCACTGGGTAGGGCCGTCGCTGCGGAACTGCTGGAGCTCGGTGCCCATGAGCTGGTCGAAGTTGTTTTCGTAGAGCCACAACCGTCACTGGAGAGTCACCCATGAGCCGAGCCCGCAAGATCACCCCTGGTCGGATCCTGTTCATCGGATCCGGACCCGGCGACCCGGCGCTGCTCACCGTACGGGCGCAGGCCGCGCTCGCCACCACCGCACTGGCCTTCGTTGACCACGACGTGGTCGCCGGTGTCGTCGACCTGGTCGGCTCCGCGCTTGACGAGGCCGCCCCCGACGTCCGTCCTGCGGTCGGCGAGCCGGCGGAGGTCGCCAAGGCGTTGGTGGCCGAGGCCAAGGCCGGCCACGACGTCATCCGCCTGGTCGCAGGCGACCCGTTGTCCACCGACTCCGTCGTCGCCGAGTCGCTGGCCGTCGCCCGTACCGCAGTGCAGTTCGAGTTCGTGCCCGGACTCACCGGTGCGACAGCGGTTCCCGCCTACGCCGGCATCGCCATCGGTTCCGGGCACACCGAGGCGGACGTGCGGGGCGACGTCAACTGGGCGGCGGTCGCTGCCGCGCCCGGGCCCCTTGTGCTGCACGCCACCGCCGGTCACCTGGCGGAGACGGCGAGTGCTCTCGTCGAGCACGGACTCGCTTCGCAGACCCCGGTGTCGATCACCAACAACGGCACCACCTGCAACCAGCGCACCCTGGACGCGACGCTGGCGACCCTCAACGAGATGGGCGCGGCGCTCACCGGGCCCTTGGTGCTCACCATCGGTAAGCAGGTCTCCCAGCGCCATCGGTTGTCCTGGTGGGAGACCCGGTCGCTGTACAGCTGGAAGGTGCTGGTCCCGCGCACCAAGGACCAGGCCGGTGAGATGAGCGACCGGCTGCGCAGCCACGGCGCCGTACCGGTGGAGGTGCCGACCATCGCCGTGGAGCCACCCCGTAGCCCGGCGCAGATGGAACGCGCCGTCAAGGGACTGGTCGACGGGCGTTATCAGTGGGTGGTGTTCACCTCCACCAATGCGGTGCGCGCCGTGTGGGAGAAGTTCGCCGACTTCGGCCTGGACGCGCGGGCGTTTTCCGGGGTGAAGATCGCCTGCGTCGGAGAGGCCACCGCGGACAAGGTGCGCAGCTTCGGCATCCACCCGGAGCTGCTGCCCTCGGGTGAGCAGTCCAGCGAAGGCTTGCTGGCCGACTTCCCGCCCTACGACGACGTGTTCGACCCGGTGGACCGAGTGCTGCTGCCTCGGGCGGACATCGCCACCGAGACGTTGGCCGAGGGGCTGCGGGCGCGCGGGTGGGAGATCGACGACGTCACCGCCTACCGCACCGTGCGGGCGGCGCCCCCCGCGGCGCAGACCCGCGAGATGATCAAGACCGGTGGCTTCGACGCGGTCTGCTTCACCTCGTCGTCCACGGTGCGCAATCTCGTCGGTATCGCAGGCAAGCCGCACGCGCGGACGATCGTGGCCTGCATCGGTCCGAAGACCGCCGAGACGGCACTGGAGTTCGGGCTGCGGGTGGACGTACAGCCCGAGACCGCCGACGTCCCGTCGCTGGTGGAGGCATTGGCCGAGCACGCCACCAGGCTTCGCGCCGAAGGCGCCCTGCCGCCGCCGCGCAAAAAGGTCCGCAGTAGGCGCTGACGCGCTTGTGCGTGATAAAGGCCCACTGCCGCTACATTTTCACGCACAAGCTCCGACGAAGGAGGAGCCACTATCTTTCCGACCGACCGGCCGCGCCGCCTGCGCAGCACCCCAGCGCTGCGGCGACTGGTGGCGGAGACCGCACTAGCCCCGCGGAACCTGGTGTTGCCGATGTTCGTCGCCGAGGGACTCACCCAGCCGCGCCCGATCGACTCGATGCCCGGCGTGGTCCAGCACACACTGGACTCCCTCCGTGCGGGCGCGGTCGAAGCGGTGGCCGCCGGTGTGGGCGGTTTGATGCTGTTCGGGGTACCCGAGCATCGCGACGCCACCGGGTCCGGAGCCACCGCCGAGGGCGGCATTCTCAACGTCGCACTTCGTACCCTGCGCGCTGAGCTGGGCGAGGACACCGTGTTGATGGCGGACACCTGTCTGGACGAGTTCACCGACCACGGCCACTGTGGGGTACTGGCGGCCGACGGCAGTGTGGACAACGACGCGACGTTGCAGCGCTACGTGGAGCTGGCGGTAGTACAGGCGGAAAGCGGTGCACAGCTGGTGGGGCCGAGCGGCATGATGGACGGCCAGGTCGCCGCGATCCGGGCCGGCCTCGACCTCGCCGGGCATTTCGACACCGCGATCCTCGCTTACTCCGCCAAGTACGCCTCGGCGTTCTACGGTCCGTTCCGCGAGGCGGTCGGCTCCACCCTGCGCGGCGACCGGCGGACCTATCAGCAGGACCCCGCCAACCGTCGGGAAGCCGTACGCGAGGTGGACCTCGACGTCGCCGAGGGCGCGGACCTGGTCATGGTGAAGCCGGCGATGGCCTACCTGGACATACTGCGGGAGACCGCCGACCGCTCTCCGGTGCCAGTCGCGGCCTATCAGGTGTCCGGGGAGTACGCGATGATCTCCGCGGCGGCGGCCAAGGGCTGGATCGACCGCGATCGGACCATTGTGGAGACGCTGACCAGCATCAGGCGCGCCGGCGCGGATATCGTGCTCACCTATTGGGCCGCCGAAGTCGCCGGATGGGTGCGGTGAGCGCACCGCACGGTGGCCCTGCTCCGCATTACCCGCTCGGACCTCCGCCGCCACGACTGCCGCATTTGCAGCGCCCGCACGAGGTGCAGGTCGCGGTGTACCTGTGGATCATGAGTTTGGTTCTTGGTCTGGTCAGTTCTGTGGTGACCTTCCCCGCGATGAAGCAGCAGTTCAGCGATGAGCTTCACAAGCAGTGGGCAAGCACCCCGGACCTGGCGACGGCGGATACGGGAACTCTCGCCACCGTCATCATCGCCGTTATCATCGTGCTGGGTCTCGTGATCCACGGGTTCTTCATCGTCAAACTGGCGGGGGGACGGCGATGGGCCCGGATTGTGCTCACGGTGATCGGGGTGCTCTCGGTCGTCGGCGCTGTGCTCGGAGTGCGTTCTGCCGGTCCGGTGGACGCCGCACTCAGCGTGGTCGACGCACTGTTGATCGCGGCGGCGGTGGTGTACATGTACAGCGCAGGCGCCAAGGCGTATTTCGCGCCGCGTCCAGGCAAATGATGGGCGAGCCCGAGGTGCTCTTTGCCGAGGCAGGCGGACGCTGGCGGAGTGTGGTGTGGGGACCGCTGCTCTGCCTGCTGGGTGTGGTGCTCGAGCTCTCGCTGCGGATACCCGTGCACTGGCTCACCTGGGTGGTGGCGGCGCTGTTGCTGGCGGGGATCACCGCGCTGCAGGTGCTCGGCGCGCGCAGGTACGGGGTCGTCTGGCTTACCGCGCTCACACTGCGCCAAGGAACCCAGGAGCTGCCGGTGGCCGATATCATGGAGATGTTCGACGAGCCCGGCGAACGGGCGTGGGACGACGACACGTTCGACTGGGAGGCAGCGCCCGCGCTGGGTGAGTCCGTCAGCGTGCCACGGCGGCACACCGGCATCGGCCTCGAGCTCAGCGACGGACGACTGGCCCAGGCATGGGCGCGCGACGATGTCGGGCTCCGTGCGGCGCTGGAGCAGGTGCTGCACAAGTGAGCGAGCGAAGCGACGTGGGGATGCGCCCGTGAGCCGCCGCGTAGCGGTGACCGCAGCCGAGATCGTGGCAGCAGTGCTCCTGGTACCGGCCGCGTTCTGGTGCTGGCACCGCGGCCTGCGAACCGCCGACTTCCCGCCTTATACCAAAGGCGTCGCGGTGCAGCCGATCACGTACTACTCCGGGCCGTGGGTGAGCGCGGCGGTCGGCTGTGTGGTGCTGGCCGCCTTGCTGTTGCTCGACACCGTGCGCCGCCACCGTGGATGCTCGCCCGCAATGCAGAACGATGGCCGAACGACGGGCTGTTGACGCTGATTAGCCGCTCGCAGATGGCCCATTTACCCGAGTATGTACAAACCGCGCACGGTGTGCACAACAGCTTTTCGCGGATTTGGCAGGCTGGACGTTCTTAGCCCTTGGCCAAGGACGACGGCCACCAGATCTTCTTCCCGATGTCGTAGGCGAGCGCCGGTACCAAGATGCTGCGCACGATCACGGTGTCCAGCAGAACGCCGAAGGCCACCGCGAATCCGAGCTCGGCCAGGAACACCAGCGGCAGCACGCCGAGCACAGCGAAGGTCGCGGCGAGCACCACCCCGGCCGAGGTGATGACGCCGCCGGTCACCGCCAAGCCGCGAAGGACACCCGTCTGGGTACCGTGACCCAGCGCCTCTTCGCGGACGCGCGTCATCAGGAAGATGTTGTAGTCGATGCCCAGTGCGACCAGGAAGACGAAGGCGAACAACGGGAATGACTGGTCTGCGCCCGCGAAGTGGAAGACGTGGGTGAACACGAACCCGGCGACGCCCAGGGTCGCCGCGAAAGACAGCACGACGGTGGCAATCAGCAACAGCGGGGCCAGCAGCGCCCGCAGCAGCAGCGCCAATACCAGGAAGATCACCAGCAGCACCACCGGAATGATCAGGTTACGGTCGTGCACCGATGCGGTGTGCACGTCCAGCGTCGCTGCCGAGCTCCCCCCGACTTGGGCGTTCGCTCCAGGAATCGCGTGCACAGCCGTGCGTAGGTTCTCCACGGTGGTCAGCGCCTGCGGGGAGTCGTAGGAGTCGGCGAGGACTGCATTGACGACGAGGCGTCCGTTGATCGGTGCCACCTGAAGAGCCGGCGGAACGCACCCCTGAACCGGGCCCGCGCCACCGCCCTTCTTGGCCAGCTCGGTGAGCTTGGCGTAGTCGGCTTGCACGCAGACCGATCCCGGCTTGTCGGCGACGCCGGGTACTGCCTCTGCGGCGGCGATCACCTGTCCGACGGCGTCGGCGTCGGTGGTGATGACCGCTGGCGCACCGGTGCCTTTGTCGAACTTGGCGTTGTAGAGCCGCTGGCCGACCACGGCGTCGGGGGTGCCGGTGAACCCCTGGGCGGTGGTGAGCCCGTCGGTCTTCAGGGTGCTGATACCGCTGAGGCACAACAACAACAGCACGGCCGCACCGATCCAGGCCGGCCGGTGCTTACGTCCGATGAAGGCGGCGATGCGACCCCACAACCCGTGGGTGGCCAGGTCGGCCTCGTGATCGACCCGCGGCTTGCGGGGCCAGAACACCCACCGTCCGGCGGCGGCCAGTGCCACCGGAAGGAAGGTCATCATGACCAGCAGGGTGCTGGCGATCCCGATAGCCGCCACCGGCCCCAGGCTCTGGTTGGAGCGGAGTTGGGAGAAGCTGAGGCAGAGCAGTCCGACGATGACGGTCAGCGCTGAGGCGAAAATCGTGGGGGCGGACTCCTTCCACGCCTTCGTCATCGCGTCGAAGCGGTTCGGGTACTCGTGCAGCTCCTCCCGATATCGGGAGATCAGCAGCAGGGCGTAGTCGGTTCCCGCGCCCAGGACCAGCACCGACAGGATGCCCTGGCTCTGCCCGGTGAGGGTGAGGACGTTGTTCTTGGCCAAGAAGTAGATGACCATGGAGGACACACCGAGAGCCAACACGGCGGAGAATAGCGGGAAGAACCACAGCACGGGGGAGCGGTAGACCACCAGCAGAATTAGGATGACCACACCGAACGCCGCGAGCAGCAGGGCGCCGTCCAAGCCGCCGAACGCGTCGATGAAGGCCACCAACAGCCCACCGGGCCCTGCCGGGTGCACCGCGAGCCCATCGGGAAGGCCTTGTTTTGCCGCCGCGAGCACATCCTTCTCGGTGGTGGCGAGCTTGTCACCCTGCACCGAGGCACCGTTGTCCTTGGCCACCAGGGGCACGAAGATCGACGCGGTTGTGTTGTCCGCAGAGAACTGCGGTGTGGTCACGGCGGAGGCGTCGACGCCGGGCACGGCCTTCACCGCACCCAGTGCGGTACCGACGTGCGCGCGGTCAGCGGTATCGAGCCCGCCGTCGCGGTGGAACAGCACGAACCCGGGAATGGTCTCCACGGTCAGGAAGGCCACCGACTCGTCGCTCACCTTGGTTGACTCCGCCGAACCCGGCAGGTAGGAAGCGTTGTCGTTCTTCTGTACCTCGCCGAGCTTGCCCTGGTAGCTGCCCCCCAGGCCGCCGGCCAGAAACGCCATGACGGCTACGGCGATGATGGCGAAGAACGGCACCCCGCGTGGCTTGCGACGGTGCTTGGTCGAGGTGCGCTCCGGGACGTTCGGCACTTGGGTCTGCGTCATCGTGAACTCCTCGACCTTGCTGAATCGGGCTTCGTCGGTGGTGGTGACGGGCTCGTCGCGGAGAAATCATCGCATGACCCAGCGACACTTTCCCGGCTGTGCGCAGCGTCGCTGTGGTTGGTGTCTCAGCCCCCACACGCCGCGCACGCCACAAGGCTGGGACAATGGGGGGGTGACTGCCACCGCGCGCACCCAGCTGGGCTCGGCGCCTGCCGCTTCCCAGGCCCTGTACGCCAGGGCGAGTGCTGTCACGCCAGGGGGCGTGAACTCGCCGGTCCGTGCCTTCCACGGCGTCGGTGGCACGCCCCGGTTCATCGCTTCAGCCACGGGGCCGTGGCTAACGGACGTGGACGGCAAGCGCTACGTCGACCTGATCTGCTCGTGGGGCCCGATGATCCTCGGCCACGCGCACCCCGCGGTGGTGGACGCCGTGCAGCGCGTCGCCACCAGCGGTTTGTCGTTCGGGGCACCGACCGAAGGTGAGGTCGAGCTGGCCGAAGAGCTGGTGCGCCGGGTGGAGTCCGTCCAGCAGGTGCGTCTGGTGAACTCCGGCACCGAGGCAACCATGAGCGCGGTGCGCCTGGCCAGGGGGTTCACCGGTCGCAGCGTCATCGTGAAGTTCTCCGGTTGTTATCACGGGCACGTCGATGCGTTGCTGGCCGATGCCGGGTCCGGGGTGGCCACACTCGGACTGCCCACCTCGCCGGGGGTCACCGGAGCGCAGGCCGCGGACACCCTGGTGCTGCCCTACAACGACCTGGCAGCGGTGCGACAGGCATTTGCCCAGCGCGGAAACGACATCGCCTGCGTGATCACCGAGGCGGCCGCGGGCAACATGGGCACCGTCGCGCCGCTGCCTGAGTTCAACGCCGGCCTCAAGCAGCTGTGCACCGAACACGGCGCGTTGCTCATCATGGATGAGGTGATGACCGGCTTCCGCACGTCCGCCGCCGGTTGGTACGGCGTGGACGGGGTGGCCGGCGACCTGACGACCTTCGGCAAGGTGATGTCCGGTGGGCTGCCTGCCGCGGCGTTCGGCGGACGTGCCGACGTGATGGCGCATCTCGCACCCGATGGGCCCGTGTACCAAGCGGGCACGCTGTCCGGAAACCCGGTGGCCGTGGCTGCGGGCTTGGCCACCCTCCGTAACGCGGATGCCGAGGTGTACTCCGCGCTGCAAGCCAATGCGCAGCGCCTCGGGACGATGATCAGCGCGGCGCTCACCGCGCAGGGTGTGGCGCACCAGCTGCAGCACGCGAGCAGCATGTTGAGCGTGTTCTTCGCCGAGGCCCCGGTGCACGACTACGCCGCCGCCCAAGCCGCACAGACGTGGCGGTTCGCGCCGTTCTTCCACGCGCTGCTGGAGCGCGGCGTGTACGCACCCCCCAGCGCCTATGAAACCTGGTTCGTCTCAGCCGCGCTGGACGACGATGCCTTCACAGTGATCGCCGATGCGTTACCGGCTGCGGCGCGTGCCGCGGCCGCCGCCACCCAGGAAGCAGCCCAGTGAGCGACCCCAAGACGATCGTGCACCTGGTCCGGCACGGGGAGGTGCATAACCCGACGGGCGTCCTCTACGGCCGGCTGCCCGGCTTTCGCCTGTCCGACGTGGGGCAGGCGCAGGCCAAGACCGTGGCCGCGGCGCTGGACGAGCACGACATCACGCACGTCGTGGCCTCGCCCTTGCAGCGCGCGCAGCAGACCGCAGCGCCCGTCGCGGCCGCGCACGAGCTTGATGTCGCCACCGACGACTGCCTCATCGAGGCCGGAAATCAGTTCGAAGGTCTGCGCGTCGCGGTCGGCGATGGTGCCCTGAGCCGCCCGCGGCACTGGAGCAAGTTGCGCGACCCGTTCACCCCGTCCTGGGGCGAGCCGTACCTGGAGATCGCCCACCGGATGCTCGCGGCGGCACACCGCGCCAGGGAGGCCGCCGAGGGTCACGAGGCAGTGTGTGTCAGCCATCAACTGCCGGTGTGGACGCTGCGCCGCTTCGTGCAGGGAGAGCGACTCTGGCACGATCCCCGCCGCCGTCAGTGCGGGCTGGCCTCGTTGACATCCCTGGTGTTCGAGGGTACCGAGATCGTCGACGTCATCTATTCCGAGCCCGCCGGGGCCTCAGACCCCAGGGTGACCGGGGCGTGAGCAAGCTCTGGGCGGTGGTGCTGGCAGGCTTGCTCCTGCTGGTGGCGGGCTGCTCAACCGGGTCGGACGCCGTCGCGCAGGGGGGCACTTTCGATTTCGTCTCCCCCGGCGGCAAGACGGTGCTGCTCTATGACCCCGCGGCGACGCGGGGCACCATCGGCGACCTGAACGGGCCGGATCTGTTGACCGGCGTGAACCGCTCGGTGCAGCAGTCCGGCGGCGACGTGGTCGTGCTCAACCTGTGGGGACAGTGGTGCGGTCCGTGCCGGGCCGAGGCCGCAGGCCTGCAGCAGGTGTACGCCGCAACCAAGGACAGTGGAGTCGCTTTCCTCGGCATCAACGTCAAGGACCCGCAGCAGGACAAGGCGCAGGACTTTGTGCGGGACAACAAGATCGCCTATCCCTCCATCTACGACCCGTCGCTGCGCAGCCTGATCGCACTCGGCAGCAAGTACCCGACGAGCGTGATCCCCTCCACCATTGTGCTTGACCGGCAACACCGGGTGGCCGCAGTGTTCCTGCAGGCGCTGACGCCGGGCGACCTGCAGCCCGTCGTGACCCGGCTGGCCGCCGAGCAGCGATGATCTTCTTGGCCGAGGGGCTCGGCACCAGTTTCCAGAACGCGGCGGCCACCGGACCGCTACTGCTGGCGCTGCTCGCGTGCCTCGCCGCGGGCGCGGTGTCCTTCGCCTCCCCGTGCGTCGTGCCGTTGGTTCCCGGTTACCTGTCCTACCTCGCCGGGGTGGTCGGTGCCGAGGCGCCCGCGGTGACCGTAGATCAGGCGCCCGGCCGCCGGCCACAGCGGTGGCGGATAGCCGGCGCCGCCGGGCTGTTCGTGGGTGGCTTCACCGTGGTGTTCTCACTGGCCACGGTGTCGGTGTTCGGTGTGATCTCGGTGCTGCGCCTGAACGCCGATATGCTGCAACGGGTGGGTGGAGTGGTCACCATCGTGATGGGATTGGTGTTCGTCGGGTTCGTACCCGCGCTGCAGCGCGACACCCGGCCCGCGCCGCGCCGAATCCCCACGTTGGTGGGCGCTCCTTTGCTCGGCGCGGTGTTCGGCCTGGGCTGGACGCCGTGCCTGGGCCCGACCCTGGCCGGTGTGCTGTCGGTGGCCGCTGGCACCGAAGGCGTCACCGCGGCCCGCGGGGTGGTACTCGTCGTGGCCTATTGCCTGGGCCTCGGGCTGCCGTTCATTCTGCTGGCCCTGGGTTCCTCGCGTGCCCTGCGCAGCGTCGGCTGGCTGCGCCGCAACTCCCGGGTGATTCAGGTGGTCGGCGGCGTCGTGCTGGTCGCCGTCGGGATCGCCCTGGTCAGCGGAACCTGGGCCGAGCTGGTCGGCTGGCTTCGTTCCGGACCGATCGCCGACGTCACGCTTCCGATCTGAATGAGCAGCCATGACCCTGACTGAAGAGCGGACACCACGGACCCCTGCGGTACCACCGCGCAGAGCTGCGCAGATCTGGGCCGTCATCCGCAACAGCTGGCGTGGTCTGGTGAGCATGCGGACCGCACTGGTGTTGTTGTTCCTGCTGGCCTTGGGCGCGATTCCCGGGGCACTGCTGCCGCAGCGCAGCCTCAATGCGAGCAAGGTCGCCGACTACATCGGCAGACACAGCGTGCTGGGGCCGATCTTCAACAAGGTCGGCCTGTTCGAGGTGTTCGCTAGCCCATGGTTCGCTGCGATCTACGTCCTGTTGTTCGTTTCGCTAGTCGGATGCATCGTCCCCCGGTTGTTCGAACACCTACGGGCACTGCGCGCGCAACCGGTGGCCACCCCGCGCAACCTGTCTAGGCTGCCGCACCACCACCGCGCCGAGGTGGACGCCGAGGTCGAGGCGGTCGCCGATCTGGTGCAGCAGCGCTTGAGGCGATGGCGCACGGTCCGGCGTCCCGGCCACCGCCCTGGCGAAGTGACGATCTCGGCGGAGCGCGGCTACCTCCGCGAGGCGGGTAACCTGCTGTTCCATCTGTCCTTGGTCGGTCTGCTGCTGGGAATCGCCGCGGGCAAGCTGTTCGGCTACGAGGGACAGGTCATTGCCATCGCCGATGGCGGCGGCGGCGCCGGTTTCTGCAACACCTCCACCGCGGCGTACGACTCGTTCCGGGCCGGGCTCAGCGAGAACGGTACCGGCCTGGAGCCGTTCTGCGTCCGCGTCAACAGCTTTGACGCGTCCTATCTGCCCACCGGCGAGGCCAACGCCTTCGCCGCGAAGATCGACTACCAGTACGGCGCCGCACTGAAGTCGAACACCTGGCAGCCCTACGATCTGAAGGTCAACGACCCGCTGCGGGTGGGCGGTGAACGGGTCTACCTGTTGGGTCACGGCTACGCGCCGCAGTTCACCGTCACCTATCCCAACGGCCAGACGCGTACCGACGCGGTGCAGTTCCGGCCGGCCGACGCAACGACCCTGCTCAGCGAGGGTGCGCTCCGCTTCGACCCCCCGGCCGGAATGTATGCCAATTCGGACGATCGCCGACGTAACCAGATCGCCATCGAGGGGCTGTTCGCGCCGACCGCCTCACTCAACGGCAGCCTGCTGAGCTCATCGTTCCCCGGGCTGCGTGACCCCGCGGTGGCCGTGGACGTCTACCGGGGCGACGCTGGGTTGGACAGCGGGAAGCCGGCGTCGATCTTCTCCCTCGACCCCCAGCTCGCGCAGTCCGGTCGGCTGGTCAAGCAGCAACGGGTGAATCTCCGCCCCGGCGAGTCGGTCACGCTCAACGATGGCACGAGGGTGCAGTTCGACCGGGTCGAGCAATGGGTGTCGCTGCAGACCTCGCACGATCCGGGACAGACCTACGTGCTGGTGTTCGCCCTCACGATGACGCTCGGTCTGATGGTGTCCCTGCTCGTCAAACGACGTCGTGTTTGGGTGCGGCTGGCAGCGAGCCCGCAGGCCGGTTCAGACGACGCCCGACGTACTGTGGTCGAGATGGGTGGGCTGGCGCGTACCGACCAGGCGGGGTGGGGCGGCGAGTTCACCACGTTGAGCACCGAGTTGTTCAGGCTTCCGAGCACTTCAGTGCCGCAAGCAGGAGTGTCGCGCTCACCCGAGTCCGAGGACGGTAGCAATGCCCATCGATCCTGACCTGTCGCACTACAGCGACCTGGCGTTCGGCTCCGCGATCGCGGTGTACGTGCTGGCGCTGGTCTTCTTGCTCATCGAGTTCGCGAGCTTGCGAGCGGTCAGCACCGTGCACGGCGCGGCGCGGGAGCTGGTGAGCGTAGGCGCCGGCTCGTCCACCGCATCCACCGCGACGCCAGGGCGGGTGGTCGAGGAACCGCGCCGCCCGCTGGGTGAGCGCTTCGGCCGGATGGGTCTGGCCCTCGTGGCGCTGGGGTTGGCGCTGGGCGTCGCGTCGCTGGTGTTGCGCGGGCTCTCGGCGCACCGCGCGCCGTGGGGCAACATGTACGAATTCATCTCGCTGATGTGCGCGATCACGGTACTGGTCTGGCTGGTGATCCTGGGCAGGCAGGCGCAGGGGACGCAGTCGGATCGAGCACAGACGGCGCAACTGCAGTCACTGCGGCCGATGTCGGTATTTGTGCTGGTGCCCGTCGTCGTGTTGATGTTCCTGGCCGGCACCGTGCTGTACGCGCGTTCGGCGCCGGTGGTACCTGCCCTGCGTTCCTACTGGCTGATCATCCACGTGTCCGTGATCAGTGCCGCCACCGGCGTTATGCTCGTCTCCGGAGTGGCGAGTCTGCTGTTCTTGGTCCGTCGCAGGCACCCGGTGGACGCTGAGGGCCAGGGGTTCCTCGGGCGCTTCGCGGCGCGGCTGCCCAGCGACGCCGGCCTGGACCGGGTGGCCTACCGCACCGCCATCTTTGGCTTCCCGCTGTTCACCGCAGGGGTCATTCTCGGCGCCATCTGGGCCGAGGCAGCATGGGGTAAGTACTGGGGTTGGGACCCCAAGGAGACGACTGCCTTCGTCGCCTGGGTGTTGTATGCGGCGTACCTGCATGCGCGCGCGACCGCGGGCTGGCGCAATACCCGGGCGGCGTGGATCAACGTCGTCGGCATGATCGCGATGCTGTTCAACCTGTTCTTCATCAACGTGGTGGTCTCCGGTCTGCACTCCTACGCCGGACTGAACTGACCGCTGCCCGGTCTGGTCGGTGGTTTTGGCAGCATCGGTAGGGGCAGTCCGATAGCGTTGGCTCGGCTCGGTTGTGCGATGCACGTGAGGGGAGAAGTACAGGTGAGTGAGCAGCAGGGCGAGCGACCGCAGGGTCCGGGGTGGCTGGAGCCACCAATGAGCGGCGCGCCATCGGGGCAGATGTCAGCAAGCTCGGTGCCACCGGCTCCGCCGGCGAGCCCCGAAACCAGCCGGCAGTCTCCTGCCTCCGCGTATCAGCCCGGAGGCGCTCACGCAGCCGACTCCCGGCCCACTGCCTCCCAGTCCCTTGCGTCCCCTCCGCCCCACGCGCCCCCCCAACAACCGCCAATGCCACCAGCGCCCGCACAGCAGCAGATGCCAACCACGGGGTCGCCGCCGCAACAGGGCTATTCCTACGCCCAACAACCGACGGTGACTCGTCACGCAGCGCGGAGCGCTACCAGCGATCGTGGGCTGTCCGTCGAGGACCTGTCCTCGGCCGCCCTGCTGACACGGGCGAAAAAGGCTCCGCGCAGCGGCTGGCGCAGGGCCGTCTACCTGGCGTCCGGGCGCACCGTGAACCTCGGGGAGAGCGAAGCCGACGTCGAGCGCGGGGAATTGATCGGACGGATCAACCAGCCGCTGCACGGCTGTTACAAGATCGCCATGCTGAGCCTGAAGGGTGGCGTCGGCAAGACAACCACCACGGTGACCCTGGGTTCGACCTTCGCCTCACTGCGGGGTGACCGGGTGGTGGCGGTCGATGCCAACCCGGACCGGGGCACCCTGAGCCAGAAGATTCCGCTGGAGACGGCGGCCACGGTGCGCCACCTGCTCCGTGACGCCCACCGGATCACCCGTTACAGCGATGTGCGCGCCTACACTTCACAGGGTCCGAGCCGCCTCGAGGTACTGGCGAGCGACAGCGACCCAGCGGTCTCGGAGGCGTTCAGCGAGGAGGACTACCGCCGCGCGGTGGACCTGCTGGAGCACTTCTACAACATCGTGCTCACCGACTGCGGCACCGGTCTGATGCACTCGGCGATGAAAGGTGTGCTGGACCTCGCCGACTGCCTCGTCCTGGTCAGCTCCGGTTCCATCGACGGCGCGCGCAGCGCCTCGGCCACCCTGGACTGGCTGGACATGCACGGCTACCACGAGCTGGTCAAGCGGTCGGTTGCGGTGATCAACGCGGTGCGTCCGGGCTCGGGCAAGGTGGACATCGACAAGCTGGCCGAGCACTTTGCGGCGCGTTGCCGCGCGGTACACGTGCTGCCCTTCGACCCGCACCTGGAGGAGGGTGCGGAGGTCGAGTTGGAGCGCCTCAGGCTGTCCACTCGCTCGGCGATGCTGGAGCTCGCCGCCACCATCGCCGATGACTTCCCCACCTCCGCGAGCCGTCGCTGACCCCAGCCGCGCGAGCGTTCAGTCGTGCGGCGGTGTAGCGCCGGGGCCGAGCCGACGCAGGAAGTCCGGGTCGTCATCCGGGCCACGGACGCGGGTTCGCGGCCGCGCGGCCGCCTGCGGCCCGAACGCCCGCCAGAACAAGCCGGTCAGAGCCACCAAAGCGATGATCGCGAATAAAAAGAGCACGATGCGAAACCTCCTGGTGGCCAGGGTAGCCCTCCGCGAAGGTGCCTCGGTCAGCTTGCGTGGGTAGTGGGCTCCGTGGTCAGCTCCGCGATCAGCGACTGCACCTCGGACTCCCGGAACCGGCGGTGGCCGCCGGGTGTACGGATGGAGCCCAGCCGACCGGCTGAGGCCCAGCGCGTCACGGTCTTCGGGTCCACGCGGAACATGGCCGCGACCTCGCCGGGAGTGAGGAGTCGCTCCGAGCGGGGGGTGGCAACGAGAGGGGTGACGGACATGGGGTGCCTCCAGGATCCAGACGATTCGGACGTGCACCGCCAATAGTGGCAGCGCACCTGCCGGGTACTCGAACGGTTGTGCGCTGGTAAAGGGAAGGTAAGGGGCAAAACGGGCGTCCGCAATGCTCACGGACGCCGCGTAACCTCGACGTCCGTGACCACTCCTGACGCTGACGATCACGACTCCCCGGCAGACGTGCGTCTGGCAAAGCGCTCACTCGTGCGCAACGTATTTGTCTACACCGCCGCGCGGCTGCTGCTCGTCGCCGTATTGGTCGCCGTCATCCTCGGGATCGCGAAGCTTGTCGGGGTGGACATCCCGCTGATCGTGGCGCTGGCGGTGGCCGTGATCATCCAGCTGCCGCTCGCCCATCTGGTGCTCGCCGGGCTGCGCAACAAGCTGACGGCGAACATGGAGGTGGTGGGCGCGCAGCGACGCGAGGACAAGGCGCAGCTGCGTGCCCAGCTGCGCGGCGAGGACCCGTCGACGTGAACCCCCTCGGTGCGATCGTCGACCGTTCTGCCCCGCGCACCTGGGTGGACGATGCCGTGCGGCTGATTGAAGCCGATGCCCAGCGCAGCGCGGATACCCACCTGCTGCGCTATCCGCTGCCGCCCGAGTGGGGCGTGCAGCTCTATCTCAAGGACGAGTCGACCCACCCCACCGGGAGCCTCAAGCATCGCCTTGCGCGTTCGCTGTTTCTCTACGCGCTGTGCAACGGGTGGATCGTGCAAAGCAGCACTGTGATCGAGGCGTCCTCGGGCTCGACCGCGATCAGCGAGGCCTACTTCGCCCAGCTGCTGGGGCTGCAGTTCGTGGCCGTGATGCCGGCGACCACGAGTCCGTCGAAGATTGCCCTGATCGAGGCACAGGGAGGGACGTGCCACCTGGTGGCCGATCCGGGCACGATCTACGCGGAGTCGCGGCGCCTGGCGCAGGAGTGCGGCGGTCACTTCATGGACCAGTTCACCCACGCCGAGCGCGCCACCGACTGGCGAGGCAACAACAACATCGCCGAGTCCATGTTCACCCAGTTGGCGCTAGAGGCGCATCCGGTGCCTGCGTGGGTGGTGGTCGGCGCGGGGACGGGAGGCACCAGCGCGACGATCGGTCGTTACGTACGTTATCGACGACTGGCCACGCGCTTGTGTGTGGTGGATCCGGAGGGGTCGGTGTTCTTCGACGCCTGGCGCACCAGCGATCCGCAGTTGGCCGGAAGCGGGGGCTCGCGCATCGAGGGCATCGGCAGGCCACGGGTGGAGCCATCCTTCGTGGGGCAGGTGATCGACCGGATGGAACGCGTGCCCGACGCATGTTCGATCGCCACCGCTCGCCACGTCAGCGAGGTACTCGGCCGTCGGGTCGGGGGCTCCACCGGGACGAATCTGTGGGGGGCCTTCGGGCTCATCGCGGGCATGCTGGAGCGCGGCGAATGCGGCAGCGTCGTCACCCTGCTCTGCGACGGTGGTGAGCGCTACGGCGGCACGTACTTCAACGACGACTGGGTGCAGCAGCAAGGCATGGACCTCGCGCCGGCCACCGCACAACTGGCAGCGTTTGCCCGCAGTGGTGTCTGGACGAGCTGACGCGCGCTCCATGCTGTGCGAAAGCCACATTCGCTCCACGTTCTTGGGTGAATGCCGCTTTCGCACAACATGGGATGCTGGCGATCGCCGCAGCGTGGGGCCGCTCAGCCCAAGCCGATGGCCAGTGCGGTGAGCGCCGACCACGCCAACATCGTCAGACCGGTGTCGCGCAGGGCCGGGATCAGCTCCAGCCCCCGCGCGCGGTGGCGCACCGGAGCGTTGGCCTTCGCCGCCAGCGGGAAGGCCAACAGCCCGAGCAGCGCCCATGGGGTGCGCATCACGAGCGCGAGACTGAGCACGAACGGCGCGGCCAGCAGCGCCGCGTGCAATCCTCGGGTGCGCCCGTCGCCCAGCCGGACCGCCAGGGTGCGCTTGCCGGTGTCGGTGTCGGTGGCGATGTCGCGGAGGTTGTTGGCCACCAGCACCGCGCTGGAGAAGCAGCCGACGGCAACGGCGGCGAGAATCCCAGCCCAGTCAACTCGCTCGGACTGCACGAACTGGGTGCCGAGCACCGCGATCAGTCCAAAGTAGACGAAAACCGAAATCTCACCGAAACCCTTGTAGCCATAGGGGTTCTTGCCTCCCGTGTAGTACCAGGCTCCGGCGATGCACAGTGCACCAACGAGGATCAGCCACCAGGCGCTGGCCAGCGACAACACCAAGCCGGCGACGCCCGCGATCGCGAAGCAGACCACCGCGGCGGTCTTCACCGTGGTGGGCGCGGCCAGCTTGGAGCCCACCAGGCGCAGTGGCCCCACCCGCTCGTCGTCCGTGCCGCGAATGCCGTCGGAGTAGTCATTGGCGAAGTTGACGCCGACGATCAGGGACACCGAAACCACCAGAGCGAGAATCGCTTTCCACCACACCGGGGAGTCGAGGGAGGCCGCGGCCCCGGTGCCCGCAATGACGGGGGCGATCGCGTTGGGCAGGGTGCGCGGGCGGGCGCCTTCGATCCATTCAGCAGGGGTGGCCATGGGCTGATTCTTTCAGGTGCTGAAACCTTCTGGCCCCGCTGATCTCAATGTGCGGTCGGTCCTTCTGTTGGGGGTCCAGGCAAGCGTCCTTGCTCCGTAACATTGCTGAGATAGACGTCAATATTAATAGCACTGGCGGCGTCTTCGTCCGGCGACGCGACGCATTTTCTTTACCGACTCCGGAACTGTCAGCGCAAGTTGCTATCTTTCGAACATGAGTTTGAGCGACGCGTCGACGACCGGGCTACCTGTTGCGTTGGCCGCGTTGCGTGAGGCGGTCGACCTGCTCCAGGCCGAATCGCCGGACGGCCTTGACGATGCCGGGGTGCTGGAGGTGTTGCGGGAGCTGGAGGTGCAGCGACGTCGGATGCCGGCGGTGGATCATCGGCTGATCACGGAGCTGGAGTGCCGCTCGACCGCTGCCCGGTACCTGACCCGCGGCACCGCTGGGTTGCTCGTCGAGCTCTGGCACGTGGACGTGGCGGAGGCTCGCGCGCGGGTGCAGGCGGCCTCGGTGCTGGGCCCGCGCACCGCGTTGTCGGGGAACCGCTCCCGCCGGTGTATCCGGCGGCGGCGGCTGCGCAGGCGGCGGGCACAATCTCGGAGAAGCACGCGAAGATCGTGACCAGCACCATCGGCGCCCTGCCACACAGGTTGGATGCGGATACCGCCGCGCAGGCCGAGGAAACCTTGGTGCGTCAAGCCGAGGGCTTGCGGCCCTCCGAGCTGGGCAAGGTCGCCGACCGGTTGACGGCGTATCTGGATCCGGACGGGCAGCTCAGCGATGACGCCGACCGGGCTGCGCGGCGGGCGCTGCATTTCGGGCGTCAACGTCCCGATGGGATGAGCCCGATCCACGGGCTACTGGATCCGGTGACCCGTGGTTTGGTGGATGCCGCATTCTCCGCCCTGGCCCGACCCGTGGCCGACGGGGACACCCCCGATCCCCGCTCAGCCGACCAACGCCACCACGACGCACTGGCCGCGTTGTGCCGCAACGCGTTGGCGTCCGGGTCCCTGCCCGCCAACCGCGGGTTGTCGGCGACGATGGTGCTCACCCTGGGACTGGCCGAGCTGGAAGCTGCGGCGGGGGTGGCGACCACCGCTACCGGCGGGGTGGTGCCCATCCGTGATGCCCTGGCGTTGGCTTCCGATGCGCATCCCGTGTTGTGCCTGTGCGACACCGACGGCCAACCCCTGCACCTGGGCCGCGGTGCCCGCCTGGCCTCGCCCGCGCAACGCCTCGCCTTATACGCCCGCGACCGCGGCTGCACCCGGCCGGGCTGCGACATCCCTGCCCAATGGACACCAGTCCATCACCTGACCGAGTACCAGCACGGTGGGCTGACCAACACCGACCAGATGTGCCTGGCTTGTCCCTTCGACCACGCGCTGATCACCGAACACGGCTACACCGTCCGCATGGGCACCGGCGGCCGGGTCGAATGGATCGCCCCCCAACACCTCGACCCCGGACAGACACCCCATGCCGCCCCGGCGTCGCCGATCCGCGAACTAACGTGGTGACCAACGCGCGGACTGTGCTGGAGGTCGGCACGCTCGGCGGCTACAGCACGATCTGGCTGGCGCGGAGGCTGCCCTCCGACGGCCGCGTCGTGACCCGCGAGCTCGATCCGCGGCACGCGGAGGTCGCCCGCGCCAACGTCGCGGCGGCGGGGCTCGGTGACCTCGTCGAGGTCCGGGTCGGGGCCGCCGCCACGCTCATGGGCGAACTGCAGGAACCGTTCGATCTGGTCTTCATCGATGCGGACAAGGTGAGCACGCCCGAATACTTCGGCCACGCGCTCCGGTTGTCCCACCCCGGGTCGGTCATTGTGGTGGACAATGTGGTCCGGGGCGGAGCAGTCGTGGACGGCCCGGGCAACGACGCAGACCTTGCCGGCATTCGCCGGTTTGCCGAGCTGGTCCGGCAAGAACCGCGGGTGCGGGCCACCGCGATACAGACCGTGGGGCGCAAGGGTTACGACGGGTTCGCCCTGGTCTACGTCGAGCACTGAGCTCAACTCGCCCCGCGCACCAGGACAGCGAGCGCCCGACGGTCCACCTTGCCCGGCCCACGCAATGGGAGTTCGTCCACCACATGTAGCTCCTTGGGGGCGGCGGCACTGCCAAGCGTGGCACCGACATGTCTGCGCAGCTCCGCCAGCTCGGGGACCGCGACGCCGGGGACGATCACCGCCACCACCCGTTGGCCCCACTGCTCGTCGGGCACCCCGATAACTGCGCACTCGCGGACCCCTGGATGGGTGGCAAGCGAAGATTCCACCACCTGGGGCTGCACCGTCAGGCCACCGGTGGTGATCGCGTCGTCCAGCCGCCCGAGCACGGTGAGCACCCCGTCGTCCAACACCCCGGCATCATCGGTGCGGAAGCGCCCCGGCTCCGCGAACGCCGGGTGCTCGGGCTGGTTGCGGTAGCGAGACGCCAGCGTCGCCCCGCCGAGCAGCACCCGTCCGTTCTCGATCCGCACCTGCACTCCGTCGAGGGGGACCCCGTCATAGACGCAGCCGCCGCAAGTCTCGCTCATCCCATAGGTGCGCACTACCCGGATGCCTGCCTGTTGCGCGCGCGCGTGCAGAGCAAAGGGGGTGGCCGCGCCGCCGAGGAGGACGGCATCCAGTGCGGCCAGTGCAGCACACGCCTCGGGGTGCTCCAGCACGCGGATCAGCTGGGTGGGTACCAGCGAGGTGTAACGACGTCCCCTGGGCATCGTCGCTATGGCGTCGACCAGGGCTGCGGGATCGAAACCGGTGAGCACCGTGGGCTCGGTTCCGGCCAGCACGCTGCGCAGCAGCACCTGCATGCCGGCGACGTGGTGGGCGGCCAGGGCCAGCAACCAGGAGCCGGCCCCGCCCAGCCGCGCGTGCGTGGCCTCACCGCTTGCCCGCAGGGCAGCGGCGGACAACATCGCCCCCTTGGGGGTTCCGGTGGACCCGGAGGTGGCCATCACCAGCGCCACCTCGTCCTGGATCGGCGCGTCGACAGCCAGTGCCTCGGTCAGCCGGGCAGCTTCCCGGGCGTCGTCGATGGGAACCGGCAGCCACGCGGGACCGTCGCCGGAGAGCACCTGCGCCAGGGTTGGCAACAGCTCCAGCACGGCCCGGCCGGTGGGTACGGGCAGCGCGCGCAGCAAGCGGCTCAACGGACGTCGGTTCGCAGCGGGTGTCCGGGCGGAATCTCCACGAACACCAGCCGCACCCCGTCCGGATCGCGGACCCACATCTCGTCCAAGCCCCACGGCTCGCGTCGCGGTTCGCGGTCGATCGGCACGCCGTTCAGCGCCAGCTCCGCGGCGGTGTCCGCGAGGTCGCGCACCTGCAGCCACACCACTGCAGTGCCGAGGCCGTCCTCGTGGCCGGACACCTCCAACAGTCCCTGGCCAGCAAAGAACACCGTGCCGCCCGGGAACTCGCGGTAGACCGCGAGGCCGAGCACGTCGCGGTAGAAGCGCACCGACCCCTCGGCGTCGGTGGGTCGGAGAATGATCCGGCTGCTGAGGATCTCCATGACGTCAGAAGTACCAGGGGTAGGGCGACCAGTCAGGCTTGCGCTTCTCCAAGAAGGAGTCGCGGCCTTCCACCGCCTCGTCGCTCATGTACGCCAGCCGCGTCGCCTCTCCGGCGAACAGCTGCTGGCCGACCAGTCCGTCGTCCTGAAGATTGAACGCGTACTTGAGCATCCGCTGGGCGGTGGGAGACTTGCCGTTGATCTCCGCGGCCCACACGATGGCGGTGGCTTCCAGCTCCGCGTGGTCCGCGACGGCGTTCACCGCCCCCATCTGTTGCATCTCCTCGCCGGTGTAGGTGCGGCCGAGGAAGAAGATCTCCCTGGCGTTCTTCTGCCCTACCATCTTCGCGAGGTACGCCGAGCCGTAGCCGCCGTCGAAGCTGCCCACGTCGGCGTCGGTCTGCTTGAACCGGGCGTGCTCGCGGCTGGCCAGGGTGAGGTCGCAGACCACGTGCAGGCTGTGCCCGCCACCGGCCGCCCAGCCGTTGACCACGGCAATCACCACCTTGGGCATGAAGCGGATCAGCCGCTGCACCTCCAGAATGTGCAGCCGGCCGGCCCGCGCCTTATCGACGGTGTCCGCGGTGTCTCCACCCGCGTACTGGTAGCCGCTGCGCCCGCGAATCCGCTGGTCACCACCGGAGCAGAACGCCCAGCCGCCGTCTTTGGGGCTGGGTCCGTTGCCGGTGAGCAGCACACATCCCACGTTGGAGGTCATCCGCGCGTGATCCAACGCCCGGTAGAGCTCGTCCACCGTGTGCGGGCGAAAGGCGTTGCGCACCTCGGGCCGGTCGAAAGCGATGCGCACGGTGCCGTCGGTGACGTGGCGGTGGTAGGTGATGTCGGTGAGCTCGTCGAATCCGTCTACCGCGCGCCACACACTGGGGTCGAAGGTCATGCTTGCCAGCCTAATCGGGGAGGATGAGCGGGTGCTCCCATCGATCCCCTCCACCGTGCACGTGGTGCAGCTGCCCTTGCGGGTGCGGTTCCGGGGGATCGACGTGCGCGAGGTGCTCCTGCTGCGCGGGCCGGCCGGGTGGGGGGAGTTCGCCCCGTTCCCCGAATACGACGACACCGAGGCCGCCTGGTGGTTGGCTGCGGCGCTGGAGTCCGCCTGGTGGGGGCCGCCCGCGCCCTTGCGCGACACAGTCACGGTGAACGCAACGGTCCCCGCGGTCGGTGCCGAGCAGGTGCCGCAGGTGCTGGCCCAGTTTCCCGGCTGCACGACCGCGAAGGTCAAGGTGGCTCAGCAGGGGCAGGCCCTGGCCGACGACCTGGCGCGGGTGGCCGCCGTACGCGCGCAGATCGCGCGGGTGCGGGTGGATGCCAACGGCGGATGGAGCGTGCACGAGGCGGTCCAGGCCCTCACCGCGCTGCGGGCGCAGGGTGTATTGGAGTACGCCGAGCAACCGTGCGCCGGTGTCGCCGAGCTGGCCGAGGTGCGGACGCGCCTCACCGCGGCGGGGGTGCAGGTGCCCATCGCCGCTGACGAAAGCATCCGCCGCGCGGAGGACCCGCTGCGGGTGGCACAGGCTGGTGCGGCAGACGTCGCGGTGCTCAAGGTGCCGCCGCTGGGTGGCATGCGCCGGGTCCTCGCGTTGGCGGAGCGATTGCGCACGGAGCACCGCATGCCGGTGGTGATCTCCAGTGCACTGGACTCCGCAGTGGGCATGAGCGCCGGACTGGCTGCGGCAGCGGCACTTCCGGGACTGCAGTACGCGTGCGGGCTGGCCACCGGAGGGCTGCTCGCCGAGGACGTCACCGCTGCTGTTCGCCCGGTCGAGGGCCGTCTGCCGATTGGCGCGGTGGCACCGGACGCGCGGCGGCTGCAGCAATTGGCGGCTCCACCCGATCGGGCGCTGTGGTGGCGCGAGCGGCTCAGTCGGTGCCATGCCCTGCTGGCCGGGGGCCATCCCGCGTGGCCGCCGTCGGCCTGATCCACCGCGTCAGCGTCCGGGCGAGTACCGGCGCCAGCAGCAGCATGAGCAGCACCCGCGCCACCTGCACGGCGAGGATGAACGTGACCGCGATGCCGCTGTCCTGTGCGGTGGCGAGCACGGCGTACAGCCCGCCCGGGGTGGTGGCGAGGTAACCCTCCAGCGGCGTCACCCCGGCCAGGTGTGCGAGCAGCACGCCGAGGCCCGCGCAGGCCAGCAGCACCACCAGGATTAGGCCGACGGCCAGTGGCAGGATGCGGGCGATCACCCGCACGCTGTTCCTGGTGAACCGCAGTCCGGCTTGCAGACCGATCACGGCGTAGGCCAGCACGGCCAGTGCGGCGGGTGCGCTGGCGTGCATCGACCACCCGGACAGGGTCAGCGCTGCGGCCATCCCCAGCGGTCCGAGCAGCGCCCCGGCAGGCAGACGCAACAGGCGCCCCAGCGGTATGCCCACCAGGCAGCAGGCGGCGAGGAATCCCAGGTCGAGGTACCACGCGGCGCCGAAGCTGCGTGCGTGGGCGCCGCCGCTCGGGGTCGGCCGGAACACCAGCGCGGTGACCACCGGCATCAGCGCGATGACCAGCACCACCCGCAGGTACTGCACGACGGCCACCAGCCGCTCGTCGGCGCCCAACTCGCGGCTGATTGCGGTGAGCCCCGACGCGCCGCCTGCGGTAAGGGCCAGCGACCCGGTCAGCGGGTCGACGTCGCGGTGCAGACCGAGCAACAGGCCACCGACGACGCTCAGCGCCAAGGTGGCCGCACTGACGCCGAGCACGGGCAGCCACACCCGGGCCACCGCGCTGAGCGTCGAGCTCTGCACGAGCGCCCCGATGACGACGCCCAGCACCGCCTGCGCCCCCGTCATCGCCCAGCGGGACACCACGCCGGGGCTGCGACCGGACAATGCGAAACCAATCCCCACCACCAACGCGGCCACCAGCGCGGAGGAAGGCACTCCCAGGGCGTCCAACACCGCCACCGCAACCGCGGTGACGGCGGCGAGCGGCGCCCACCGCCGCAGCGCATCGACCATCAGGGCTCGCGGTAATGGCCCGGCCACTGCTGCACCGGGATGCGGGTGATCTCGCGGACCGTCGGTGGCAGCCCCCACTCGTCGCGGCCCAGGCGGCTCAACGGGCGCAGGTGCGCGATGTCGGGCAGGCCGTCCTCGGCCAGAGCGTCGGCGTCCACGACGGCGTGCAGCACGTCGCCGAGCACCAAGAAGCAGTTGCCGACCTCGATGACCTGACGCAACCGGCACTCCAGCGCCACCGGGGAGGCGGCCACCCTGGGTGGCGCGACCAGCAGGCTGGGCTCGCGCGTGAGCCCTACGGTGTCGAACTCGCTGGTGTCGTTGTCGAAGTTGGTGCCGGTGGCGTTGACCTGTTCGAACAGGTCCTCGGCGGCCAGACAGACGACGAACTCGCCGGTGGCCTCGATGTTGCGCAGGCTGTCCTTGCGGCCGACTGAAGTGAACTGGACCACCGGCGGATCCACCCCGGCTACGGTGAAGAAGCTGTGCGGTGCAAGGTTATCGACGCCTGTAGCCGAGCGCGACGATACCCAGGCGATCGGCCGCGGAACCACCACCGAGGTCAACAGCTGGTAGAAGCGGCGGTGTCCGGTCTCGGCCGGATCGAAGTCGGTGCGCACGGTGCTCACGCTGCCACCTCGCGACCCGGGCGGCCATCTCTGCCAGGCTTTGGGCGTGAACCCCTCCACCGTGCAGGCTCAAGTACTCGTCGACGAGCTGATCCGGGGCGGGGTACGCGAGGCGGTGTTGTGCCCTGGTTCACGCAACGCACCGCTGTCCTACGCACTGCACATCGCAGAGCTGGCGGGCCGGATCCGGTTGCATGTGCGCATCGACGAGCGCAGTGCCGGGTTCCTCGGACTCGGACTCGCCCGCGGCAGTGGCGCTCCCGTCGTCGTGGCCACCACCTCCGGCACCGCGGTCGCCAACCTGCATCCGGCGGTGTTGGAGGCCGGCTACTCGCGGGTGCCGCTCGTGGTCCTCAGCGCGGACCGCCCGGCCGAGCTACTCGACTCCGGCGCCAACCAGACCGTGCAGCAGCACGGCATGTTCGGTTCCGCTGTGCGCCAGTGCGTGACGCTGCAGGCCGAGCACACCCAGGACGACGCCCGCGCACGCAACGCGGTGTGCCGAAGCCTGGCCGCAGCAACGGGAGCCAGGGACGGCAACCCCGGACCCGTGCAGCTCAACGTCGCCCTGCGCGAACCGCTGGTGCCCGGCGGCGATGACCTCGCCGAGCGGCCCGGACGTCCCGACTGCCAGCCGTGGACCCGGGTTCAGCCCGCGACGGTGGACGCCCCGTTGGAGCTCGACCTGCGCCAGCCCACCCTCGTCGTGGCCGGTGACGGTGCTGGGCTACACCCCGAGTTGGCCGCCGTGCCGACGGTGGCGGAGCCCTCGGCGCCTGCCCCGCTGCTCGCGGTACATCCCCTGGCTCTCAGCCGGCTCCGTCCGCGCCAGGTGGTGGTCACCGGACGGCCAACCCTGCACCGCTCGGTGCAGCAGTTGCTGGGCGCGGAGGACGTCAGCGTGCACGTGCTCGCTGCAGGCGCGGCGTGGACGGACGTCGCTGCGAGCGCGCGATCGGTGGGTACCCGGGCGGTCGCGACAGGACAGCCGGCCCCGGCGTGGCTCGAGGAGTGTGCCCAGGCGACCCGAGATGCACACGCGCAGGTAGCGGTGGCGTTGGCAGCGTGCGCACCCACGGGGCTGCACGTCGCGCGGGCGGTGGCCGAGGCCCTGGGCGACGGTGACCTGCTGGTGCTCGGCTCCTCCAACCCGATCCGGGACGCGTCCTACGTCGGGTTGCCCACACCCGGTGTGCGCGTGCTGGCCAACCGTGGCGTGGCGGGCATCGACGGCACCATCTCCACGGCCGTCGGCGCCGCGCTGGTGCACCACGGGCGCACCCTAGCGTTCATGGGTGATCTCACGTTTCTGCACGACAGTGGCGGCCTGCTCATCGGACCCGACGAACCCCGCCCCGAGCTCACCATCGTGGTCGCCAACGACGACGGGGGTGGCATCTTCTCCTTGCTGGAACAGGGCGCGCCGCAGCACGCGGCAGCGTTCGAGCGGGTGTTCGGGACGGCGCACGGCACCGACCTCGGTGCGCTGTGCGCCGCCCACGGGGTGCGGCACGAGATCCGCTCTGTGCAGGATCTGGGCACTGCGCTGGCGAGCCGAACAGCTGGCCTGCGGGTGCTCGAAGTAAGTACCCACCGGACGGATTTGCGCGCGATGCACGCGCGACTGACCAACTCTGCACGCTAGGTACCGTGTCGGAGCACGCTCACCGGGCTTGTCCATGTTGCACTGGTGTGATAATGAGCACACACTTGAGCGTGTGTAGCTTTGGTGAAACCATGGGGAGGGTCCGATGGGCGCTGTGACTGTGGCTCCGGGCATCCAGGACTCGCGCCCGTGGGCCCAACTGACCGACGTCGCTGATGATGTATTGGGCATGCTCGCCGAACAGGTCGGGCTGGATCTGTGGATGTTCACCCACGTCGAGGTGCCGCGACAGACGACTATTGCCGTGCACCCGCACGGGCAGATCCGACCGGGAATGACGCTGCCGTGGTCGTCTACCTTCTGTCGTCGGATGGTCAACGGAGAAGCACCGCAAGTGGCGTCGGTGGTGTCCGCAGTACCGCCCTACGCCGAACTCCGTGGCGAGCTGACCCGACTGGGCCTCGGTCTTCCCGGCGCCTACATCGGCGTTCCGGTCCGGCGAGCCGACGGAACGCTGTTCGGCACCCTGTGTGGCTTCGGGATGCGTGCGCAGCCGTCGAGCCTGCGTCGGCATCTTCGCCTGGTGCAGTTCGGTGGCCGCGTCATCGCCACCGTCATCGACCACGACGGTGTCACGGCCGGCTAACCGTCCACTCCTTCGAGCGCGTCGCGGACGGCAGCAAACTTGGCGTCGGTCTCGGCCACCTCGTCGTCCGGATCGGACTCCGCGACAATCCCGCCACCGGCGAACAAGCGTGCCCGGTGCCCGGTGATCTCCGCGCTGCGCAGTGCCAGCCCCAACTCGCCGTCCCCCTCGGCGTTCACCCACCCCACCGGCCCTGCGTAGCGACCACGGTCCATGTCCTCCAGCTCGGCGATGAGGGCAATCGCGGCCTGGGTCGGGGTACCCCCGACGGCAGCCGTGGGATGTAGTGCCTCGGCCAGCGCCAGCAAACCCGGATTCGGCTGGCGCAGCGTCCCGGTGACCGTGGTCGACAGGTGGGCCACGTTGTGCAGCTGCAGCACCTCCACCGGCTGTTCGTGCACCGTGGCGCACACGGAACTCAACGACTCCACCAGCGAGGCGACGGCGTATCCGTGCTCCCCGACGTCCTTGACCGAGGACAGCAATGCGGCGGCCAACTCGGCGTTGGTGCTGCCTGCCCGCGGCCACGTGGTTCCGGCGAGCACCCGAGAGGACACCTGCGGTCCCTGTTTGCGGACCAGCAGCTCGGGGGTTGCGCCGACGAGGCCGTCGACGGCGAAGGTCCAGCACTGCGGATACCGCTTGGCCAGCTGACTGAGCACGAACCGGGGGTCCAGCGGCACGTCGGATTCGGCGATCAGGTCGCGGGCGAGGACCACCTTGGCCAGGTCCCCACGCCGTATCCGTTGCACGGCGTTGCTCACCGCGGAATGCCAACGGGTCACCGGGTGGGAGTCGGCGGAGTAGCGCAGCCGGCGCGGCGCGGTCACCGGGCGATGTACCTCAGGTGTTTCACTGCCGATCTCGGTGCTCCAGGTGACACCGTCGCGTCGTCCGACGGCGACCCTCGGCACCACCAACACCGAGCTACCGGGCTCGGCAGCAAAGGCGAGTGAGGTGAAGGCAACGAGGCCGGTACCCGGTAGGCCCACCTCGTCGTCGAGGACCACCTGGCTGCAGAACTCTGCCCACCAGCCGGCGGCATCGGCGAAGCGGGCCGGACCCGACGTCTGCACCCTGCCCACCTCGCCCCAGCCGACCAGCCCTTCGCCCTCGCGTACCCAGGAGCACACCGCGTCGGGGGTGGGCAACAACTCGTGCAGGGGCCGGTGGTGCTCGGCCCGCGGCAGCAACCTGGTGCGCGCGACCATCACGTCAGCGGGGGCACCGGGCGCTTGGGTCACCGCTTCAGAATAGGAGTTGGCTGCCGGTGGTGCTGGCACCGGTCTGTTCCCGGCTACCCTCGCCTGTCGTGGGCATCCCTACGGTGGCGCGTCTACGCCGGGCCGTAGTGGTCGCCGCGATCGGTGTGACGGTGCTGGCGGTGCTGCTGCTGGCGGGAACCGTGCGCGATGACTTCACGATCAGCAGTGATGAGGGGCGTGCGACCGCGGACGTGTTGTCGGTGAGCCCCTTCTTTGCCGCCATCAGCTTCACCACTCCCGACGGTGTGACGCACAGTCCCAAGCTCGGCGTGCTCTACCCGACGGGACTGGCCGCGGGGCAGCGCATCGACGTCGAGTACGCACGCGGCAACCCGGACCTCGTACGGGTTACGGGGCGCGACGCCCGGCTCGCGGTGATTCCGGCCGGATCGCTGGTGGTCGTCGCCTGGTTGATCGCGGGTGGATTGTGGTTGCTGCTGCGCCGGTCCGCGCGGCGGAGTGCGCTGGCCCACCGGTAACCTCGCGGCTGTGGCACGAGCTGGACTGGACAAGAATCCGCGCGAGGTCGCCGCGATGTTCGACGGCGTCGCCGCGCGTTACGACCTCACCAACTCGGTGCTCTCCTTCGCCCAAGACCGGCGCTGGCGCCGGTTGACGTCCACAGCACTTGCGCCGCGGGCCGGTGAGCGGGTACTCGACCTCGCCGCGGGCACCGGCGTGTCCACTGTGGAACTGGCGCGCTCGGGCGCCTGGTGCGTGGCCACCGACTTCTCCCAGGGGATGTTGCGGGCCGGGTTGTCCCGCAGGGTGCCGATGGTGGCTGGCGACGCGCTGCACCTGCCCTACGCCGACGGGGTGTTCGACGCGGTCACCATCTCCTTCGGTCTGCGCAACGTCGTCGCCTATCGCGACGGGCTGGCTGAGCTGGCCAGAGTGACCAAATCCGGTGGGCGGCTGGTGATCTGCGAATTTTCCACGCCGACCTGGGCGCCGTTTCGCACGGTGTATCTGGAGTACCTGATGCGCGCCCTGCCCGCCGTCGCCCGCACGGTCAGCAGTAATCCCGAGGCGTACGTCTACCTGGCGGAATCGATCCGGGCGTGGCCGGACCAGGCCCGCTTGGCGGCCGAGATCCAAACGGCTGGATGGTCCGCGGTCGGGTGGCGCAACCTCACCGGCGGCGTGGTGGCTTTGCACCGGGCGCGGAAGCTTTGAGCAACTTCGGCGGTGCGCTCGCGGTGCGCTCGCTGCGGGTTTACATTTGGTGGGTCGCTGGCGCTTGACTAGCGGAACGCTGGCGGCACGCAGTGAGTGTGCCGTGCCCATCAGCTCCTGGGAGCAATCATGACCGACACCGTCGCGACGGAGTCCAAGGCCGAGCAGCATGCCGCGGCTGCGGCCACCTGGGCCGATCAGCGCTACCACATGTCCGGTGGCGTGCGCCGCCAGATGAACAAGGTGTTTCCGCACCATTGGTCGTTCCTGCTCGGCGAGATGGCGCTCTACAGCTTCATCATCCTCATCCTCTCCGGCGTCTACCTCACCTTCTTCTTCGACCCGTCGACGGCGGAGGTCACCTACAACGGCGTGTATCAGAACCTGCGCGGCGTGCAGATGTCCAAGGCCTACGAAACCTCACTGAACCTGTCCTTCGAGGTGCGCGGTGGCCTGTTTATCCGCCAGATTCACCACTGGGCGGCGTTGCTCTTCCTCGCGGCCATGGTTACCCACCTGTGCCGCACCTTCTTCACCGGCGCTTTTCGTAAGCCCCGCGAGGCCAACTGGGTCATTGGCGCCATCCTGCTGGTTTTGGGCATCGTCGAGGGCTTCGCTGGGTACTCGCTACCCGACGACCTGCTCTCCGGCACGGGGCTGCGGATCATGTCCTCGATCATCCTGTCCATCCCCGTCGTGGGAACCTGGATCAGCTTCCTGGTCTTCGGCGGTGAGTTCCCCGGCGAGGTGATCATCGACCGGCTCTACATCGTGCACGTGCTACTCGTCCCCGGCATCCTGCTGGCCCTCATCGCGGCCCACTTAGCCCTGGTGTGGTATCAGAAGCACACCCAATTCCCTGCCCCCGGACGGACCGAGCAAAACGTGGTCGGGGTTCGGATCGTGCCGGTGTTCGCACTGAACGGGGGTGGACTGTTCGCCATCGTGTTCGGGACGATGGCGTTGATGGGGGGTCTGTTCCAGATCAACCCGATTTGGAATTACGGTCCTTACGATCCCGCCCAGGTGTCGGCGGGATCGCAACCAGACTGGTACATGGGCTTCACCGACGGTATCATCCGCCTTTGGCCGTCCTGGGAGATGTACATCGGCAGCCACACCATTCCCCAACCAGCCATTCCGGCAATTCTGTTGGGGGTGATCCTCGGCGTACTCGTCGCGTATCCGTACATCGAGAAGAAGTTGCACCCGGACACCGCGTCACACAACTTACTACAACGACCGCGCGACGTGCCGGTGCGTACCTCGATCGGCGCGATGGCGATCGCGTTCTACGTCGTGCTCACCGTCGCCAGCGCGGATGACATCATCGCGCTCAAATTCGACTTGTCGATCAACGCCGCTACCTGGTTCCTACGTATCGCTCTGATCCTCGTGCCGCCGATTGTCTACTTCATTGCTTATCGCTTCTGCATCGGTCTGCAGCGTTCCGATCGGGAGGTGCTCGAGCACGGTGTGGAGACCGGCATCATCCGTCGGAGCATCCACGGCGAGTTCGTGGAGTTGCACCAGCCGCTCGGCGGGATCGACGGACACGGCCATGCCGTCCCACTGGACTACCGGGGGGCTCCGCTACCCAAGAAAATGAATAAGCTCGGCTCCGCAGGGTCGGCCGCACCCGGCGGCTTGTTCCGCCCCGATCCGGCTCAACAGGTCGAGGCCCTGGCTGCTGTAGAGCACGAATCGCACCGGGAACGCGAGAGGGCCCTGTCCGGCATCCCCGACGCGGGCTCCCCGAGCGAGCCGCGCGACTGACGTCAGCCGCAGGGCTCGGCTGCCCGCCGGGTCGTTGCCCGCCGGGCAGCGGCACGTACCAGACCTGGTCCCGCGACAGCGATGCGCCGATGGCGGGAGACGACGGCCCGGCCGCTGAAAACGTCGTAGTCGGCGCGTTCGATCTCGGTGAGGATGTCCCCGTACAAGGTGAAGGCCGTACGGACGCAGGGCTGCGCAACCGGCTCGAGCATGTCGATGCCCGCTTCGGCGTCGCGGTAGCGGCTGCGGGTCAGCGCCACCAGATGGGCCAGCGCTCGACGCACCCTCGGCTCGGTTCGGCCGGTGGTGCGCGCGTGCTGAAGCTGCTGGCGATCCACACCGAACGCGGCGAGCTCGTCGGCAGGCAGGTAGACGCGGCTACGGTCGAGGTCCTCGCCGACGTCACGCAGGAAGTTGGTGAGCTGGAACGCCACGCCCAACCTTGCGGCGAAGGGCGCAGCCTCCTCCCGGCTGGTCCGGATGCCCAGGACGGGCAGCATCAGGAGCCCGATCACCGCGGCCGAGCCGTACATGTAGTGCTCCAGCTGCGTCATGGACCGGTACTCGCGCACCTCGGTCTGCGAGCCGACGGCGTCCATCCGCATGGAGTCGAAGAACGCCCAGAGATGCTGCGGGTCGAGCTGATACCGGGTAGCGGTGTCGCACAGAGCCGGCAGGACTGGATGCCCGGAAGGCTGGCCGCACAGCTCCGCCTTGATGTCGTGCTCGAGTCGAGCCAGTTCGGCGGCACGCTCCGGCCAGGGCCGCGTGTCGGCCATGGAGTCGACGATGTCATCGGCCCAGCGGGCGAAGGCGTACAGCGCATGCACCGCCGGGCGCCGGGCCGGCGGCAGCAGGCGCGTCGCCAGGAAGTAGGTGCGGCCGTGGCGGGCGTTGAGTTCGCGGCAGCGTGCGTAACTGGCTTGCAGGATCGGATCCATGGCTCAGGCGGTCCCGAGGACGCGCTGCGCGGCCAGGCGTCCGGAGATCACCGCGGTGGGCACCCCGACTCCGGGGTTGGTTCCGCAGCCGGCCAGCACCGCGTTGTCCAGCCCGGGCACCAGGTTGCCGCGCCGGAACGGACCGGTCTGGGTCACGGTGTGCGCCGCGGAGAACGGCGTACCCACCGCCATGCCCCGTGCGGCCCAGTCGGCGGGGGTCACCAGCTCGTGCAGGGTGAGGTTCTCCGCGATGCCGGTGTAGCCCCGCCGGTGCAGCACCCCGAGCAGTTCCTCAGCATAGGGGGCACCGAGGGTTTCCCAGTCCAGCGGTGCGGTGCGCAGGTTCGGGCATGGCGCGAGCACGTAACACAGCTCTTGGCCGGTCGGCGCCAAGGTGGGATCGGTCAGGCTGGGCCGGGTGAGCAGCAGCGACGGATCGCTCATCAGCCGCCCCCGACCAGGCCGGTCGCCGGCAATGATCTCGGTGAAGGTCTTACCCCACGCCGCGCCGAAGTCGATGGTGTGATGGGCAGCGTTGGGCCAGGTGGCGGTCACCGCGCGCGGGACCCCACCGTGTAACACCACCGCCGACGGTGCCCAGCGCATTCCCATTCGACGGCGATGCGTATGGCCGAGCAGCTCATCGACCACAGGGAGGTCGGGGGTGAGTACCACGGCGTCACAGCCGATCCGCTCCCCGGCCTCCGTGCATACCGCGCGCACCCGGCCACCACGGCTGTCCAGGGACGCCACGGAGGTGCCCAGCTGCAGGTCGACTCCCGCACCTACTGCCACATCGGCCATGGTCTGCGCGACGACGTGCATGCCCCCCTTGGGGAAGTACACGCCGGCCACGGTGTCCATGTAGGCGATGACTCCGTAGGCCGCTCGGGCTTGCCGCGGAGACACCCCGGCGTAGAGGGCCTGGAAGGTGAACAGCCGTTGCAAGCGCTCATCGTCGATGTAGCTGGCGACCTTGGCGCTCAGGCTGGCCAGGCCGCCGAGGCGGGTGAAGCGGGCCAGGTCCTTGCGGGCGGAAGCCGTGCGCACCATGTCCAGCGGGGAGTCGAAGTTGGCGCCGATGAACCGCCCGATCTCCGCGTCGTACATCTGGGTCAGCCAGCGGCGCAACCGCCGGTAACCCTGGGCGTCCTTGGCGCTCACCTGGCTGCGCACCTCGTGCTCCATGGCGCCGCCGTCGGTGTGCACGCGGATGGTGCTGCCGTCGGCGAACCGCGCGTGGTAAGCCGGATCGAGCCGATGCAAGGTGACGTGTTCGGACAGCGAGGCACCGACCGCGTGCAGCGCTTCGTCCACCAGCCCGGGCATGGTGAGCACGGTGGGACCGGTGTCGATACAGAAGCCGCCCCGAACGCTCAAGCCCATCCGTCCACCCGGGCGTTCGCTACGCTCCAGCAGCGTTACCCGGCGCCCCCCGCCCGCCAGGTGCAGCGCGCAGGAGAGGCCGGCCAGCCCGGCACCGACGACCACGACGTGCTCGACGGGGCCGGGCACCGTGCGCATCAGCGCGCACCGATCGCGCCGAGATCATCGCCGACGACCTCGTCATTCACGACGACGCAGCGCCTTTGGCTTGTGAACGGCAGTGCTACCGCTCTTCTCGCTCCGCACGAGGTACTGCGGCTCGTCACTCGAGGCATCCACCGTGCGTCCCGCCGCCTCGGTGCGCGTGGTCAGCTTCTGCTCGACGATCCCCTCGGCGGTTCCACCATGACTGCTCCACTCGACGCGGTCGCCCTTGCGAAACTCGTCCGTCACTGTTCCTCCCGACGATCGCCGACCGCGCCGCGGGTTCAGCTGACCTTGCCGGCCAGCCCACGCAAAACCTGGCTGGGACGCTGCTGCTCACCCTGCTGCGACCCGAGCACCATAATGATGCCGGTCAAGACCGGGATCGCCCATTGCACGCCCTGTAGTTGTTTCTGCGCGCTGGCCACCTCCGGCGGGGTCTGGGTGGAAGGCGTGGTGGCCGCTTCGGAGTGGGTTTGACCAGCCTGGGCCACCTTCTTGCCGAGCATGCCGCTGTAGGCCGTGGCACCGGCGGCGAGCACGGTGAGCGCGGTCTTCACGGTGGTGTTCGTGCCCACGCCGCTCTGCTTGGCCACTCGGGATCGGTTGGCCAGGATCAGACCGAAGCCTCCCGCCGCGTGAACACCGATTGCGACAGCGTTCACCGGGGCCCACCGCGCCCAGCCTGCGGCGGCGACCCGAGCGCGGTCGGCGGGATCGGCTACATCAGAGGCCGCCCCGTTCAGTCCCACGGCACCCATCAGGGAACCACCGAACCAGGCGGCGCCGCCCAGGTCGTGCATGGCCCGCATGACGGTGTTTCGTTCAGACATTTCGTTACTCCTCAAGTTGTGTTCTTGATGTTGGTGACGTCCTACAGGCGAACAAGATCTTTGATGGTCACCTCGTACTTCGCGAGCAGGCCCTGATCGTCCCTCGTGTCGACTCGCTTGGGCAACTCGGCCGTTGCCTCTTCGACCTGCTGCTCCTGCCCCCGAGCACGGAGCACGTCGATAATCTTGTCTCTGGGAATGTTCATGACACGTGGCCTCCTGCAGCTTGGGCATCGTTGCCCTGGATAGCGAGCTCACGGCTGCGCACGCGCCACACCCGCTCGCGCTCGGTCTTCGACATGCCACCCCAGACGCCGTACGCCTCGTGCACCTCGAGCGCGTGCCGACGGCACCGGGCCAGCACCGGGCAACGCTGGCACATTTTCTTCGCGACAGCCTCACGCTGGATCCGAACAGACGCGCGTTCGCCATCGGGGTTGAAGAACAGGGATGAGTCCACATCACGGCACGCCCCGCGCAACTGCCACTCCCACTCGTCGGCGACCGGCTCGGGAAGTCGGTGTACGTCAGCCATCGTCAGCTCCAGTACTGGTTGACGCGCTGGGTGTGCATGCGCGATGGACTCACCGTAGGCCGCTACGTCAATCGAGTCAATATTTGTTCAAGCCGCAGTTCAAGGTTGATTGCGCCGTAGCAACCGAGTCACGAACGCATCATGGTGAGCGGGTGGCCTGTCGGCAGGCGCGGTGAGAGAAACCCTGGGAGCTGCCGCCGATGGCGCCACGGTGCCCCCTGACGCCAAGCGGCGGAACGGCGGAGCCGAGCGCGCCCCGAGGACCGTGCGGCACGATGGCGCAGTCTCAGCGCTTCCGTGTCGACGTGTGGGCCGTTCGGCGTCCCGCTTTGGGAGCACCCCGCCGTTGTGCTCAGCGCGTCAGTCGAGCACCGATGGGCAGTTTGCATCGGTGTCCCATGACAGCTAGATCACGGCCAGATCCCTATCGTCGCGGTGCCCGCCTGGCCTCCGCCGCCCGACGCCTGGCCCTGTACGCCAGAGACCGCGGGTGCAACCGGCCCGGCTGCGACATGCCTCCACAATGGACAGTCAACTTACTCAGGACCGGCTGCGTAAGGCCCGCGTTTCACAGGTTGTTCAGCGTGCTCGTCATTGATTCCACGGTCTCGTCACCGAGCTTGTCGAACTCCGACTTCAAGAACGGTCCGGCCAGCTTGGCCAGCCCGTGGAACTCGATGTTCGCGCGGTAGGTGACCGTCGAACCGCTGCCCTCGGCCGCGATGGTGATGTCGTCGGTTGATGTCGCGGTCTTGTTCTTCCCGACAAAGGTCAATCGGCCCTCCTCCCACCGGGTGAGCTCGTAGGTCAGCTCGGTCTCCTTGCCCCTGAACTTGGACACGTTGTGCCAGGTCGAACCAACTCGGACCGGTGCGTCATCGCTGCGGGTGCACGAGACGGTGCCCGGGTCCCATTGCTCCGCCCGCGCGAAGTCGCTCAGGTAGTTCACGACCAACTCGGGCGTGGGTACCACCGAGAATGTGCGTTCCACATTGACCACGCTGACTCCTCCAGACGCTTACCGGCCTCCCGACGGGGCCCGGATACGCGTCTCAGTCTGGCCGCCCACGGCAGCCGCTGCTCGGTCGAACACTTCGGCAGGCGCAGACCCGCGACGGCAGGCATGCTGATCGGCGCGTGAAACAGGTCAATCTGCGAGAGGACCACCGGATGAACCGGCAGGACGAACCCGACGAACGGCACAAGCGGCCGCCAGGGTGTTCCGACGCGACGGTCGCTGCCGTCGGGAAGCTGTCCGAGGCGTTGGAGACGGTGGAGCGGGCTCGGGGGCACCTGTACGAGTTTCACCAGCTGATGGGTGGCGCCGATCTGACCTTGGGCGAGGCGGTCGGCGAGCTGCGGGACGCCGGGCACGACGACCAAGCGGACGAGCTGCAACGCGAGCTCGTCGGGCGCAACGTGCTCCCGGGGCGGTGGACGTTCCAGGTGGTCGAAGAGTTTGACGACAACTACTGGTCGGTGTTCCGTGCCCACGAAGCAGCCGTCCGCGACGCCTTGGTGGCCGGACGCAGGCATCTTTTTGAAGCGGAGATGAAGGAAGACCGGCGCAGCGACGGGCACCAGGGACATGATGCGGTTCCGCACTGAGCCGGGTTAGCAGTCGCGCTGGACCTCTCGCGGATCTACCGTGGTGGCGGTGACGACGATCGCAGCGGTGCACGGTGTGCTGCCACCGCACCGCTACGAGCAGGCCGAGCTGACCGAGTTGTTCGCCGGTTTGTGCCTGCCTGCGGGCGGCAGGTCTCTACGGATCGCGCAGCGCTTTCACGAGAACGCCGCCGTCACCAGCCGACACCTGGCCCTGCCGATCGAGCAGTACGCCCAGTTGGACGGGTTCACCGACGCCAACAATGCATTCCTCACCGCCGCCGTCGAACTCGGCGCGCAGGCGGTCACCGGTGCGCTGGCCGAGGCGGGACTGACCCCAGCCGACGTCGACCTACTCATCTCGACCACGGTCACCGGACTTGCTGTGCCCTCGCTCGACGCTCGCATTGCCGCCCGCCTGGGCATGCGCCCGGACGTCAAACGGATGCCGCTGTTCGGGCTGGGCTGCGTCGCCGGAGCAGCGGGTATCGCCCGCCTGCACGACTATCTGCGTGGTGCGCCGGAGGAGGTGGCGGTGCTCGTGTCGGTGGAGCTGTGCTCGCTCACCGTGCAGCGGGCCGACCCGTCGGTCGCGAACATGATCGCATCGGGTTTATTCGGCGACGGAGCCGCCGCTGTGGTGGCGGTAGGCAGCGAGCGGCACGTGGACGGTCCGCGCGTGATCGACACCCGCTCGCACCTGTACCCCGAGACGGCCCGCGCCATGGGCTGGGACATCGGCAGTACCGGGCTGAAGATCGTGCTCGGCGCGGAGGTACCCGAGTTGGTCCAGCTCTATCTGGGCGAGGACGTCCGCGGTTTGCTCGCCGAGCACGACCTCAAGATCACCGACATCGACCGCTGGATCAGCCACCCGGGCGGACCCAAGGTGATCGAAGCCATCCAAGACACGCTCGGGCTCGAGCACTACGACCTGCAGCTCACCTGGGAGTCCCTGGCGCGCATCGGGAACCTGTCTTCCGCCTCGGTGCTGCACGTGTTGAGCGACACCCTGGCCCAGCGCCCGGCCACCACCGGCGCCTGGGGTGTGGTGATGGCGATGGGTCCCGGGTTCTGCGCCGAGCTGGTGCTCATCCAGTGGTGAGCGCCTACGTCGCGCTGGTGCTGGCGGTCGGCGTGGAGCGGCTGGTCGAGCTGGTGGTGGCCAAACGCCACCTGGCCTGGGCGCTGGCCCGTGGTGGCGAGGAACACGGCTTCGGCCACTACCCGGCGATGGTGGTCCTGCACACCGGGTTGCTCGTCGGCTGCCTCGTGGAAGTGCTGGTGGCGCACCGGCCGTTCGAGGCGGTGCTGGGCTGGCCGATGTTCGCCTTGGTGCTCGCCGCGCAGGCGTTGCGGTGGTGGTGCATTCGCACCTTGGGTCCACAGTGGAATACCCGGATCATCGTCGTTCCCGGGCTGGCCCTCGTCGGCGGGGGGCCCTATCGGTTCTTTCGTCACCCGAACTACGTCGCTGTGGTCGTCGAGGGAGTGGGCCTTCCCTTGGTGCACAGCGCGTGGGTCACCGCGTTGGTGTTCACGGTGCTGAACGCCGCACTCCTCACCGTTCGTATTCGGGTCGAGGACCGGGCCCTCGTCGGTGCTTGACGTCCTCGTGGTCGGCGGCGGCCCGGCCGGACTCGTCACTGCGTTGTATGCCGCGCGCGCCGGGCTCGAAGTGGCCGTGGTGGAACGCCGCCGAGGGGTGCTGGACAAGGCGTGCGGGGAGGGGCTGATGCCTGCGGCGCTGCGGGCGTTGGCCGAGCTCGGCGTGGACCCGGATGGCCAGCCGTTCAGCGGCATCACCTATCGGCAAGGAACGGCATCGGCCGTCACCCGTTTCGCCTCCGGCCCAGGCCGAGGAGTGCGCCGCACTACGCTGGACGGGGCGTTGCGCGTGGCGGTGATGGCGGCAGGCATCGACGTACACGAAGGCACGGTCGACCAGGTCGAACAGCACGTCGACCACGTCCGCGCGGCCGGCCTGCGGGCCCGCTACCTCGTCGGGGCCGATGGCCTGCACTCCTCGGTACGCAGCGCGCTGGACGTCACCCGGCCCGCGCGGGTGCAGCGCTGGGGGCTTCGGCGGCACTACGCGCTGGCTCCCTGGACCGACACCGTCGAGGTCACGTGGGCGGCTGCGGGGGAGGCGTACGTGACGCCGGTGGGTCCCGGCACCGTCGGCGTTGCCGTGCTCACCTCCTCGCGAGGTGGACTGGACGCCCAGCTGGCGGGTTTCCCTGCGTTGGCCGAGCGATTGCACGGGGTGACCCGGCTGTCCGCGGACCGGGGCGCGGGCCCGTTGCGCCAGGACGTCCGCAGGCGCGTGGTCGGGCGGGTGCTGCTGGTGGGCGACGCCGCGGGGTACGTCGACGCCATCACCGGTGAGGGCATCGCGGTTGCCATCGCCTCGGCGCGGGTGCTGGTGCAGGCACTGGCGGCGGGCCATCCCGAGCGTTACGAGCGCGAATGGCGCAGGGTGTCGCGGTCCTACCGGGTGATCACCTCGGGGTTGCTGCAGGTCCGTGCCCAGCCCCGGCTTGCGCGCTGCGTGGTCCCGGTGGCGGCCCGGCTGCCCCGGGTCTTCGGGTACGTCGTCGACCAGCTTGCCGGATGAGTCGGCCGCTCAGGCCCGCACCCGCAGATCTGCGGCAGGAAAGGGTGGCCGCTCGTCGAGCCGAACCGACAACCGGCCGGCGAGGCGCCAGGCGCGGGCGGTGAGGTCGCGGTCCTCTTCGGTGACCAAGTTGCCCATCACCCGCAGCGCCACCGTCATCAGGGCGGTGGAACGCATGCCGATCGGGCCGGCGATCGGCAGCAGGCGGGGCAGAGTGAGCAGCCCGGCCAGACGGCGCGCAATGGAGAACGCCGTGCCGTAGTGCGCGCGCAGCAACGCGGGCCACGCCACGGCGAGATCGCGCTGCTCATCGAGCAGCGCCGCCACCAGGCGTCCGGTCTCCAGCCCGTAGTCGATGCCTTCACCGTTGAGCGGGTTCACGCACCCCGCGGCGTCACCGATCAGCGCCCAGTTGGGGCCGGCCACCCCGGAGACCGCGCCGCCCATCGGGAGCAGCGCCGAGGCGACGTGGCGCACCTCGCCGTCCAGCTGCCAGTCGTCGCGGCGAGCCTGTGCGTACAGGTCGACCAAAGCGCGCAAGCGAATGCCGGCCGGACGTTTGGCGGTGGCCAGCGTGCCGACCCCGAGGTTGACCTCGCCGTTGGCCAGGGGGAACACCCAGCCGTAGCCGGAGAGCAGCTCACCATCGGCGCCGCGGAGCTCCAGGTGCGAGGAGATCCATTCGTCGTCGCTGCGCCCCGATCGCACATAGCTGCGGGCGGCCACGCCGTAGGCCGTGTCCTGGTGCCAGGTACGGCCCAGCACCCGTCCCAGGGGTGAGCGCGCACCGTCGGCGACCACCAGCCGGTGACACCGCACCTCGTGGTGCGAACCGTCAGCAAGACGAAACACCACCGCGCTGATTCGATCTCCGTCGCGCACGACGTCGACCGCACGCGCCCCCTGCAGCCCGGTGGCGCCGGAGCTCATTGCCACCGCGCGGATCCGGTCATCCAGCTCGGTGCGCGGAACGGCGCTGCCGCGATCGGGCAGCGAGCCGCCCGGCCATGGCAGCAGCAGCTCCTGTCCGAACCCGGCGGCGCGCAGCCCCCGGTTGGTGCCGTGGGCGTCCACCCACTCGCTGAGGCCGAGCTGCTCCAGCTCGGCGATGGCTCTGGGCGTGAGCCCGTCGCCGCAGGTCTTGTCCCGCGGAAACTGGGCCGCGTCGGCGAGCACCACGTCGTGGCCCGCCCGCGCCACCCATGCTGCGGCCGCCGATCCGGCAGGGCCCGCACCCACGACGAGCACGTCGGTCGTCAGCGGCAGGGCATCAGCATCACGCATCCCGCCAGTATCCTTCCCCGCTGTCGCGGGGGCAGACGCGGCCACGGCGGCCACACGGTGGCTTAGGCAACCCCTACTCCGGGTTGGGCCCTTCGCTCTGCGTACTGTGGCGTGCGTCATGCGGTAGAGGCTCAACCATGCGCAGACCGTCAGGTTCAGTCGCAATCAGGTTCAAACGCAAGCGAAAGGGGCAGGACGCGGTGCTCGCCCCGTACATCCCCCTCGTGGTGATGGCAGTTCTGGCCGGTGCCTTCGCGGTGGGCTCGGTGGCTGTTGCTCCCTACGTGGGCCCCCGACGGTACAACCGGGCCAAGCTGGACGCCTACGAATGTGGCATCGAACCGTCTCCGCAGCCCGTGGTCGGCGGGGGACGGATGCCGGTGGCCTACTACGTCACCGCGATGCTGTTCATCCTGTTCGACATCGAGATGGTGTTCCTCTACCCCTTCGCTGTCACCGCCGACGCCATCGGGCTGTTTGGTCTGGTGGAGATCGTGTTGTTCATCGCCACGGTGGGTATTGCCTACGCCTACGTCTGGCGGCGCGGCGGGCTGGACTGGAACTGATGGGCTGGAGTGCGCATGGGGCTTGAAGAGAAGCTGCCGAACGGAATTCTGCTGGCCAGCGTGGAAAAGCTGGTCAACTGGTCACGCAAGAGCTCGGTGTGGCCGGCCACCTTCGGGCTGGCGTGCTGTGCGATCGAGATGATGACGGTGGGCGGCTCGCGGTATGACCTCGCTCGCTTCGGGATGGAGCGCTTCAGCGCGACCCCGCGTCAGGCCGACCTGATGATCGTGGCCGGGCGGGTCACCAACAAGATGGCCCCGGTGCTGCGCCAGATCTACGACCAGATGCCCGAGCCGCGGTGGGTCATCGCCATGGGCGTGTGCGCGTCCTCCGGCGGCATGTTCAACAACTACGCCGTGGTGCAGGGTGTGGACCACATCGTGCCGGTGGACATCTACCTGCCCGGTTGCCCGCCGCGGCCGGAGATGCTGATCGACGCCATTCTCAAGCTGCACGCGAAAATCATGGACGAGCCGCTCGGCGCGGCCCGGACGGCCCAGCGTCTGGCCAGCGGGGCGCGCACCGAGATGGTGCCGTCCTCGGTGCGCTACGGAAAGACGATCAAGCCGACGGAGGTGGCGCCGTCGTGAGTGAGCAGCACGGGGGGCGCTCCTCCGCCGGGTTCGGCAGCGATCAGGAAGAGGAGTATCACGACCGCGGCGGCCGCGTGGCCGGGCGGGCGCGGGAGGGCAGCTTCGGCATCCGCGGCTCCGGGGACACCTCCGGTTACGGCGGACTCAGATTGCCTGCCTACGCTCCGCTTGCTGCCCAACGACCCTTCCGCGGCTGGTTCGACCAGGTCACCGATGATCTGCTGGCCGGTTTGGCTGCGCAGGAGGTGGACGACGCCATCGCGCAGGTGGTCATCGACCGCGGCGAGATCACCTACTACCTGCGGACCGAGACCGTGCGCGAGGTGTGCCAGGTGCTCCGCGACGACCCCGCGCTGCGGTTCGAGCTGTGCAGCTCAGTGTCCGGGGTGGACTACGGCTTCGCGGGCAGTGGGCCGGACGGCGATGTGCCGCTACCGCAGCGCCTGCACGTCGTCTACCACCTCACCTCGATGACCTACCGGCACCGTATCCGCCTGGAGGTCGCCATGGATGTCCCCGGCGCCGGCGGAATGAACGACTACCCGCACGTGCCCAGTGTCGTGCCGGTTTACCCCACTGCGGACTGGCAGGAGCGTGAGGTCTGGGACATGTTCGGCATCGTCTTCGACGGCCATCCCGGCCTCACCCGCATCCTGATGCCCGACGACTGGGCCGGTCACCCCCAGCGCAAGGACTACCCGCTGGGCGGCATCCCGATCGAGTACAAAGGTGCGGAGATCCCGCCACCGGAGCAGCGGAGGGCGTACTCATGAGCGACGAGAGCACCCCGCAATCCGGGGATGCCGTTACCCCCGACGAATCCACGCGGCTGGCCACCGAGGGGACGGCGCCCGACGCCGGTTCGGCCAGTGAGCCCGCCGCCGGGCAGAAGTTCACGGACCCGGAGTCAGCGGCGCCCCAGGGTTCGGCGTCCGGCGCGATCAGAGCGGATCCGAACCCTGCAGCCGAGCGGCAGACCACCGAAGGGCGCATCTACACCGTCACCGGCGGCGACTGGGACACCTTCACCGACTCACTCGGTGCGGACGCGCGGTCGGATGACCCGGCCACCGATGAGCGCATCATCATCAACATGGGCCCGCAGCACCCCTCCACCCACGGCGTACTGCGGCTGGTGCTCGAGCTCGAGGGCGAGACGGTCACTCAGCTACGCTCGGTGATCGGCTACCTGCACACCGGTATCGAGAAGAACGTCGAGGCCCGCACCTGGACCCAGGGCGTCACGTTCGTCACCCGGATGGACTACCTGGGACCGTTGTTCAACGAGACGGCCTACTGCCTCGCGGTGGAGAAGCTGCTCGGCATCGGGGCGCCCGCGCGGGCCCAAGCGATGCGCGTGCTGCTGATGGAGCTCAACCGGATTTCCTCGCACCTGGTCTACCTCGCCACCGGGGGTATGGAGCTGGGCTCGTCCACCGCGATGACCTTCGGGTTCCGCGAGCGGGAAACGGTGTTGCACCTGCTGGAGGAGCTCACCGGGCTGCGGATGAACCACGCCTTCATCCGGCCAGGGGGAGTGGCGCGGGACTTTGCTCCCGGATTCGAGAAGCTTGTCGCCGACTTCCTCGTCGAGATGCGCAAGCGGCTGCCCGAATACGACACACTGCTCACCGGCCAACCCATCTGGCGTAATCGCTTGCAAGGCGTCGGCTACCTGCCCTTGGACGGCTGCATGGCGCTGGGTATCACCGGCCCGGTACTGCGCTCGGCCGGCCTCGCCTGGGACCTGCGCAAGATTGAGCCCTACTGCGGGTACGAGAACTACGAGTTCGAGGTGCCGACCGCGACGGAGGCGGACTGCTTCGCGCGGTATCTGTTGCGCGTCGCGGAAATGCACGAGAGCCTGAAGATCATCGAGCAGTGCGTGTCGCGGCTGAGCGAGCTGCGGAACACCCCGGTGATGGTGGCGGACAAGAAGATCGCCTGGCCGGCGCAGCTGTCCGTGGGTAGCGACGGGCTGGGCAACTCCCTCGAGCACGTCCGCAAGATCATGGGCCAGTCGATGGAGTCGCTGATCCATCACTTCAAGCTGGTCACCGAGGGATTCAAGGTGCCAGCGGGCCAGGTCTACAGCGCCATCGAGTCCCCGCGTGGCGAGCTGGGGGTGCACCTGGTCTCCGACGGTGGTACCCGACCACTGCGGGCGCACGTGCGGGAGCCCAGCTTCGTGAACCTGCAGGCTATGCCCGCGATGAGCGAGGGCGGCCTGGTGGCCGACGTCATCGCCGCGGTGGCCTCGCTTGACCCGGTGATGGGAGGTGTCGACAGATGACGAGCTCGATGTCCGCAGATGCCTTCAACGAGCAGACGCGCGAGCGCGCTCAGGCCATCATCGCCCGGTACCCACAGGCGCGATCGGCGCTGCTGCCCATGCTGCACCTCGTGCAGAGCGTGCAGGGCTACGTCAGTCAGGAGGGCATCACCTTCTGCGCTTCGCAGCTGGACCTCACGGCGGCAGAGGTGAGTGCGGTGGCGACGTTTTACACCATGTACAAGCGCCGCCCGTGTGGTGAGCACCTGGTCAGCGTGTGTACCAACACCCTGTGCGCCGTGCTTGGCGGCGATGAGATCTACCGTGCGCTGCAGTCCGAGCTCGGTGCGGATGGTGCTCCGCTCGCCCAGAACGAGACCACCGGAGCGCCAGGGGAGCCTGGGTCGATCACCCTGGAACACGCCGAGTGCCTCGCCGCCTGCGACCTCGGCCCGGTACTGCAGGTGAACTACGAGTACTACGACAACCAGAGCACGGCCTCGGCCCTGGAGTTGGTCGGTGAGCTGCGGGCCGGACGGCGTCCGGCACCCACCCGGGGCGCTCCGCTGAGCAGTTTTCGCGACGCGGAGCGCGAGCTCGCCGGCTTCTTCGACGAGAACGCGGGAGCGGACGACCCGTCCGCGGCAGCGGAGACCCTGCGTGGTGTGGTGATGGCCAACGAGAACGGTTGGCAGGCGCCCGCGATGCCCGCAGACGCCACCGAGATCCATTCCCCGGCCCCCGGTTGCGGAGAAGAAGTAGTCATGACTGATCCCATCACTCCGGTGCTCACCAAGCGGTGGTCCTCGCCGGGATCCTGGACGCTGAAGACCTACAGCCAGCTGGAGGGCTACACGGCGCTGCGCACCGCACTCGCCGCGCAACCCGATCAGCTGATCGACCTGGTGAAGGCGTCGGGGCTGCGCGGGCGTGGCGGAGCGGGGTTTCCCACTGGCATGAAGTGGGGCTTCATCCCGCAGGCCAAACCCGGCGAGACAGCCGGTCCAGGCGCCAAGCCCAAGTACCTGGTGATCAACGCCGACGAGGGCGAGCCGGGTACCTGCAAGGACATCCCGCTGATGATGGCCGACCCGCACTCGCTCATCGAGGGCGCCATCATCACCTGCTACGCCATCCGCGCGCACTTCTGCGCCATCTACGTCCGTGGCGAGGCGCTGCACTGCATGCGCCGCCTGCAGCACGCGGTGAACGAGGCCCGCGCGGCTGGCTACCTGGGCCCGAACATTCTCGGCTCGGGCTTCGACCTCGAGATCGTGATCCACGCCGGGGCGGGGGCCTACATCTGCGGCGAGGAGACGGCGCTGCTGGACTCGCTGGAGGGCCGTCGTGGCCAGCCTCGCCTCAAGCCGCCGTTCCCGGCCACCTCGGGGCTCTACGCCAGCCCCACGGTGGTCAACAACGTAGAGACCATTGCCACCGTTCCGTTCATCGTCAATGGAGGCAGCGACTGGTTCCGCAGCATGGGCCGGGAGAAGTCGCCGGGGCCGAAGATCTACTCCTTGTCCGGACACATTGAGCGGCCGGGCCAGTACGAGGTCCCGATGGGCACCACGCTGCGCCAGCTCCTCGAGCTGGCCGGTGGGATGAAGGACGGCATCCCGCTGAAGTTCTGGACGCCCGGCGGCTCGTCGACGCCACTGCTCACCGCCGAGCACATGGACGCCCCGCTGGATTTCGAGGGCATGGTGGAGGTCGGCACCATTCTCGGCACCACGGCGGTGCAGGTGTTCAACGAGACGGTCAGCGTCCCGTGGGCGGTGATGAAGTGGACCGAGTTCTACAAGCACGAGAGCTGCGGCAAGTGCACCCCGTGCCGCGAGGGCACCTACTGGTTGACGCTGGTGCTGCAACGCATGGTGGCCGGTAAGGGCACCGTCGAGGACATCGACACGCTGCTCGACATCTGCGACAACATCTTCGGGCGCAGCTTCTGTGCGCTCGCGGACGGGGCGGTGAGCCCGATCGTCAGCGGCATCAAGTACTTCCGGCAGGAGTTCCTCGATTTGTGCGCGAACCAACCCGAGGCAGCGCCGCGTCAGGCCGAGCTGGCAGGGGCAGCCCGATGACCGTCGCACCGGAGAAGCCCCCGGTCGAGGAACGGCCCGTGCCTGAGGGTCACGTTCGGCTCGTCATCGACGGGGTGGAGATCGACGCCCCCAAGGGTGAGCTGATCATCCGCACCTGTGAGCGCCTGGGCATCATCGTGCCGCGCTTCTGCGACCACCCCCTGCTGGAGCCGGCCGGGGCGTGCCGGCAGTGCCTGGTGGAGGTGGAGATGGGCGGTCGGCCCATGCCGAAGCCGCAGGCCTCCTGCACCATGACCGTGGCCGACGGCATGGTGGTGCGCACCCAGCACAGCTCCCCGGTGGCCACCAAGGCGCAGGCCGGCATCATGGAGATGCTGCTGATCAACCACCCCTTGGACTGTCCCGTCTGCGACAAGGGCGGCGAGTGCCCGCTGCAGAACCAGGCCATGTCCAGTGGCCGAGCCGATTCGCGGTTCCTGGAGTCCAAGCGCACGTTCCCCAAGCCGATCGCCATCTCCACGCAGGTACTCCTGGACCGCGAGCGCTGCGTGCTGTGCCAGCGGTGCACCCGCTTCTCCGAGCAGATCGCCGGCGACCCGTTCATCGACCTGCTGGAGCGCGGCGCGGTGCAGCAGATCGGGATCGCCGACGGCAAGCCGTTCCACAGCTACTTCTCCGGCAACACCATCCAGATCTGCCCCGTCGGCGCGCTCACCAGCGCCGCCTACCGCTTCCGTTCCCGACCGTTCGACCTCATGTCCACTCCGGGCATCTGTGAGCACTGCGCCTCGGGATGTGCCCAACGCACCGACTGGCGCCGTGGCACCGTGCAACGCCGTCTGGCCGGGGCCGACCCCGAGGTGAACGAGGAGTGGAACTGCGACAAGGGCCGCTTCGCCTTCGGCTACCTCACCGACGACCAGCGGATCACCCGCCCGCAGGTGCGGGGTGCGGACGGCCAGCTGCACGAGGCCTCCTGGACCGACGCACTGCGAGCTGCCGCGGACGGGCTGTTGAGCGCGCGGGCTAACGGGGGGGTCGGCACGCTCACCGGGGGCCGGCTCACCACCGAGGATGCCTACGCCTACGCCAAGTTCGCCCGCATCGCGCTGCGTAGCAACGACATCGACTTCCGCGCCCGCCAGCACTCGGCCGAGGAGCTCGCGTTCCTCGGCTCATCGGTGATGGGCAGTACGCCGGCCACCGGCGGCGTGACCTACGCAGCACTGGAGACCGCCCCGACGGTGCTGTGCGTGGCCTTCGAGCCGGAGGAGGAGTCGCCCATCGTCTTGCTGCGGCTGCGTAAGGCCGTGCGGCACCACAACACCCGGGTCCTGCACCTGTCTTCGTGGAGCAGCCCCGCCGTGCTCAAAACCGGTGGCCACCTGCTGCCCGTCGCCCCCGGGGACGAGGCCGCGGCGCTGGGCCGGCTGGACACCGAGGTGGTAAGTGCGCTCTCCGCGCCGGGCGCGGTGATCTTGGTCGGCGAACGTGCCGCCGCCGTACCAGGGCTGCTCTCCGCGAGCACGGCATTGGCCGAACAGACCGGAGCAAGGCTGGCATGGGTGCCGCGGCGAGCCGGGGAACGCGGCGCGCTGCACGCCGGCGCTGCGCCCACCCTCTTGCCGGGTGGACGGGCCGTCACCGACCCAGGCGCTCGATCCGCGCTCGAGCAGGCCTGGCGCCTGCCCACGGGCGCGCTGCCGGCCGAGGCCGGACGGGACACGAACGCCATGCTGAACGCTGCCGCCTCCGGGGCACTCACCGGGCTGCTCATCGGCGGTGTCGAGCTCACCGACCTGCCCGATCCCGACCTGGCCCGTCGCGCCGTGGCCGCCGCCGAATTCGTGGTCAGCCTGGAGCTGCGGCACAGCGAGGTGACGGCGCAGGCCGACGTGGTTCTGCCCGTCGCCGCCGCAGTGCACAAGTCCGGCAGTTACCTCAACTGGGAGGGCCGCGTCCGCTCCTTCGAGACCACAGTGGACGGCAGCACCGCGCTGGCCGACTGCCGGGTGCTGGACACCTTGGCCGTGGAGATGGACGTCGACCTGTTCACCCAGACTCCGGCCGCTGCCGCAGGCGAGCTCGCCCGCCTGGGCACCGTGTCGACCGCCTCCGCCCCGCCAGCGGTGACCGCAGGCGTTGCCCAGCGTCCGGGTGCCGGACAGGCGGTGCTCGCCACCTGGCGTCAGCTGCTCGACGACGGCGCCCTGCAAGCGAACGAGCAGGCGTTGGCCGGAACCAGGCGCCCGCCGCTTGTCCGGATGTCCCCGGCGACCGCCGAGCGCCTCGGCGTGCACGAGGGACAGACCGTGGCCCTGGCCACCGAGTACGGTGCCGTCACCCTGCCGGTCGCGTTGGGCAACGTGGTCGAGGGTGTGGTGTGGGTGCCGGGTGGCTGCGGGCTCGACGCCGCCCACGGTGAGCTGGTCACCGTTGCGGCAGCAACATCAGTAGCCACCGTTGCGGCAGCAACATCAGCAGCCCCCGTTGCGGCAGCACCAGGAGGTGTGGCATGACACTCGCTGCTGGCTCGGTCACTCCGGGCACCGAGGTACTGCTCGACGACCCCATCTGGCTGGTCATCATCAAGGTGCTCGGCGTGTTCGTCCTGCTGCTGGTGATGACGCTGCTGATGATTTGGTGGGAGCGCCGGATGATCGGACGGATGCAGAACCGGTACGGGCCTAACCGGACCGGCAAGTTCGGTCTACTGCAGTCCCTGGCCGACGGTCTGAAGCTGGCGTTCAAGGAAGACATCCGCCCGGTGTTGGCAGACAAGTGGGTCTACTTCTTGGCGCCAGTGATCTCGACTATTCCTGCCTTCGTCGCGTTCTCGGTCATCCCGCTGGGTGGGCAGGTCTCCATCTTCGGCCAGCAGACCCTGTTGCAGGTCACCGACTTGCCGGTGGGTGTCCTCGTGGTGTTGGCCGCGTCCTCGGTGGGTGTCTACGGCATTGTGCTGGCCGGGTGGTCCTCCGGTTCGCCGTACCCCCTGCTCGGGGCGTTGCGTTCCGCCGCGCAGGTCATCTCCTACGAGATCGCCATGGGGTTGGCGATCGTCGCCGTCGTGCTCTACACCGGCTCGTTGTCCACCGCAGCCATTGTCGACGCGCAGCAGAGTCGCTGGTTCGTGTTGGTGCTGCTGGGTAGCTTCGTCGTCTACATCGTGTCGATGGTCGGGGAGACCAACCGCGCGCCGTTCGACCTCGCCGAGGCGGAAAGCGAGCTGGTCGGCGGCTTCCACACCGAGTACTCCTCGCTGAAGTTCGCGCTGTTCTTCTTGTCCGAGTACATCAACATGGTCACCGTCTCGGCGCTGGCCACCACGATGTTCCTGGGCGGATGGCGTGCGCCGTGGCCGCTGTCGGCCATCGACCACGGCGTGCTCAACACCGGCTGGTGGCCGCTGCTGTGGTTCCTGATCAAGACGATCCTTTTCCTGTTCTTTTTCATCTGGCTGCGCGGTGCGCTGCCCCGGTTCCGCTACGACCAGTTCATGGCCTTGGGCTGGAAGGTTTTGGTGCCCTTCAGCCTGCTGTGGATCGTGGCCGTGGCCACGGTGCGGGCACTGCAGCGCAGCAACGGCATCTCGGCGCCGCAGGTGTTGATCATCGTCGGCGTGGTGCTGGTGGTGCTGCTGGCGATTGCCTTCCTGGTGCCCGACAGAGGGGTGGCGGAGGAGCAGGAAGCCATTCCGCTGGCCGGCTCTTACCCGGTACCGCCCCTGGACCTGGTGGTTCCTGCCCTGCCGGAACGACAGGGGACAGCGCAGTTGCCGAGTGGCGAGTCCGGCGCAACCACGGCGGCTTCGACCACCACGTCTCCAAGCACCATGCCCTCGACCACCATGCCCTCGACCACCATGCCCTCGACCACCACGACGAAACTGCGGGACAAACGCGAACTCAGAAAGGATGGCCGTGATGGGTCTGCTTGATCCGGTCAAGGGCTTCGGCCTCACTTTCGCGACCATGTTCACCAAGGCGGCGACGGAGCAGTATCCGGAAGAGGTGAAGATTCCGGCCAAGGGCTTCCACGGTCGCCACCAGCTCAACCGGCACCCCGACGGCCTGGAGAAGTGCGTCGGCTGCGAGCTGTGTGCCTGGGCGTGCCCGGCGGATGCCATCTTCGTCGAGGGCGGTGACAACACCGAGGACGCTCGATACTCGCCTGGGGAGCGGTTCGGTAAGGACTACCAGATCAACTACCTGCGGTGCATCGGGTGCGGGCTGTGTGTCGAGGCCTGCCCGACCAGGGCACTGACCATGACGGCCGTGTACGAGACCGCCGATGACAATCGGCAATCGCTGATCTATACAAAGGAAGACCTGTTGGCGCCGCTGCTGGAAGGCATGGAGCAGCCCCCGCACCCCATGCGCCTCGGCGAAGATGAGCAGGACTACTACGTCGACGGCCCTCGGCTGGCTCGTCTCCCGGCCGACGGTGAGGCCACCGTGCGCGGGCCAGGAACGGGTGTGGCGTGATGGGGACGTCCGTGCTGCTGGCGCAGGCGGTCACCGATCATGTCGGCGGCACCGTGAGTACCGGGGAGGCGGTGACCTTCTGGATCCTCGGACCACTGGCGCTCGCCGGTGCGTTGGGCATGGTGCTGGCCCGCAACGCGGTGCACTCGGCGTTGTTCCTGGTGCTGAGCATGCTGAGTCTCGGCGTGCTCTACATGGTGCAGCAGGCGCCCTTTCTCGGCTTCGTGCAGATCATCGTCTACACCGGCGCGATCATGATGCTGTTCCTGTTCGTGCTCATGCTCGTCGGTCGAGACTCCTCGGACTCGGTGGTGGAGGTGCTGCGTGGGCAGCGCCTGGCCGGCATCGCGCTAGGGCTGGGTTTCGCGGTACTGGTGGCGGCCGCGCTCGCCCGCGCGTTCACCCAGGTGCGCCCGGCCGGGCTGCAGCAGGTCAACGACGCCAAAGGAGGCAACGTCGGCCAGATCGGCACCCTGCTGTTCACCGACTACCTGTTCCCCTTCGAACTGACCTCCGCGCTGCTGATCACCGCAGCGTTGGGGGCCATGGTGCTGGCCTTCGCCGGTAGAGGACGTGAGGCCAAGTCCAGCCAACGCGAGCGGGTGCTCGCCCGGCTGGGGGGTAAGCGCATCTCCCCACTGCCCGGCCCTGGTGTGTTCGCCACCGCCAACTCGGTGGCCACTCCGGCGCTGCTGCCGGACGGCTCGGTGGCCCCGGAGTCGTTGTCCGCGCTGGTGGAAGCCACCGCGGACGCACGGCTGCGCCAGCGGCGCGAGGAGAGCGACGCTGTGGGGGCCCGAGCGCTCACCCGTCCGACCGCCGATGCCAAGGAGGGCGTGTGACCCCCACCTACTACCTGCTGCTCTCGGCGTTGTTGTTCGCCATCGGCGCGGTCGGGGTGCTCGTGCGCCGCAACGCCATCGTGGTGTTCATGTGTGTCGAGCTGATGCTCAACGCGGTGAACCTGACGTTGGTCACCTTCTCGCGCATCAACGGCGACCTGCAGGGCCAGTTGATGGCGTTCTTCGTCATGGTGGTGGCAGCAGCGGAGGTGGTCGTCGGACTGGCGATCATCATGGCAATTTTTCGTTCCCGTCGATCGGCCTCGGTCGATGACGCCAACTTGCTCAAGTACTGACAGGGGCCTCGACGGATGACAGGGACCATGGGCGACTTCGGCGTGCTCGCGGCCGGTGACGGCGCAGCGCCCGGCGCGCTGCAGACCGGTGTCTTGCAAAACACTGCGTGGCTGCTCGTACTGCTTCCCGCACTGGGCGCGGCGATCCTGCTGCTCGGTGGCCGGCGTACCGACCGGTGGGGCCACTGGTTGGGTTGCGGCACCGTGCTGGCCGCCTTCGCCTACGCATTGGCGCTGTTCGCCGACGCCGGCAACCACCGCAGCGTCAATGACGTCGGCCTGTTCGACTGGATGAGTGTCGGCAACTTTCACCTCGCCTTCGGCATGCGGATCGATCCGCTCTCCCTCACGTTCGTGCTGCTGATTACCGGGGTCGGCTTCCTGATTCACTTGTATTCTGTCGGCTACCTGGCTCACGACGGCGGGCGGCGTCGTTTTTTCGCCTACCTCACCCTCTTCGTCGCTGCCATGCTGGTGCTGGTCCTCGGCGACAGCTTCGTCACCCTGTATCTGGGCTGGGAGGGGGTGGGTCTGGCGTCTTACCTACTCATCGGCTGGTACCAGGATCGCCCGGCAGCGGCGACGGCGGCCAAGAAAGCGTTCTTGATGAACCGGGTCGGTGACGTCGGGCTGGCCCTGGGGATCTTCCTGCTGTGGACCAAGCTCGGCACCGTCACCTTTGCCGGGGTCTTCGCCGAGCGCGGTGGCATCGCCGACCTCGCGCGCACCAGCCCAGGCACTGTGCTGGCGATCTGCCTGCTGCTGCTGCTCGGCGCCTGCGGCAAGTCCGGGCAGTTCCCGCTGCAGGCGTGGCTACCCGACGCCATGGAGGGTCCCACGCCGGTATCCGCGCTCATCCACGCCGCTACCATGGTTACTGCCGGGGTATACCTCATCGCGCGGGCTAATCCGATCTTCAACGAGAGCGACACCGGTCGCCTCGTCGTCATGATCATCGGGGCGGTGACGGTGCTCATCGGGTGCATCGCGGGCTGCGCCTACGACGACATCAAAAAGGTTCTCGCGTACTCCACGGTCAGCCAGATCGGCTACATGTTCCTAGCCGTAGGTCTCGGTCCCGCCGGTTACGCACTGGCCATCGCCCATCTGCTGGCCCACGGCTTCTTCAAGGCCGGACTGTTCCTCGGCGCCGGCTCGATCATGCATGCGATGGACGACGAGATCGACATGCGGCGCTTCGGGGGCCTGTGGCGGAGGCTGCCGATCACCTTCGCGACCTTCGGGTTGGCCTACTTGGCGATCATCGGCTTCCCGTTCCTGTCGGGTTACTTCACCAAGGACGCCATCATCGAGGCGGCCTTCTCCCAAAGTGGTTGGCAGGGATGGGTGTTCGGAATAACGGCCGTCCTCGGTGCGGCGCTGACCGCGTTCTACATGACCCGGCTGATGCTGATGACCTTCTTCGGCGAACGCCGCTGGGAAGATCTGCGCACCGCAGCGGGGGAGCGGTTCCATCCGCACGAGGCGCCGGGCACCATGACCGTCCCGATGATCGTGCTCGCGTTCGGTTCGGTCGCGGCGGGCTTCCTACTGACCCACGGTGATCGCCTCGCCGGTTGGCTCACCCCGTCGGTGGGGGAGCTCGTCGAGCACCACGATCGGGCCCCGATCTCGGTCGGGCTGATCGGTCTGCTCACCTTGCTGCTCTCCGCGTTTGGCGTCCTGGTCGCGTGGTTGCTGGTGGGCCGCAGCGCGGTACCCGTCGAGCGGCCGCGGCCCGTGTCGATGCCGGTGGCCGCCGCGCGCACGGGTCTGTACGCCGACGCCGTGAACGAGGCGCTGATCGCCCGTCCGGGAACATGGTTGACCCGAGCGTTGGTATTCGTCGACAACCGCGGAGTGGACGGGGTTGTTACTGGCAGTGCTGCCCTGCTCGGCGGCTCGTCCGCACGCTCACGCAAGCTGCAGACCGGATTTGTCCGTAGCTACGCCTTGGGGATGCTGGGAGGAACGGTGCTCATCGTCGCCGCGATGTTGCTGGTGAGCACGTCATGAGCTCTCCGGCGCTGTTGTTGGTTCTGCTGTTGTTGCCCCTGGTCGGGGGCGGCGCTGTGCTGGCGGTCGGCCGCGCCGCAGGTGACAATGCGGCCAAGCTGACCGCTCTCGGGATTTCGTTGCTCGAGCTGGTTTTAGCCGCCGTCGTGTGGGCGGGGTACTCCGCCAGCAAGGCCAGCAGCGGCACCCGGCTGCAGCTGACCCTGTCCACGGACTGGATTCGCAGCTTCGGCGTCCATTTTGCGCTGGGGGTCGATGGCATCGCGTTGGTGATGGTCGCGCTCGTCGGCGTGCTGGTGCCGGTGGTGCTGCTGGCGTCCTGGACGCACGGCGCCGCGGAGGGCGAGTTGCCCGAGGGGCGAACGTTTGCCGGCTACTTCGCCATGGTGCTGGTGATGGAGACGTTCATGATGGGCGTCTTCCTCGCCACCGACGTTTTCCTGTTCTACGTGCTGTTCGAAGGCATGCTGGTGCCGATGTACTTCCTCATCGGACGCTGGGGCGGCCCCCGTAGGCAGTACGCCGCGATGAAATTCTTCCTGTACTCACTGCTCGGCGGCCTGGTGATGCTGGCCTCGTTGATCGGGCTGTATTTCGAGTCGGTGAAGATCCGCGGCACCGGCACGTTCGACTGGCGGGAGCTGGTGGCGATCGCACCGCAAATTCCGCACACCACGCAGATCTGGCTGTTCCTCGGTTTTTTCCTGGCCTTCGCCATCAAGGCGCCGCTGGTGCCGCTACACACCTGGCTGCCCGACGCCGGCGCGGAGGCACCCATCGGCTCGGCGGTGCTGCTGGTGGGTGTGCTGGACAAGGTCGGTACGTTCGGATTCCTGCGCTACTGCTTGCCGCTGTTTCCCTCGGCCAGCCGCACCCTGGCGCCGTTGGTGCTGGTCCTGGCCGTGCTGGGCGTGCTCTACGGCGCGCTGGTGGCGGTGGGGCAGAGTGACCTGAAGCGCTGGGTGTCCTACACCTCGATTGCCCACTTCGGGTTCATCGCGGTGGGCGTCTTCGCCTTCACCAAGCAGTCGGGTACGGGCGCGGTGCTCTACATGGTCAACCACGGCATCGCGACCGGTCTGCTGTTCGTGGTGGTCGGCATGATCATCGCCCGCGGCGGTACCCGCAAGATCGGCGACTACCACGGCATGGCCAAGGCGACGCCAGTGCTGGGTGGGCTGTTCCTGCTCGCGGTGCTGTGTGCGCTGGCGTTGCCGGGCACCAACTCGTTCGTCTCGGAGTTCCTCGTGCTGCTGGGCTCTTTCCCGACCCAGCCGGTCTACACGATCCTGGCCACGGTGGGCATCATCTTCGCTGCGTTGTACTCGCTGTGGATCTACCAACGGGTGATGCAGGGGCCCACCGGCGGCACCGGCATAGAACGCGCCCGCGAGCGCGGACGGCTGCGTGACGTCACCAAGCTCGAGGTGGCGGTGGTGGCACCGCTGGTGGTGCTGATCCTGTTCCTCGGGTTCTATCCGAAACCCGTGCTCGACGTGATCACCCCGTCGGTGAGCGCCACGCTCACCGAGCTGGGGGTCGCGCCCGAGGCCGTTCCCGCGGCCGTCCAGGGAGGCTTGCGCTGATGGTTCCTCACCTGCTCACCACCACCCTGCTCGCCCAGGACGGCATGGTTTCCGCGCCTTCGGTGGCCTACGGCGCCTTGAGCCCGATGTTGGTGCTGCTCGCCGCGGCCTGCCTCGGGGTACTCGTGGAGGCCTTCGTGCCGCGCAGCTCTCGGTGGGCCGCGCAGGTCGGACTCACTTTGCTGGCTCTGCTGGTGGCCGGGGTCGTGCTTGCGCTGTATGCCTCGGACACTGGCCGCGTCGACATGTCCACGGTGGCGGGCACGCTGGCGATCGACCGGCCGACGTTGTTCCTCTGGGGCACCTTGCTGGTGCTGGCCGCGGCCTCGGTGCTGCTGATCGCCGACCGCTCCGTGGAGCCCGGTGGGGCGTTCTTGTCCGATACCACCGCCGGGACCGTGCTGAGCCGGGTGCAGGCCGGAGCCCGCTCCACGCACACGGAGGTCTTCCCGCTCACGTTGTTCTCCGTCGGCGGGATGATGGCGTTTGTCGCCGCGAACGATCTGCTGACCATGTTCGTGGCCCTTGAGGTGTTGTCACTGCCGCTGTATCTGCTGGCCGGTCTGGCCCGCCGCAGGCAGCTGCTGTCCCAAGAGGCGTCGCTGAAGTACTTCCTGCTCGGCGCGTTCGCGTCGGCGATCTTCCTGTATGGGCTCGCGCTGCTCTACGGCTATGCCGGCTCAGTGCGGCTGGCCGACATCGCCAAGGCGGCCTCGGGCACCGATCGCTCGGACACCCTGCTGTTCGCAGGCCTCGGCCTGTTGCTCGTCGGGCTGTGCTTCAAGGCCAGCATCGGCCCGTTCCACACCTGGACCCCCGACGTCTACCAGGGTGCACCCACGCCGGTGACCGCACTCATGGCCGCCTGCACCAAGGTCGCCGCCTTCGGTGCGCTGCTGCGCGTGCTCACCGTGGCGTTCGAGGGCACGCGGTGGGACTGGCGACCGGTGATGTGGGCGGTCGCGATCGCTTCCATGGTGATCGGCACCATCGTCGGCATCGTCCAGACGGACATGAAGCGGATGATCGCCTATTCCTCCGTGGCCCATGCCGGCTTCATCCTCGTCGGAGCCATCGCCATCACCCCGGCGGGCCTTTCCGCCAGCCTGTTCTACCTCCTGGCCTACGGCCTCACCGTGGTCGCGGCGTTCGGTGTGGTGTCGCTGGTGCGTGACTCGCGGGGTGAGTCGGGGCACCTGTCACAGTGGAGTGGGCTCGGCAAGCGTTCGCCCGTCGTGGCCGGGGTGTTCGCCTTCCTGATGCTGTCCCTGGCGGGCATTCCGCTCACCGCAGGGTTCATCGCCAAGTTCGCGGTGTTCTCCGCGGGTCTGCAGGACGGAATGGCGCCGTTGGTGATCGTCGGTGTGCTGATGAGTGCCGTCGCGGCCTTCTTCTACCTCCGCGTGATCGTGCTGATGTTCTTCAGCGAGCCCGCGGCGGACGGGCCGACCGTGACGGTGCCGGGAGTATTCACTACCGTTGCCATCAGCATCGGCTTCCTCGGGACGGTTCTGCTGGGCATCGTACCGGGGCCGGTGCTCGACCTGTCGGCTGTTCACTCGTTCTTGAGCAGCTTCCCGTCCTGATCGAGGCACCCGGAGAGAAGAGACGCAGAGAAGTTGGACGCTGTGAGAACGTCTGAGCAGGGGCCCGCCACCGCGCACCGGGTTGCCGGCGTCGATCTCGGTGACGCCGAGCTGGCCGCGTCCGTGCAACAGGGCCTGGACGCCGTCGAGGAGCTGCTCCGCGCCGAGCTCAGCGCCGGCGAGCTGTTCGTCAGCGAGACCGCACTGCACCTGGTGCAGGCCGGCGGCAAGCGGTTTCGCCCGTTGTTCACCATGCTCGCCGCGCAACTCGGACCGACGCCCGACTCGGCGGGGGTGGTCCGGGCGGCCGCGGTGGTGGAGCTGATCCACCTGGCCACGCTGTACCACGACGACGTGATGGACGAGGCGACGATGCGTCGCGGGGCAGTCAGCGCCAACGCGCGCTGGGACAACAGCATTGCCATCCTCACCGGCGACTACCTGTTTGCGCAGGCCTCCCGCTTGGTGGCCGAGCTCGGTCCGGACGCGGTACGCATCATCGCGGAGACCTTCGCCGAGCTGGTCACCGGACAGATGCGGGAGACCGTGGGAGTGCAGGACGGTCAAGACGCCGTACAGCACTACCTACAGGTCGTCGCGGAGAAGACCGGATCGTTGATCGCCACCTGCGGACGCTACGGCGCAATGTTCTCCGGCGCGGACGCCGCGCAGGTGCAGCGGCTGCGCCGCCTCGGGGACGCGGTGGGCACGGCGTTCCAGATCTCCGACGACATCATCGACATCTCCTCCGCGGCCGCGGAGTCCGGCAAGACCCCGGGCACCGACCTGCGCGAAGGGGTACACACGCTGCCGGTGCTGCACGCCCTCAACGATGCCGGAGCCGATGCCGACCGGCTGCGGGTGCTGTTGGCCGGGCCGGTCACCGCCGATGCAGACCTGAGCGAGGCGCTGGAGCTGCTGGAGCGCTCGGCAGGTTTGGCCACCGCCAAGGCCACGCTGGCCGGATACGCCGAGGACGCGCACACCGAGCTCGCCGCGCTGCCCGACGGTCCGGCCAACACCGCCCTGCAGCGCCTGGTCGACTACACCGTGGCACGCACGGGCTGAGGCCAGCACACTGTGGAGGGCAACGGTGCAGGCACCGTCTGGGCCATCAGCGACCTGCATGTCGGCCACGCCGACAACCGGACCATCCTGCAGAGCCTGCGGGCCGTCTCCGAGCAGGACTGGCTGCTGGTGGTCGGCGACGTCGCCGACCGCGTTGCCGACCTCGAGTGGGCCTTGCGGTTACTGACCGACCGTTTTCGCCGCGTGGTGTGGGTCCCCGGCAATCACGAGCTGTGGACGGAGGAACGCGGGGACGCCGCCGGTCTGCGCGGGCAGGCGCGCTACGAGCACCTGGTGAGCCTGTGCCGTCGTCTCGGGGTGCTCACCCCGGAGGACCCCTACCCGGTATGGCGCGGCGAGGGCGGACCGATCACGGTGGCGCCACTGTTCCTGTTGTACGACTACAGCTTCCGCCCGACGGGTACCGCGACGCAGGAGGAGGCATTGGCGTACGCGCGCTCTACGGGGGTGGTGTGCTCCGATGAGTTCCTGCTGCATCCGGACCCCTGGACCAGCCGCGAGCAGTGGTGCCGTGAGCGGGTCGCTACCACCGAGGCGCGACTGGCGGCGGTGCAGACGCCGACGGTGCTGGTCAACCACTTTCCCTTGGTGCGGGAGCCGACGCGGGTGCTGCGCTACCCCGAGTTCGCTCTGTGGTGTGGCACCGAGCTGACCGCCGACTGGCACCGGCGTTATCGGGCGGTCGCCGCGGTGTACGGCCATCTGCACATCCCGCGCACCACCCACCACGACGGGGTGCAGTTCGAAGAGGTGTCGGTGGGCTATCCGCGGGAGTGGAAACGGCGTACCGCGCTGCCGGGAGTGCTGCGCCAAATTTTGCCCGTACCCACATGATCGAGCTGATAGTTCCGCCCGCGGTGGCGGTGGCCGAGCAGTTCGGTGTTGCCACCGATGCCGAGCTGTTTGCTGCGGAGCGGATGCGGATCGCGCGAGCGGTGGACAAACGCCGTCGGGAGTTCGCCGGCGTTCGTTGGTGCGCCCGGCAGGCGATGGCCCAGCTGGGGGTACCGGAGGCCGCGATCCTGCCCGACGAGCGCGGGGCGCCGCAGTGGCCCGCCGGAGTGGTGGGCAGCATGACCCACTGCGAGGGTTACCGCGCGGCGGCGCTGGCACTGGAGGGCACCGTGCTGGCGATCGGCATCGACGCCGAGCCGCACGGCCCGCTGCCCGACGGGGTGCTGCGGGTGGTGAGCCTGCCCGCCGAGCGTGACTGGCTGCAGCGCGCGCCTGCGGGGGTGCATTGGGACCGGCTGCTGTTCAGTGCCAAGGAAAGCACCTATAAGGCGTGGTATCCGCTCACCGGCCGGTGGCTGGGCTTCGAGGACGCGCACATCGTCTTCGATAACGGTGGCACCTTTACGTCGGCGTTGGCGGTGGAACCGCCAACGGTGGGTGCTCGGGTGCTGCGGCAGTTCACGGGACGGTGGCTGGTGGCGGAAGGGCTGGTGCTGACCGCAGTCGTGCTGCCCGTCGAGTGGTGACCACGAGGTCAACGGTGAACACGATCAACGCCACCCAGATGATGGCAAAGCCCATCCAGCGGGACGGCGGCATGGCCTCGTGGGCGACGGCGAGCCCCCAGGCCAGCTGCAGCACCGGCGTGAGGTACTGCAGCACTCCGAGGGTCACCAGAGGAATGCGCTGCGCTGCGGCGCCGAACAGCAGCAGCGGCAGCGCAGTGACCAGACCCGCGGTGATCAGCAACACTGCGTGGCCTGCACCGTGGCTGGTGAACGTGGACGCTCCGCTGAGCTGGAGCCAAAACAGGTAACCGACGGACAACGGGGCGAGCACCAGGCCCTCCGCGGTGAGGCTGGAGCGGGGATCGAGCTTGATGGTCTTCTTGATCAGTCCGTACATGCCGAAGGAGGCGGCCAGGCCGAGGGAGATGAGCGGGGGGCGGCCGTAGTCGATGGTGAGCACCACCACCGCACACACGGCGAGGCCGAGCGCGAGCACCTGCCACCTGCTCACCCGCTCGCGAAGCACCACGACGCCCAGCGCCACGCTGAGCAGCGGGTTGATGAAGTAGCCGAGCGACGCCTCCACCACATGCCCGGAGTTCACGGCGTAGATGTAGACGCCCCAATTGACGGCGATGAACACCGACGCCATGCCCGCCATCGCCCAGGTCCGCAACGGAAGCCCGCGCAACCGGGACAGCCGCCCGCTCACCGCCAGCAGGATGAGCATGAACACCAACGTCCACACCATGCGGTGGCCCAGGATCTCGGTCGCGGACGCGGGCTTGAGCAGCGGAAAAAAGGCGGGGAACAAGCCCCACAGGCCATAGGCGCCGACCCCCATCGCCACCCCCGCTGTCGCGGGTGTGCGCACTGCTTGTCGGTCGCCGCTCACGCTTGCTGAGCCTAACTCACGACCGCGCGGGGCGGGTTAGTCGATGGTCCAGGTGTCTTTGCCGCGGAGCAGTCCTTGCAGGGCGTCGGGGCCGACGGGCTGCGTGTCCTTGGCTTGCTGGACCTGTGCGCGGGCTTGGTC
>JAABUI010000194.1_pt1 | contig 80165 bp, 79 predicted proteins | sample 5559111 | NCBI WGS metagenome assembly JAABUI01 (sample SAMN10711870, study PRJNA513365) | rock metagenome | isolation source: Antarctica rocks | place: Antarctica: Victoria Land, Buttleship Promontory | reverse complement strand
GCTGGCTACATATGTGTGTTCCTCAGCCGACGCTAGGCCCAATAGGGACTAGTCAAGGTGACGGAGCGAGGATAGGCCTGGTAAGGCTAGAAGGCTGAGCCTGGCAAGGCTAGGATCGTGACATTTAATATGCTGTGCATATGCTAAGTTAATGCATCAGCTAAATGACTGTTTAAAGAATATTGAAGAAATCTTTTCTTTCGAATTAATGCTTCAATTCAATTCTCATTATTAAGACTTGCATGTAATGCACGAAGCATATGCTCTTCATATTTTCGATTTAAGATAGAAAATTGCGAAGAAAGTATGAATTGTTTTAATGTCTTATTAGTGCTTTAATAAGATCATATGCTTCGCATATATGCAACATATGCACAGTCAGATTTAATATCTTATGCTTCTTGATGACTTCAAGCACATTATTTGCAATGTCTATGAGCAGTTTTGTAGAATATGATGAATGATGAGTATGTGTTTCGCGTACAATGAGCATAAAATACGAAAATCTTTTCTGATTTTTTGAAATGTACAGATCAAATCGTACGTTACATTAATGAAGATGAGTTTTTTCTGAATCTTGAGAATGATCGAATTCTGTATATATTAAGCATATACACAGCATCTATTCTGTCAGCGCTTATCACAATAATGACGTTTAAATGTTGAATGCTTTATGTATGTACATTCGCGTTTGACTTCTTGCACGTCATGTTCAATAAGAAAACGAAAATATTTCAAATTTATTCGAGCATTATGTGATGAAATTGCACATGTCGTATGTCAAGATTCAGTCTCGCTTGAAAGAGAATAATCAATGTATAATCGTTACTACTTAGCATATGTCTAGCATATGAGATTCTCATACTTACTGTATTTCTTTGAAACACGATGAATCTTCGCTTCTTACAAACATGAGTGTTTAAACGTGAATGAAAACATTGATTATTGTGCTTCTCAAAATGAGATGCATAAGCATTATATCAGCTAACGTATTGTTAGCATATCTAAAGCATATGCTGAATGTACATATCTTTCTGTATGTTGCAAAATTCTCTCGTCAATCGATGCACTAAAGAAAGAACGACTGAAATGTCGTCGCAATTGATTAATGTCTTCAATCTTGATCTTTTCATATGCTTTGCATGAGCGAAGTATATTCATATGAGCGTACTTGCAATGACGAATTTCAGAATATTTATATGATTGATGAAATGCTTTTGCGTGTTTCATATCATCTTCTTTGACTAAAAACTTCAATGCAATCTTGTTAAATTTATTCACTTGATTGAAGAAGAATTGAATCTAAACATTTCATGTAGCATATTCATGCAAAGCATATGCGATGTCTATCTTTGACATATGTCAAGCAAATGCATCACGCATTGCTGATTGATCTTCTTCATTAATTTCAGTGACTAAATGAATGAAGTAAAGAATTCTCTTTTCGTCGATTGCAGAATAAGAGAATATATTCGAATAATTCACTATCTTTGAAATAACAACTTTTTTTCGATTGTTTGAATGAATGACGAAGTCATCGACATCAAGATTCTTCTACATATGCTTAGCACATGCATTAAACATGTGAATCATAAATTCAACTTGTGACATGCTCATTCATAAGCTTTCGCTCACGTTTTCTTCATCAGATCTTTCTTCTATCTCTTCTTCTTCATTCTCGTCGTTCTGATCGTGATTTGCACTATCACTTTTTTCATCGTTTTCGATATTTGCATTGAGAGAATCTTGAGCGAGCTGAATTTTCTTCTTAGTATATGCGCGACATATGCTGAATTCGACACTCATCTTCAAATCATGTAATCAGCTCGTTATCTCATTCGCTCAATTTTCAGCGTCGATGCTTTCGTCGTTCATCGATGTTTCTTTGTGCTCAGTTGATGCTGCGCATATGCATCGACGAGACTTTGATGATCAGATGTGTATTTTATTGTGGCCTCGCTTAATGCTCTTGACATATGCTTCGCATAGGATTCGAAGCTTTTTCAATCCGTCGCCAAGTCTTGAATGTGCGGGGCATATGCCAATTTTAAAGTTCAACCCGACGCCAAGAATTTTTTCCGACCCCGGCTCAACTTTTCCAACCCCCCGGCCAGCTGTACCCCCGCTCTAGCTTACCCACGTCACCGATAAGGTCGCTCATTCATCCGAGGATCCATCCTCACCTTCTGTTCCTGATATTTCTGCACCACCAATCCCCACAGAAGCATCAGTCTTGGCCCGTTCCCGAACTCATCAAGAGTTCTGTACGCACCTTCAGTCTAATGAGAATATGCCACCCATCAATTCGTTGATCGCTGGGCTTCAAGTCATGGAGAGCTACCTCTATCTGGGCTGTATAAGTCTAGCTGGTGGATTCCTTTGCGGAATAGCTCACGCCGCCTTTTCAAACATCTATAAACGTCGCGCCACCACCCGTCTGCTCTTGGATTCGAAGTCAGAAAGCGGCAATAACAAGAATTGTACAGACTGCCACAATTGTTCAAATTGTAACTATTGCAAAAACTGCGATAATTGCTCCAACTGCAAGTTTTGCACGCGCTGCCAGAACCTCGCCAACTGTTCGTATTGCGTGGACTGTGTCAATTGCTCGAACTGCAAAGATTGTTCTGGGTTGAGGAACGCGTCGAACGAGACTGGGGTTCATTGTTAAGATCCGAAAAACCCACATAGAGGGACGATGCAGAAGAGTCGTGAATGGGACTTTCCCCTGCAAATCAAGCGCTCGTTGAATCGAGATTCTATTGCATATGCCGGACTGTAAAGCAACAATCCTACATCTGACCTTCTTTCCGATGGCCATATTTCGCAGACCAGTGTCTGCTTTTCCTCACTGTCGTGCGAGCCTTCGAAGTCTTTCTGTTTATGAGTACGGAATACACTGACGACTCTTGCATCAGAGATATAATATCCGAGACTTATTTTTGCTTTGGACTTGCGTATCACAGGCCAAAACGATGCGGCCCATCGCATGATTTCCCTCAGACCATACGCGGATCGATGAAATCTTTGCTAAAGGGCTAAGGGCTATGGGCTACGGGCTACGGGTTACGGGCTAAATTCTTCAATTTCCCGAAGATGACTTTTATGGCTATCAGTACGGCACGCTTCAGATTCTCCCAAAGTATTGCCAGAGAGGTTACTTCTATAGCCCTACTTGTGACAACAACAGTACTGGTTTCTATATTAGCTGTTGCTAGAAAGAGACAGTGGCTTGAAAGTTCTGCATCAGCAGGATCGAAATCCGATGAAGAGCTGAACATTTTTGTAAATGCATTTTCGTCTAGTGTCATTCACTCAACTCGGTCTTTTGCTTTATCTTATATTCACATTCATTGTATCTACATGCTCTCCTATACACACCATTTTTCGATCATTCTAGTATGTTTCAATAAATTCATAATTTTGAAAGCTTGGACGTGCTGGCGGAGTTGTCGGATGTTATTTACTCGTTTGCGAGCAAGAGTAGTTAGGCATCACAACCAGAGAGAAATTTCTCATTCTAGAGGATTTGAGCGATTCAGCTAGTGTCTATGTCAATAACCTTAACTCCCAACCACAATCAGTTCTTTTCTTTTCCCTCGATATGCGTTTACAGAATACCGAGCATTCAATGTCTCTTGCATCGCCAATTGATGTCTCATCGAATAAGCCCACTCACAACACCTCTCATCCATCGTGAGCTTAGTACGTACGCCTAACAGCTACCTCCTCCTGTTCACATGGCCACGCCATCGACTAATCCTTATTGTATCGCATGTAAAAATACTACAATTCGAAAACTCCACAAAAAGAGACTGTCCCCTAGTCACCGATCCGCTTGTCCTCAACCAAAACACCAACACATGTATATATCTTGAACGAATGACAACTCTTGCAGACGTTACATGCAAACAAAAATTCCATCGTAGGGAGCCGAAAAGCCAGCGCATGCCAGTCGATAGCCAGGCCGAGTACTGGAATAAGATGGCAATCATTCTTGGCATTGACATTCTGGTTGTGGTGGAAGATTTACTTCGCTGGTTGCTACCAGGTAGGCTTAGCGCATCTCACGTAGGGCTGAGAGCCGTACACTAAGGTACTTATACCGCAACATAGTAAACTTTGCCACTGTTCGGTTTCCCATCCTTAATCGAAGGAACCCATACGCCAAACGTCCGCATATCCATCCCTTTTCCTGCTCCTCCCATCTTCCGCCATCTTGCGGTTGTGCACGCTCCTCTTCGTCCGCACAGACGTTCGCGAGTAACCGAAAGAAGCAGCGCAAGAGACGTGATGCCACGTCAGCTTGTCACATTGTTGGTCGCTCGTCTTAACTCTGTCCGCGAATATAGTCTTCTCATCAAGAAGACTGTACTCTTGTGAGAGTATGCAAGCATCACTTTATTTTGAAGTACCTGAGTCAACCTGTTCATTGCATCAATCACACAGGTGGCGGAGATTTGGAAGCTGTCACTTTCGTACGGTCTTGCCAAGTATCAACACCTGGTTTCTGCAGTAACGGATTGTGTTCTTTGTTGTCTAATGAGATTTCATTCTCGATAGTTCTAGGTCTTCAACGTATTCCAGATCCACAATCTGTATCCTTCGAAAAGTTGCCCTTTGCCGCCAGTACCTCTGACTTGATGCGACATCAACAAATTTACTACCTGATGACATTAATCGTTGCCACAGCTAACCGCGGCCTGAAAGCTCAATCGCTTTGAATTTGGAATACGAATTGGAAATGAGGCCGCATAGATATGATTAGTGCGCAATCCGCCGGCATTATTTAGCACGCAAAGACGTCGTACAGAAACGCTCGGGGCTTTCACGATTAGGCCCCACAGGCCGCTTTCAACAGACAACTCCCTGTCAGTACCTGCATATTGGCGATCTCACGCTTATGCTTAAAGTGCCGCTCGGGGCGACAGTCAATGGTTTACTGATATCGGCTGCTGACTCTTGGTAATATACCTGTCGTTCGTTTCGACCAGAGGCGCGAAAGAGCGAAAACAAGAAATATGGGGGAAACAATTGCATGGCTCGCTTTATGCTTATCAAACTCTATCTGCCAAAGAGGATCTGAGCATGCAGAAGGTTCGATGATGCGATGAGAAGGAGATGGGAATCAACCAACAATACAATCTCCATCGTATCAATGACTGGATGTGGCAATCTCCATTGATACGCGGGGGACCAGGGCTGACGAAAACCGACAACGAGGCTACAATTTCCGTCGCACAAAGCGTACCTCGACGAATATAAAAATGTGCGAAACTCCCGCATCAAGCGTGGCATCGATGATTCCAGTGACCGCCAGCACGGAACAAGGTTAATTACTGGAAAAATATCAAGTACCATCTGGATCAAGATCAAGATGCAGTTCTTCTCCATCTTCACCTTGGTTTTAATCTCATTTCCCGTGGTTTTCACGGCACCAACGGCAAAGAACTTTCTCTCGTCACCGATCACCACAAGCAACCTCGACAGACGCCGGCTACCCCCTCCTCGGCCTCGGCCTCTGCCAATGCCTTATGGACAGCAGAGTTGTTCCAACAGCAATACCATGCCACTGTACTGGAAGCAGTCTCCCGGGAAGCGATCACCGACAGTCGTGAAGAATGATCCAGAACCGATACTATCTACTACGCCACAAAACCTCGTTCCTCGACAAGCTGGTGAAAGATCATCCCCCTTGTGTAGCATGGTTTCTTATTTTGCCTTTACGGCTTTGAGTACAACCGGAGCAATGACCAATTCGGTTAAAGTCTACCCTGGAGTTCGATATATCTTTTCGATCGGCTGCGACATTGCTGTAGCATCTGTCACTACGTGGTACAAAAACCGCGACGACTCTGACCCTGTATCTGATTGGAATGTTTTGATCGCCAAGGATTACCATCACTCGATGGCGGGAACTATGGCATTCGAGGTGTCCGAACCCACCGAGGTTCAGTTTACGGTGGGCTTTGCGTTCTTTGGTGCTTCCGGTGAGGTGGGATTGTTCCAGGTCAATGTTCAATAATCGATTGAAGGACGCGATCGAACTCATTCCGCGTTGGGATTTGATGGACGGAATAAAAGGCAGCATAAGGAGTAGTAGGCTATTGGGGTTATTTTCCAACCAATACTTTGAAATTGAATTGCACTGTTCCACGGCTGTCTCTATTTTGGTCAACGATCCAGACCCATTTTCACGATGTTATAGACCTCATCCGCCACCTCTCCTTTTCTAAGACTCTATTTCCGTCGGATAGGCCAGCATCCTCCTCTCCGCTATAGCAACACTTCGACGAGCATCTGTGAATACCCTTGCCAACTGTTTCTCGTCCGCACTCTGATCAGACTTTTGTAACGAACAGCAAATTGATATCTTCCAGAAATGCCCCTTTCTTCTCAACATAAAAGAGGTATACCAGCGGTATGCTTGCGAAATCAAAACATGCAAAGCCCGTCAGAGTCTTCCATTGTAGTGCGCTGGATAGAGAAATCAATGTGAAAGTGCTGCTGAATAAAGTGCGATAAAGTGTTCAAAGAAAGTGAAGTGGTAGGAAGCTAAAGGGAAGGGCAGTAATATCGAAGCGCAAAAAATGTTCAGCGGGTAGATGAAGGAACTGACACGAGGAGCACTCGAAGACAGAAGCAGTGACCAGACAGAGATGAGCAGAGATAAGGGTACGATAGAGACCGGAGCGCAGAGAGTCAAACAATGAGAAGAAGCAATGAGGGACAAAGTTACATGAGAAGTAATATCACAGAAGCGTGCTCACGGGCGGGGTAAACTCGGGGGCAAAGTACTCGAGATGCAAAAGCATCCAAGAGCACAAACGAAACACTCAGCGGCACATAGAGGGGCAGATGCGCTCAGCGAAAGGAGCCAAAGCGCACGGAAAACAGAGAATAAAACCCTGGACAGAATAGCGAAACCTGAAAGACAAGACTGATAAAGATGAGTAAAATCAAGAGCGCAGAGATATCAAAGGGAGAAAAGACATCGAAGAAGGAAAAGATGGAGGGGCGGATGGAAATAGTGAGGCAGCGGCTAGGGTACAAAGAAGCGGGCAGGCGCAAGGGTACACAGCACCACTCGTGACTAGATAGGGCCAGGTGAAGGGATAATTGTGAGCAGGAATACGAAACGACAGAAACAATTTAGAGACAAGGGGAGTGAGAGGCGCGTGGAGAGGTAGAGATGATTAAGGGGCAGGCCGAGGAAGGCTTAAGGGCGGAGTTACAGAGGGCCAGGAACGTCGTATCTCATGGACGGCGATAATTATACCCTAGACGGAGTGTTCTCCCTGGTTGCCGTTGCTCCGTTCACATTGTTGTACACATTCATCGCAGGCGAAGCGCCATTCTCCGTGGCTTCACCTCCCAAACACGGTTTCCATAGATCAAAAGGAGCAGATACACATATCGCTTGGGATCTTTGCCATCATCAAATCGATCGGGGCTTTCTACACGGATATCTTCACACATGTGGAAAAAGCCGACGGAATCTGCGGTGAGAGCATGTGGAAACAAACCGTCCAAGCCAGCATGTGGTAGAAAACCATCAGCCTCCAAGGTCATACAGGAACCTCGGTCACCCCTCTCAGCTTCGCTCCAGAAAATAATCTACCCAGCCACGACACCATTGCCTACATCTTCGACTCCCTCAACACGGGCGTCGGAGGCTTGACTTCTGCACCTCTCTACAAGAACAGAGACAAAAGGACATGCTGGGTTCAGGAGGCCCATGACGCAAACCAGCTCGGGTGTCGAGACCGTGTGTTCCTTTTCCGGGTGTGCAATGGCGATTTACGACCTTGCCGATAAAGCCGGCACAGAAAGCCTAATCAACCCCTATATCCCAAAAACAAACTCTCTTCACCCATAGCTAATACCCCAACTAGGAAAAAGAAACCCTCGTCGGCATCTCCACCGTCTTCAACACCGTCGGCGGAATGCTCTCCTTGTGTTAGCTATCTTCTGACTTTGAAACGAGAGATGTTTGTGCGGTTGATATGTTGGCGAGCAGGATCGCAAGTACGTCGTGCTAGATCCACTCGGCGAGTATGCCGGCAGGTTTGCTGTTGGGGCATGGCCGGGGGGCTGAGGGCAGGGAAGGGTATGTAGGGGAAGATAGTGTGGTGGTGGGGGCGGAGATGGGGTTCGTAAGGGTTGAGGAAGTGGGGGCTGGGGAAGGCGGATTGGTGGAGTAGGATTTCACGAAGGAGGGTTGGTAGAGTAAGAGATGTTGTGGGCATCCTGCAGGGTTATAGAGATGGCTGAAGTGGTTTTGATGTCGTTTTTCTCAGTATTCATTTTCTTTCGTTGCTTTCTTCAGCGTTTTCGCCTTTCTATTGTTTTCATTGAGGTGATCTCTATTAGGAACAGTCATATCATCCATTCTCCCTTTAACGTTCGTATTCAAAGAAACCATCCGCGAAGCTCTCATCTCCAGCCCTCAACAAAATCGCCTTCTCGAGCTTGTTTGCAATGTATTTTAGTTCGCTTCCTCCTTACTTGATCCAATATCAAGCCATCGTTTACTTCGAGACCGTTCGTTACGTATATTAGCGTGGGAGTTTGTAAGGTGAGGTAGCTAAGATACACGGGCACGTATAGCCCACAGCTACATTGGATGATTGAGGAGAAAGAAGGGGAAGAGATGAGGGAATTAAAAAGGATGCGGGGTTGGGTGGTTTCGCAATTAGATGTCGTGCATATTCGCACACCATTTTGGACCCCGCCGCCGTGTCCGCATTGATTTGCTGAGGTCTTTCTGTGGGATTCTCCCCAGTTAAATCTTGATTTTCTCCGAGAAACCTCAAGACTGGAACTTATTCAACCAGCGGAAAGTGGCAACACAAGTCGAGAGCACGGAATTCTTCGCTCAAGAGTAAAAAGGATCTCGACTCGCTTCCTTGAGAGACCACGAACGATACGAACTTTCTGGGGATAAGAAGGGATAAGCGAAAGCGTAGATGGCGTTGTTGGTTTACGGAAGCCGGTGGAGACCCGACGCGTCTTCCGCAATGCCAATGCGAAAAGTAGAAAATTTCGTTTGTGAAGTTTGTCTCTGGTGGCTTCCACTTTCGAAGCATTATAGGGCTCGGTACAGGTTTTGATGATGTTACGACTTTTGATATATTGTTCGTTTCCGGTTCTGTTCTTTGCCTCAGTAGTCGCCAAGTTCTTATGTTTCGGAGGCTTTCATCTAACGTGTTCAAGAGTCGTTCGAGAAGCAGTGAGTATGATGTTTTTCCTGGCCCTTGATTGGAAATGGAATTTGTTAATTTCTGAAACTTTATCATTGCAATGCAAGGCGTATGTTGTTGACTATACATCCTCCGTTGAACCTGTAGTCTTGCAAGATGATTGTTGATGATTTTTTTGCTTGCTTTAAGTGGTTAAGATTTGTGGCTCTTGGGGGGTTGGACTCGCTCGGGAACTTTTCGCTTGTCCACCAAAGAACAAACGCACGGATGTACTTCTAATAGGCTTGATTTGACTGGCCTATGGTTGATTAAGTATATGGATGGACCGAAAAGAGAAAAAAAGGGTGCTGTTGCCCTCCTCCCGAGGCATGTAAAACAGATTATGTTAGTTGCCGGGGTTCCTCCGTTCGGTCATTTGTTCCTCCCTCAGCTCCCCCCATTCTAGCTTACTGCCCCCAGCAAGCTCAACTATCCCTTTCTACCTCTATTGTAGTATCCAGTATGGCGGATCCTGAATAGTGTAAGCAGAGGATCCTTGGCAGCTCCGCCAATGGATTCGTCGGTATGCTCACGGAGGCGATGTGGCTGATGTTGTTAAAAAGGGGGAGAAGAGAGGTTTGAAGGGAGTATCCGGGCTTAGTCCACTGGCACTGGCAGATTTAGAGGGCGCTGCATGTAAGTTCTTGGGAAGTGGAAGGAAGCAAGAGAAAAGCCCTGAGCCGATAGCCCAGGAAGAACAAAATAAGCGGCCTCTGGGCATGTCCTCGTTTGTAAGTTGAGCTTTTGACTTCTAGACCTGGTAGGCTAATCTTACTTTCGGTCGAGGTTCCTTCTTTTTCTTCTCTTTAACATACTCAATTTTTGGACTTTTCCTGTCATTAGCCTGTCGGTCGTTAGAAGGCGCATATGCTTGTCATCATCTCTTTTCCCAAGTTCGTCGTCTTCTAATCGTATCTCAAGACAAACTTTATAAATGAACTATGTGTATCAAGATAGTTTAACTTGGAGAGCTCTCTGATGATAGAAGAGGAAGTATAGTTCGTCGTTCCGATATGATAGCTTCAAACTTCAAATGTACACTCCAAAATGTGTCAGGATCACGATTATAGCAGCGTGCCTGGAACAGCCATGACTGTGCTCTCAACCGCTGAATCTGTCATTGTTCTTTTTAAATGATGAATACCTAGGTAGGAAGATGTTTTGATATTCATCTTCAAGAACTTCATTTCAATTACGGAGTAAAATGTTAATCTCCCTAAAACATTCAGCCAAATCTGACGTTTCGCACATTCAGGGGCGATTTCGGAAGTTGAAATTTTACTCAACGCTGCTGAGGAGTTACTGGAAGAATTGCGGTTTTACAACCCCGTACGCTGAACTGTACTGTTCGGGTTTGCTCTTATAAGCTTTTGCGAATCGTTGCCGTGAGGGTGACGTCTTGGCGAAACTCTATGAATAGGTAAGTGATAAGACTATACTGGCCAATCCTAGCTAGGAAGAAGGAGTCGGTCGGCTTTTGCAGCCAGCTCGTTTCTTGCTGTCCTGGATCCGACACACTCCTGCATCGTTTCACACACGGTAGGCCATTGTGCTTGCGTTGGGGATGTTCTCATACAAACGCATAAGGTGTTCAGGTAGATGCATGGGCGCTCTGCTTTGCCAGGGTTGATTCAAATCAGGTATCTATTTAAACTTTCAACCAAGGTCTCTACTTCCTGTGATGTCTAACCTTCGATCAATGCTTTGATAACCTCTAGGTCCATGGCGTTGAGTATTTCTGCTATCTACTCAGGAGTAATTTGTCTTTGGTCTTTACCAGCCACACAGCTCATCGAATGTACTAAGCGCATAACAGCTTTTCATACGTAGTGTCTCTACTTGTCCCCTCTAAAGTCAGTGCTAAAAGCAGAATATGCGCAGACGAAACAATTGAAGTTGGGTTCGAGCATCTCTTAAGTCTTCTCATAACAGAATGGCACAGTGAATTGGCTAACACGCTTTTTTTTAGATTAAAGAGCTTTAACATCTTCGATCTGTCGTCTTCGATTCATTCCTTGCCTCATCTTTTAAGATCTTTCCTATCGAAGCTGCTCCTGTAAATATTTGCTCAACGACGCTGCTATTGTAACCTTTGTCGACGAATTGCCCTTTGTCAAATATCAAGACGCAATTCTAAGAGTAGTTGTATCAATGAGTTGTTGTTGAACGAGCGAGCATTTAACTTGAGTTCTTTCAAACCTCTGCCTGCCCCTGCGAGAAGGTAGGTCCACTATTTACGCAATATGCCGAGATTTCTGTCGATCCTCTGACCTATTTTGTGTAATTAGAGTAGACTTGCGGCCATAAGTTGGACAACACGTGCTTCTGTTTGTTTGTCAAGTGGGTCGGTCATGATAACTGACCATATTCATGAGCTATGACTGCTCTAGCCTGTCGTTTCCTGGAGGCCTTTTTTCGTCGTCTGGTGCCTTCGGTCTTAACCATAGTTGAAGTTTTAGTGAAGAATGTTGAATTAAGAGCCAAAGAAAGACTAAGGGGAAACGTATCTGCGACACTATAGCCATGTGGAGCATTGTAATCGAGGGTAGGCTGCTCGTAAACGAACTCTCATGAGATTTCTTAAGGTTTCAATGAGATTTCCTGGTCCTAAACATATCTAATCGTGCAGAAACGGAGAGAGGGCAACGGCTGGTGCAGAAAATGTAGCTAATCGGCTTGAAAACATTGTTCATACTCGCCAAAGTGTTCTTGTACGCTCGCGCGCATTTAATCGTCAAACTTGGCGCCTTCAAGAAGCTTTGCTGCTGATGGTCTCTGAACGTTCGGAAATAGATTCGGGAGGAACATGAGCATTCGATATATGTTGAAAATTCTATCGTCTGCATTGAGGTCTAGTGGAGAGTTAACCTAGGCACCTTACGGTGTATTCGCGCTCTGGACGGCTCAACCGGCTTATTGGGGAGAAGCTCGATAGTCTTTAGTACTATTTGATATAAAAAGCTATTTCCTGTCGAGAATAGTTCAGGTGTGACCATCGGATGCTTATTCAGACGTTAGGGACCAGGCGCAGAATTGGCCGATCCTGGGACCATCATTGTCGAAGAGGAGTTGCGTTGCGCGGTATCGAGGTTCGGCTAAACATCTCTGACCCCTTCGAATGTCCTGAGGTTGCGCTTTCAGAGCGATACCCAAAAACTGCAACGGGAGTCTGCCAATGTTTGGCGTCTTCATTTGCAACAGAGCCTCAGTTCTTCGAAGATTCGAGAAACATAGAGGTCATTTGTCGAATATGCTTGGCTTAGATTTTAATGCTGCTATCGTTTCGTTGCGAAAGATGTTGATCTTGCAAAGATATTCAATGAATTCGATGAAAGTAAAGCCTAGCGAAGGTAGAAAACCTCGTGATTCGCCGTAGACCATAATATCGAAGATTGCCTTCTCGGTGGCTGAGTGATTGTTGCGCGATCATTAAAGGAAGCTCTGGTTTTAGCAAGAATTTGATTGTTGACTTTAGGACCGTCGGGAGGAGACTGGGTTTATAAATCGTCCTCTTTGATGATTGTGGGTAGCTTTTCAGCTAGGAGCCGTGTCCTCCATCCATGACAGCATCTTGCACGTCTTCACATACATTTACACCCAAATATGTTGTTTTGATCATCAAAAAAACTTGTGGTCTCTTTTCAGCTTGTTAACACACCAGAGGACTTTCAAATTCCTGTCTTTTAAGCCGTAGTAACATTCTTTTCGTGACATGGTGACCCTTTCTTCCACAAGGGTTCTTGGCAGTCAATTTTGACAGTATCTTAATGGCGTCGTAATTGGTTAACATGCAACACAGTTTCCCAGTCGTTCTGTGTTGAAGCATTAGAAGCTGTAGTAGGAGCAATAGTAGGAGCAGGAGGAGTAGTCGTCCAATTAGGAACATAGTTTCTGATTAGAAACATACCTTAATAGTTGCAGTGCCATTACACTACCCGCTAGACTAGTTGAGGCTAGCGCCAATTGCGGCACAAAACGTAGGTACCTTCTATTCTGTCGAAATCAATCTGCGAGTTCATTTCAGAGCTGAGATGTTCATCAGATATTTCTTTCAACGACTGTCAATCTTCAGTTGTAATCTGACAAATTGAGTCTCTGTCTGACAAATTTCTTCGCACATCGTCGAGACGTGATCCTTTCGATTAGACTGTCTGCAACGATAGATCATGAGCCATTGACATAAAGATAGCCTTCCCGCTGGCTTGCGCAGGATTTAGACCCTCAAGGGTTTCAGTTAATCTCTTGATGCCGTAGTCTTAGATTTTTGGCTTATACAATTACATTTCCTCTGAAATGTATACCCTGGACCTGGAATTCTTCCATCGCCATACTCTGGGATAGAATCGATCTATCTATCGCTGGTGCGATCATGATTGCAAGGAGGCGGGAGACAAAGCCATCCAACCAGTTACTAAGAGCGTTGACAGAAGTGCTCACGAGAATAGACATGATGTCTGGATGGAGGAAGAGAGAGGAAAGTAAAGGACATAGTAAGGAGACCTTTATAGGGCCTTGAAATATTTGCGATTAATCGTTGTGAGTGATGGTCTACTTACCAAAAAGATTTCTTGCCTCTTCATCAAATAGCCTCTTCAATACTCTCCCAACCGCTGGGCTGTCGAACCATTTATGCCCACTCGGATTCGCGAAATATTCCCTTCTTGGGGTAATGACCTTCAATGCCGAACCAAGAAGAATCGAGGAATCGGAGAATCCACAATGTAAGTGGTGCCTCAACATATTGGGTAAGGAACAAAACTGACCGCAGGACCTCAAAGATATCGAAAATTGCCTCAGATGATACAGCATGATTGCAGAGCTTGCTTTGATCAGTGTCATGTTTGCTTTTCTGAAATGATGAAAGTGAAAATAATAGTAAGAGATTTCAGATGAGATTCTTCGTAGTTTGAGTGAGAAAACGCGTGAAAGATTCAAATGTTTCAACGAAAGCTTTGATGTAAGCTTTAATGTCAGAAGTTACGAATGTTGAGTGAGAAAATACATGAGATGTTCAAAACGTTCTAGTGAGAGTTTTGACGTGCGTTACGTGTCTAGAATAGTGTTGAATTGCTGTTAATATAAAAGACTCAGTTATGAACAGTGTCACGCTCAAGGCTTGAGTCTCTGCTCTTCAACCAATGTCACGAAGCGAAGCTTTACATTGAATATAACGACGACGATTCAGTTTGAGATGATCCCGAAGATTGTCTTCGTCTTGACATTATACTCGTCTTCAACGCTTCTCATGATATCAAGCGCTTCATCATGAAAAATAATTTCATAGAGTAGTATCAGCTTTGCTTTGAAGATAACGGAAGTACGTTGAGAAGAATCGAGAAAGTAAGAGCTTATCATCAGATGACTGATCTCGAGTGTGTTTTTGCGTTGAGCCAACAAAGTTAGCATTCTTACGTTGAAACGTCTGAAATGTGCCGTAGTAGTTCGTCATCTGATTATCTTTAGTGATCATGACGATCATCGTCGCTGTGTCGGATCGATGCTGAACTCAATCGATGATGTGAATTTTCAGGTTTGGTCCTTCCAGAGGACAAAAATTATTAGCCGGATGTTGCAGTTTCGTTGCATTTTCACACTGAAGACTAAAGCAAGAGCCAAACATGTTGCAATATTTGCTAAGTTCGGTCAGATATCTGTCCTTCATTCGCAGTCACTACAGACCTCTGCATGCGGCTTTTCGTTCAGTAATAGTCGTGCTACTTCCTCGACGATAGTGCTATTTTCTTCCCATATATTCTCATGATCGAAAGTTATTACAAAAACTTAGTCAAATAATTTATTCAATATTTCTTCTCTCAGGTATCCATCTGCTTCTCATTGAGTAATTTCCTGCTGGATTACCTCTATTGCACCCGCCGCACGGATGTTGGCCGTTATTCGGGTAAGGAGAGCAGACCTCTAGGAGCAGACGGCAATTGATGGCAGAAGTTGCACTGAGCAAGACACCCCCTTCGGACTTGTTGAGTTTCGCTATGATGCGCTCTTTTCTCTCCTTTAACATCTTTACTGCCATCAGGGCGGCTACAGCTGATGGTGGGGTGGGTGAATTACGTCCCAAATTACGAGCAGCAGTGGTGGGTCGTGAAGAGACGCGTATGCTGGTGGAAGCCATGATGATAGCTTAGTGAACTTGTGGCAAGGTGTAAACCGCAGCTGTAGTGATAATGACTAGACTTGGTTTTTAAATAGTCTAGTTCGGCCCTTCAAGGGGTTCTGTATGATCCTCGAGGATCTCAGGAATTCCAGAATATTTTATAAGAAAGTGTTTGATAAGAGTTTGTATAAAAGACTACCAGCCTGATTGATTTTATATTACCGGCTGTGATGCGGCCGAATGGGCGAAGAGACATCACTTCCATTAAAGGATTGAAGAAAACGCGCGTCCCTTACTATTGGATGTTAGCTCAAACATACGCATTAATTGGGAATTGTTCACCTTCCGTGGCCGGCTTAGAGCAATTCGGAAGAAGGTTGAATCTGGTCGTTTGCGACTTGGCATGGAAGGCATACGGGGCTCGCTGATATACCTGCCCCACCTGTTGTGCCGTAGCTCCGTCGTTGTGACGTGTTATACCATCCTGCTCCATCGGATTTGTTTATCTTATTTGGTAGAGGAATCTTGCAGAGTGATCCAACTCTTTCCAACATTTCTTCTTCACGTGAGGCTTTGATTGATTGTCTGCTTGACCTGACGCTCCCTCCCAGTTATATACAGTCTCGTGCCCTGCAGCTTCACCTGTGACTCCTGCGAAGTATCTAGCCAACAGTGTTGATTCGACTGCAGCTATATCTGGTCGCCGAAGTCTTGGTCGTTATTGGCGAGCGCTCGAGCTTGAACGAGACGTATGTGGAAGTCAAAAGAAAGGCTCGAATAACTCAGGATTCACCCATGACTCCAAGCCCTAAATACTCGCAGGGCCTAGGTCTTTGCGTAGCTCGTTCTGCACCAGCTAAAGAAAGACGATTCTCACATCGGCGCGTCGTAAAGCTCTAGGAGCGACAAGCTTTACATCTTACGTCTTCACATCTTCTGTCAGTCCCTCGTCATTCTTCATTCTCGCACTTTGCTCTGATGGAGGGTAGGAACGATAGAGATGTATGAGAGGGCCGCCGCTATGCTGGTTTCCGCAGCAGCCAGGGTATATCACAGCGAATCAAGATTGCCAAATTCATGAGAGAAGTTCGTTGACATCCTCGGCTTTTCGAAATAGAACGATGGGTCGTTTAATACTATTGCTCGGAGGGAAGTTGCATACACATCCAGATTTCTTCATTCTTGCTCATGGCGAGGCTTCCACTGAAAGAGACGAGGTCTAATCCCCTTTACGCGATGATGCTTTGAGAGCTGCCATAACAGTAAGGTAGTGGATGACATTATGAATGAGTAGGATTGCAAGTAGCAGATAGAATCAGGAATGACCATTATGTGCCGCTGACACAAAGCCACTTTTCAAAGCTTCATGACTATAGAAGTTCAAGATCTTTGAGAAATTTAATGCTTTTTCGTGTGCGTCGTTCAAGTCTATGAATGATTCTGTTTCGATGGAACTGTGAGATCCGAGAACTCGTCGGTCTCTTAAGACGAAACATTGGGGATTCGGAGCTTCGAAGTATGCATGATAAATCCGTCTTTGGGGTTTGGATGGTGGCAGAACGTTCGTAAGACAATTATCTTCTAGCCGCTGTATCAGAAGAGCGTGAGTTGAGAGTACGTCGCAAATGATGAAATGACTGCTCAATACCTGGTGGATTTTCCATTCTGCAGCATTAAATGCTATGGTCCGCCTCGTTCCATGGAAAACCATGTTAGTTGTCAAGCAAGTAAGCAATGATTGTGCTTGTCCAAGATATAGGAAAGGACAGTAATAGAGGAATAGTTTTTGCCTCTTCACGAATATTGTTGGCTCCGAGAATCATTGACCCAATCTTGATATATCACAGACCTGTCACTAATCTCAATAGCTACTTCAATGAAGTCGCCAACTCCTACATGTAAGATGAATGTTTAGCTGCTGGAATGTTTGGCCTTGGTCTCAAGTATATGACTTCCTTCCAATTGAGAAAGTCTGAGCGCCCACAGTGTTGAATAGGAGATCGACGATACGGTTCCTGAAGACGCCGAATATCAGAGCGGAGACCAGATGGAGCTCTTGCGTTCATGAGATCCGCCATGTCTCATTATACTGTAAAGGTAGCTCTAGCTGTGGGAGGCTACGGAAAATAATGTGACGGTCGAGATTCGACGACAAATATATTCTGACCGAGCCCTGCGTCAGTTGAGCTTTCCCCTAGGCAAATAGCCGATTCCGACAACATCGTTGGAGATCCCAAGTGTGACGGTGGTATGACCTATATGTTTTATGGTAGCGTTGAAGCGTTTATCCTCTTGACTTTCGCTTGAAACCGCAGCGCGCAGAAAGCCACCAAGTTGACTTGAACGGAGTTTGAACGAGATTCTGAGGGAATACAGCATTTGAAGATAATGTGCGGCAATTTATTCCGTAGAACGTGAACGAAGAATATAGAGCGAATTTTAGGGGAGGAGCCACGTGTAAAGCAAGGGCCTTTGGAATTTCTACCTTAACATTGATCACACCTCGTCCGAAAGCTCTCAATGTGTCTCTTGGAGCAGAGCGTAATTATATATAAGGATAATAGTATTCGAAATCCAACATGCACAGCGCCTTGTGTACCGCACACGTGGTGAATATTGGTATAGAAATATATCAGCGCGGAGGCATAATGCACTTCCTCATTCTGCGACGCTACCCGGGATGAGGAAAACCGTGAAGTGGCGCTGTTTCCCAGGGCAAGTCCACCATGCCAGGCCTCATCCTTCAGGGTATATAAATGCGCTCTATCTTGTTCTTGAATGAAATGAAAACATGGATTTGCTTGCAATTATTTGACATCAAAGCTGTTGTGCATTCATGATATCATGTTATAATGATCAGATCTTTTTTCACAGCTGATGAATCAAGTCGAAGTCTTTTGATCATTTCAGTGCCAAGACGTCTGAGATGTGTCTTTCTTTTCAAAGATAATATTCAAGTTGCTTTCTCAGAACTTATTAGAAACGAAGCTGATGACATTTTTGAAGTCGCAGAGTTCCGTCCTATTAATTCAGTATTAATCAGTAAACAATATGTTATCAATCACCAATTAAAGTTCCTTCTCAAATTAATCATCGATCAATAAGTTATCAGTCAATGATCAATCAACTTTTCTTCCACAAATTTAGCCGGAAACACAACGACGGCTCAGATTAATCAGTAGGATTAATACTAGATTAATTCCATATAGGTGAGAATTCATTGACCTTATTCTTCTGTCATGCTGGATGTCAATCAGGCCTAGTCGAGATTGTCTGATACACCTGGTAACATTCAACATCCTTGATTGATGGCATATTGATTGTTGATTGTTTAGTAGTAATTATGGATTGATGGATGGGTAGTTGTAGGTGTAAAAGTTCATCCGACCATGAAATCTATCGGACATTTTGCATGGTCAGCCGAGCTCTAGCGTGGGTCAGCCGACCTACATCCTCAGAATGGCTCACGAGATTTCATTTGAAGAAAATACGAACCATGTTTGAGTTTTAAATGGTTTAGATAGCGCATTTCACTCTGATGTAGCGTGTCAGAAGTCGTAATCGACTACGTTAACATCAGAAGGTTTGAAATTACGTATAAAACAATGTTGATAGTAGTCTTGAAAATTGGTTCTCATGCTGAATGATATAAAAGTAATATTCAGCACCTTCGGAGAGGATCGCCCATCGATATACTGTCTTCGATTCGAGAAGCTCGATCACAAGTTGGTTTTGTGCAAGGCATTCGTCCAATCTCCAGAGGTAGATTATTCGATGAATGAGCAAACTCCGCGGGCGATATTCTGTTCAATAACACGAATCTGTAACGTTCTCCCACTTGAGTGTATATTTGGTAATTGATTAATTTCCAATTCCCATATCCTGAGGAATTGGCGTCGCACACTGGTTACCAAGTGGTTCTGCTGCATTTCTTCCAAAACCGATAGTTGTATGCTGTGCCTGCATTTGCCGATGTCTGCTCCGATCTGTTTCTGCCTTTAGGAAGAGCCAATCCACCTCAGAATGTTTCCTGTTGAGTCTCCCCAACTGCGGCTTCGCGTGTTCTTGGTGTAGGACTCCACATGTCAGAAGAAGCTGTTTACGCTTCCCTTGCCCTGTTATCAGCAGTGAGGTGCCGGAGCTAGCTACGTGGCCTTCTTGCCACGTTGACGAGGTGTAGCCAGCACCTTGGCGGCGGACTTACGATTGTTAATCGCAAAGCTCGACGGCGGAATAGCAAGTTGCAGCATCACTTACTTTGGCGACACCTTTACTACCGCTCTTAATCACCTTGGGCCCTCCGAGCCCTCTCTTTGCCGCCGGCGTTGCGCGAGTGCGAGCCATCACTAAATTACTTGAACAGTGGTGTAGTGTACTAATAACAAGCCTGAATAAGGTAAGAAAAGTGGTGGAAGAGTAATTGGTTTGGTGCTTTGGTGCTCCTGGTCGCCTGGGAAATGGGGGTACGATACGTTGATGGTATCTTGATGACTCAAAGAACGACTGAATATAGAATATAATGACATTAGAAGGAGATACTGGAGAAAACGAAGTCCTTGGGAGCGAAAACTTAGATTTCTCCTCAATGAATTTGTTTAGAGGTACAATCATGTTATTTTTTCCCCTGTCAAGGCATTGAGCTTGAAGAGGAGACAGGATATACGTAGTGAATCAGTCCAGACTCAGCAGACGTCACAGCGACCTTCATCTTTCCCCTGTTCTGAACCATGAATGACGATTCAACGATGAACTGGTATAGCTATTAACAAGCTCACTAGATCAGGTCAGCAATGGCAATCTTTCGCTTAAGTGCGTTCAGAGCTTGCTTACCTGGTTATTTCAGATCTTGGCATAGCTGGCACATAGGCAGATTGTACATGATGGATTTGAAGATGGAAAAGGATGCCAGCGTGAGACTTTAGAGCTCTTAAATGTAATCAAAGGACAGGAGTGAAGTAAAGTGTATGAAAAATGACTCAGAACTTGCAACGGATTTTCCCCAGATCTGAGAAATCACCATAGAAAGAAGCTTGCTCACTGTTCGTGTCTAAGGCCGCTTGAATTAGTTATATTACTTCGTCTTGCAAGGAGCCTTGTGTCTCCACTTGAAATTACCAAAGGGTCTGTGTCAATGCCTTAAGATATCTTCGCAATCCTTTTCTTCGCCACATCCATCTTCCCTTGCACCCTCGTAACATCTTCATCCATCATCTGCAACATATCGTCTCCTCTTGCCAACTCCTCTTGAATCGATATACTCAACTCCTTCTGCCGTTGCACTGCCTGCGCTAGAACCGTCACGTCCTCATCCTGCTCTTGCATTAATTGCTTTTGCAGCTGTAAGACACCTTGGTTATCCAGTGCCCTCGTTCTATCCGTTTCCCTCCCAAGCACTCTCCCAGCTTGCTTCGGCGCCGCAGATCCCATAAGCGCATGCTTATCTTGGACACTGGCGACTGCCTTATCGAGTTGGGCCTTTGCGACCATTGCACTGAGTAGATCTTCCAGACCTTCTTTCTCCCGCTTCGCGCTACTTACCAGATCCTTCCTACGCCGTAACTCCCCTTCTCCCATTTTCTCACTTCCCCAGGCGTTCTGCCCTAAGTTTTTCAAACCTTGCTCCAGCGCTATGATCATCGTCCCAGCCCTTACGAGACACTTCTTCGCCTGTGCCGAGCACTCGTGCTGGGCTTGCGGCGTCGAGGCTTGATCTCTTCTGGTAAGTGCTAATCGGGCATCGTGTAACTGAGATTTTAGATCTCTGTAATGATCTAGCCAGACCACTGGATCGGTAATGGGCGTTCCACTACCCGAGCCAACTATCGCGCTGTGTAAAGTAGACGCTAAGCTGGACTTGGAGCTTGTATTGCTTGGGAGGTTGAGGAACGACCTCCATGCACTTGTGTTTCGCCATCGGTCATTGTCTCCTCCATTTATTGTACGTAGGTACGCTTCTAAACCTTTGCGACGTTCTTCTACGAACTCAGGGTTTGAGGATGACCGGAGCCATGATTTGGGGGGGGGATTTGCAGGTGGAGGGGCTCCTGCTTGTGATGTGAGATGTGAGTGAAGAGTTATGAATTCAGAGTAGCGGTTCTGAACAGTGAAAGAACGGAGTGGTAGACGGAGGCTGATGTTGTACAGCACATAGGGTTTGGATGTGTCGGACGTGGATGTGTTCGGGATGGAGATTTCGACTGTAGAGGCCATGTTTGTGGAGCTCGTTGGTAATTGCGAGGTAGCATGTGTGGTAGACCTGGCTTAAAAGAAGTATCTTGTAATAACAAGATAGATTGATGGATGGTCGGGTTAATTCTATACTTCACGGTTGGAAAAGGTACAATGAGGACGCAGGTCGGCAGACCAACACTAACGGTTGGGGTACCAACGCTAACGTTTTGCGCTAGGCTTCCCGCCGCACCGCCGAGCCATTTCAAAAATTCCATGGTCCGTTGAACTCTTTCCTCTTCAACCATCAACAACTAATACACCATCGATAGAATATCACCATGCCATCGATAAAAGATTCAGAAGCCTATAAGGCTTATTTACTATTTACAACCCGCCCAGAATGACATCCGAAATGGCAAAAGAACGCAGTAAGTCAAGCTCATCAATTCTAGATTGATTTCGAATTGATAAGCCTGAAAATTTAATTTACATGTCAATCTCAAATGTCAAGTGTGATCAATCGTTGATTGATCTAGTATTATTCATCGACTGATCATTATCTTCATGATTGCATTTTGTTCTCAAAAAATATATAGCTTATTGATCGTTTATCGATAATATATCGATCGACGATTAATCAGTCGTTGTGCCTCAGCGAGTTTTCAAGTTCTGAATGTTCATTCGCTGATCGATATTATATTGATCATTGATCGATAATGAACTGATAGTCTGATAGAATGACAAAATTGTGATTATGTCTGAAGAAAAATTTTGTCAATATGTCGATGATGAGAACAACATGTGCGAAGATATCGTAAGTGCATGATTAATCGCTTATCGATAATGAATTGATCGCTAATTAATTCACAGAAAGCGCATACTTCAATTGAGAATTTGCGCAAACATGTCAATGAACATGAGAAAGAAGTTGTGACTCAGATGTCGATAAAGAGTGTCAAACAATCTGATTATGATGTTTATGTTCATGAGTAATATCAAATTGATATTCGATCGATGATAAATTGATCAATAATCAATTCAGAAAACTTCAAACTTCTGATCTATCAACTCACTCTCTGTTAGGGGCCAGCATAGAGCGAGTCATATGAGTGTAATGTAACGAGTATATAAATGCTAAGGAAGGAAAGTATCTAGAAGGGAAGGGCCGGCTATCTATATGACTCAGGAGAACATAAGCTAACCCTGAATAGGGTTGGCTTCGGAACAAGCCTATGCTCTAGCGGCGAGCGATCGGCGATAGCCCTCAGGATAGCCATCAACATAGTCATCAACATAGCCATCAACATAGCTATCAACGAAGGTGCGTAGCTAGAATCGTAACACTCTCGACACTTTAAGAAAGAACAACTTTGTTGCAGATGATTCAACTGATTCTTCTCTAGTTTTGAAAGAAATCAAATCAAAGAAGAAAGTCTTGCTCAAAATTTCACGCAAGAAAGATGAATTGATAAATTATTAATCATGAATCAATAAATCATCAATAACTTATTGATTATAGATCAATAAGACTGCTACGCGCGTTGCGCTGAAGATGAACAAGAAAGCTAAGTGCGCGAAATGCTATGCGCAGAAAAGAAGTAAGTAATTAGTCTACTATTGATATTTGATTAATCGCTAATCAATCATAGAATGTCTCGACATAAAGAATATCTGTTTGTATTTAAAAAAATTCGATTGTAGTACAGAAGATGTTAAGAAAGCTGAGAAGTTCAACAAGTTTTCTCAATTAATGTTTGATTGATTATTGATTAATATTGAATTAATAGATTCATCTGAGAAGAATAATGACAACGAACTCAACACTGAAGATGACAATTTCGAGAATGATGATGTGAAGAAGAAAATCGATGAAGAAGATGTAAAGACAGAGATCACGAACGATGAATGATCAATAGTTGATCATTCATATATCAATCATAGATTGATATAGCAGTGAAGACTTGTGAACGAGCTGAGTGAGAGATATCTGAGCATTAGTAGTATTGCTCATAGATTAAATCTATTTCTCTGAGATTTGAATAATACTCTATCAATCTGAGATTAATAAGCTATCAATTACAAGAAAATCTGATGATTTTCAACGATGTTTCTTAGTATTAATAGTTGATTAATCAGTTGATCAATCAACTATTAATAGACTTACTGAACGTTTTAGTTTTCGAAATCTTTCAAAATTTTAAATAATTCTTTGTTTCTTTTAAATTTAATTTTTATATTAATTTTTATATATTTTTATTTTCAAGTTTATTAATAATGTCTTATTTTCTTTGTATAGTTCTAGAGATAATTGATTTGACAAAGCTGATGAATGAGTATGAATTTCATGAGAGTTGAAGATAAAGAACTTGCAATCTGTAGTATTTTTGAGAATAAGAAAGTTGAATTCTACTTCACATGATACTGCTATCAATTCATCAGATTCAGTAAAATGATCAATACTTATTTCAAGTAAGTTATTGATATAATATTAATCATGAATTAATCAATTAATGATAGAAGATTAATTATCACAATGTTTTCTTCAAGTATTCATCTGTTCAACAATATGACAGATATTGATAGAAGAGTCTGATAATCACGAACTATTGAATCAATTCTTAAGAAAATCAATGTTGAAATCTTGTATATTCATAATAGATTAATAGAAATGTCTCTTAAAGTTGTTCTGAATTGCGTTGAAACAGCTGATAAAGTAATAAGTGACTTCAGCAACATTCTAATTAATCATTAAATAATCAATAATTAATAAAGTATTAATATATTATTCAAACATATTTCTTGATTACTTTCTTTCAATATTGATGAACATGTATTTTCATAATCTTGACATGAATTCTGTGCTCAAAATCATTTAACAGTAGCAAGATAATGTTTAAAAGATTTTGATTAATAATTAATAGTAGAATAATAAAGAAATAATAATTAATTAATAATACTCATTTGTGTTCTTTTTCTGTCGTGTTTTCAATGTAAAATCAATTTTTCGAAGTCTTTTGATTTCTTTTCACTGTTTTCAATTATTAATCATTAATGTTCAAAGATTAAAAATGTTAGTTTAATCTTAAATCTTGAACATTAATTAATCAATCTCTTTTGACAATAGAACATCATTGACATAATGCTTACGCTTCATTCTGATTATCAGAAACAGATGATGAGTGTCATTGATGTGATGTCAGTGAGTGAGCGAGAAGCGAGTATTGCTATCTCGCAAAAAAATTCAATCAAGATGAAGAATATAAATGAGAAATTGAACAAGCTGCGAGTACTTTATGAGCTCAACGAACGTAGAAACAACAAGCTGATGCTCTGAAAAGAGATGAGAAGATTAACAGAGATGATAGAAAAGCTGATGTGTCAACGTGTCGTTGCGTTGACTGTCAATCAATGCATGAAGAATCAGCTGAAAAGATTGAAAAAGATAATGAGCAGACTTGAAAAGAAGTTCATGAAGAAGAAGAGACATGTTGACAATTGAGCGAAGAGAGCAAATGAGAAGTCAACGATGTTGTTTGAAAGTCATCTTGTTCTCAGCGTTGACGTTGTGTCATCAGTGCAAAATCATTGCAAGAAATTCAAGATTAAAATCTTTGTTAAAAAGAAAAAGAAGATCAAGAAAATCATGACAACAACAACAAATGTCATGATGTCAAATCATCAACTCAATTTAGAACATAAATCATCAATGTCTTAAATAATCTTGATTCATTGAATCTGTTTTGCAGTTCAATGAATCAAGTCATCAATTTAATCATCATCATCTTAATTTAGTTTTAGCAATTCTGTTTCAATTATCTCAGTCATATGCATGAATCTTTGCAATCTTAAGTCATAAAACTATTGTTTAGTCTTGATTCTGCTCAATTCATGTATATAAAAGTTGAGTTCTCATTCTTTTCTTTCACTCTTTGTCTTTCATCTTATACATTATCTGATGTATTGTCTTGTATCTAGATTCTATCAAAGTAATAATAATAATATCAATCTTTTATATTGATAGTATCTTTAATCTAGCTCAGTTTCTGACATTATGAAAGATCTACACTTTCTGCAACATTTTCATATATTGAAATCTCATTTAGTTACTTTTTCGCTCAAATAAAGTCACTTCACAATCTTTCAATCAACGATGAGCGTGCTGTTAAACAGTTCACTCAAAGTATGATCGAAAATTCAGTTGAGATCTTTCGTGCAATGCGTGAGCTTCAAAATCAAGTTTGACAACATGATATTATTACTTCATTCTTGTTCATCATTTTCAATTCTTCAGTTTATATAGAATTGAATTCTCAGTCTTTTGTGATGATAGTTCAAATCATCACACAAATCTTGAACAATCAATCTCTCTTCTTTATTCATCTTTTTGCAAACTCTGTCATTGTTTTTATTGCTTCTAGATTCAAGAAGCTTCTTGACATATCTGAGTATGAAAGAGACAAAGATTGATTGAATGCATGAAAGCAAAGTCTTATACAGCGTATGAACATGAATGATGATCATTATCTCTTTCATTGAGTCAAGATTGTCTATGTCGAGTCACGACTCATCATAGATAAGAAGACTCACAATTTAATAAGTCAATATCGAGTCAATAATCTTTGTATCATTTTCATCTTTGCAGATTGATGACACAAGTTACATCATTACTGCAACAATTCTTTCAAGACAAAAGATGCTCATTTATATCTTTGTGAAACTCTGAAGCAAGACATGAATAACTTTGTCAACTACTACAATCTCTTCTATCAAAAGAAAAAATGTTCTTTGATGAAAGATTTCTCATTGATTGACTATCTGAAGCACAATGTCAATTATTTCACTCAAGTTGTCATCTTCTTTTGATGAAATCTTAATGAAACTCAATCATTCATCTTTCATCAATGAGTTCAAGCATTCTTTGACATTGATGAAGAGCTTTAGCAGCTTAAGCATCATCAATCTCACTTCATCTTCATCATTATTTCATTCATCAAAGTCAAGAACATTTTTGCATCAACTAGTAATTCTTTGAATTCAAAGATCATCATTTCTGTGATTGTTGTTTCAACAGTATCTTCATCTTTCTCTCTTTCATCTCTTGATGAGTCAATGAATTTAAGCTTCGTTATTGTCATCATTCAAGATAAGACTCTGATTATTTCTGAGATCAAGAAAATCTGCAACAAGTGAAAGCTGTGTTACTACTGCAAGTTGCAACATTTGAGCAAAATCATTAAAAAATGCTTAAATAAAAAGTTCTTCACTTTGCATATCATGAATGTTTACAACAGTGACGTCATCAGTATAAATAAAGAAGTCTCGCTGTTCGCGAAAAAAGTTTAGTTTCTGAGCTAAGTCACGCTCAGAAATTGTCAGAATCGTGCCTAAATGATACAATCAGTGAAGATCAGAATTGATAGTGCTTGATCTTTAAAGATAGCTATAACTGAATATTAAGAATACAGAAGAAGATTGATACAAAAGCTTCTATTTATGTAATGTTCAGAGACTGCGCTAGGCTCGAAAGAAATGTGTTTGTGACATGAGAAGAATTTGATGTAGATGAACAAGATGTTGATGAAAGAAAAGAGTGTTGAGTCATATCTGAGTCATATCTGAGTCATATCTGAGTCAAACCTGATGTGAATTGATTAGAGCTTCAGTCTTGTTCAGTCTTGATACGCTCGTAACAGAAATCTGTATATATATCATCTTGTTTACTAGTCTCAATCTTTTCACTCTCACTTCAATCATATAAAAAGTTTTCTGCTAAATCTGTCTTGAAACTCTTTGAATTCAATTCAACATTCAAAGATAGTCACATAATAATATTTTGTATTCTACATCAAGCTCAATCTAGAGTTCTCACTCTCGCTCTGATTGATAGTGAAGTCTCTGCTTATGTCTTTATGAATAAATTCTTCACGTAACAACATCATTTTTTCTTGCATTAATTAACTCACTTTCGCAGACTTTGAGAATTTGATGATCAAGTCACTTTAATCGATGACATTACTTATGTCATCAAAATCACAATGATTCTTGATGAATACATCGAAAAACTATTCTTCTATGTCATTGAATTAAGTCAATATCTCATTGTCATAAGTTTATCATGATTTTATTATCACGTCATTGATATCAATTTTGAACACAATATTCTCATTTTGTCTTTCTTTTTCTATCTTAATCATTGTTATTCATTTCTCATTAAGATTTATGATCTTAATCAACAAGAAGAAAATTTCTCGTTCAAAGTTAACAAAGTAGCTTTCTTTCAGTCTCATTCTCAATTCACTCACAAGAAGCAACTCAGTTCATGAATCATTCACAAGAAGCAATTCAGTCTACAGATCATTTACAAGAAGTAATTCAGTCTACAAATCACTCACAAGAAGCAATTCAGTTTACAGATTGCTCATAAGAAGCAATTCAGCACTCAGTTCACTTGCAAGAAGCAATTTAGTTTCTCATTTACTTGAAAGAAGTAACTCAGTTTTCAGTTCGCTCGCAAGAAGCAATCTAGTTTCTCATTCATTTGAAAGAAGCAACGCAGTTTTCAGTTCGCTCACAAGAAGCAATTCAATTCTCAATTCACTTGCAAGAAGTAACTCAGTTTTTCATCTGCTCACAAGAAGCAATATAATTTCTCGTTCGCTCACAAGAAGTCAACTAATACTCAGCTCATTCATAAGAAACAAACTTCGTTCAGTCTTGTCTCTCGTCTGAAACAAGAAGCTTCTAATCATATTTGTCACGATTCTAGCCTTGTCAGGCTCAATCTTCTAGTCTTATCAGACCTATTCTCGCTTCATCACCTTGACTAGTTTCTATTGAGCCTAGCGTCGACTGAGAAACATACATATGTAGTCAGCTTCTTTCTCGTAGCTATCTTTCTTTCTTAGCATTTATCTTCTAGTTAAATGACATTTCTATCTGACTCGCTCTAGACAGATCTCTAACATTAGATAAATGCTCATCATCTACTATTCTGCTATCGACGAATAGATGATATGAGACAATCTATTCAGTAAGAAAAATTTGCAAGAAATTCTTCAAATTTGCATCATCATTTTAGATTGCAAGAAATTCTTCGATTCTACACTCATTTTCATCATTCTATTCGCAAGAAATTCTTCGAATAAAGCACTCAATTATTATCTGAAATTCACAAGAAATTCTTTGAATTTTCACTCATCAAAAAACATCAATTCAAAACATCAATCTCTCATCTATTCTTATCTCAACAACTTCTATCTTCTTTCATCATGACATGCGACATCGAGTCAGTTGAATTTCGAACAACTCGCCTGCTTAGAAGCACTGTCAATAGAAGAGTTTCACTTCTACTCATTAATGCTTCAGTCGAAGCTGAGAAAGCTGTCACTTCATGAAACATAAACATCGAAGAACAACTGTTTCATTGAGTCAGCAATCAATTCGACGAAGTCATCAATATGCTGAACGAGCTTCGAAGTCAGCGAGACTTGACTCTACAACTCAATGAACACTGACTTCTCGTACAAGATGATCACAAAAAGAGAGCGAAACAACTAGAAGTCGCTTTTGATAAAAACGATGAGCTAGAGAAAAAGATCAATCAGTTACAAGGTGAGCGATTGAACTTCAGAGCGAAACAACGTCAAGCTGATCGATCTATGCCTCGTCAAGATACTCAGTCAGCTGAACAACGAGTCAATCAGAAAGAAGCTTCGATTCGTCGCTCTGAAGTTGAACGAAGCTCGACTTTCGAAGCTCGCTTTCAACGAGAATCTTCTACTCTATCTGATAACGAAAACGAGAACGATCATCACAAGTTCGTCAAGCTTTCGAATTCACTCATCTTCATCGAAACAGATGACTCTACCTGAGAGACATGAAACATCAAAATAGCTGACAAGCTCGATGTCAACGCGAATCATTACTCTACTGAAAAGATTCGTATTGCCTATGTGATTTCCAGACTAGAAGATGATGCTGATCAGCAAACCTATGCAAAGCGTCGTGTTGATGCTCTCTCACTCTATCAATCACTATCAGAGCTACTGAAACATCTGAAAGAAATTTACGAAGATCAGAATCTGATTCGAAAGTGTCGTCGCGAATACGTCGCTCTGAAGCAGCTCAACAAGCTCTTCAGCTCTTTCTATTCAGAATTCACTAGAATATTCAGCTTTCTGAACTACGACGATGTCACTCTGATGAACGACATTCAGAATAAAATCAACAATCGTCTTCAGAACGCGTTGTCAGTTTGTCTCATAGAGTTTAGCTCGCTTGATAAGCTCAAGATCTTTCTTCAAGATGTGAATAACAAACAACGAGTCAATTATCAGCTACGTGACGAGCAACGAACAGTCAAATCGATAGCAGCTTCGAAAAAACGTTTTGTTTCTTCGTCGACATCAGCTTCAATCTCGACTACTAGCTATGTTCGACTCGCTACTTTTTTCATCTTCGAATCTGAATGATCAAGAATGTCAATCATCTGCTTCAACTGTAAAGTATCGAATCATCTTTCAAAGAACTGCTCTCATCTGAAGACTAGTACTTCGACATCTCGTGCATTCATCTCTCGTCTCAATGAGATCATCATGTCGAAAGAAGAGAAGAAATTATTTACAGAGAAATCGAAGAATAAGACAAAAAACTAGTGACTTTCATCAAAGACGCGATGAAAGATGTGTTAATTTCTTCAACAACAAGCAGCTCAAATGATCTCTTTGCTTCGAAATCTTTGACTACTGAATGTGTACTATCTAGCAATGAAATTAGTTACTCATTAAAGTCATTGATTGACACTGAAGCAGCTGACTATTCGTTCATTGATGAATTAATCGCGCAGAATGTTTGTGATCATTTGCAAATCGAATCTTTATCTTTAATCAAGCTCAAATCAATAAGAAGATTCGATGATCATTATGCAAAAAAGCTCATTACTCATGCGATTTATTTGAATCTAACTGTTCAAGATCATATGAAACGTTTCGTCTCTATGCTGATCACTCGATTAGATCAACATCAGATGATTCTCGAAAAAACATGAATGAACAAGATCGAGATGACTATTGATATGAGAGACGATCGCCTTCAATTTTCTAGTTTCGAAGCTCATATCAAAGCTTCTATCAAAGCTCATTCGACTGTTCTTCCGAGCAAGAAAATCGCGATAGAACAGAAGAGTTCAATCTCTATTCAAATACTAAAGAGATCTACCTCTTCTGTTGTCACTCGACTCAGCGAGAAGTCATCTTCATTCAGTAAAATCGTGAAACCATCTAATTCAGTCAACTTCGCTTCGCCTTTCGATTCAATGAACATAGCAATGATAGAGACTGCAGCATATAGATCACTAGTCAAACGATCGAATGTGACTACTTTCGCGATCATCGTCACGAAAATCGATCGACTTCTAAAAACAGCTAGAAATAAACTCGAAGATGTAAATCTACAAGAGCTTTCACACGAAGAGATCTTGAAAGAAGTCAAAGCTAAGCTTTCTTCGAAATATCATGACTATCTAGACGTGTTTGACCGAGCGATGACTGATCAACTATTCTCTCATCGCTTCTACGATCATAAAATTGAGTTGATCGACGAGAGAACATCTTCTCGAAGTCGTCTCTATCATATGTCTGACTACAAGCTTCAAAAGATGAAGAATTACCTGATCGAGCATCTGAATAAAGACTTTATATCTTCTAGCTCAGCTTCATACGCTTCGCTCATACTATTCGTCGAAAAGAAAGACGATAGCTTGCGTTTCTGTGTAGACTACAGAAAGCTCAATGCTTTGATCAAACGAGATCGCTACTTCTTATCGCTAATAGACGAAACTCTCGCTCGTATTCAAGATAGCAGGTATCTGACTCGATTGAACATCATTGTCGTCTTCAACAAACTGCGTATGCATTCGAGCAGCGAAGATTTGACTATCTTTATCATCTCTTTTGATTTCTACAAATATCACGTTGTTACGATTCTAGCTACGCATCTATGTTGATAGCTATGTTGATGACTATGTTGATGACTATCGTCGATCGCTCGTCGCTAGGCTATAGAATTGTTTCGAGATCAACTCTATTCAGGATTAGCTTATGTTCTTCTGAGTCATATAGATAGTCGGCTCTTTCCTTCTAGATACTTTTCTTTCTTAGCATTTATATACTCGTTACATTACACTCATATGACTCGCTCTATGCTGGTCTCTAACATTATATAAATGCTTCTTCGTTACAGGCGAAGTGAAATAATCTGCATCGATCTTCGAGTGCTTCTGTTGACTCTTCAACCCACTATCGACATTTGATCTAGCCGACTTGCAATCGTCAGCAACACTCATCTTTCTCTTCTCGTGAGCTGATTCAGCGAGAATAAACAAAAGATTCGGACTCGTGCGCTGATCAGCGAGTATAAACAAACGATCGAAATCATCCGACTAGATCAAAGATCAGCGAATTAATCGTTCATTCAGATTCGCAAGAGATTCTTCGAATTTGTTGAACAATCAAACGAAATCAGTCTATGACTGCGTGAAGTCTCTATCTCAAAGAGCAATCAAAGAGATCAGTCAAGAACTGCGTGAAGTCTCTATCTCGATGAGCAAACCTCAACAGTGAGTCTGCTTCAATGACACTCATCGTCAATGCGATGATTCATCTATTCTCATCGCTCTACTCATCAGTGAATCGGTTCGCCTACTCGTTCATGTGCAACTAGTGAGTCTGCTACAATGACACGATAATGTCTTCGACAACAAGCAAATCTTTGAGCTTGTTTCTATATCGAAATCTCAGTGAGTCTGCTTCAACGGCACCCTCAATGCGATGGCCTACTCATTCTCATCGCTCTATCTATCAGTGGATCTGACTCGTCATCGAGTTCACATGCAACTAGTGAGCCTGCTTCAATGGCATCTTCCGTCAATGCGATGACTCAGCTACTCACATCGCTCTACCAATCAGTGAATCGATCTGTCGACTCGTTCACGTGCAAATAGTGAGCCTGCTACAAAGACGTCTTCCGTCAACGCGATGATCTATCTATTCACATCGTCCTATCTATCAGTGAATCTGATCAAATGTCCACGTGCAACTAGTGAGCCTGCTTCAATGGCACGATCAATGCGATGACCTATTCACTCTCATCGCTCTACTCATCAGTGAACCTGGTCATACGTTCATGTGCAACTAGTGAGCCTGCTACAATGACATCATTCTACCTCGCATAGTGAGCCTGCTACAATAGGCATTTCGATTCTACACAAGGCTAAGAAAATACATTCATGCGAACATGAATCGTTGAAGGGGAAAGATAATGTTACGATCCTAGCTACGCATCTATGTTGATAGCTATGTTGATGGCTATGTTGATGACTATCGCCGACCGCTCGCCGCTAGGCTATAGAATTGTTCCGAGGCCAACCCTATTCAGGGTTAGCTTATGTTCTCCTGAGTCATATAGATAGCCGACTCTTCCCTTCTAGATACTTTTCTTCCTTAGCATTCATATACTCGTTACATTACACTCATATGACTCGCTCTATGCTGACCCCTAACAATATCGATAGCGATTACAGTTTGCATTATTCAAAAAGAATGATCGAGTAGTCTTTGATAACTGTTTTTTTTTGAACAAATACTGAATCTGATATTAATAATAATAGATTAATAAATCATCAATCTATTATTAATATATGATTATTTATCAAATGACATTCGCTTTTGAGTCTTTTAGTAGATTCTTCACGAGTAGAAAGAATATATGCATATTTATTGATAGCTGTATTTGAATAATCAGAAAGAGTCAAAATATGTTTGATATTTGATGCTTTTAATGCTTGATGATGTGTTTCAGAGATAAGAATAGCAAAATTTTCAAATTGTCAGATCTGTGATTGATTATTGATTGATTAACTATTAATCTATGAATAATAACATACATTTTCGTCTTCTGCGTCATCAGAATCACTAGATACTGAATTCTGATCACTCAGATTACGAAACTTCTCAGTATTCTCATTCATACTCAAAGATCAGTAAGTTGAATTGATAAATAATCATTTCTTGATCAATTATTGATTAATTATCAATAGAATTGATGTGATATATTTTAGAGAATTAGAAATTCTACGAATGTTGATGCTGTTATCTACGATTTTAGATTACATTATCAGTAGCTCGAAAAAGCGGAATTATGCGCATGGTTACCTGATCATGCTCGGACATTTTGCATGGTTCATCGAGCTTTAGTGTTGGTCTGTCGACCTGTAGTCTCAGGAACAATCGCACTTAAAATGCGTGCCCTGGTCAATCAGGGTCGGATGACGTTGAGATGCGGGCCGATTCCGCGTGTTTACCATGCTTATCACATGACTTGATTACAACGAAAAGGTAGGTACCCACGGTACCTAAGGCTTACCAACGCCGACACTCTCCCACCCAAAACATCTTCTCCCTCCACCTACAACACCTCGCCCATATCCTCAACCTCCATCCGATTTTAGCGATCCAGCGGCCTACCAATGGCGCATACACGCTCCGTATGGCAAGGAGAAGTGGAGCCTTAACAGGGAGATGAGGTTCAGGACTTTAAGAGTGCGACCCATGATGGGGGTGCAGAGCTTGGGGAGAGGGTGGACGTCGAGGTTGAGTGAATGTTGGGGCTGTGAGTTAGGCTTTGGTAGGCCCGATTGGAGGAGGGGGGTAGGAGGCAGCAGATGGGGATTGATGGGGGGGAAGAGAGGGTTTTGGTCATGAGACGGGGAATACCTGTTAGGTTATTTTCGTTTGGAGACATTGTATGATGAAGAATCTCCTCCAGAAAAATGACTGTGCCCATAATTTGAGGCTCGAATGATTCTACCCTTTGCGTAGGTTGTTCTCCCCCGTCTCGAGACCGTAGTCACGAAGCAAACAAGGAGCGAATGCCAATGGCTTGATGCATGGTCAAAAGTTCCCTCAAAAAGTTTCCTGGTCATCCTGAGCCCCCTCTGCTTCCGCTGGTATCTCAAAACCCTCCTAGAGACAACTCGTCAGCTTTGCTTTGCTATCCGGAAGTGAGAAACTTACCTCTGTAGAATATAGAATCGCCTGAATATGCTTAATCAACCCATCCTCATCCTTTTCAATTTCCGGATCCGCCTCCACTGCCTGCTGCAATAGCAGCTCAATATCTCTTAATTTGCTGAAGTAGAAATCCCTTTCCCTCTCCAACCCTGTTACCGTCTCCTTGAGGGCCGCATTTTCCTGCATGGCGGCTGCAGATGCTCCTCCTCCTCCACCAGTTGCCCGCGCGCCCCTTACAGCTGGCGCAGCGGTCGGAGTTGTGCCTTGTCGGGCTGCTCCTGCACCGGAGTTACGAGATGATGGTGGTGCAGTTGCGGTTGGTGCACCTGAACCTTTCCGTCGTGCTACGGCATCATAGTCTCCACCAGGATAGTATTGGTCCCAATATCGCTTTGACCATTGAAGGAACGCTAGATTATCCTGCATCTTACATTTGATGAGCGATTCGACAGGTACGGGGCGGTCGATTTGGTGTTTTGTGAAGCAATCTATCGAAGTGCATAGGTGTGAGCCTTTTGCCAACGAGCTTGAACAGAGGCAATGCTTACTTTGAAGAATTTTGAAGTTTTGTAAGTATGCATATTCCGTGTTGACATTGAACTTGACTCTCGACATTGGTAAGTCCTCTGCAACAAATTAGCGTAAGGTTCGTACCCACAGGATGGCAATGCCTGTTGTACGTACGGAATATGCTGTCGTATATTTGGCATAGCGCTGCTCTGGCAGATCGAGAGACTATTAGCTTACGCTCTTCCCTTCCGTACAGCCCTGTTCATAGACGATTCAGTGGGCAGTCGTACCCAGTCCCGCATTGCTCGACCTTGGTAACATTCAGTTGGAGTAGATTGTTAAGCCACGACAGCAATTCCTGCCTACAGGATTGAGTGGGTCAGCAATGCAGAGAATACAGGCTGGCAGAAAGCAAGGCGAGTTGGCCTTGTACCTTGATTCACCCATGATGGGCGATGCCTTGAATGTAACCACCGGAGAAAGTTGGAGGGAGAAAAACTTCAAATCGGAGATGTGCCGCAAAGTTCGAGGTTCAGCGACAAAAAGGATGGAATGTTTGTTGATTCCCCCCCCAGTGTTAAAAGTTTTTGTACAGCAGTGCTTGTTTGTCGCGAACATCACGTCAGGGCTGTCCCGGCAATGTACCATGGATCTCAATGGCGCTTACCAGGCACGCCAGGCCAATCATTGATATGCGACCGCTAGAACAGCCCTCATTCTAAACACTCGTTTGGGGAAGATTTCTCTTTGGCCCTGTTCGCCCGGGACCTGAAGTTCTCCTGGGACAAATGGGAGTGGCATACTCTTGGAAATTATCAATACATATACAGCATCCAGGTTCTATGAAGAAGGCCGAGGAAAGACCCCTAGCTCGAGGACAAATATAAGTACAAGGAGGTAAGAAGCACAATATGCACGCTCACAAATGCTACGATAGCAGTCTAACGTCTATGCCAATGCGAGAAGATTTGCAGCCCTCGCCCAGTATAAGGTCAACTCTCTATCCGTCCGTAATATTATCCCTCCAGTAGCTCCACTCCAGGTAGCTGGTAGCCAAAATCCATGATGACCGCACGGCTATCTTGACTCGTAGCGATAATGCGTCGATAATCCGCTTTGGCGCTGAGAATCCAGCTCGTAGTCCATCCCGTGAAATCAACAATTATATCTCCAGTGCGAAGGTCGTAGGCCCTGACGCTTGTGTCGTAGCTTCCACTAATGATTCTTCCATTCGCGCTATCAAGATGTAGTGAACGGACAAGGCTTTTGTGACCCTTGAGTTCTCGAACTAGCTCTCCTGTGTTCGTATCAAATTGATAGATAACCTGATCATTGCCGCCGGCTAAAATTGTTCTTGAGTCTGGGCTGAACTCGATGCAAGCCATACCTCGATCTTTGCTGGGAAATTCTTTGATGCAAAGACCCGAGGTCAGGTTCCAAAGCTTCGCAACTCCGTCACCGCTGGCGGAAACCACTAGGTTCCCCCTCAGTTGTACTGCATTGACCGGTCCACGATGTCCATTCAGGCTTCGAAGAAATTCGCCTGTACGCCGATCCCATAGGCAAACCGTCATATCTTTAGAACAAGAAACGATGTGTTTCGTATCAAAGCAGACATCCAAAACACCAGCAGTATGATGACAAAGTCTTCGGACATGCTGATAGCCGAGCCGGATATCCCAGACTATCAATGTAGAGTCCGAAGAACCAGTCACTATTATTTCTTCGTCATATTGCAAGCATAAGATTGAACCGTGGTGATACTCCGAGGTCGGGCCACTGTTGTACTCAAAGACGCTAGATGGGGAGAAGACCTTATTGCATGGTCTGTGGCCACGGCCGGTCATATTGGTTGGGAGAGGAGCAATAGGAGGCTCACTTCTACTTGGGACTCCTAGCACTTTAATACATTCATAAGTATGGGCGTCCCAAACCCGTACAGTTCGGTCTCTGGAGCCTGTGATGATTTTGTGCCTATTTGAAGTCAGCAGCAACCTGCCAGTTGATATTGGGTACCATACTCATCGAACTGGACACAATAGACACAATCAGTATGTCCTTCAAGATATATCGCAGCCGCGTAGCCGTCCGCCCACCGCTGGTGGAGAGCCTTCCGGGCTTTCCACATCATTTTCCAATCCTGATCTCCAATGTTTTTACCCAATCCTTGGCCCCCAACTTGAGCAACAGCCGATGGAATTGGATGAGTTTGTCGTGTATATTTGTATTCATGGTGGAAGGCATGCTTCCAGCTATGACGCGAGCTAGCCGAGCGCTGCCACCTATGGGAAACAAGCTCGACGTTGGTCAACGAGGTGGCATCAAGGTAGGAGAGGATTTGCGCGACGAGTTCTTCAGGCAGTGCAGCAGATGGGTCTAAATGAATGTCAACACCACGGGCCACAACCAAGGATCTCAATCACAAACCTTTGCGTACAACTGGAGTTGTACTATTTGTGCTCTCCCCTCCTCGATCTCGCACTTCTATGCCAATACCACTTTCGCAGTCTTTAGTGACTATTGGCTCCGACAGTCTCATATTCCTTGTGGACTCAAGCATTTCATTTTGTGCAGCGGCTGCTGCCCTTGCCGCCGCCCCGCTTGTGGTACTATCTGGAACTTGAGGCGGTTCAATGCCAATCCCGGGTATTGGTAGCATCTCAGCTCTATTCCGAAGTGGGCGACCGTCACGTGGTGGATTGGCGGTGTTCTGGGCGCGATGACGGCGTCCAAGTGTAGTACTCATGCACCTCCGGAGCCATCCACGTGGTGCTGGTGAGGGACCGGGATCTTGCTTCGAAGTAATACCCTTCAATGGTCTCCAAAAGCTCTTCGACGGCCCCTTGCTATTCTGCGGCTCTGTACTAGGTGATCCATGGAAGCTCTTGGACCTTTCTGGTGTAGTTCTCCAGGGGAGAATACTTTTGTTTTCGATTGCATGTTGTTGTCCATGGATGCCGTTACCGGGCTTCGAAGAGAACAGACCTGCTGTGCTGGTTTTATCGTTTTCTCTTCGGTACCCATTCTTTGCATTCGGAGCATCTGGGTCCTCTCCGCCAAGCTCTGCTAGCATGCAAAAGGAACTACTATTCGAGCCTTCACCCTGGTCGAGAAGCGCCTTTTGCACCCAGGGTTGTTCACCTGTTTCGTGATTCTTCCTCGAGAACAATGATGGCCGTCTCCGACAGGGGAATAAGCGTGCAAGGTGACGGTAGTCTGGTCGATCCATGGTGTTGATGTGAAATGTTTGTCTACCACCCCATAATCATGATAATCACAGTCGATGGGAGTTCCCACATGTCACACTACTATGTGCCATTTGTCGCAGTATTCTGGTTGCGCGAGAAGGCAAGGTAGTCAGCATGACATATCGAAGAGTTGAGTAAGGAACGTCTAAGGGCTCGACCGAACAAGTAAGGTACAGACAAGGTATGTGATGACTGCAGATGGGCTGCTGGACAAGAAGGAGGCGGACGTCCACAAATTCCAATTCTCGTAAGGAGCGTGTTGGGGGCAACCCAATGGCTTTGTGGAGTGAGTTACCTTATTATTGTAGAGAGTAGAAATTACGGTGAGTTCTCAGGCATTTCAGCCTCACCGGGGCCACCCCGGCGCTTACCTAAGGTATTACTGTACGAGTACTGTGACATAGCTCCAGTTTGCGATGGAATTTTACTTTCTTCACCGTCGCGAACAAACGTTGTCCGCCATGGGGATGTCACAAGTAATCCCTCAGCCCTTGGGGGAGCACAATGAGGACGATCATAGTTCTTGCCCCAGTCTATTAATATTGATTAATAAAACCATTTCCCTGGCACGCTTCAAGGAAGCGCTTCCCAACTTTCTCAATGCTGAGAAGAAGTAGAAGCCTCAAATTGTTCGACATGTATCAGAAGTAACAGGAAGATTAGGACGTGAAATCCAATTTTGCTGACCACTATCTTCACTACATCCTTATGTCCACCATGCCGTTTAAATCTTATCCCAGATTTGTTTGTCAATTATTGTTGTGAGTAACTTGCAAAAAGAACATTTTTCGGATCTGCTCCAGGCAGACTGTAATCTGGTTCAATAATCAAAGTTTATCACGGATATGTGCAAAGGATGTAGAATATGTATCGGGAGGGCCTCAAACACTGCCAGCAAGCAAGGGAGCAAAACATTCATTGGTTCTGTCGTCGATGTTCATGGACATCCCCTTGGGTACTTTGATAAGGAGATCCATGTGGACAGAAGCCAGAAACCCTTCGCTCAGGATGGAGATGGCTACTTATGCGAATACCAGTATATCAGTGCACACCGACCTTTTCAAAGGGAAAGAGAGCATTCATCCGGTAGAGCCTTTCTGTAAAGGACATGGCGAGCATTTGAAGCAACATCCGAAGGAGTCAATAGAGTGTCCATTTCTTAGAGAAACCATAGGCTCAATTGTAATATCTACATCCGCCTCTTTGATATCCGAGCGTGGTGAGCAGTAGTTGGAATCATCTCAGTTTTCCACGGCTGTTCTTTTCTCGAACCAATACTCGGCAGGATACCTGTTGCGTAAGTTATCATATTCGCAGCATTTAGTTCTCTGCTGAGCCACTGCACTACGATCAGGTCAGCTCCTCTTGAATCTGCGCGATAAATGCGGTTCAAAACTTGATGGGTAATGCACCAACGGCGCGTCAATTGCAAGTCACTTCAAGCTTGGAACTATCAATGTGTGCGCGGTACGTGGCAGGTGTTCCTATACTGAGGCCAAACTTTCCCATACTGGACATTATATACTCTGGGTACAAAGCCCATAGGCACCCTCCACTACTAAAAAGTCTTGGGTTGAAATATAAAAAGACCGAGACATTGAACGCCACAGAGAACATCCAGGCAGAGCTGTTGCGGTGGAACACGCGCGGAGCCAATGTGGTTGTCATCATAGAACATATGGAGGATTCTATAGCGTCACGTCTGGAAGTAAAACCGACTGGGTACGTACCTAGTAGGCAGGCTTTCGGTCTGCCAGTGTACACTTCAAGTCTAGGACTTCAACAGCTAGATAATTCTAGATTATTCGAGACGTTAATGCAGGTCTCGGTCAAAGTACCAGGCTGCTGGTGTCCCAGCCCAAAGGACATTTTCATGGGTCTGCTGATATAGAGTATAAGCTTCGATGAAAGCAGACTATCAAAGCCGATGATCGAAGAATCTGATTACTCGCGTCGTTGAATCTGTATTCCGTGCAGGCAGAACCTTCCACAAGTGGTAGTTTCATCTAGCACTTTGTCGCACAGAGATCGAAGGGTGGCTGGCGCCTTACCCGATACGCTTAGCGACAAGTAATCTAAAGCTTAATTCAATTCTCGATGTTCCTGATCCTCAGGCACGTCGAAGGCCTAACAAGTACCACTGGGAACACAAACTGTAGATGCAGATGCAGATGCAGATGCAGATACGGATACGGATACAGACACCCTAGGAATCATGCAATGCACCGCAATAATCTCCCCACTGCATACAACTCGGGAATCGAGCTATTCCATGAAATCACTGCTACAGAACAGCCACGATGCTACATCTCGTCTATGATGCACGCTGATGCCTCTTTGCCTGAACCTTCTTACAATTGCTATGCTATTTCCACTGCGTGGTGTCTTCTCCCTGGGTCATCCACGCCTAACCCCATGCCTCGATTAAGGCTGACTACATATGTATGCATGATTCGGCGATGCGAAAACTCTCTTCGGCTAGCTGTTCGCCACCTTGAGAATGTTTGCTCTGGCCCATGTGCAGACCGTGCAGACCGCAAATCTCCTCCATACCGTGTTCCCTCGCAATCCAGACCCAGTTCCCTTCCAAGAACATGTTTGATCGGGTCGTGACGTTGGTCACTACCGCCATGTCCGATCTCAATCCGGACATGTCCGTGTACTTGGACGATGTATATACAGTCCCAGTCCTCCTTCCAAATCTTGGGTACATAATATTTTTAGCCAGTATTTCCTTGTCACCATGTTCGCGTTCGCTCTTCTGTTGATTGGCTTTGTAAATTTGTCATTCTCCAAGACTGTACATTACGATTGGGATATCACTTGGGTGACTGCAAGCCCTGATGGGTTTGCAAGACCTGTCATAGGTATCAACGGACAATGGCCATGCCCTCAAATAGACGTCGATATGGGGGATAGGGTCGTCGTCAATGTTTACAATGCCCTTGGTAACCAGTCTACCACTCTCCACTGGCATGGTATATTCCAGACGGGCAGTTCCACAATGGATGGGGCTTCTGGGATGGGCCAGTGCCCTATTCCTCCAGGTGGCCGCTTCAAGTATGATTTCGAAGTACGCAGTCTCTTATTCCTACCACTGGCAAAGATTCTAACGCAGAAACAGATCAACCAACCCGGCACATACTGGTACCATTCGCACAACATGGGCCAGATGGGAGATGGTCTTCGCGGTCCTATCGTTGTTCATGATGCTAAGGCGCCTTATGCTGGTAAATTCGACGAGGAGATTACGATGACCCTTTCGGACTGGTATCACGAACAAATGCCAAACCTTCTCAACTACTACGAGTCCACGACGGACGAGAATATCAGAGGAGGATTAGAGCCTGATGCTGATAGTGGCCTAATCAACGACAGCCAGAATGTGTCGATCCCGGTCAAGCCTGGCAAGACCTATCTCATCCATATCGTCAACATTGGCAATTTCGCTGGTCACGCCATTTACTTCGACGGTCATCCTTTCACCGCTGTTGAGATAGATGGAGTGTATGTGGAGCCAAGGTTCATAGGAACTCAGAATATACGCATTGCTACTGGACAAAGATGGAGTTTCCTCGTCGATACCAAGAATAGTACCGACAAAAACTTTGCTATCTTTGCAACTTTGGACATCAATATGATGTTTCCACCCAAGGGTATCCCTCCTCCTGGATACAATCCCAATATCACAGCATGGCTGGTTTACGACGACAAGAAACCGCTCCCGCCACCTGTTGATATTCATGGGTTCGACTTCTTTGACGAAATGAATCTAGTCCCTTACGATCACCAGCCCATCCTCAGCCAGGTTGATCATCAAATCGTTGTAAACACTGGTTTTGCGAATCTCAGTGGTGTAAATAGGTAAGTTACGCCTTTGAGTTTCTGAACCGCAAAACTGACCCTGTGTAGGGCAATTATCAACGATGTCACTTATCTGATGCAAAAGGTTCCCTCTCTATATACGGCTTTGACAGTTGGCAAGGAGTATTCTTCCAACCCCATTGTCTATGGTCAAGTCAACCCTTTCGTTTTGAAGTACAACGAGGTAGTCGAAATTGTAATCAATAATGTCAATACCGACCACAACAATCTGCACCCATGGCATCTTCACGGACACAATTTCCAGGTCATCGAGAGATCACCCCCACAAGCTGGAGCTTTCAGTACCTATTCAGGCAACCTATCCAGCACTCCTGTCCGAAGGGATACCATTATGGTTAACCCCAATAGCTACGCTGTGATTCGTTTCCGCGCAAGCAACCCAGGAGTCTGGGCATTCCATTGCCACATCGAATGGCACGTCTCCTCGGGCCTAGTAGCAACCATGATCGAAGCTCCAGATCACCTCGAAGGCTTGAGGATTCCAGAAGACCACCTCAAGAACTGCCGAGCCTATGGTATGGCAACCGCTGGGAACGCAGCGGGCAACGTCCACGACCCGCTGAACCTAAACGGCTCTGTGACCCAGATTCCCACTAACGGTCACGGGTGAGATCTCCTTTCCCAGCCTGACTGTTAAGCAAAACCTGACCGCTTTGCAGTGCAATGTACAATGGCACCACCAACGATGGCGAAGAACCTTACCACACCAAATCTTCGTACAGCAACTCCTACTCGCACTCAGCAACTAGTGTGTCGTACACCCCCATCGAGACATACGATTCAGAAAGGTAAAAGTCTTATTCACCCCACTACCACTCCCCGTGCTAATACCGTCAAGTAATCAAAGATCGAGACGGCACATACGGGCGTCGCCAAGATACCCTGTACACAATGCAAATTGATCATGGCGCTCGATATGCCACATACATAGCTTCACCTGATCTGGCATCAGCCGGATATAGATTTTTACTCTTTTGAATGTTCTTGGCGTTTTCGCTCAGGATGAAATGTAATATTAGCACGACCTCCTAACCAAGGGAGAGGAGAGAGATAATACCTAATAGCATCAACTGAGTGCCAAAGCTTCTATATTGGAATGACTGTTCTTGTTGATTGCGCCTTGCGATGTTGCTGTCTAATAACATGTAACAGTGTCCGTATATCCTAGAGTAACCCGATACTACAGATGTAGATAGCACAGAAACCATATCCAGCGGGCACGGCGAGAGATCCAGACACATTGACTCGAGAAGGCTGTCACTGTCCGTTTGATGGATCATCACCACCTGGACTGCTTGGCCGACGAATCTTTTGACGGTGTCTATACAACGGAGACTTTGGTCCATGCACCAGATCCCGAAAAAAGCATTGGGAGAATTCTTCCGCGTGATCAAGCCAGGGAGGGGGGTTCGATTGTCTTGCACCAAATACGATCATCCAGATTTCAAACGCTCTTCCCAAAGACTTTCCAAAAGAACTTTGACGAGTCGATGGAACATATCAACAAGAGAGCATTCGATGCCAGCAAAACGAGTCTTTCTTACATGGGGGGCCCTGCATCGTATGCTCGAAAAACAAGGCTTCTTCAAGACGTCGTTTGTGGAAGATCTGTCGGAAAAACATCAAACCTATGTATGGTTGTATACTCGCCCCCCCTCAGGTCGGATGCTTTGTTTCTGCACCGACCAACTCAAATAATACAGTACACACATTATCTACTGATTTAATCCTGTAAGGTGGGTCTTTTGCATTTCAGATACCCAAAACCGATAAGTGAAGACCTCCGAAAACAGCATTGAAGACTGTATTTTCCTGTTTTCCTGTTTTCCAACACCACAACAACAACAAATCATGAACAGGTTGCAGTTGTTGCCCCACACACACGCGCGCGGGGGCTTAAGGAACTCGCATGCATGGTCCAGCCGGTTTGGTCCCACCGACAGACTTACGCATACGGCAGCCTAACGTAGATATAAAGTATAAAATACCCCATCCCCCTCAAGAATAATCGCGTCCATATCATTTCCCCTCTTCAGTATCCCAGATCTCTCACCCATCTCCCTCCGACCAAACCGTCCACAATGCCTCTCACACTCTCTCTCCCAGACAACTACGGGTAAAAACCCATCATCCTACCCACCCCCCCCCCCCCCCTCCAAAAACATTTCCCCCCAATCACTTACACCGCCCCCTTGCCCCCCCATCCCAGCTACGTCCTCCTCGCCGCCACATCCTCGACCCTCCTCTCCGTCGTCCACACAACCATCACCTCCAACGCCCGCCGCGCGTCCCACGTGCCCTACCCAAACGCCTACGCCTCCGCCGCCGCCGAAGCAGCCGCCTCGCCCGCAAAAGCGCGCTTCAACTGCGCCCAGCGCGCACACGCCAATTTCACGGAGAACCATGCTACGTTCGTGCTTAATTTGCTGGTCGCGGGGTTGCGGTTCCCCCACGCGAGTGCTGTTTTGGGGGCTACGTGGGTTGCGGGCGAGCTGGTGTATAGGTACGTTTGGGTATGTGCGGGAGGGGAGGGAGGACGGGAGCGGGAGGCTGGTGGGGACGTGATCGACAGGTGGATGCCAAGGCATTTTAAGGATACCTTGGGGAAAGCCTCGAGAACGGGAATTTGGCACTAATGCTATGCCTTGCTTTCTCTGATAGTAGCAAAGAGTGACAGAAAGCGTGCGCTTGTTAAGAACTTACCGGCGCACAAAGTGCGAAGCTCACGGTACCATTCGTTGGCAGCAATCTCAAGCTTTCTCCGCCTCGATGATGCCCTCAGACTCTCCGTCCTTGGATGGATACACTCCCACGACCTTGAGATTGGCTTGCCCCAACATCTCGCGCCACTGGCCCTCCGTCCTCTCCATGGTGGCACACAGAGTCATCATGTTGAAGTCCTGGGTCGTGGACCAGATGCTGGCGCCGCGCTCAGCCACAATCAGTTCGTGTACGAAGAGCTTGGAGTAGCCCGGTTTCATGGCGTCGCGGATGTGTTTGAGGATAGTCAGGCACTTCTCGGTGGGCCAATTGTGGAGACATTGCCGGATATAGTAAGCACGGGCACCTGAATAGGTCTTTAGCTAAAGTAATGCATCGGTTGAGAGGGAGGAAGTACCTTTGATAGGCTGTTCCGTGAAGAAGTCATGTCCCATCATCTCGATACCCTCCACCTTAGGAGCATTCGCAACCGTCCCGGGCAGGTCTTGCACAATAAATCGCCCAGGCAGCTGTGGACACGCTCGTTTGAGAGCGATGGCTTTCTGACCGTAGCCTCCACCCACGTCTACGAACATCACGCTATCACGCGAATCATCGAACCCCTTGGGGAGACGTTCGTTGACGGGATAAAGGTCTTGGATAAGGGAGTGCCCTTCGCCCCATGTGCTCATCAATGTACCGAAGCCGCGCGCTGAATCAGGACGTTCCATCAAGATGCCGATAAGGTCTTTCCCCTTTGAGTCGAACGCCATCTGAACAGCAGTATCAGCAGGGTCGGTTGGACTGCTTTTGTATTTCGTTGAAGCAAGAAAGCCAGGTAAGGCTTGATAGGCGGGATTGAGAAATTCGGCACTGAGTAGAGAAATGTAAGCAAGGAACAGAAATCGGAAGGAAACACAATCTGATGAGAGGAAGACAAGGGAGACATCTGACTTACCAGCTTGCAAGTCCTTTGGCAAATGCTGAATTCGCGTACAGTTCATACGAAGGAGACGATGCATATCCGTCTGAGCCTACCTCAAGGATAGCACCAAAGCACGCCAAGCTGCGGAGAATTCGGACTTTGGAAACCTTTAGAAGGCATCATACAAATTCCTTAGAGCATAGACTTACTGAGAAGAACCGGCTCAGCCTTGGTAGCCTCTGCTAACTGACCTAGGTTCATCGGACCGCTTTTCTCCGCGAGAATAGTGAACAGATTCAGATCCGTGGCGATGCGGATAACGATGCCTTCTACTGGCTGCTCCTCTTTCAGACCCCGAAAACAGCAGTAAGCTACAAGATCAACACACCTGAGAGAGCAGGATACGTGCAACCACGTCAGTGGGTTGCTCGAGTGACAGGTACGCCTCTCTAGCTGCACTGCAGAGCTGAAAGCGAAGATCCTGGTCTGAGGAGAGCTCAGATGGCATATTTGACTTGAGAGCTTTGAGCTGCGTAAGAAGCTCCTTGGGTGAGACGGAAGTCATGTTCTCGGTCAATAGCTGTGAGTTTCATCCAAAGTTATATAGGGTAAGAGGCTACAGTATTTAAAGCTGTGTAAGGTTAAAAGATTGAAAGTTGGTCGAGGCCATGCGAGGTGCAAGAAATAGAGAAGATCAGACGAAGATACGGCTCGCTCAGCTGGTGTTCGAGGTGGGTATACTGCTAATCCATTTACTCGTGAGATTAATGACAACGCTGGATGATCCACCCTAAGAATTAATTCTTCAACCCACTTGTTCAGCGCGGAAGTGATTCGACTGTTAACTGATCTGGTACTGCATGTGTCCCACACCTCTGTGGTGGTGGAGCGTGGATGTTGCCTAATCGCTCAGTGGAAAGGTAGGGACGAATGTAATCAGGCGACTACAACCCCACTGGCATGCCTTCTATTGTTCCATCTCGCTTCGACTTGAGATGAACACAACTGTGTGTTGATGCAGAGCAGGTGCGAATCAAATACTGTGACGGCAGGGGAGAGGAATGCGTTGCATGAAAAATACGGGATTCGATCGTGATTCGAATATAATACAATTCCAAACACCTCCGTTTCAGCCCCAGCTACCCCACTAATTGCATCAATGTCGCAATCAGAGGTAATGAATGATACACGCTGTACGGAAGTACGTGTACGCCCTACACCGATGGATCCAGGGACCTAATTGCTGGGTTGGCGGTTTCACATGCAATATGTATGGTCCGTGCCAGGCGTGGCATTGCGCTCCTTTTTCTCGGTACTCTTTTGTTCGTCCCCATCCTTTAGCCACGCGTCCAACATGTATCGAGATCCTAGGTAGATACCAAGATTACTTCTTCGGCGTAATTAAGCAAGCCTAAGCTAGGACATGCTGTTTGCTTGACTAGGTTTTCAATACAAGTCGTACACCTTGTGCTTGATGTCTCGTATCCTGTATTGTTTGTATCACCAGAAGTCTTCCCATTTCTCTGCTTGGTCCTGCAATGTTCTTGATTTTTGTATTTGCTGTTGATTCCAATCATGTTACAAAAACTAGGCCGTCAATTTTACGCCGTCAACAGTAATGTTGTACAGGGTTTCATTGTCTGCTGCCTTGTTTGCATTTGCATTGCTCTCGTTATCCGAACTTCCGAAGCCGAGCAAGTCGACTGAGAGTCCCGAGGATTGGGAAATCCCCCAGCGGTCTCTTTGGCTTGGCAAAAGCAAGAGCGGACTTCCTACTCAATGGACGACGCTTGGCAGAAGAGGGTTATTCGAAGGCAAGGTCTTTCGCCATGGTGGTGGGAAGAATCCGCTAAAACGCAATCCAGTATGGCAATTCCATGTATGTTGTCCAAACGGCAGACATGGAGCGTATAATCCTATCGAGCAAATATGCCACTGAGCTTCGAGCCTTGCCCGAAAGTCAACTAAGCAGCGTGGATGCGCAATGCGAGAGACATCTGGCTTGGTGGAACACTCGATATTGTTAGGAACAGCAAACTGCATGTAGACGTATCGCGGGTTCAGCTCAACCAAAACCTGGGTACGTTCGTGTTGGGTTTTGCAAAACCCCGCAAACGTCCAAAAAACATCTAAGATGCTAATTGTGCGATATGGTAGGCAACATGGTGAGTGATTTGGCAGCCGAGGTCGGTCATGCTTTCTCGACTGAAGTCGGGAGGTCCACTTCCGGAAGTCAAGGTACATCTGATCCATTCGCTCCTGATACGAAGCACAAGATCTGATTGATACGGCCATCAGACTACCAGTATATTGTCGCAAATATTGCTATATTGAAGATAGCATCCCACGTAGTCAATCGAGCTCTTGTAGGACTTCCGTTGTGTCGAAACGACGAGTGGTTCCAAACAACCCTGGGCTATGCAACAGATGCTTTTACTATATCCGCGAAACTTCGTCCCCGTTCTCGCCTCTTACGGCCTTTCGTCTACATGTTTCTTGGGGCTAGACGGCGTATTTATCACCATCTGAAGAGAGCGGATGTTCTATTAGCTCCAATCATTAAGCAGAGAACCCCAGGAGACACCAAGCATGCCGACGTACTGCAGTGGATGATTGATGGAGCCAAGGGTAGGGATAAGAGCACCCAAGAGTTAGCACATAAAACGCTCTTCCTCAATTTGGCATCGGTCATGTCGAGTACCATGGGCATTGTGCATGCCATTGTCAGTGATACACTACATGCCCCACAGTAACTGCGCAAGTTGGATCTAACTCTGCGCGAACTAGTTCGACCTATGTGCGATGCCAGAGTACAAGAACATGCTCCGAGAAGAGATAGAAGGAGCTTTATCACAGGAAGGGGACTGGAACCTCGCGGCGATCCACCGCATGCAAAAGCTAGACAGCTTCCTCAAAGAATCCCAGCGTCTAAACCACCCAGGCTTATGTATTTTCTCCCCCATCTCCTACACTCTTTTCCCCCCCTAGAATCCATAACTAAAAAAACCCCAATTTCTTCCCTCCCTCCCAGTCAGCTTCAACCGCAAAGTCCTCCCCCCCCTCCAACTCTCAGACAACAGCCCCGTCCTACCCACAGGCACCTTCATCTCCAAGCCAACCTACTGCATCGCCCGCGACCCCGCCCTCTACCCCTCGCCGCTCGAGTTCCGCCCCCTCCGCTTCTACGAGCTCCGCCAGCGGGGTCCCGACGATGCGAAAGCGCGCCACCAGCTCACCAGCACGGGGCCGGCGAACCTGGCGTTTGCGCCTCGGCGTGTCCGGGCCGGTTCTTTGCCGCGGTGGCGATGAAGCTGATCCTGGCGCATTTGCTGGTTCACTATGAGCTTCGGTTTCCCGAGGGCCAGGCGGCGAGGCCCGCGAATGTGCATGTGGACGAGAGGATTTGGCCGGATAGGGAGCAGCGGGTTGGGTTTTGCGGGAGGGAACCAGCGGGGGGGGCTGCTTTGGGTGTTGGGAGCAGAAGTTGATGGACCGCGTCTGTTGGTGGTGGTGGTAGTTACGGAAAGCACACACTTCGTGATCGATACAGTTTGTGCTTTGGCGTCAACGCCACCGCTTCTACATAACTGCATAACATCGCTCTATCACTCCGTCTCCAACCCTCACCATCGCACCGCCACCAAGCGGACCTCGAACGCTTCCTCCTCCACCACCACATACATCTCCTGCTCATCCCAGCCCAACCCCCCCGGGCCGGGCTATCCACATGTTTGAACATCGAAGCCATACACAACGGACGCCAGTATCAATTCGGATTTCCCGCCATATGCCAGAGCTCCCTGCCCAGGCACATACGACGGAGAATCGCTGCGATGCCGTTGTGTCGTCGTTTCGCGAATGGCGAATCATCCCCGGTCGTTGGATGATGGGAGAAAGCCAGCGATCGGGGAGGGCGAAAGCGTCGGAGACGGCGTTGGAGAGCCTGTGAGTTGACTTGCGCGTTTTGTCTGCGGTGGTATTTAGTGAAGGGGGGGGGGGGGGGGGGGGGGGGGTGGGGGGGGGGGGGGGTGGGGGGGAGGGGGGGGGATAAGGGGGAAAGGGGAAAAGGGGAAAAGGGGGCATTCCGGAGAATGTCAAGTACGTACACCAGCTTAAAGCCACTCCTCACATACAGTGTCTCCGCCTGGGGGCACGACGCGAGGGAGCCCGGCAGGAAAAGGAGGAGCAATGCGAAGACCCTCTTCAATTACAGCATTCAAGTACATGGTGGATACTGAGTACTAAATTTATGTTTCTGTTATGGAGAATAGTATTTACTAGTACACAGGCTGTCGACAGATTCTTTGACTAAGATTATGCTCGTACCATAAGCTCCTTGGTAGCCAGCTCTCGATCTCCTCTCCTTTGTCAACAGTACATCTGAGAGATCTTCACCTCAAGATGGTGCACTCTCTTGTTGAAAATAGCTTTTCGTTCTCTGCAAAAACCTTTGGTGTAATTGCATATTTAGCGGTTGCTGTAGCTCTGGCGAGTCCATGTCCCTTCTCTCCGCTAGAAGTTGTCCGGGACTCTGTCTCATATCATCTCCCAGTACCGAATAGGAGTGGTGTTTTACAACTACCATCTGCATCCGCTATTCCGATATCCAGGTCCCCTAATATGGACCATCAACCGGATTCCATTCGCCCTTTCTTTGCAATCAGGGCGTCTCGTCCATGATACCAAGGCTTTCCACGACAGGTACGGGAAGATAGTTCGCCTGGCACCGAACGAGTTGTCTTTTATCGATGCTGCGGCATGGCAAGACATTTATGGTCATCGCAAGAGAGGACACAAGGAGTTTACCAAGAACCCGATATGGGCACAGCCAGCTCCCAACGGCGTTCACTCTCTTATCAACGCAGCAGAAAAAGACCATCCCAGGATGCGGAAGCCCTTGGTGCCGGCGTTTAGTACCAGGGCGCTCAAGGAACAGGAAAATCTGATACAAGGGTATGTTGATCTACTCCTAAGGCAGTTAGCCAGGCGTGTCAAGAGTGGCAACTCTGTTGTAGATATGAAGGATTACTACAATTGGACAACGTTCGATATTATCGTACGTTGCCCCCTTTCGAACCTTTGGGAAATTGGTTGACGATGCTAGGGCGATCTCGGGTTTGGGGAGCCATTCGACTGCCTTGAAAGAGATCGCTATCATCCATGGGTCTCGTTCTTGTTTGGACATCTCAAAGATGGCGCGTTGACAGCGAGCGTTAATTTCTACCCTTGGATTTCGGCATTGCTCTTTGCCATGATACCAAAGTCTGCCTACAAAGCAGCTTTGGCGCATTTCGCATACAGCAGCGAGAAAGTGGCCCGACGTATAGCCTTGAAGACAGATCGTAAAGACTTCCTGTCCTATATCTTGAAAGCAAACGAGGACGGGATGACCCTTCCCGAGCTCGAAGCGACATCATCCATCATCATTCTGGCCGGGTCTGAGAGTACATCTACGATGCTTACTGCAACGACGAATGTTCTTCTTCGGAACCCCAGCAAGTTGGAGAAACTTGCAGCGGAAATCCGTTCGTCTTTCAAAAACGAATCCGAAATGACCATGTCGGCATTGGAGCATTTGCCGTATCTGAACGCATTGTTCCAAGAAGGCTTCCGTATGGCACCGCCTGTGCCAACGCAGATACCTCGCATCGTCCCTCCCGAAGGCGATGTGGTGTGTGGAAATAATCTCCCGGGAAACGTAGGTCGTTTTTCGTTCCATAAAGTTGATAGCTGCAAGCATACTAAATCCCGGCACCACACAGACTTTCGTCGGGCTCCCACGATATGCCGCTTATCACCACGCTGATCACTTTGTACATCCGGACACCTTTATTCCCGAGCGATGGCTTCCCGAATGCTCCGCGCTGGTCGTGCCTTCGGCTTCTGATCCCCCCTTCACATACTCAACTTTCATGAATGATGCTAAAAGCGTCGTACAACCTTTTTCCGTAGGTCCAAGGGCCTGCATTGGCATAAACCTTGCGTACGCAGAAATGCGCTTGGTTCTCAGCCGTTTGCTTTGGAACTTCGATATACAAACACCGACAATCGTTCGCGACGGGCTGCCTGAGAAGGATGTGTTGATATTTGAAGATCAAAAGACTTACGCATTGTGGGAAAGGAAACCTCTCAGAGTCGAACTTATACCTCTACGTTGAAACGGCCGACCTTATGTCCTATTAAGAGTATCGAGTGCAAAAGCTTTGAATTTCTTCTGTGTGACGAATACTTGATTTATTTTCTGGACAAGGCTTGGCTAGTCCGTAGATGTTCCACGTAGGGAGATTTGCGGAAGGCCATCGTTCGAAACATCAGTGATCCTCGTGACGTGTTCCTTAAGTGTTACGAACAGCTTCTAAATTACGGATGAGTTGAAATAGTGAGTGATCTTGCAGATACGTAGATTATCAATTATAACATCCATCAGAACACGTCTTAAACATACCACTAGTGATGACAAACCCCTCCTCACTCATTCGTTCCCCAGCTGCCGTTTTCGAAAAGTAACTCTAGACCGGCCGACGCCTTAGCTGCTTTAGTCTTCCGTGTAGAAAGTACACCGCATGTATTCTTCTACGCACATTAGTTGCGGTGAAAGCTGCAGTGGGGGTATTTATGCAACCACGAAAGACGTAACATCTGCCACAGCATCTCTTGGCCTCCTTTGTACTTACACAAATTGATGGCTCCCTGTTTGAACTATCCCAACGTTGTCTTTAAATCTCCATTTCCTTACCCTGTCTTTAGAACATTGTCATTATGTCTCTTTCCCACGGACAATCTCTGGGAGACGGCGCCAGCAGGCTTCTCCAGCAAATGATAGATAAATTTGATCCGTACTATGGCCTGGGATCTATGACTTGCTCTGTCTATGATACCGCCTGGGTGGCTATGGTTTCGTTCGACGTGAATGGTCATAGACAGCGACTGTTTCCTAAAAGCTTCCAATACCTTTTAGATTCTCAACAAGACGATGGTGGCTGGCAGGCGTATCCGACTCAGGTTGATGGTGTACTCAACACCATGGCTGCTCTATTAGCTTTAAGTAAGAGAGGGGTGGGCTCTAATTCGGAGAGTGAAGCGAACTTGGTATCACGAAGATCCCGGGCCATTTCATTCTTGATCACCAGTCTACAAGAATGGGATGTCCTAGCAACGATCCACGTCGATTATGAGGTACTGGTTCCTGCTCATCTGAATATGCTCGAGGGTGAAGGAATAGCGTTCGAATTTCCCGAAAAAGGAGTTTTGATGGAATTAAGAGACCGTAAGCTCGCAAAGGTTAATACTGAGTCTTTGTATGGTGATAATGAATCTTCTGCGGTACACTCACTTGAAGGACTGGTAGGCCGCCTTCACTTTGATCGTCTGAGCCACCGAAAAAGGTTTGGGAGCATGATGGCATCTCCGTCTTCTACAGCTGCGTATCTGATGAATTGCTCGACATGGGACAAAGAGTGCGAATCGTACCTCCATCATGTGATTGATAAATGCGAAGGAGCTGGTAATGGATCTGTACCAAGTGCATTTCCAACGACCATATTCGAAATGTCCTGGGTAATCTCCACGCTCTTGGAAAGCGGATTTGTTATTGAAGTCCTCGGAAATGAACAATGTGAAAAGATCGCCAATATCCTCGAAGACTCCTTCCGTGCACAGTCTGGCGTAGTTGGTTTTGCGCATCTCGTGGATGCCGATGCCAATGATACAGCCAAGGTCATCGTTTCGTTGAATCTTCTCGGTAGGCCCACATCCGCTGCAGACATGGTTCGGGTGTACGAGACATTCGATCATTTCAAGACCTATAGTGTGGAGAAAAATCCAATCTTCAGCGCGAATTGCAACATTCTAAAAGCATTATTGTGTGACACGAACATATTCCAATATTTGCCGCAAATCGAAAAGGCGACGACTTTTATCTGTAATCGTTGGTGGTCTTGTGAAGCCGATATTGAGGATAAGTGGAACTTATGTCCACAGTATGCCATGATGCTGATGGCACAATCATTGACACAACTTGTCGTGTTGTGGAGTAAGGGGAATCTGCCAACCGTTAACGAGAATCTGATGCAAGATCGAGTGCTCATCGTGCTGTTTCAGGCATTAGTTAGCACTCTGAATGCCCAACACGCTGACGAATCTTGGGGAAACGGTCCACAATTTGAGGCCACTGCATATGAATTATTGACCCTTGCAGCTCTGAAGCAATTGCCTTTTATAAATCCTTTGACTGACGTTGTGCTCAAGGCCGTCACGAATGGCCGAACTTTTCTGGCGCAGGCGGCATCCCTAAAGGACCATGCAGACCCTATATGGGTGGTGAAGGTCACGTATGGGTCAAGGAACTTATTCTGCTCCTACATTATAGCAGCCCTGAACGTATCGAATGCCGATCAGCGTTGTAAGACAGAGCTCGGCGTCGACACTTTGACTGCAATCCCTCTTGCCAAGATTACCAAATTTCAGGAATTCTTCTCTCAGTTGCCTATATTCATAAACATGCCTCAGTGGAAGCTGCGTGCGTCTCTCGTTGAAAGCTACCTGCATTTACCTCAACTTCAGCGCAAGAAACACGAAATCTTCCAAAAAGAAGGTATGGGAAACGACAAGTACTTCGAGTATATTCCTTTCACGTGGATTGCCTCTGCCAGTCTTGAGAAGGTTCCGATCAGTCCAAAAACTCTGCACCAAATGATGGTTCTATCTTTCTTAAATTATCAAGCCGACGAGTTCATGGAAAGGGCTGTTGGTGATAATAAAATGAAGGGTACGCTGAACGAAGTCCAGCATGTTGTAAGAGAAATATTCAAAGAGTTGAAAGGCGAAGGCACCGACAAAGCGAGTAGTGACACCCTATGGAACGGAGTGCAAGCCACTCGAAAGGCCGGTGGCCTATTGGCCAATGGCAATACAGCCATTGAGAGCACAACCAATGGAAGATGGATACTCTGAGGCTACCGCAGCAATCCACAAGATTCAACATACCCTAACGAAATTCGTCGATGCAATCTTAAAGCACCCGAGTGTCACTGCCGCAAGCTCTTACGATCGTGGTCGATTGGGTGCTGAGCTACAAGCCTTCCTGCTGGCGCACATTACACAAGTCGAAGACAACAATCGCTTTCAGCTCCAAGAGGTTCCACTGTCTAGCAACACCACTTTTGACACTCCTCGTGGGTCGTATTACGATTGGGTCCATACTATTTCGGCCGATCACACATCCTGCCCTTACTCGTTCGCCTTTTTTGCGTGTCTTCTTGGATGCGGTGAAGATTTCTTTCGAACTGTAGAGGATAAATATCTCGGACAAGATCTGTGCAGGCATGTTGCTATCTTGTGCAGGATGTACAACGATTACGGCTCCTTGATGCGCGACAGGGCAGAAAAAAATCCGAACAGCGTCAATTTTCCCGAGTTTACTTGCATACCGCGTTCAGACCAAGGTCTGGAAGAGGATCTAAAGGAGAGCGTTATGTGTCTGGCTCGTCATGAACGCTCGTGCATGAACCTTTGCCTGAAAGATCTGGAAGCGAAGAGCGATGCTCGTAAGGCACTGCTAGTAAAATTATTTTGCAACGTGACGGATACCTATGGTCAAATATATGTACTGAGAGATATCGGTATCCGTACGAAAGACATGAACGGAAGTCAGAGCCAAGGTATTCAACCTTCAAGCATATGAGACAGATACGCCATTGGGTGATGGGGGGTTCCCTGCTGCTGGAAGAATGTCTGGCTGTCGAATCATAGTCGTGTCTTGTATTACCTATCCTATTAGAAAGTAGAGGTCATTCCAAGACATAGTTGGAACTAGAAGTACAATGTTTATTTACCCAAGCATAGCCAGCACTGATATCGTGTCTAATAGACTTTCAAACGGTCCCGCATCCCCATGCCCAATCGCATAGGTATGAATGCTGGGGATTGTACTTTTCGAAAGAACAGGTGTACTTTACACCCTGTATAACTCTTCTGGGATATAGAACATAGCTCAATCCTCATCAGGCTGAACATCGGATTTGACGACACGCCAAGGAGGGTAACGGAGGTTTGGTACGGCTAAGGTAGTGTTGGTTCGGCGCCACTTGAAGCATCCACCAAGCCATCGCTCAGGTCTTGTTGCCTGCGACCATATGGACGTGGCCACTGTGCTAACAAAGGATAAGGATACCTTGGATACGGTAGGTTGTACCTCTGTAGTAGTATATTGCTCGAGGAGATGTTGTCTTATCTTATCTTATCTTATCTGACTGTCACACTACATGTAGAGTATTTTGGATTTGTCTCCCTACGCGAACTCACGTGATCGCTCGCCGGCTTAGGTTTGGACGGTCCTTGCCCCAATATTCCTACGACAAACCTTAGAGTTTGGCCATCGAGCTTATAAAGAGATTTTGGATTTGCAGCGGACGGCTGTTACTAATAACGACCACAACAAATTTGATCCCAAGTCGATCCAACTGTTTCGCCACACATTTGAGTTCCATGGCGCCTTCTTTCCATAGTGCTACGAACGAAGCCCAGATATCCCCCGTTTACCGCCTCTTCTTTCTATACGTCGAACCTGTTTCCGCCCTTCTTGGCGCTTACTTTTCCTTCTTCGACCAGCCCACCTACCTCGTCCTCACCCACGCTCTCTCCGCCCCCCGACAGGACTTCATCCCGATATCCACCCAAATCGTACTTTCGCAACTTTCGAACCTCTACCTCCTTTTCGCTATCAATGAAGCCCTGGTGTTGCGCTCGACTAAAGATCTGAGGGTTTGGAAAGCGCTACTGTTTGGGTTGTTGGTTGCGGATTTCGGGCATCTGTGGAGTGTGAAGGTGCTGGGATGGGATTTGTATTGGAGTGTCGGCGACTGGAACGCTATTGATTGGGGAAATGTTGGATTTGTCTATGTAGGGGCACTTATGAGGTCTTGTTTTCTGCTCGGGGTAGGGGTGAAGAGGTCAAAAGGTCAGGTCACCATGAGCGATAACATGGCGGAGAAGCTATTGAGAGGACCGAAGCCGAAGTATGGTGCGAGCGAGTTATTGGCAGGTTTGAATGTCAGTTTGACCGGGTTTGAGGATCGTAAGTCATTCCCGTGAATCTCTGGCTCAGTAATTGATATTGAAACCTAAGTTTACTATCGCGATGAACTTGGAGACCTTATCATGAGCCATGGAGGCCGATATAGAGGGGACCTCTACAAAGGTTGCAGCACCCATTTGATTGCAAAAGAAACCGTTGGCGCTAAGTACGATGCTGCCTGTAAGTGGGGGATTGAAATCGTTACCGTCGATTGGCTTTTGCAAAGCATTGAAAAAGAGAAAATTCTTGATGAGAACCTCTTTCGACTCCTTACCATCGACCAATGATGATGCATTCGCGTATTAGACGATCAACACTACCCAACACTACATATTAAAATTCACACTCTTCAGTTCTTTGTAACGTGTTACAATCCTACTTGGCTCTATCCCATAACTCCAATCGCCAGCTGTTTGGCTACCTTACGAGTCAATCATGGCGTCAAATGCAGTAAGTGTAAGGAAACTCTACAGCATTGAACATCACGAGCTGACGACGTCCCAGGATCAAGAACTTGCGAGGACCGCCTTCACGAGTTACCAAGATCAACCCGTGCCAGTAAGTCTTTCGGAATTACTGCTCTGAGTTCTGTGCACTATCCACATAATGAGCAATGACCTATCTACGCGACTAATTCCTGTTCGGATAGCCTTTGAATAAAAAGCTTGCTGGCGCTCAACCGTCCGGACCACATGCTAACCACTCGGTCAGCCTCTCTGCCGATCGCCTCCTTTTCCTCGCTGGAGCTATCAATCCGGATACCCAGGTGCCTAAACGGTGGGTATGCCCTTCTACTCCATTTAGTATATACTAACCTATTACTAGTAGACTAAGTAGTGAATCCGGCGACTTTGTGGTCAAACGCGAAAAAACTTCTCGTGCAGCCGCTGATTTAACTAAAACTACCAACGCCTACGCTGACGCTGACGCGAGCGGTAATGATGACTCCGATGACGTGTTCATGCCATCGACAAGCCCCTCTCCAAAGACCACGACTACGGGGTCAATCTCACCAAATGTCAGAACTACTGGACCAAGCGTACCAGGGGCTATGACCAAGGCAGGAGTAACGGCCAGCGACAAGAAGGCCAAGGAAGACGAGAAGGCCATGAGAGACGAGAAGTACCAGCGGGATAAGAACACGGGATACTTTCCGCGCTCAGTGGCAAGTCAATACTCGGGGGTCAGAGTATACAAAACGGAGCCAATGCCTATCGGATTCACTAACGCGGTTCTCGCGGCTAGCACCTCGAAGTCTCACCGGAAGAGCGTCATTTCCAAGCCTGCAGCTCCCAAGAACGTCGTTACCAATAATGTCACTCCTCAGAAGGTCACTCCCAACGATGCCATTCCTTTGAACGTTACTCCAGACGTCGTCACGCTCAAGAACGTCACTCCAGAGGTTGTCGCCCCAAAGACCGTCACCCCCAACCCCAACCCCACCACCCCCACCCCCACCCCCACCCGCGCCAGCAAGCCAGGACCCACCATGCCAGAAAACAAACCCTCCCCCTTTGCGGCCCTCCTGAACGCCACCGGCTACGGCCTAGGCGCTCTCAAATCTGCCGAAGACATCGCCTACGCCAAACTAACCCGCATCGCGCAACTCACCGCCGAAGCCGCCAACGACGACGCCGCCGGCGTCCGCCTAACAGACTATCGCGAACTGCTCGAAAACATTTCTGCATTTGCCGCTGTGGAGGCCGAGGTGATTCACGGCACGATCGCCACGACTGAGATGAAAATTGCGCGGGCGTTGGATACAGAGGCTGCGGAGAAGTTGCGTGAGGTGGTTGGAGAGGCGTATGTGGATCGGAAGGAGGTTTTGGGAAGGTTGAGTGTTGGGGATGATTGGGAGGCGGTGGTTAAAAGGGGATGATGCTGAGGTTGGGGTTTTGACTGATGGAGTCCGTAGATAGCGAGGGAAGGGTAGTAGCTGTTTGGTTTGGTAGTGTCGAAGAGATTGTTAGCTTGGTGTGAGTGAGATTGAAAAGAGTCACAAGAGATGGCGGTTTTGTAGCGTGGAAGAAATGTCGCGTAGGGGATTTGTACAAAAACCAAAAAAATGGCATCACAGACGTCGCTTCTACCCAAACTTCTGCCTCACCCCCATGGCACCCTCCTACTCAGCTGCTTAAACATGGACTCATTTACTACTCAACAACAGGCTGACGGCTTATTCAATGTCTTGATAACGCAGAGCAGACTTCCAAAGTTCTCTTGTGTAAAGGGATGGATAGGTGGTGTTGTGGATACTGTAGATTGGTGTGAAGAGACAGAGGTTTGAGATGGATGGTTTTTTTTGCGATAAGAGCACAAACAGATGCGTCCATTAGATACAGGGAGATGAGTGCGTAAAGGAGGTTAGTCTGACCGGCAGGTTTTGATACACGTGAATCTTGCCTCGAATCCTTTTGACGGATGATCTTAGGACTGCTGCGCTGCCACCCGACCAAAAAAAAACCCAGCAAGAAGCCAGGAACATCGTCCGATCAAACCAACCCCACCAACCATTCACTTCTTGTCTCCAATCACCTAACCAAACCCACCTTCCCTACGTTCCCTTCAACCGCCCCCACTCCGCCCCCGTCTCCACCCCATCCTCCGTAACCACCTTCCCCCGATCCCACTCCCTCCCCTCCCCCCTACCCCTCCACTTCACACTTCCCACATCGCCCTCCCCACCCAAATCACCACTCGCGCCACCACCACCACCCAACCCCCCGCCCTCCCACTTCTCCACCACTTCCTCCCCAAATCCGACCTCCCGCAACCGTTCCGCACCCATCGCTTTCCACCTCCGGCGGTCTTTGAGCGCTTCAAGCGCTTGGTCCCAGTCGTTGTCGTCGTGCGAAGAGGGGGTGTCGAGATGCGGGTTGTACGAAGGGGAGAAGTGGGTATCGATTGTGGAGGAGGTCAGGTGTGTCGTGCCGCGGCCGCGGGGGAGGAACCGAGGGGGTAGGGGACCGAGGAGGGGGGTTAGGGGGTCGGAGGAGGTCGGGGATGGGGGAGAGGGGGGAATGTTTGTGGCGGGGTTGGTAGTGGATTGTTTCAGTAGGGGTGGAGGAGTGGGGGATGAGGAATGCCGTCTTCGGCGTGATCGGTGGTGGTGATGGTCATGGTGTCGCCTGGGTGACGGGGATCGACTTCTGCGCTTAGGTTTTTGGCTGTGCGGATCTCGCTCTTCGGATCGGTGGCGATGTCGACGCCGATGCGAACGTTCACCATCCTCCTCTCCGATGTGGCTGAGATCGTTATCGCGGTGTTTGCGAGACCTTCTTCGACTGTCATGATCTCTCCCCCGCCTCCGGCGCGAACGTCTTGCCTCGTCCTCCGCACTACTGGAATCGCCGACGCGGTGCCTGCTGGAGTTTTCATGGTGCTCGTGATCATCGTCTCTGCTCTTGTGCGATTTTTGTTTCTTATGCTTCTGCCACACCTTGAGATCCGCTTCATCGTTGGAATCTATCCGCCGTCGCTTCAAACGGCCGTAGTCCTCGTACCTATCATTCTCTAAGTCACCACGAAGGCGCCGAAGTCGGTCTTTCGCCTCCGCTCTCTCCTTAGCTCGGAGCGCAGCATTATGGCTGTCTGTTTCTTTGATGATGTTTTTTAAGAATCGAGTATTCGGTTTGGGCGCATTCGTTGTCGGCCTAGATCATTCAGACTGAGAGGTCTGTGAAAATGTCTTGTTGGGCGTACCTCTTTGGTAGTAAAGCATTAAGACCATATGATGAGTACTTGGCAGTACTGGCCTTTGCATCATTTGCTAGTAGCTTGGCTACATAGTCGTCGGAGAAATGGTCGTTGAGGGGCATAATCAAGATCTATGATCATTCGCCTCAAGCAGTAAGGTAAAGGACACCGTAGGGAAGGATGGCAAAGTCATAGAGCCCCTCAGTCAAGGTATCATGTTATCTTAAAGGTGATACCGTGCGTCACAGAGCTGGTATGTCCGCGCGGTATTATCTCCGCTCCCGCCCAAGCGCCGGGTCGCATCAGCGCCGACAGCCCTATCAGACCGCGAAGGTAAACAAACTGTAAACATTGCCTTCGAAATCTCTTTCAGATTTGTTGAATCATTAACATGGACTCCAAGCCCACAGAAACTCTCAATGCCCTCACGGCGCTTCAATCCCAAAACCTCTCCATAATACGCCTTAGCGAACCTATTTCCGCCTCCCAAACCTCAACCCGCACCTCCGATGTCTCCAACTCCGCTTTCGAAAACCCCTCGCCTGCTTCTCTCGAAGCCGATCTATCGCATTACAAGGAACTCTTCTCAAAGCTCCGCTTCTCTTATCTCGAACAAGTTACCAAAGAAAAGTTCCTTCGCGCCATCGTTGGGGATCCACCTCTTGTTGTCGAGCATGTTGAAAATATCGAGTTAGAGGCGCAGCTTGCAGAGGTGAAAGGTGTGCTGAAGGCGCAGAAGGAGAATGTGGCGGAGATGATTAGGGTGTTGGAGGGTAGGGGGAGGGATTTAGCTCGGCGTAAGTGGATGCGGTCTCTCAGACCGTGTTTTCTGCAGGCTGAGGCGGATTGAGATATACTGATTTGACGGTTATAGGATACGAAACGATTAGTTTACAAACAACTCTCCTCTCCAATCTCCCTCTCCAAATTACCGAGCTAAATACCGCCCTCTCGCAACTCCGCGCCACAACCCAACAACCCTCACCCTCCCACCCGTCCCACAACCTCCCCCTTCCAGCTACGCAATCCCTTTTTTCGGAGCGCCAAGCTGAGCTCGACAAATTGAACTCCCAGCTCAAAATTCTGCAACAAGCTTTACCTAAGAAATCGAGAGAGCTAGAGAGAGCGGAGAGTGAGGCGAAAGGACTCGAGGAACAGAGGGAGAGAGTATTATGTCAGGCAAGAGATGCTATGAGACGGAGGGATGAGGGAAGTGGTGCGGATGAGTTGGAGATGAGGGGAAGGTGGTTAAGGGGTGTTGAGAACGGGTTGAGGGGAATGTTGGGGGTTGAAGCGTAGGGAGGCAGTGCTTTCTACTTGTTTTGATGGGATGGCAGGCACACATTTGCCCTCGGCGTTTTGTTGGTGTTCAAATGGTGCTTGACTTTGAAGTCTGGGTATGGAGCGCTATTCTAATTTTAGAATCAAGGTTTCGAGATCTGCCAGACGTGTACTATGCTGGGTATTACGCTGGCACTTGCCTCAAATGTCCTCTCTATGTCCATTTTACGACAGGATCATCCTCTTAGCCGCCAGAATATACCATATATGCATATGTTCACCGCATATCGATGGAACAATCTCTCCCTCATGCCTGCCTCATGCACTTCACCTTGACGTCCAGATGCTCCCCCTTCTCCATGGCAGCTTTAGTAACAATGCCAATCATCGTCTCAAAGCCATCCTTGTTCCTCCAAGGAATCACAATCGGCCAATCCACAGAAGCCAGTACTACACTCACTGCTGTCATGACCGTGTTGCGATCCTCTCCGCCTAGAATTTTCCATGCTGCAAGCGCTTGGTTGAAGAAAGAGGTGTAGGTGTTACAATGCACAAAATCTTGAGGAATGGCGCCAAGATCTGCATCCGACAGGAAGAAGTGGAACGTTATCTTGCTTGCTACTTTCAAGGAAGTTGACGATGAGCTGGCTAGCGTAGTGACTGCGACCGAGTCTGCTGGCGATTCAGTAGATGAGGCCAGTGCGGGGTCACGTAAATGCATGGCCACAACCGGATCGCGCGAAGAGGCGGAAGAAGCTGCCGTTTCTCGCTTTACGGCATAAGAAGAACGTGAGGTTGATGGCCATGCTGATAATGACACAACGCTTGGAGAAGGTGAGGGAGTTGAACCGGAACTCCTGACGGTCTTGCGGCGCTTGGCAACATGTGGTTGCTGATGTACGTTGTTCGACGATCTAGTAGATGGTGGCAGTAAGTCAGGCACTGTATAGTCGACGGGTACCCGAGCTCTCTTGATTCTGGGTAAGCTTTGTAATTGCGGCGGGCTGGCTGGAATATTTTTAATTCTCTAAACCTATCAGAGCACGACCCAATTCTGGAAGACCTACCAGTGTTCGCATCATCCACTTCCGAGCCATCATCCTCGCTGTCAATGAGTTCACTGTCCAATATCATTGGTCGATTTGCCGGCTTAACTACATGGGCAAAAGGGGCTGGAGTGAACCCAAGATCCCCACCGAGCCAGGCTTGGAAGCCGCTGCCACTGAATTTCATAGCGGGCTTTGCCAGCATACAACCTCCCTTCTTATCTTCAATCAACCAAGCCATCCATTGATCATTGATCTGGAACCGCCGTACCCAGCCTGATCCCGAGCCTACAGTGAGCTGTACATCCTTTATAACATGTTCCTTAATATCATGCTTCCGGAATATGCGGGATGCTGGCGGTCGCTCGCCGTTATGGTTACGAATCCAAGCTTCAATTGTCTTCGACAGCTCCTTCACAGACCCGGCGAGGAGGGGTTTTGGGCCATTGTTTCTGAGTGCACGTTACCCAGTATTAGTGTGAATTGACGGGAATCTAGCAATTAGGAGACCAAGTGCACTGAGATGAAGATACCTTATGATCGATGTGTCGACTTGACCTGCCTCTCTTTGGTCTTTGACATGCGCACTGTTCTGGGCCGAGTTGACCGTAGACAAGGCCCGGGATGTGGCAGCCATTTCTTGGGATTTCGCGTGGCCATGTACGACCTTTGTCTCTAACGGACCACTGGTAGCTTGCGCGCTCTCAGTACAACTGTTGTGTATCTGGAGAGTGAACAATTGCTCGACAAGGCCGGTGATCCTGCAAGTCATTAGGCACCGAACATCCATTAGTTCGCAGAGTCATCGACTAACACTTCCGCGTCTCGGGGCCATTGAAGTAGTTGTGCCAACTCTGCATTATTATTTTTCGGCCACTGTGTAGATCCCCTACCCTGAACATGAAGGTATCGGTACGTTGTCCCTGCTGGGTCTGAGTTTCGGGTTAACTTAGCAGCAAAATGTCTAATGTCGCTAAGGAGTGCGTTAGGCTCCCCTCTGGAGCATTCTCCTACACCTTTTTCGATAAAGCCTAGTCTAAGGCACAGCTCTCTAGCAGTCGCCATGATAATGTTTGCATAGCAGTCGATTCAAAAGGGATGGTGTAGGGGACGAACTCAGCTGAAGTGGTAAGAGTACCGAGTTGCAAGAGAGAGCTCACTTCGTCAAAGTTGAAGGTGCAGGGGAAGACGCGGATAGTTTGTGTGCAGGTGAGAACGCGCCAGATTCGCGATGGTCTTGACGTCGTTTTACAAGGCACGGGCACCAAGGCTTTCTCACGTTCTATTCTTAGCGCTTACAATATCACTGGGGGACAAAAGTCGCGGTAGCATAAGCGGTCAATTCGAGCCTCGGTTATTCTCGCTTATGCTGATGCTGCCAGAAGGCTCAGGACTCTGCTTGGCAAGATTTCAGCAAACACACTTCTTGGGAACGAGACGGGATGAGCATGAACGAGATGAACGTGAGCGTGAACGACATGAGCTCGAACAGAAGCAGACATCATTACTATCGTAAGATAAAGAGAAACACAATGAGCCGCTCAGACAGACAGAATCAAATTCATCTCGCTTTATTATACATAGTTTATGATGCAGAGATTCTATCATATCGATCAGTGTGCAATCGACATATGTATCTGTTCACTGATTCATTCTGATTGATCAACACTCTCTCTTTTTTGACGTCAGTCTCTCTATTTTGCAGTCCTGTTCTCTCTTGTCTTGTGTGAAGCCGTCACACCTCCTTGAAGTCGGTAAAGAGCATTCATAATCGAGCCTTAATCTTATCGCGCTTCCGTATTTCGAGGTCGCTACTGTATCATTCTTGAGGCGAAATAGCAGAGGCAGTAGGACTCGCTGCTAGCATTTTGACTATCACAGTGAACGTCATTGAGAATATCAAGTACGCCAGAACATACTGTTGAGCGACTGAAGAGCTAGAAGCATAACAGGTAAAGGGCACTTTGGGAGCAATACTGCGACCCTCGTTCCATGAAGACGATCAAATCATGCGAGGCTTATATTCTTTTCATTTTAGGAACAAGTCGAGTAGTTCGTCAATGTGATGAGAGAGATCGGCAATCAACCTGCTGTTTCTCTGCCGGCCGTAATCACGACAGCTCTTTCTAGAGCTAAGCTTATGCTCGATAATTTGGACCAGCTCATGCAGGTAGAGCTGCTCAAAAGTGCAGACGGTTCAAGTCGAACTCCTCGAAGAGCTGAAGCTCGAAACAAGTTCAAAGTCAATAGAGCCAAAAGCGAACCCCCTGTTGAGCTGGCCATTCGCCTTCTTCACGCCACCGTTGAACCTAGGCGTGTACGGTTTCAAAACGACGACACGGACGCCGTACTACTGCTGAACGGCGAGAGCTTTCTTTCAAATTTCACCATCGTTGTCGTTCTAACTGGCTTTGGGCGGCCCGAAAACAGAATATCGATGAATTAGCTCAGGCTCTACAGCGGCCGCATGCTTGTCTTCAATCAGGAACGTCATGAGGTACTTCGTGTGAGTGTCGCAGATAACATAGAGTTCAATAACGGTTCGGCCGTCAGGCAAGCCCACCTAGGGAAGAAAGATGAGATCGTGCTGGATTTAGTCGTTAAGATGGCGCGTGCTGTGGTAACGAAGGGGCGTGCGATGATTTTGCTGGTGGTGCAAGAGCTGACATCTCATGCAGAGACGGCCGATTCAGCGACAGTGGTGCTTCGATGGCCCACAATATAGGCTTGTGGCCTCATTTCAGAGCATGTCACCTCGGCAGTGGTCTTTGCGGCGATGAAGCTCGGCCAGAACGTCGAAAAGCTCTGTTCGGCGATAATGCGACGCTGACTTCGTTTACTGTTCTGCTCAAACAGTCCTGCTTCATGATCTGAAGAGTTGAGGGACGAGTACAGCTTAAAGGTACGTTCAATCCAGCCACGGGAGAAGCGACTGATTGTGGCAATACCTAGGTCCTCGAGCTAGCTGTCCGAGTACCTCAGGATGTTCTTGAAGTACTCAACCTTACGTCGATATCAGCCATAGCGAGTAGCCTTCGCGGCCGCCTTCTTCGAGCCCTGCGTGGACTTTTTGCCCTTGGTGAGGCCCCGCTTATGCTCATCCAGCCAACGGTAGAAGGTGATGCTCGTGTTGGTGTCGAAAGAGGGGTTTTCCTGAAGGGCGGTGGCAAGTTGAGTCGTCATCTTCAGGTGGGATTTGAGGATTTGAGGACACGAGCACTAGTTGATAGCAGAATGCGATGGGAATAGCGACAGCGACAGCGACAGGTGTGTGAATACGCTACAGAACGAAGGAATAGCACGGCAGCGACCAACAAATTTTATTACATCCTTCCAGCCTCTGCCAGCCAGCCAGCCAACCAGCATACTGTAAGATAAAGCGCGGAGCGCTCCATCGAGCAGGTAGGCTGTCCATTCAGGGAGCAGGCGAGGCTGGAAAGACGCTTCGTTCTCATACTACAGCCACCCTGCTCGGCTAATATAAGAAGGCAGGCCATACCTCCGAGAACAGGGCTGCAAATTAAAGAGACTGACGCCAAAAAAGAGAGGGTGATGATCAACCAGGAATCAGCGGACAGATACATATGCCGGTCGCACACTGATCGTTATCATATAATCTCTGCATCATACACTATGTATAATAAAACGAGACGATTTTGATTCAGCCTGTCTGAACGGCTCATTGTGTTTCTCTTTACCGTATGATAGTAATGATGCCTGCTCCGAGCCCATGTCGTTCACGCCCATTTCGTTCACGCTCAACTCGTCCGTCTTGTTCACGCCCATCTCGTTCATGCCCATCTCGTTCGAGCCCGTCTCGTTCGAGCCCATCTCGTTTATGTCCGACGCTAGCAAGCCTCGTTCATCTTCTGATGGCAAAAACAGGCCGAATCTCAAAGCTGCGTATGTGATTCTTGGCAAGCCCTTCGCCTAGCCCTTTGTTGGCCTTCTCTATCAGCCTGCACAGGGCTTCGTCGCCGATGTACTCGCTATCTCCGAAGTCAAAGCTGTCACGGTTGTCATTCCAAAAGAATGCCCGTCCCTGTGTGCTCTCGAACTCCCACCGCCGCTGCACCTTCATGTCGTTATCCGCGGACTGCAGATCCGACTGCGCGTCGACGATAATGAATAACACTTTTAGATGAAAGAAATACCGAAACATCTCGGGTAATGTGATGATCTCACTTCGAAGCAGCGCCTCAGGCACGGCGATGCGCGTGAGGTCCGGTTTGATGTCGACAAGCTGTCCAAAGAGATCCGGTTGGAATTGTCGATCGTCAGGCTCGCAGAGAAAGTCGTCCCATTTGTCAAGTGCAATGTATAGCGCATCACGCATTGGGTCAAAAGGGCGCACAAAGACAGGGTACTGTCTATCCTCTCGGGGGCGTATCTCGATATCCTGCTCGCGAACCCAGCCTAGGGCGATGCCACGGGCCTCGCGGTTAACCACGACTAGCGGTACATCAAATTGGACATCGTCTAACAAGTCGTGGCCGAACTCGAAGTTTAGATTGTTCTCGTCGTTTTCAGGGTCATAACCCTCGTTGGATTTCGATAGGCGTCGGGGGCACCAACACCCCTTTCTGTAGAAGTACAAGGCTGGCCCGACTTTGACAGGCAGGGCGTCACGCCATATCTGGTTGCGTAGCTCTGGAGAGAGGCTCGAGAAGAGAGGAAATGTAGAAAAGTTGGTTGCCGCTGCTGCCATGATCTTTGGGAAGTCTAACTTATGCGGCTATGTATGAGTAATATGAAAGAGTCCCTCTGGGGTGACGGATACGGACGAAAGACTTTCAGCGGGGCTCTTGCGTGATGTGGCTCGATGTGGCCGGCTTGAGAAACGTGCTCTGCCCGCTTACTCTCGTACCGATCTGATAATATTCCTTACGATGATTTCGCTAAGCTTTGATTTGATGGCCCCGCTGCTAATAGTCAGCCAGTTTCCGAGTTCTGCACGGATACTACATATGGAGCACTGGGTATACTACATATGAAGAAGCGCTGGGGGGGGGGCAGTGGGGTTGATTTTACAGCTCTGGTTCTTATTTTGCACATTCGCCACTAAATTTGATGGGGCTCTCGGTAAATCCTAAAAACGGCACAGGTTTCGCATACAACGATAAGTGCATTTGTCAACGAGAAGATTTTTACTATTTTTGAGCGATTTCGAGGGTTAAGGATATGATGCATTAGGGATCAGATTCAGGGATGGGCAGATCGTGGCGCGAAGGGGTAGGGGATGTGCTGCTCCGTTAACTCCAATTTCTGGTAACAAGACTCGTATTTCTTTGCTCTCCGAAAGGTCAAATATCAGGCCAGGTCCAATCAGGCCTTACACCCACCCAAATAGCACGAAGTTTGGACGTTCCGCCAAGCACCGTTCGGAGCGTTTTGGGAAGGCTTCAAACAAGACCCTCCGAAGCCAATAAACCCAGATCAGGAAGGCCCATATCAATTACCCCCTGAGCAGTTAGAATACTGTTACGTCAGTTACGATCGAAGCCTAAAATCATCTGAAGACAGCTGAAAAAGAACATCGAGATTGATTTGAAGGTGAGAACTCTCAACGCAACACTACGAGCTTTACGAAATTTCTCACTGTGACTGATTGTTGATTAATTAGTGGTAGTTGTGTATTGATGAATGGGTACGTAGTAGTTGTAGGTGTTGTAGGTGTAAAGGTTCATCCGACCATGAAATCTACGTATTGAGCTCAGGCGTTAGCGTGGCTCTTAGCTTCGGACATTTTGCATGGTCGACCGAGCTCTAGCGTGGGTCATCTCGAGCCGGTCAAATTTTGACTTTGAATCTCGCTTGCTCCCGCTGCCGCTATCCGTAGCCCCCACTAAGCTCGTCTACCTAAGCGAGGGACGAGCTTAATTGGGCTACGGATATTACTCATCCCGTAGGGGCCTTTCTTGTGCTTTGAGCATCCCCTCCATAGCTGTATTTCTATGCCTGTTGACACTCGATTTGTATATACTATCTTGCTGTGTAGTGTTCTAAGATGTCTCGCATCGCCAACATTAGTTTAGAAACCATCGCTCCCATCACCACCAATCTAGCAGCCGTATCCCACGACGACGATGCTCCAAGATCTCCGAGCGCCCAGCTGCAAGTAGAGCTGGACCAGCAGGTAGCAACGGATTCCGATGCTCAATTGTCCAACGGGAAGACCGTAGCCGTCATTGGAACCATAAGTGGCATCACCATGGTCAGCAGCTTTAGCACTGGCCTGCTGACAGTGGGTTTGCCGAGGATGGCCCAGGACTTGAATCTTGCTAGCAACCTCTTGCTATGGTATGTTACCTTATCTTTTTGCAACTATGGTAGCACGATCGCTTTCACTAGAGACAGTCACCCTATTCATGTTGTCTGCTCGGCAACATTAGCACGTTTAACGCTGTTCCCAAGAAGGAAGACAAGGATCCCGTCGACAAAGTCCATGCTGATTCGCAACGCAAACTAGGCCAGCGTCCGTCTACGCACTCACAACGGGCTGTCTCCTGATCCTCGCCGGCTCGATCGCCGACTTAGTCGGCTCCCGCAAGATCTTCCTGCTCGGCTGCTTCCTCCAAGGCGTCTTCGTGCTTGCATGCGGGCTTTCCAAGACTGGCCTGCAGCTAATTTTGTTCCGTGCAATGCAAGGTATGGCCGTGTCCCTGTGCCTGCCAACCGCCATCAGTATTATAACGAGTTCCTTCCCTAATGGCCGGCGCCGTAACCTCGGTCTTGCTTTCATGGGCGCAGGGCAACCTCTAGGCCTTCTTATCGGCCTGGTGCTTGGTGGCCTCTTCGTCGACACGACTGGCTGGCGGGTGGGCTATTACATGTGCGCAGCAGCCAATGCTTTGTTCTTCATCATGAGCTGGCGGGGCATACCCCAAGATCGCAACAGGCAGCCAATGAGCTGGTCGAGATTCGGAAAAGAGATCGACTGGGTGGGCGCTACAATGGCTAGCAGCTGTCTGGGTCTGCTTTCCTACGTCCTCGCATAAGTTGGCTTTCCAGATTCCCTATTTCCTTTTCCGACCTTATCACCTGCAGATCAATAACAGCAAGCATCTCCAACCTCCGCGACGCCTCCAATATCGTTCTGCTTACCATCTCGCTTGTTCTCGTTCCAGCCTTTGTCTTCTGGGTTGGCCGCCAAGAGAAATTCGGAAAGCCCGCTCTGATTCCCAATTCCCTCTGGAGAAATACCGCCTTCACATCCATCTGCGTGATGTTGATGCTTTCATGGGCTGTGATCAACGTGATGGAATGGTTCTTCAGCTTGTTCTTCCAGGATGTGCAGCACCTTTCCGCGCTCGAAACGTCGCTTCGGTTCATCCCCAGCATCATATCCGGGTCGGCGCTCAACATCGCAACAGGGTTCTTGGCGCACAGGTTCCGAGCTGATTACCTCGTCGTGGTGACCGCAGTCATTGCTTCCGCCGCTCCCCTGCTCATGGCACTGATCAACCCCGCGTGGCCGTACTGGTATTCGGCGTTCTGGGCAATGTTCCTGATCCCGTTCTCGGCTGATGGTGCGTCCTCAGAATCCCACTCAGAATGAAGGAGAAGACATTCTAACATTTCTGGCTACAGTCATGTTCACGGTCGCTGCCCTCGTCATCACCGACGTCTTCCCGGAAAAGACGCAAGCCCTCGGCGGTGCTGTCTTTCAAACAGTCGCGCAATTCGGAACTTCGCTTGGTCTGGCTATCATGGCTAGCATATCCTCGTCTGTGACTGACCACAGCGGTTTCCAAGTCAAGAGCTCTCCGGAGGCGCTGATGGAAGGGTACCGTGTCACGTTCTGGGTGAGCTTTGGTTGGATGATGTTGGCGTGTGCGATTGGAGGATTAGGCCTGAGACGTGTTGGCAAGGTGGGTTTGAAGAGGGAGTAGATGAGGCAGTGGATGTTGTCAGATGCCTGATCCAATGGAAATATGAGGATAAGGCTCACAAATAGACGATGAGTATGTAGAACATCGCAAAAAGACTGACCGAGAAGATAATCCAGCCCCTGTCTACGCTCGAAACGGACTGAGATATGCTCCTAGAGGATTTCTGCGTGGTGGTTTTGTAGGCCTGATATACTGCATCCGACCATCTCGGTATCTGCGATCCAAGCGCTCGTCACAGCGGCTTCCTATACCGATCATCTGGTCTGGACCATGACGGCGCCGGCCGTACAGGTGCAGGGGAAATAATTGCCACAGGCATAGAGTCAACCGTGGTTCTTGATCGAGGCAGCGAGAGTCATAACCGGTTCTGTGTTGGATGTGGCCTCCATCCATCACCCGGTTGCACGGGATACAGCCGTGGGCAGTGCGTAAAATGGGGTCGTCAAGAGTTTGTGGTCGTGTTCTGTGTACGATGCATGAAAATAGAGCTTGCGGAGGATGATGGGAAATTGGAGGAGTGTCGGTATTGTCGGAAAAGGCGTATGGAGATTCAGAGAAAAGAGGAGGAGCATGAGAAGCGAGTGAGAAGGAAGGCCGAAAGGGAGGCTTGGCATCGACGTGCGAAAGAGTTTTGGGGATCTGACCAAAGCAGTTGCGGGGAGTTTGATGATTCAGACGGCGATCCGGATGAGAGTTGGTAAATTCCCCCTGATAGCGCAACCCTGACTTGGAGCCGGAGGATTAGACTTTGAATTGAGGTAATAGCTCCCTCGTGGAGAGAAGGACGAGCATCAGAGGGCAGCAGAAAGTTTAAGAGAAAGGCTGAATGGGAAGCTTGGCAGTTGGCATCGCCCTTGATATATGTCTCTGCTGAGATCGAGTCAAGCCTGCTTATTGGGGACTTTTTGGACCGAGACGATAGCTCTCTCGTGTAGAGAGGCAGATGAGCGTGATTCGAAAGCAGTACGACGAGCTTACTAAGGAGCTCGAAAATGCGAGGAAGATCCTAAGGTATGGATGGATATAGATGCTCATGCTTGGAAAATCCGAACAATGATGCTGGTGTGGCATTCAAAGTTTATTTATCTCTCCCCGCGCTCCATTCTCGCAATCTACCGAATGAGAAAAGGGTCATTGGCCGCCTTGTCTGCTTCCTTGCTCTTTGATTGGATGGCACTTTGATCTCCCAACCTTCTGCATGCAAATATCAAGACCTGAAGGGTTTTAATTCATGCAATTAAGGCTTAAAATCGGTTAGCCGTCTCAGTCGCGCCCCCCAGGGACTCTTCCTTCAAATCCATCAAATCATATTTTAGATAGAGACAAAAGTAGACAATCTGAATGTACAGCATCGTCGTATTCTACTGTTCGATTTTCTTTGTTTAAATCGACTTACTACTGCAATTATTAGCGCGTATATAAATCGTTACTGGAATCGCAGTCAAGTCTCATTTTTTAGCGTGATTTTCATTTTTGATACATACCCCGCGTTACCCCGTTATCCGTGCCCCCCACTTTCGCTCATACTTCGCTTAGTGCTCGGCAGCCATGCAACAATTACGGCCATGCAACAACTGAATTCAACTACCCTTTATATACACGATGATTTTGAAGCAATTGCTTCAAAATAACCCGCCATTTCTTCTGGTAAGCCTGAACGAACTTAATGCGAGCAGCCCTATGAGGCTTAGTAGCTCTGTAGCACTTCTTTAGTGCATTTAAATAACGCTTTTCCCAGGTCTCTTCGCGCTGCTGCTGCCTCTCGTCCTCCAATTTCTGTCTATCTTGAGTCATACTTCGAGCATCTTTGACGTACAAGATGCCTTCGATTTTGAGAATCTTATTAGACTGCTTTTTGCGTGCTTTGCGAGCATTTTCAGCGATCGTCGTTTGATTTAATAATTAGCATTGGTGATATATCCTTGCCCCCTTCATTGATGCATTCGATGCTCGTCAATGACTCTCTATTATTCGAATCTTTGAAGTAAATTCTTCTATGCGGATCTACAGTAACAACTCAATCGGAGCGTGCAATGTTCATACGATAGTCGATTTCGTCGAAATTTCATGTATCATTCTTCGTTATATCATATTTGACGACAATCTCTTTAAACTCATCAAAATGAGTCTGTAGTACTTTCGAATCATGCGCGTTCTTTCTATCAGCTGCTAAAGACTTTCGTTTAGCTTTGAAGAAATCTGACTGATGAATGATGATTTAATCATCGTTTCAATTGGTTTCCTTTAACTGTACCTATTTGGTAATAATTAAAAGTATCGTCTAAAGACGATGTTATAGTAATATAACTGACTTACAGTAGCTCATTACATATGTGACAAAATGATAATTGAGTATTAAAAAGAAAGATACTTTTACAGTCTAGTTGAATATTCGACAGTTTCGACTAAAGATAATACACTGATATCAAATAGAACAGTGTTGCTACAGTAGAACCTGAAGCTCTGTGTAGTTTCAAGATAACTGCTACAATACTGCCAAGCCTTATCTTCGGATAGACTGTATTTCAGACAACATCAACGCTTCTGTATTTTCAAGCTCAGAATCAATCGATTCAGCCAATTTCTACGCGGGGGCGCATCGCATACGCATAATCACTATGGGTAGGATGATGCGGGGGTGGATGCAGGACAAAGGTGAGTGAATACAGAGAGACATTGCAGGAGGATGATGCAGGTATTGCTCATGATACCTGATACTGTATTTTACATACGCTTATTTTCATAACTGTTCCTTTACAAGGTCGTTTAGAAATTCTAAGCGTATATTTTAGAATAACGTGTCATTAAGAGGACTGCCTAAAGGCGGTGTGAATAAGAAATTACAGTAACAATATTCTATGATAGTGCTACGGTGCTGCTACGGTAGAGCCATTCCTCATAATTCCACTAAGGTATTGAATACTTGTTCTTAGCTCCCGCTTCCGGCTCATAAACCTTATCCCAATGCTTTCTCGATTAGAAATAACCATCATCGATTGAAACCGAGTGATTGAACTGAAAGCTGTTCATAACGGAAAGGAATACCGAACAACACCCTACCTCCCTTGTCGCCACAACCACCTCTCAAACCCACCAGTATCCAGCCGCTTCGGCACCAGGCCCTTGGCAGTCTTCCACCTTGGAGAAGCCCCGAAATTCCTGTGCCCAGTTGGATTTCCCATCAAATTGTTCACTTTCCGCGTCTCCGGGCTATCCTCCCCCTCGCAAATCACTCTCGATTTGTGTCCCCTCTGGGCAAAAACGCTCGCTCGAGCCTGGTCGCTATGAGTGATGCTGATTTGGAAGGCGTCGTAGTAGAGCCTAGCAATCAAGGCACCAGCACCACCATGATACTCCTCCTCAAGAACTTGAAGTAACGAGTGACATTCTGCTAGACAATCATCTGGCCTATTCATCACGCGGTCTGAATCATCGATTGCGTCGTCTAGATGTTGGATTTGGAGGCGACGAGCGTCGCTGATTTGGAGCTCGGGAAGTGGGAGGGAGCAGAGACTGCAATTGCAGTCAAAGCCGAATGCATCTTTCACATAAGTGCGTCGGGAGTCGAAGGGACCGCCTTTGTCGTAGGAGATGATTATCCATGGTAGTGATTGCTGATGAAGGAGCCCGGGTCAAGAGATGCATATACCATATGACATCCGATCTTGGGTGGGATAGTGCTCTGCAATCGAATGAAGGCGCCAATTCGAAGCCGTCCCCATCGTCTCTGTGCAATCCCCCCACAGGCTCCTCAGATATCTTATCCCAAGGACGCGCCGCCGAGTCTGTCCACAGTGACGAGAATTGCAAGCTTCCTCAGAGAATTTTATTCACCAAGCGGCGAAAGTCACCGATAACTTCCGCCTCTAATCCAGATATCAATGAAGAGAACGCCGGGATTGTCGATAGTGACAATAGCGAAAAGGTCTTTTTGCCACAGAGAATTAAGTGACGAAGGCTGCATCCCAGGGACGTCTCTGAACCTCAACGCATACAACATCGCTTCGCTTCGACAAGCTCATCAGCTGATGAACTTAGTGAGGAGCATCCGGCATCTGATAGGACACAGCACCAGCCACTATCATGTTCCCATCCCAAGAGAGCCAGCTTGCGCTCGTCTTCAATCAGTTCGGATGCTGAATCATTTTCGCATATCAAAGATCAAGAGATCTCGTTCGAAGACGCTACTGAATCTGCGAGCATTGAATTGCATCCCGATCAGATTTCATCCCTAGAACAACAGAGCGATGTTGAGGACAACAGCTATGACAAAGAATTAGAAGCGGAGAACGATATGAACCTGATTTCAACAATAGCAGAGCGTCGACGGCGACGTCTGATGAGCGCAAGTCAGATATCCCAGAATTCCCAGCAGCTCAGCAGCCACGTCGACCCGATATTCTCTGCTCAGGATTCAGCGGAAAGTCAAAGTAGGACCGTCAAGGGTCGCCATAAACAAACATCAGTTACGAACCACTCTCGTAGAAGGCATGCTTCAGAGACTTTCAGTGATCACTCATCGAACGCTAAGAAAGAAACAAAAACTGGTGCCGACGATCGCACCTTCCCCTTGGATGGATCGGTTAGGTATAGGGTCATCGGATCAAAAATGCTCTATACTTTAGAGTTCACCATGGACGGTTCCTCTCTACTTTCGCTGACGGTGCCTGTCCCAGCAGGACGCTCCCGTTTTGTGAGTACGATTATCAAAATGGATAGTCGTTCGAGCGCAGACTCCCATGTCGAATCACCGAGGCCATTGCAACAGCCTTGTGGTAAGAACGTGAGGTTCTCAGCAGAGGAAGACGCAACGCTTCTTAAGATGAAGGAAAGACAGAGGCTGCCTTGGAAGGAAGTCGGGCCACATTTTCCTAACAGGAGTCTTGCTTCACTTCAAGTGCACTATTCTACGAAGCTGAAGGAGTAGGTCTGATTGCTCTGCTTTTCGCAATGTATCTTGAAATCTCAGTAGCAAAATTCTACGGATATTGTCAGGGCTACAAGGCGGTGGATCCCGGCAGAATCTTGTATATAGTCAGGGGTTCCCTTCAGATCCTCTTCTCTCCCTCGTAGTCGATTTACCTTATGGACGTCTGACCTTGTTCGAGTCCCTACCCTGACAGATATAGTGATCGTTGACTGCTTAACAAACTCACATTCTCATATAAGTGTATACTCTAATTGAAATTCAGTAACAGCAGTAGACTAGAGTATATGACGGTGTAATCATTACCGATGACTGAGAATCTTAAGAAACGAAGGCATTTAAGGATTTAAGTGCTAACCTTTTGGATACCTGTGGGGAGTACTCCCCAAGTGGAACCCTGGTGAGTACTGACTTTTGCGCCTACAGGTACTACCTCTACCAGTATAGCAATAGGGAGTTATAAATGACATCCCAGCCATTCTTACAGGAGACTCCAATGATGCCATTATCACTTCAGTTACAAGCTGTGTCATAGCGCTTTACGCCATTATATATAGATGAAACCAGTAAACCATTGAAGCCAAGGGCCCCAAGCGTTCCTCATTAGAGCATGGAAATCAGAGCAAAGTAGAGAGGAGGGACGGTGGGGGGGCTGAAATTAGACCCGGGGAGCAGGAGGGGAGGAATTAAAAAGTAACCTGTCAAATGAACTGTTTGTTGAAACAGATGTGAAATGAGACAACCACCACCCACTGATAAATAGTCAGGGGCAGACAGCAATGCAGGTATCAACCACGATGCCATAACCAGACGAAGAAACCTATGGTATTGTGCTCGATACAGAGATCAGCAAAGAGAAGCTTCATTCTTTCGTTCATCAAATCAGGGTTTTAACTAAGTGATATCTATGAGTCTCTTAGAGCCCACTTGTACAGGAGGTTGAAAGTATTTCCGTCTGAATAAGCAGCACGTTTCCGCCGACGTGATGCGTTTGACCCAGAATCTAACGGATTAGATATCATCATCCTCTTGATTCTTACATCAGCATATGTACAATGTCTCCGATCCCCATCACCCATCGAAGGTATCTACAATCAACCCACCCCCAACCCCCATCTAAAACATCCTATCCATATCCTTATGCGCCAGCTCCACTCCCAAAAATGTCGCCGCGTTCGCCAGCACCGCTCTCGCCATTGCTGGACCCATGCCCAGGAAGAAAGCCTTCAGCCCTGCACTCCGGTACAACCCACTAATCATCCCTCCAATCATCAGCCTCCCCTCCGCGCTCTGTAATCTACTCTTCACCGTATCGATCGGAAATACAGGAATCCACATCGCTACGCCAGCGGCTCCACCTCCCAATCGTAATATATAAAGGTACAAAATATTAACCCAATCTGATCGTCCGTCTGCTTAATTTCAGCAATGCATGGTCCTCGGGAGTGGAAATCGCATTCAATGCTGACAAAATCCCGATTCGTTCTGCGACTCCGTTCTTCTCATCAATGACCATGAACTCATCTCGCGAAACACTCAAAGCGATTGCCTCCCATTCATCTTCCACCAGCCTTTTCGCGAAATCATAGGTTGGCTCTATTGTAAGAGACAAGTGCAAATAGAAATATGGACCCCACTTTTCCGGGAATTCCGTTGGTTTTCTCGGCCATTTCCAGTAATATCCTGATCCGTAGTATGCGTCCGCACTTTTTATGTTGTAATCGAAGCGGAGCTTGATTGTATATGCGTCGACGATCAAGATTGGCGACAGTGAGGAGAGGTCCTGGCTTTTGGTTTGGATTATCTGCATGAGATCATCCCAGTCTATCGTTTGCCCGTTCTTCGTCTCGGCCCTGAATCTGATATCTGAATATGGAGAATTCAAGTTGCTTTCAGTGTTATAGCGACTTTGAGCGTTCGAACTACCGTCAACCACGCCGTTCCATCCAGTCCACGACCAACTGGGAAATTCGGAACGACGTTTCGAGGGTTTCACGAGATCCCAGCGAAGGCCAATTGCGAAACCGTGAGCTGAAGATCGTTTGATGGCACGATATTTAGTAGGACCTGTCCAGTTACGAATAAAGGGCGGCAGAATTGGCACGCCAAAATGATGGTATGTGGGGGTTGCGGTTTGCTCGAACATTTGCAGGATACCGAGAATGGCGTTGAGGCTATCAGAGGAATATGAGAGCGTGCGCTTGGTGTAATCAGAAAGGACTTTGGGGAAGTCTTGCCATGGAACCAATTTTCGCCGCTCTTGGTTGATGGGGAGGAACATGCCTGGGTGACAGAACTTCTTGAACCGTTGCATGTCTTTATTATGCAGCTCACGCAGTGGCTTTTGGACAGATTCTTTGCAGTGCATACTGCGGCATTCGAAATAAACTTGGTGCTGGGTGAATATCAGTAGGCGTCGAGAAAGTAGAGCTTCTTGGTACGTCCAACCTCTGATCATCCACCTGGATTGTTTGATGATTAACCTTGGATCTGGAAGCAAAGAGACTAGTATTTGCTTTCCTATGATCGCGCGAGGTTGAAGCAGCCGTGGTGTATTTCCAACGCCCGGAAGCCCAAACGATGCATCTTCCCCAGCTGCGGCGACGATCGTTGCCTGCGCCATCTCATATATTAATCCCATGAACTTTATCTGTGTTGCTTTTTCTCTTTCATTATCTTGATCGATGCAGTAGTAATCGACCCACAAATACCTGAAGCCTAGCTCCCGGGTCACGGCGACCGCATCTTGGATGACATTTGGGAGATCATCCGGTAGTAGAAACTTGACTTCATTTTTGCGATGTGCGGTCACTGACGAACCCCAAACGTAACTGAGGGCTAAGTACGGGCAGTCATTTGTTGCCGGGACAATTCGCCGAGTGTCGCAATCAATGACTTGGAGGAAAGGCACCGTTAGCGCTGCGGAATCAAAACGAAGGCCGCAAAAGCGAGTGTGATGTTCTTGGCAAATTCTAAGCCAGCTCCTGAGCATCACAAAATCAATCTTCTCGGAATGAAGCAAACTCCCTTGAAAGCTAGGCTTACGCCCAGCGCTCTGCTCAGATCGTTGTGCCAGAGAACATATATAACCTGTGGATCGTAATGCTCGTAACGCATCAAAGTCACCTTCCTTGATTCTTGTAGGGATAAGACCTAGAAGAACTGATTCTTCTACTCCTAACTTCGCGGGACTCGGTTGATCACGCCCAAACTCCTCGTCATAGAACTCTAGTACTCTTGAGCCAAAAGCCATCAATGTGTATTCCTGGACTTCAAGAGACGCCGGCCGCATCAACGCAAACAATCGACACAGAGTGCATCTTGAAATCTTGGATGCGTCGTCTATTTGTCCCAATTTTCTCACCTCTCTCATGTATTTTCTCTTAAAGATCCATTTGCACAGGTCATCCAAATCAATGCTTTCACATCTGGTGCAGAGTTCTTGTGCTCTCTGCGATTGCTCGAGCGATTGTGATGGAGATGTAAGTATCGTAGGTATGCACTCAGAAATCTCAAACTTCGCGCGGCCACGTTTTCGCTTTCTCGAAGACGTGTTGTCTTTGCTGGAGCCGTAAATGGGTGGCTCTAGTTTTGGAGCCGACGCGATAATCGACGGTTCCGATCGACGAGGTTTCGATGGCGGTGATGGTGATGTCGGGCAGTAGCGAGACGCAATGGCGGCGTATGAAGGGCGGACAGGGGAAACCGGGCGAGGAGAGGAGGGCGACAGCTGCGTAGGTGTGTCGGTTGAGGTAGGAAGGGGAGGAGTGACGGCAGCGTACTCTGTTAGTGGGCATTCTCGGGGCGGGCTCGTGGGTGGTGGTGGTGGTGGTGACGGTGGCAAAACCTCTGGAGTTCGATAACGAGGGTGGCTAGTCGGTGTATAGGTGTCAGCAACATCGTTGATCATCAACGACCAATGGCCGATTGGAATACCTAGCCATATCCGCAAAAGCATTAAAGCGCCTTGTCCCTCGGGAAATTTCCGAGGGAACGCCAGCTCATGACAAGACGATCCAAAAGTGGTTCGGAATTTCTCCTCTCGTCACTATCTAAATGAGCGGGGAAAATGGGAGATCTCAGTGATCGAAGCGAGTACCAGTCGCGAATACCAGTGGAAAGACCAGCTGATCTGAACTATTGCGCATCTTCTACCAAAAGAGCCTGCTAAGCGAGTCTTACAGTACCCCGCATTAAGTCACGGTCGCGCGCTCCCCAACCAATACACCCCTCACCTGCATCAACCATTGAACCATCAAATTCAGCTGGGGAACTTCAATATTTGGGCTAGTTATTTAGTAGTATATGACTTATGATTCCCCGATCAATATTTGGTATGCCAGCCCTTCGCTATTATTACAGCTGCACATCTGTCGGGCATACTGGATA